>Ga0070679_100000606_pt1 | contig 30474 bp, 30 predicted proteins | sample KBSC63BmetaG_FD_65652 | JGI IMG/M metagenome (GOLD analysis project Ga0070679, IMG submission 65652) | Corn rhizosphere microbial communities from Kellogg Biological Station, Michigan, USA - KBS C6-3B metaG | ecosystem: Host-associated > Plants > Roots > Rhizosphere | place: USA: Michigan... | reverse complement strand
TCCTGATTTTCCTTGGTCATCACGCAGGCGATGACGCGGTTGCGCAGGTACCAAAGCGTGCATTCGGTTCTCACCTGATCCGTTTCGCCATCCTTGTGTGCCGCGCGCACACCGCCGACGTAACGCTGGAGCATGAAGTCGGTGCCGTTGTGCTCGAGAATGTCGAGCATCGCCGAGTCGGCGCTCGGGCTCACCGCCTTACCTTGCGCCAGCAGCTCGAACAGGTGGGCCATCTCGTTCGGCGTCGTAACACCCAGCCCGTATTTCGCCGAGCTGTCCATCGCGACACTGGAGATGCGAAGGAAGCTCTTGGAGTGGACTTTGGTGTTGTGAAGGCCGAGCGAGTCCATCTTGGCCCAGACGCGCCTGATGATGATGCGGTCCAGCAGGAGATTGGTGGCAGTGTTGTCGCTGATCGTGCACATCAGCCACACCGCGTCATGAACGGTGAGCACCGTTCCGTTGTGGAGAAACTGAATGATGCCCGAACCCGGCACCTGATCGATCTTGAGCACTGTCAGAGGATCGTCGAGCGACAGCTGTCCCTTGGCAACGAGATCGTAGACGGTGACCAGGATGGCGACCTTGATGAGGCTGGCGGTGGGAAAGGTCTCGTCGCCGCGTCGGTTGATTCGCGCTCCGGTCTCGAGATCGATGACGCTGTAGCCGACCACGCCGTGGTGGGCGTCGGCGATCGAGTCGAGCTTTTTGCGTAGGGCGGCCGTGTCCGCGTGAACGATTTGCGGCCGAACAGTGCCGGGTCGGCCGGAGCTGGTTGCCGCGCAGGCGAGCAGACCGGCCAGCACGACGGTTAGATAGCTGGCGAATATCCGAAGATGCCGCAAATCAGCCATTTGTTTGCCTTGGGCGCGAAAGGTGCATTTCTCGTCGACGTGTCGGACTCGCGCGCACGAAAATACTGCAGCGCGAACTCGAGATTTCGCGTACTAATATAGGTTTTTAAAGCCATCGCCACTTCAACCAGCCAAACCGGTACTGGTTAACCATGACCTATGACCTGAGCAAGTTCGATCTCGGCGATATGCTGAAGTGCAGTCTCAGACTGCGCGAAACGGCCGCGGGCGCGCCGACCCTGGAGACCTCCGCGCAGCGCATCTGCCGTTTTCTGTACGACGAGCTTCACGGTCCGGACAAGCACCGCGCGTGCGCTCTGGTGCGATGCTACAAGACTCACGCGTTCACCGGCCTCGATTCCGATCTGCAGAATTTTGCGCGCCGGATCCTGAGCGGTGAGCCGGTGAATCCGTCGATGAAATGTCTGACACTGATGGCGACGGTTGGAGAAAGCGCGTCGTGGAATTCCCGGCACCTGTCACGCGGACACCGCGCGATTCCGCTCCCCAGCCCGGAGATCATCGAGAAAGCGCCGATGATCTCACAGCTCATCAAGGAGCTGGGGATGGAGCTGACGACGGTGATCCAGCCGTCGCCCGAGGTCGTCAAGGAGCTGTCGGGCAAGCGCCATGGCGTATTCCACGTCGAGAACGCGCTCGGCAGCCCGTACATCCCCGCACAGGATGAGTTCGTAACCCAGTACGGCATCAAGTCGGTGGTAGGCTTCGGAGGAATGCTGTTCACCGGAGATCTGTTCGCTGTCATTCTTTTCTCGACCGTCCCGGTTCCGGCCGCCGCGGCAGACCGATTCAGAAACCTGGCGCTCGACGTCAAAAGCGCGTTCTCACGCTTCGGCGAAGGAAACGTGTTCAACACCCTCCAGGCGCGTCCGGTAAGCGAGCCTTCGACGGCAGTAGGCAAATCACTATGATGCGTACGCTTCTTGCCAGAATCCCTCGCGAAACGAAGGACGCCGCCTAGCTCACCGCAGCGGTTATTACGACCAAGCTCGAGGGAGAAAGAACATGCTCATGAACAAATCGGGATCCAGGCTGGCCGCGCTCGCCGTCGCGACCTTTGCACTCGTCGCGTGCAGTAAGAAGGACAACTACGGCGCCGACACCACGTCAGCTTCGTCTACGATGTCGGCCGACACTTCGGCCATGGCCGGCGCGTCGAGCACCCCCAGCGGGACCTGGAGCGATGCCAATATCGTTGCGCTTCTCGACGAAGCGAATGCGGCGGATAGCTCAGCAGCTGCCATTGCCGTCACGAAAGGCACCAACTCCAAGGTGCGCGATTTTGCGCGCCAGATGATGCGCGACCATCACATGCTTCGTACCCAGGGCGCAGCCCTCGCGAAAAAGCTGAACGTCACGCCGGCAGCGCCGTCCGATGATCCCGTTCAGCCGATGGCGCAGAACGAGACCAACACTCTCAACACGACGGCCAAGGGCAAGGATTTCGACAAGGCTTATATCGACGCCGAAGTCGACGCCCACAAGGCGGTGCTCGATCTCGCCACCAAGGCTGCGGGCCAGACGCAGACTACCGAGCTCAAGAACCTGATCCAGAAAGCAGCACCGGTCATTCAGGGCCATCTCGACAAGGCGCAATCGATCCAGAAGAGCCTGCAGTAGCTGTTGCTCAAAGGCGTAATCTTCGACATCGACGGCACTCTCGTAGACAGCAACGACGCGCATGCGAACTCGTGGGTCGAGACGTTCGCGGAGGCGGGCTACGAAGTGCCGTTCGATGTTGTTAGACCGCTGATTGGGATGGGTGGGGACAAGCTCCTGCCCCAGACGATTCGAGTGAGTCAGGACAGCGCCGAAGGAAAGAAGCTCACCGCCCGGCGCTCGGAGATCTTTCGCGAGCGCTATCTGCCGCGGCTGGAACCCCTCAATGGCGCGCGCGACCTCGTTCTGCGCGTCCGGTCCGACGACCTCAAGGCGATCATCGCGACGTCGGCGAAGGACAAGGAGCTCAACGGACTGCTCGAGGCGGCGAACGTCGCTGACCTGATGGAAGAGCGCGCCACTGCGAGTGACGCGAAGCGGTCCAAGCCCGACCCTGACATCGTCCACGCGGCGGTGGAAGAGAGCGAGATCCCGGCAAACCAGCTCGTGATGATTGGCGACACACCCTACGATGTCGAAGCGTCAACCAAAGCCGGCGTGCGCATCATTGCATTCCGCTCCGGCGGCTGGAAGGACGTGGACCTCAAGGGCGCGGCAGAGATCTACGATGGGCCTGCCGATCTGCTACGTCATTACGATTCGTCCCTTATCGGGAGAGAGAGAAAAAAATCCTGAGCATTGCTTTCGCCCTTCTTCAGCAGGCCGTGCGGTCGGGACCGCCACCAGGGCCTCCCCCTGGCTTCTCCCCGCGCGAGGCCGTTTTCGAGCTCGTACAGTTCGTCGGCTGGTTTCTCTCGATTGGTGCGATTGGGTTCCGCTACGCGATCGTCCGTCGCGTGCGTGGGATGTCCGACGAAGCGAGGACGATTCTCCGTCCCGACAACGCTGCACTGCTCGGCGTTCTCGGTGTAATTCTGCTGCTGATCTCCTATCTCGGCGGACCATGGATCGCGTCACTGGTCGAGCACAAGGCCTACGCGCAAATGCTCCCGCGCAACCGCAATCCGTTCGAGCTCAAGATGGCGTTGCTCATTCTGGCGCTGATCGGTTTCGCGATGGTGCGCGCGGTACGGTCAGCGGGCTGGGCGATCGCCGCGGTATGCATCGTCATTGCGGTGCTTCAGCCACTGTACACCGGACGGGGCGCCGGAAAAGTGAATGCCGTCCACATTCTCGCCGCATCGACATGGATCGGAACACTGCTGGTGTTGACGATCATCGGCATTCGCGGCGTGATACGCACCGCGTCGGGCGGGGCACAGCGAGCGCAGCTGGTGGGTGAGCTCGTGAACTCATTCTCACCACTCGCGCTGACCGCAGCTTCAGTGGTTGCGCTGACCGGGCTGACAACCGCGTGGATGCATCTCAAGCGGATCTCATCGCTCTGGACGACGAGCTACGGGATGACGCTGGTCGTGAAGCTGATCCTCGTCGCAATAGTCGTCTCCCTAGGCGCCTGGAATTGGCGACGTGTGCGTCCCTCGCTGGGTGGCGAAGGAACCGAAGAGAGAATCCGTCGGTCGGCGACCATGGAGCTCACCTTCGCGGGTCTGGTCCTGCTCGCGACGTCGGTACTGGTGACCCTGCCATCGCCCCGGTAGCACCCGCGGCTGGATGTGCGGTCAGCGCCCCTCGATGCGCATCGGCATGCCATCGCGTGGTCGCAGAGTGATCTTCGGATCGATCTGCGGTGCCGCACCGCCGACGTAGCGGAGCCGCCACCGCTGGCCGATGGTGGCGAGCGCGAGGACCCCCTCCATCCACGCGAACTGCTCCCCGATGCAAATGCGTGTGCCGCCACCGAATGGGAAGTAGGCAAACTTCGGCCTCGACGCCAAGGCCTCGGGCAGCCAGCGATCAGGATCGAATCGCTCGGGCTGCGGATAGAATCGCGGGTCGCGATGGGTGATGTACTGTGACATCAACACCATTGAGCGAGCAGGAATGCGATAACCGCCGATCTCGAAGTCGGCGATGGCGCGGCGTCCGACTGCCCATGCCGGCGGATAGAGCCGCATCGATTCGGCCAGAATCATTCGGGTGTAGGGCAGCCGGGTAAAATCATCCGCCGCGGGCAACCGGTCTCCGACAACCGCGAGCTCGCGATGAAAGCGCGCTTCGACTTCCGGGTGCTGCGACAAGAGGTACCACGTCCAGGTCAACGCGTTGGCGGTCGTCTCGTGCCCGGCGAGAAAAATCGTCATCGCTTCGTCGCGGATCTGGAGATCGGTCATGCCGCCGCCGCCGGCTTCGGTATCCTGCGCCATCAGAAGCATCGAGAGCAGGTCGCCCCTGTCTTCGCCGCTCACGCGCCGGTCTTCGATGATGCGGTAGATGGTGGCGTCGAGGCGCGCCCGCGCCGAGTTGAAGCGCTTCATGTAGGGCAGCGGCAGCTTTTCCAGTATCTCGCTGAACGGCAGTACGCCGATGTTGAATGCGGCAAAGGTGGTAGTCAAAGCGTCCCCGATTTCCGTGGCCTCGCCTTCCACATCGGCGCCGAACAATGTCTGCGCGACGATGGCGAGGGTCAGCTTCATCATCTCGTTGTGCACGTCGAGAACCTGGCCGGCCGTCCAGCGTGAGCGGGTACGCCGTGTGTACTCGATCATCGACCGCGCGTACGCGGCGATCCGGTCGCGGTGGAACGCGGCCTGCGCCAGACGCCGTTGGCGAAGGTGAAATTCTCCCTCGCTGGTGAGCAGACCCTCGCCCAGCACTTTCTTGGCGCGCACGAGGGCACGGCTCTTGGTGAAATTCTTCTGGTTCGTGACGAGCACGTCGCGAATCAGATCAGGATGATTCAAGAGATAAATGCGCTCGTTGCCGACCTTGAAGAACACCACGTCGCCATACTTTTTTGCCGACTCGACCAGAAACGGCAGCCGGCGGCGCGCGAACTCGAGCATGGTGTGACCGGGGAAGCGCGCTCGCGGACCGGGTGGCGTCTGGCGGGGTTTCATAAGTCAGGTCAGGAGATGAGGAGCCGTTGCCACGAGAGCTGCGCGCATGAATCAGAGTAGGGAGCGAAAAGTATCGAGGCAAGGCGCGTTCGTCGCAGCTGTGCTCGCGCTCGGCATCCTAGTCAGCGGATGCGGCGAGCGCGGCATCACCAATCCCCTCCCGACTCCGGGCGGAAATAGTCACGCCGGATTCGATACCAGCATCTATCCGGGCGATGCGACCATGAGTGCCTGGCGCTACCCCTCATCGCCCTACGAGTGGGTCGGCTACTACCTGGAGGCGCCTTGTCATCGCGATCCATCGTGGATGGGCAAACGCGCGACGCTCACCGCGCTGGGTTGGGGGCTGGCCGTGCTGTTCGTCGGGCAACAGACGTTCGATGGAGTCCCGAACGTGCAGATCCCGCTCGCATTCGATCGCGCGCTTTCCGGAAAAACCGATACTCTCCCACTGGCCCGCGCGACGGTGATAGCCCGACCCACGAACCAGCTGCAATCAGGCGTCGTCACCTGCTCGCGGACCTTGCTCACTACCGAGCAGGGGACGACCGATGCCATCGATGCCGTTACCAAAACCGCGTCGGAAGGATTTGCGAGCGGTACGGTAATCTTCCTGGACATCGAGCACATGGACGTGATTCCGGCGTCGATGGAAGCCTACTACCGCGCGTGGGTGCAGCAGGTACTCGCCGATGGGCGATTCAGGCCCGGCATCTATGTGCACAAGGCGAATGCCCAATCGATCTATGACGGGGTCCGCCGGGCGTATGCCGACATGGGGAAGAGCGGATCGGCGGTCTTCTGGGTCACCAGCTCGGACGGATTCGCGATGGATAAAGCGCCGCAGGATGTCGGGTTTCCGTGGGCAAGCGTGTGGCAGGGTATCTACGAAGTCACCCAGACGTGGAATGGCGCGGCGGTAAATATCGACGTGGATGTCGCCGCCACAGCGTCGCCGTCGAGCCCCTGAGCGATTGGCAAATCGCTCGGCCGTGGATGAGATTATCACGGTCTCCTCAAACTCTCTCACAATGCCGCATCTGCTCTCGCGCCCCGTCCTCGCGATCGCCCTCGTCGCGTCTCCGTTCACCGCTACACTTGCACAGTCGGCGCGGAACGCGAAAACCACTCCTGTCGCATTCGATGCCGACTCAGCGCGGCTCGCCGAGCTGCCGTGGCGGTCGATAGGACCTGCCGTCACCAGCGGACGGGTGGTGGACTTCGCGGTTCCGGAGGGACCCGCGTCGGAGATCGGTGGCCGACTCGGAGAGCTCTTCTTCGTTGCATCGGCATCGGGCGGTGTCTGGAAAACCATCAACGGCGGCACCACGTGGGAGCCGATCTTCGACCACGAAAGCTCGGCGTCGATCGGAGACATCGCAGTGGCGCCTAGTAATCCGGATATCCTCTGGGTGGGAACGGGAGAGAACAACAACCAGCGCAGCTCGTCGTGGGGAGACGGAGTTTACAAATCCGAGAATGGCGGAAAGAGCTGGACGAACATGGGTCTCAGGAAGTCCGAGCACATCGGCCGCGTCATCGTGCATCCCACCAATCCGCAGATCGTCTTCGTCGCGGCGGCCGGTCCGTTGTGGAATTCGGGCGGTGAGCGCGGACTCTATCGCACCACCGATGGCGGGCGCACCTGGAAGAACGTCAAGAACATCGACGCCTACACCGGATTCACCGATGTCATCTTCGATCCGTCGAATCCGGACGTGATCTACGCGGCCTCGTTCCAGCGCGAGCGTCGGCCATACACCTACGTGGGAGGTGGGCCGGGAAGCGGCATCTGGAAAAGCGTTGATGGAGGCGACACCTGGACCAGGCTCACCGAAGGCTTGCCCAAGGGCGATGTCGGGCGAATCGGCCTCGACGTCAGCAGGTCGAGTCCAAACATCGTCTACGCGACGATCGAGACGAAAGTCACGGGCAGCGGTGCATCGCAGGGGAACACCGAAGCGAGCGTCTATCGCTCCGACGATCGCGGCGGAAGCTGGCAGAAGATGGGCACCGGCTTCTCATATCCATGGTATATGGGCCAGATCCGCGTCGATCCCACCAATCCGGATCGCGTCTACTTCATGGGTGTCCCGCTTCAAGTCTCCAACGACGGCGGCCGCACATTTCGCAACATCGCCGGTGGTGCGCACTCGGATCATCACGCGATGTGGATCGATCCGACCGATCCGGATCATCTCATCATCGGCTGCGACGGCGGCGTTTACATCAGTCACGATCGCGGACGCACCGTCGATTTCGTTCCCAATCTTCCGATCTCCCAGTACTATGCCATCGCAACCGACATGCGTCAGCCGTTCTACTACATCTACGGCGGACTGCAGGACAACAGCAGCTGGGGCGGCCCAAGCCAGACGCGGAATCGTCAGGGCATAACCAACGCCGACTGGATCCGCACCACCGGCGGCGACGGTTTCTACGCGCAGATCGATCCGGCAGATCCGAACACCGTCTACGGCGAGTCGCAGGGCGGCGACATCGTGCGCTTCGACGTGCGGACCGGCGAGCAGAAAACCATCAAGCCGCTGCCCGACTTCGGCGGCAAGCCGTATCGGTGGAACTGGAGCTCGCCGATGCTGATCTCGCCCTACGATCACAACACTCTCTACTTCGGCGCGAACTATCTCTTCAAGAGCACCAATCGCGGCGATGCCTGGACTCGGCTCGGGCCCGACCTGACCCGCCAGCTCAATCGCGACAGCCTCCCGGTGATGGGGAAGATCTGGCCGCGCGACGCCATCGCGCGCCATCAGGGCACCGCCGAGTACGGCAACATCGCCACAATCGACGAGTCACCGCTCAAGCAGGGACTACTCTACGTCGGAACCGATGATGGTGTCGTTTCGGTCTCACGCGATGGAGGCGCGACGTGGACGCGCTACACGAAGTTTCCCGGCGTCCCCGACCAGACTTATGTCAGCCGCGTCGTGGCGTCTCGATTTCGCGAAGGCACCGTGTACGCGACGATGGACAATCACCGCAACAACGACTTCAAGCCGTACGTGCTGGAGAGCGACGATTTTGGCGCGCATTGGAAATCGATCACCGGAAACCTGCCGGCTAACGGCTCGGTGCAGGTGATCCGCGAGGGCTACGACGCGGCGACTCTCCTCTTCGTCGGCACCGAGTTCGGCATCTTCTACTCGCCGGTGCAGGGTACGCAGTGGACGCAGCTCAAGTACAACATTCCGACAGTGGCGGTCCACGACATTCTGGTGCAACCACGAGAACAGGATCTGGTGATCGGCACCCACGGGCGCGGGATCTACATCATCGATGACATCACACCGCTGGAGAAGCTCGGTGAAGCGAACACCCATGCGGCTTTCCTGTTTCCGGTGAAAGCGGCGACGGAATACAATCCCAATTCTTCGGTGCCCGGTGGCAATCGCGGCGCTGGCGCGCTGGGTGATCGCGAGTACTCGGCGCCCAATCCGCCGTTCGGAGCGGCGGTTACCTACTTCCTGCGCGACACATTGCCGAAAGGCGCCGATGTCACCCTGGCGATTTACGACGCTACGGGCAAGAAAGTCCGCGACCTGACCGTGAACAAGAAGCGCGGGATGCATCGCGTCACCTGGGATCTGAGAAATCCCGCCCCGTACACGGTGCGACGCCCCGCGAATCAGGTCGGCGAGCCGCAGTTCAGACAGCGGGACCCACTCGGGCCGTTCGTGCTGCCCGGACGCTACACCGCGAGACTCACCGTAAAGGGTGGGGCTTCACCAGGCGTCCAGGAAGTGCCGGTCGAGGTGCGATCGGACCCGCTGGTCCAACTGAGCGAAGCCGATTATCGGGCGCTTTACGACATGCGCGTCAGCACCGGGCGCCTGCAGGCGACGGTGCAGGCGGCGGTCAGGACCACCGAGCAGCTCAAGGACCAAATCACGGATGCCAAGGCGGCGATCAAGTCAGCCTCGGGGCCGGACAGCGTCTCCAAACAAGCAGATGCGATCGATCGCGAAGTCTCGGATATCCTGAAGAAGCTGCGCGGTGATCCCGATGCGGAGGCAGTGAGCGACGACAAACGCGTCGAGGATCCGTCGATTCAGGAGCGCGTCAATGACGTTGCCGACCAAATCGGGAACGTGACGTCACAGCCGACCGCGCTGCAACGGGCGACACTCGATCTGGCGAGCGCGGATCTGCAGCGGGAAGTCGGGAGGATCAATGCGCTGTTGCAGCGGCGGATTCCGGCGTTGAATGCGGGCATGGATGCGGCGAAGATCCCATGGAGCATCGGAAGACCGATCGAATTCATGAAATGACACAGGACGCTCTACGGCAGCACTTCACGGCGCTGTTCAACCACATGGAGTGGGCAGATCAGCGAGTGCTGGCCAGTCTGCGCGATGCAGCCACGATTCCGCCGAGGGTGCTCGAGGTCTATTCACACGTGCTTGGATCGGAGCACGTCTGGCTGTCGCGGATCAACGGATTGGCGCCGCGATTCGCGGTCTGGCCTGCGCTCAGCGTCGATGAAGCCGAACGACTGGGCGCAGCGAACGTGGAAGGATACCGGTTGATCGTTTCAGCCATCAGCGCGGATCGCCTGAACGCGCCGATCACCTACCGGAACAGCGCCGGTGATCAATTCACATCGACGCTGGACGACATCCTGACCCATGTCGCGCTGCACGGCTCGTATCATCGTGGGCAGATCGCGATCGCCTTGCGCGCCGCAGGCCAGGTGCCGAACGCGACCGACTACATCGCTTTCAGAAGAGGAGCACCGGCCGCAACGCGGCGCGACGCCTAGGCAGCTTCGCGGCTGCCAGTCCGCGCCGCATCGATCGGCTAGTCTCTTTCGGGGCCGGGCTCGATCTCGAGTCCGCCGCTGCCGGCAGATCCAAATTTCGGTGCGGTAAAATTCTTTCCGCTGGTGGTGCGCGGCGGATTCACATCGGCGCTATCGCGGTTCCGATCGCTGGTCGTATCAGGATTGTTGGCGCGCTTCTCGTCCGCCGATCCCGGCGCGAGCTCGTCACTGTCGGTCGGAATATTGGGCTGCCTGTCGCGGTTGGTGTCAGTCATTGATCGCCTCTGCTGATTCGGGAGATCGATATACGGGCATAGGCCGTGCCCTGCTGCCCAGCCTTTCATAGGATGGACTGTCTAGGCGATCCGGGTGACATCTCCGGGTGGCGTCTCTCGCGCCACGGTCGGCGTCGCCTCGGGGGGATGCGGTTCGGAAGGCAGCCCGAGGAACTCCCTGGCCTTGTCGAGAGCGTCATCAAGGTTGCCGAAGAGGTTCGCTTCGCCGATCTCCTCGAGCATATCCGACCGCGCGAGCGCGAACATCGGCTGGGCGTGAACGTCAGCGAGCAAAAGCAGGGTGCGATCGTGCCGGCAGCCGCGCGCCAGCTCGTGCAAGGCGTGCAGCCCGGTCGAGTCGATCGCCGGAACATTGCGCATGCGGATGATGAGGACCTGTGGTTTCTTCGCGACCTGACGCAGGGTGTCCTTGAATTGCTCGGCGGCGCCGAAGAAGAAGGGGCCGCTGATCTCGAAAACCTCGACTCCGCGCGGGACTGCGCGCTTCCGCACGGAATTCGGATCGTCTTCTTCGTCGCCCTCCATTCCGTCTGCCAGCTCTCGGGTGACGATGCTGACGTTGGTGACTTCCGCCATCCGTCGCATGAACAGGAACGCGGCCAAGACCATTCCCACTTCGATGGCGACGGTGAGATCGATCAGGACAGTCAGGAGAAACGTCGTGAGCAGGACCGCGACGTCGCTCTTTGGCGCGCTCAGCTCGCTGCGGAAGGTGCGCCACTCACTCATGTGATACGCCACTACGACAAGAATCGCGGCGAGGGTGGCGAGTGGAATCGAGCCCGCCCACCGGCCGAAAAAGAGTGTGATGAGGAGCAGGGTGAGCGCGTGGATCATTCCCGCAACGGGAGTGCGACCGCCGTTCTTGACGTTGGTGGCGGTGCGCGCGATCGCTCCCGTTGCCGGCATCCCGCCGAAGATCGGGGCGGCGATGTTGGCGACACCCTGCGCGACGAGCTCCATGTTGGAGCGATGCCGTCCGCCGATCATTCCGTCGGCTACAACGGCCGAGAGCAGTGATTCAACCGCCGCGAGCAGTGCAATGGTGAAAGCGGGCGCAACCAGACCCGTTACCTGCGCAAGCGTCACGTGCGGAATCACGGGGTGCGGCAGGCTCGCGCTGATCGCGCCGAAGCGCGTGCCAATGGTCTCGACCGGAAGATGGAGCAGGTTCGCCAGCACTGTCGTCGCTATCAGCGCGACGAACGGGCCCGGGATGCGGCGACTCACCTTCGGCCACAGAACCATGATCAGCAGCGCGGCCAGTGAAATGCCGATCGTGTATGGACTGACGGAATGAAAATTGGCCGCGAAGGCTCTCCACTTCGGGATGAACTCGGCGGGCACCTCACCCATCTGCAGGCCCAGGAAATCCTTGACCTGGCTGGAGAAGATGATGATGGCGATTCCGCTGGTGAAGCCGACGACAACCGGATGCGGAATGAACTTGATTGCCGCGCCCAGCCTCGCAACGCCGAGCACGATGAGGATTACGCCGGCCATGATCGTGGCGACGACGAGACCGTCGATACCGTACTTCTGGACGATCCCATAAACGATCACGACAAAAGCGCCGGTCGGCCCGCCGATCTGGACACGTGAGCCACCGAGCGCGGAGATGAGAAAGCCGGCGATGATGGCGGTGTAGAGGCCGCGGTCCGGGGTGACGCCGCTGGCAATCGCGAACGCAATGGCAAGGGGGAGCGCGACAACGCCGACGATCACGCCCGCGACTGCGTCGGACGCGAATTGCGATCGGCTGTACGACTTGAGGGTCGTAACTGATTTCGGGACGAGCAAGAAGAACCTCGAACGGGCGAGAGGGCACCGACTCAGAGTTACGGCCCCCAGTCAAGACTCGCGGGGGTCCGGGTTCGCAACAGCGGCTGAGATTTGCGGGTGCGCAAACACCCCGATACTATCCGAGCGTGGATTTACTCGTCTCGTACCTTCGTAAATACCAGGCGCTGATCCTACTCGCGCTCTTTCTGGCGGCGACCAACCAGGTCTTCTCGCTGCTGGACCCGCTCATCTTCAGGCACGTCATCGACGACTACGCAACGCGGTTCCGGGAGTACACCACCGGAACCTTCATCAAGGGCGCCGGCACCCTCCTCCTGATGGCGATGGGTGTCGCGTTCGTTTCCCGGGTCGCCAAGAACTTCCAGGACTATTACGTCAACGTCATCGTCCAGCGGGTCGGAGCCGAGATGTACTCCGACGGTATTCGTCACTCGCTCGAGCTGCCCTATTCGGTGTTCGAGGATCAGCGCAGCGGCGAAACCCTCGGCAAGCTTCAGAAGGTGCGGCAGGACGTCGAGCGATTCATCTCGCTGTCTATCAATCTGATCTTCACGACGCTGGTGGGCGTGATCTTCGTCGTCATCTACGCGCTCACCGTTCACTGGGTCATCGTACCTGCCTTTCTCGCGACCGTGCCGCTGCTCGGCACTCTGAGCTGGGCGTTGAGCGGCCGCGTGAAGAGCATCCAGAAAGTGATCGTCGCCGAGACGACGGCGCTGGCGGGATCGACCACGGAATCGCTGCGGAACATCGAGCTGGTGAAGAGCCTCGGCCTCGCCGATCAGGAAGTCGTGCGACTCAATGCGACGACCGAGAAGATCCTCAGACTCGAGCTGAAGAAGGTGAAATACATCCGGAGCCTGAGCTTCATTCAGGGTACGGTGGTTAACCTGCTGCGCACCTGCATCCTGTTTTTGATGCTGTACCTGATTTTCACCCAGAAGATCACGGTCGGCCAGTTCTTTTCGCTCCTGTTCTACTCGTTCTTCATCTTCGGGCCGATGCAGGAGCTCGGGAACATCATCAACGTCTACCGCGAGACCGAAGTCTCGCTGGTGAATTTCCGGCAAATTCTGGAGACGCCGCGCGATCCAAAGCCGGCCGCGCCGGTGCCGTTGTCGGACATCGCAAACCTCGAGTTCAGGGATGTCGGCTTCATGCATCAGAGCGCCAGCACGCCCGCCCTCACCGACATCTCCTTCGACGTCAGACGCGGCGAGACCATTGCGTTCGTGGGACCGTCCGGCGCAGGGAAGACGACCCTGGTGAAACTGCTCGTCGGTCTGTATGCGCCACGGCAGGGCGAGATTCTGTACAACGGAGTCCCGGGCAGGGATGTCGATCTGGACAAGCTGCGCGAGCGGATCGGTCTGGTGACGCAGGATGCCCAGCTTTTCTCGGGCACCATTCGCGAGAATCTCAAGTTCGTGAATCCGCAGGCGAGCGATACGGAATGCATGGAAGTGCTGCACAAGGCGGCAGCCAACGCGCTATTGGCGCGCGCCGACAAGGGGCTCGACACTTTGATCGGCGAAGGCGGCGTGAAGGTTTCGGGAGGAGAGAAGCAGCGCCTTTCGATCGCGCGGGCGCTGCTGCGCGATCCGCATCTGCTGGTCTTCGACGAAGCGACCTCGTCGCTCGACTCCCTCACCGAGGAAGAGATCAGCCGCACCATGCGGGAGGTCGCGAGCTCGCGCGAAGTCATCACTATTCTGATCGCGCACCGGCTCTCGACCGTTATGCATGCCGACCGGATCTACGTGCTGGAGCGCGGCCGGATAATCGAGGTCGGGCAGCACGCAGACCTGCTGGAGAGAACCGGTCTGTACTATGCGATGTGGCGCCAACAGGTCGGCGAGCGCCGCGCTTCCCCCCAGCTGCCGCCTGCGAAACCGGCCCAGCTCGCCCGAGCCTGACTCCCTAACCCAGCGATCAATGTCTGACGACACCGGCAAGCTCAAAAAAGGGAATTTCATGCAGGCACTCGATTCGATTCGCGATGAAGCCGAGAGGCTGATGGCGCGCCGGGATCTGCCCCCTGAAGCAAAGGCCGGTTTAGAGCGCATCGTCGGACTCACCCGGTCCAAGTTCGACCTCGGGGGCGACATCGAGTAAGGCGGGCCAGGGTAGCCCCTGGCAGCGAGCGGTAAGCGCTCGAGACAGTCTCTGATCTCCGAAACGATTCCAACCCGCTGGCTCTTGGCGGCATCTTATCCGCGGCCACAATGAAGACGAGCGCCGTGGTATCGGACACTATCGGACCCCACCCGTCCACGATTGGTGAAGAGAACGCTGCGGCGCTGGAGTCGGTCCGGCGCGCGCAAGCGGGCGACGTCGACGCTTTCGAGGCGCTCTACCGGCAACATTCCGGGCGCATCTACGCGTTGTGTCTGCGTCTCAAGGCGGGCGACAGCACCGACGCGACCGAGCTGATGCAGGATGTCTTCATTCGGGCCTGGCGACGGATCTCGACCTTTCGTGGTGACAGTGCGTTCGGATCGTGGCTCCATCGTCTGGCGGTGAACACGATGCTGGAGAACGCGCGTGGAGAGCGGCGTCGGATCGCGCGGGTGCTGCCGATGGACGACACCTCCCGGCTCGAGGGCGCGGCACGCTCGAGCGGCGTCGATTTGCGGATGGACATGGAAGAAGCTGTCGCGTCGCTGCCCCAGGGCGCCCGACTCGCTTTCGTGCTCCACGACGTCGAGGGGTATCAGCACCAGGAAATCGCGACACAGCTGGGAGTGTCGGTGGGAACGATCAAGGCGCAGCTGCATCGCGCCCGCAGACTATTGAGAGAGAGGTTGGAGAGATGAGCCACGAAGTCATCAGGCATTTACTGGACGATTACGTGACCGGCGATCTCGCCGATGACGCGCGTGCGCCGGTGGCGGATCACGTCGCCGGTTGCGAGATCTGTCGCGCCGAGGTGGAAGATCTACGGCGGATTCTGGCAAAGGCTGCGGAGCTGCCGAAATCGGTGGACCCACCGCCGGAAGCGTGGCAGAGCATTCGTGCCTCGATCGAGCGCGAGAAAATCGCAGTGGCCGAGCGCGGCGAGCGCGTGGCGAGCTGGTGGCAGCGACCATCGGTGGTGGCCGCCGCGGTCCTGCTGGCGGTGGTATTGTCGTCAGCGGGCACTGCACTCTACATGGACAGGGGCGACAGCGCTGCCGCGGGTTCACCGGTGCCAACAGCAACGACCGCTGCCACTCCCGCGACACTCGCCGCTTTCACCGTCGAGGAGAACAACTACCTGCGGAACGTCGCAGTACTGCAGGACATGCTGGACCAGCAGGAGGCATCGCTCGCTCCGGAGACGGTCGCGCAGCTGAAGGTGAGCCTGCGGACCATCGATGAGGCCATTCTCGAGGCACGCCTGGCGCTGGCGCGCGATCCGGCCAACCAGACCCTGATCGAGATGCTATCCGGCAATTACAAGCAGAAAGTCGATCTGCTTCGCCGCACCACCGAGCTGACGCGTGGTAGCTGACCAAAAGATCCGGGGTCGAGCGCACGTCAGCATGCTGCGCCGCTGGCTGATTGTCGCGCTGCTGGCGCTTACGTTCGCTCCCTCGAGTCTGGTCGCCCAGAAGAAGCTGGAGCGCAGACTGGCGCTCGGGATGGAGGGCGCGATCCGCATCTCCAACATGGTCGGCAGCGTGGTGGTTCACGGCTGGAATAAGGACACCGTTCTGGTGCGGGCTGCGTTGGCGCCTGGCGACCAGCTATTCAGCGGCGGTGGGTATACCGGCGTGAAAATGTTTGTGGAATCGGCGAGCGAGCACGAGCCGAAGCCGTCTCAGCTGGAGGTCTGGGTCCCATCGCGGGTACGTCTCTGGATCAAGACCGCTACGGCGAGCATCGACGTGAGCGGTGTCGATGGTGGTCTCGATCTCTACGTCGTCAGCGGGTCGATCGACGTCGCGGGCAATCCGCGCGAGCTCAACGCCGAGGCGATCGACGGCGACATCCATATCAACGCGACGACACCGTGGGTGAGGGCAAAGAGCGCCACCGGGACGATTGTATTTCAGGGCGCCAGCGCTGACGCAGCATTCACCACCGTCAGCGGAGCGATCAAAGTTGCGGGCGGAGTATTCGAGCGCACGAAAATCGAGACCGTCACTGGACCGATCATTTTCTCCGGTCACCTGGATCGGAGCGGCTCCTTCGATTTCGATACCCACAGCGGCGCCATCGACATCGCAATTCCCGACCGAACCGCGGCGAGCTTCTCCGTGGTGTCGATCGCTGGCAAGATCGCGAACTCACTTTCCAAGGTCGCGCCAGTCGCTGGCCGTTTCGGCCGCGGCTCCGAGCTGACGATGGACACCCGCGACGGCGGCGCGAAGGTCACTGTCAGGACGTTCAAGGGGACGGTCACTCTTCGAAGAGGCGGCTGAGTCGGGAGAGGGGTGCGGGCGTTATGGACACTTCCGCCACCGAAGCATCGCGAGCCTTCCCTGTTTGCAGGCGCGGCAGTGATCCGCTCAGTGAAGGGTCCCAAAACGCCCGCACCCTTCCTCCCTCCTTTCCTATTACCTCGCACCCTCCACCTTACTCCGTTCGCTTTTTTTTCCTTACTCTTTTCGCTTTTGGTTTAAACCCGAGTGCCACCACCGGCGTCGTAGCTCCGCGAAATCAACCATTTCAGGAGTCTCCGATGAGAACCACACTGCTCCGCTCCTTTGCGCTAGTCGCCGTCCTCAGCGTTTGCGCGTTCAGCACCGCACTCGCCGGCCCGCCGTGGATCGCGATCGAGTATCCCGCCAATCCGTTCGACCAGGATACCCGCGATGCGTTCCTCACGGTTCGCACGTATCATCACGGCGACATCGTCTCCAAGACGGTCACCGGAACTGCCGAGGGCGTCGTGGACGGCAAGCGTCAGAGTATGCGCCTCGACATTCGTGCTACTTCGCATCCGGGCATGTACGTCGTACGCTGGCAGAAACCGGCGACCGGCCGCTGGGTGCTCGTGATCAATAGCGGCTATCAGGGAATCACCGATGCAACCGCCGTCGTTGAGATCAGCGCGACAGGGACCGTCGCCAGCGTCAGCGTTCCTACCCGCGCGATATCGAATGGCTGGATCTCGCCGCGACCGGTGGCAGCGTCGGAGATCGACTCGCTGCTGCAGGGAAGAGCATTGGCGAGCGCGGGAATGCAGTACCGCGCCAACAGGTAGCTACTGGCCTCTGAGGCCCGCCAGAGTGCGGCGCAGCTCGGTGGTGCGCTTGTCTGAATAGTTGGCGAGACATCTCGCCACCGAGCGAGCCCAGAGTCTGCCCGCACTCTGGGTGTCGGGGCGACAACTCGCGTCGCGCTCGTTCACCCAGTCGCGCTGGGTCTGCCGAATCCGCTCCTCGAGGTCAGCGCCACCCGACTTGCGCGCCTGCGCGAGGAGCTCCTGATAAGTGCTGTTGAGATCGGCGTCGTTGGCGACTATCGATCGATTGAGACAAGTGCGCTGATCGGTGGCTGTCGGAGAATCGCACGGGTCGCCTGACGATGGGCGGCTGGACGCCGGCGAACGCTCCAGCGGGACCGTTGTCGGTGCTGGCGCGTCGTTGGCGGTCGTGGGAGCGGTAAGTCTCGGACGCGTTGTCGGCACCGACGGATTGGTCGTCGGCGGAGTTGTCACTTCGCGACCGTCGGCCGGCCGGTTTTGTGGAGCCTGACTGGTGAGGGTGCTGCTGCCGGTGGTCATCACCGTGTTCAGGCTATTGTCAGCCGCCGCCGCGGCCGCGGTATTCTTGTTCGCCTCAGCGAGGTCGTGGAGCAGCATTGTATCCTGCGCCACGGCGGCGACCTCTTTGGCCTTGGTCTCCTTGCGGCAGCCCGCAACGCCCGTTGAAAGGACGAGTAGGAGGGGGACCGACAGGCGGGAGAAGTCTTTCATATGCGCTTGGACGAGGTGAGCCTTTCCTGACGCGCAGACCGTGTGCCAGCAATTGGGAGGGTCTCCACGAAGTATATGCAGTTGACGTGACATGGGTGCAGATTTCGGACACACCGTCAAGGACTTGCATGGAAGGGCAGCTGCCGGAGCTCAATACGGTCATCAGGACCTTTGCGAACGAGATCGAGGCGCACGTCGCACAGGCGGTGCTCGATGCGAACGGCATCGACTCGAGCCTGATACGTGACGACGCGGGTGGAATGATGCCATGGCTCCAGTGGCTTCACCCGATCAGGCTCGTCGTTCGCGAAGCGGACAGTCTCGAGGCGGTGGAGCTTCTGGACACCCCTCCCGGTCCGACGCTCATCCCCTGAAACCCGCACTGCGTCGCCGGCCTCCACCGTTAGTTTAGGCGCCATGCATTTAAATCCCACCCGCCGCGCTCCTCGCCGCGCTTCCGTAATGGTCGGCGCCCTCATCGGTCTCGTTCTGTCGTCAATCTCGCTGCCGCTCGGCGCCCAGTCGACGTCGACAGCCCCCGACAAGTATCTCGAGCGCGCCAAACGCATTCTCAGCCAGACTCCGCTCATCGACGGCCACAACGATCTACCGTGGCGGATCCGTGAAGACTCGATCGCGCGTGGTAACGTGGATGCCTACGACCTGCGCAAACGCACCCCCGGACACACCGATCTCGATCGATTGAAGAAAGGGATGGTCGGAGCGCAGTTCTGGTCCGTGTACACTCCCGGCGAGTATTCCGACTCCGGATACGCGCGCGTCGAGCTCGAGCAGATCGACATCGCGCGCCGGATGATCGCCAAGTATCCGGACCGGCTCGCGCTCGCTCTGAGTCCTGAAGACATCCGCCGCGACTTCAAGCAGGGGAAAATCGGCTCGCTCCTTGGACTCGAGGGCGGCCATGCGATCGAGAATTCACTCGGCGCGCTGCGCGCGTACTACGATCTCGGCGTGCGCTACATGACCCTCACCCACAACGTGACGCTGGCCTGGGCAGACGCGGCACTCGACTCTGCCAGACACGGCGGGCTGACACCGTTTGGCGATAGCGTCGTGCGCGAGATGAATCGGCTGGGGATGCTGGTGGATCTCTCGCACGTATCGCCGGGCACGATGAGCGATGCCCTCAACGTCACGCAGGCTCCGGTCATCTTCTCGCACTCGGGCGCGCGAGCCCTGGTCGACGTCGCGCGCAACGTCCCCGATTCCATCCTGCGCCGCGTGACCGCCAACGGCGGAATCGTGATGGTGCCGTTTGTCACCGGTTTTGTGTCACCGGCGGTCCAGCTGTACGAGCAGTCGACGCGACCTCTGATCACCGACCTTCGCGCGAAATACGGCAACGACACCGCAGCGATCACTCGCGAGGTCAATCAGTGGCGTATCTCGCATCCCGAGCCGCGCGCGCTGTTGTCACAGGTCGCCGACCAGATCGACTACGTTCGAAAAGTTGCGGGCGTAGATCACGTCGGAATCGGCAGCGATTTCGACGGCATCACCGAAGTCGTGCAGGGACTCGAGGACGTGTCGACTTTTCCGGCGCTGTTTGCGGAGCTGGCTCGCCGCGGCTGGTCGGACAGCGATCTACGAAAACTCGCGGGAGAGAACCTGCTGAGAGTCTTTTCCCAGGCCGAAGCGGTTTCAAAACGACTTCAGCGGGAAGGTCGGTAGCCGCTTCTCAGAACGTCGGCGAACTCCACTGGCAATCCCGACTCACGTATAGCGGCCGCCGCTTGCTCCACATCATACGTCACTCTTGCGAACTCGACCGCAGGAGACTGATCCCCGATTGAAAGTATGACGTAACAGGCACGCGGGTCATGATCTTTCGGCCGGCCAACACTGCCGGCGTTCACGAACTGAATCCCATCGACAACCCGCTGCCACGGCTTATGGGTGTGGCCGAACGCGATCACGTCGCCGGACGAAGCACCAAGGCCGGCGGCCATCTTCCGCAGAAACTCGTCAGGGCGCTCTTCGGTGACATAGACCGTATTGAGCGACTGGTTGCCGTGGACGAGCGTGATTGTCGGTCCCGACGTGTGCCCGCCCAACGGCCGGATGTCGAGACGGAACGGAAGGCCACCGAGAAACTGTTTCGTCTGAGCGGAGACGTGGGCGAGCGTCCATGCGTAGGAGATGTGCGACAGCTCTTCCTCTCGAGGGGAATCGGCTCGGCAACCGCAGTGCTTGTAGTCCTTGGCGACGGTTGAATCATAGTTGCCCGCAATCCCCGAAATCGCGCGCTCGCGCAACACGCCCACCACTTCGTTTGGCCATGGCGCGTAACCAGTGAGGTCGCCCAGATGGTAAATCGCAGTGATGTCCGTTCGGGCATCCAGATCGGCCAGCACAGCCTGCAAAGCCGGAAGATTGGCGTGGATATCCGAGATCAACGCGACCCGCCTCAACGCAGTCTCACCGCCGCCCGCGTCTTGTCATCACGACGGCGGTCTCAGGGCAGGCCCCGCGAAACTCGTGCGATGCCTTCAATGCATCGGGGACTCCGCTTCTCTCCGTTCGATCGAACCCGAAGCGCGGGAAATAGCCCTCGGCTGTCGTAGTGAGAAGATAAATCTCGTTGACGCCTTCTCGCTCCGCGCGTTCGAGAGCTTGCTCGACGAGCTGACTGCCAACGCCCGTACCGCGGTGATCGCGAGCGACAACCGCTGAGCGAAGGAGCGCAACCGAGGCGAAGTTTTCCAGGCCGATAGCACCGACTACAGCGCCTTCGTCTTCGGCAACGATGAATCGCGCGAAATTGTCGCTAACTCCTTCGAGTGGAAGGTCGTTCTCGGCGAGCAGCCTCTCTACCGCCGGTAAATCAGCGATGTGGGCATTTCGGATTCTCACGGTGTCCCCTTTTCTTGGGCTTACTGGCATCAGCAGCAGTCGGGCCCGCAGCACTGCGCGGCCGGCTTCACGGCGCGCACGAACGCTCCCATGAATTTGCCATCGATGTCGGCCGCAAGGTTCGTCACGTCGAGTCCCGTGCCTCCGAGAAATGCCGCGGCATCGACCGCTTTGTAGATCCGTGTTGGCTCGACGGAGGGCTTTGCAAAGCCCGCGTCGCGGAGCAGCGATTTGAACTCCTGCTCTTCCAGCGCGCCGGCAACGCAACCCAGCCACAGCTCCATGCTCGTTTTCACCGCAGCGGGCACATCACCACGAACAACGACGTCGGACACCGCGAATCTGCCGCCCGGCCTGAGCACCCGGAATGCCTCGTCCAGCACCTTTCGCTTGTCCGCCGCGAGGTTGATGACACAGTTCGAGATGATGACGTCGACCGATTCGTCGGGGAGGGGGATCTGCTCGATGTCTCCCTTGAGGAACTCGACGTTCCGGGCGCCCGCCCGCTGTTTGTTGTCGTTGGCGAGTGCAAGCATTTCGTCGGTCATATCGAGACCGTAGACCTTTCCGGTGGGGCCGACGCGTTTTGCGGAGAGCAGCACATCTATGCCTCCGCCCGAGCCGAGATCGAGTACAGTCTCACCTTCGTTGAGGGTGGCGAGTGCGGTAGGGTTGCCGCAGCCCAGAGACGCCAACAGTGCCTCTGCGGGTATGCCGGCTTTTTGCCTCTCGTCGTAAAGATCGGACGTAATCGGATCCCACGCCTCAGTGGTTGCGCCGCAACAGGCGCTCGAGCCGCAGCAAGCGCCGCCAGTAATACCGTCCGAGACGCGCAGGGCGGCCTGTCCATATCTCTCTTTGACGCTGGACTTCAGGGTTGAATCGGTCACCGTTCCTCCTAACAAGATTTCTTGATGTGTTGGCGAAATAAAAAGTCAGTCACAGCAGGCAGCAGCCGATCGACCGGTGGTGCGCGGCTTCATCGCGGCGATCAGGGTCTCCATTTCCTCGAATGCATCGGGCTCGAGCTCGTAGTGCACCCAACGTCCATCCTTTCGGTCGCGAACGATCCCGGCATCGCGCAAAACGCGGAGATGGAAGGAAAGCCGCGACTGCGCGGCATCCAGCGAATCCGTGAGCTCACATACGCAGCGCTCGCCCTTGCGGAGCAGCTCGACGATATCGAGCCTCGTCTCGTCGGACAGCGCGTGAAAGAGCTCGACAGCGCGCTCGGTTCGGGAGTGAATCGAAGTGGCCACAGGCTCTAATATATCAACGAAACTTGTTGCGTCAAGACCGGACTTCGGTTCCTTTTGGACGCAGGGCTATTCCCAATGCGGTCAGGGCGAAGAGAAGCGCGGCGATCGATATGTACAGCGAATTCCTCGACACCTTCATCGGCGTCGGGGTTACCGCAGATACCACCGTCGACGATACCGGGTTCTTCGCCGCAGTGTCCGGATCCGTCCACCGCACGACCTCCCCGTTCGCGTACGTCTGAATGGTGGGCCAGGTCAGCCGCACACTGTCTTTCGGATTCACTGCCACGAATGGAAACTCGACGAAGCGCTCCTTGGCCAGGGTCCCCGTCCAAACAGCGCCGGTGATTGCCTGCGCTGTGTCGGTGAGCACCTGAAGGTTCCAGCCTGCCACATCGCCGAACGACACCACCCGCAGCCCGGGCGGAAAGTGAATCTCGACCCGTGTCGTCGGCACGTCGCGCTCGTTCGGAACGCGCAACACGTACTTCTCGTAAGCGCCCGGCGCCGCCACCTTGGGAAAGACCACAGCGTGCGCCAGTGCCACCGACGGAACCGCAATCGCTAACGCGGTCAGGATCAGCTGCGCTTTTCTCTCTTTTGATCTCCAGGACCAGCGCTCGCTCATTGCGGGCTCCCCACTTGGCCGGTGGTTGCTGATTGCGAAACCGGAGGCGTCGGGACGTAGGCCAAAAAGCCGCCGATCAATATCAGAATCATGATCAGGGCGATTTCCTGACGCACGGACCTCGCCAATCTGGCCGGGGAATCCGTAACGGCAATCGTCGGCAATAGCCCAAACCGATTGTACGCACCGTAACCGATCAGGATGGCAACACCTATGATCTTGGCGAGCACGAGCTTGCCGTAGCTCGAATGAGTCAGGTCTCCAACGGTGTTGAGGAACATCACGGCCTGCGCCAGGCCCGATAGCACGATCACTATCACTGATACGAGCGCGATCGAAGAAACCCGGCCCGCCTCCACGCGGGCTGCTGCTTCATCGGACATCGCCAGCCAGACGAGCCACACCAATCCGCCGAGCCACGCCGTCGCTGCAAGCAGATGCAGGATCTTCGCCGGAACCGCGAGAATCGGATCGATCGCCGCCGGATGTCCGATCGCACCACTCACCACCAGGCAAGCGGTGCCGATGACGAGCGCGAGCTTCCGATGTCTTGCCAGCGCAATCGCCCAGAGGGTGAGAACGGCGAGCGCAGTGCGCAGCAGCTCGACGCGTCCGATCATCGAGCCGAACAGCGATCCCACGAATGCGCTGCTCAAATGCCCCGTCGGCGACACGTGATCCATCCAGACGATCATGTGGGCGACGAGCAGCACGGCTCCAATCGCAATCGTCCGCGTGATCGTCGGCCGGGGAGCGAGGCGCCCGTACTCTCGCGAAGTAAGCCCGAAGAAGAGAAGTCCCACGCCCGTCATCAGAGCGCCAAGTCCGAGCCCCCGCAGTAGCGATGCAACGACGGGTACCGGCTTCTCCTCCGGCATCGTCATCTGCGCGTGGGTGACGCCGACATCGACGGTATCGCGAGACACCGAGCTACCCACTTTCGGCGAGACCGGCTTTGCAACCGCAGGCGTCGGAACGCCGGCAGCGACACCGGCAATCGAGAAATCAAAATTCCCGCCTACCGGATGCCCGTCAGCGGACAGCACTCGCCAGACCACCTTGTATTTGCCAGCCGGCAAAATGCCGTCGACCTCACCGACCAGCGTGTGGACGTCGTGCGGATCGTTAGCCACCTTGAGCACAGTGTTGGCACCGGCGGCATCGACAACGGAAATCTGGCTGAGCTCCGGCACAACCTGCTCACTGAAAACCAGGCGGATGGCGGGCGGCGTGGAGTCGAGCCGGCTGTGCGCGGCCGGAGTCGACCTGAGGAGGGTGGCGTGCAACATCCTGCCATTCGCCGAACCGGCAAATAGCACCAGCATCAGTGCGCACAACACGCCGATCGCCGCTGGTCCAACGCGGCGATCGATCGATCGGGTACGGCGGGTCAATGTGTCCAGCGGAGTCCGGCGTAGAAGGAACGCGAGTCTGCCGGCTCAAAATACTTGCCGGCGGCGTTGTCGACCTGCACCGACTGCGAGAACCGGTTGTTGGTCAGGTTCTGTCCCGCAACGAAAAGTGTCATGCCGTTCGACGCCGTCCAGTCAGCGCGCAGTGAGATATTGGTCCAGCCATCGTTTTTCACCGTGTTCTGGCTGTCGAGAAAATACGACTGCGGGATCCACTCCACGCTGGGAGCGATCGAGAATCCAAGTGGATTGGTGTACTTCACCTCCGCATCGAGTACCTGACCTGGCGCGCCCGGGATGTCGTTTCCACTGTAGCTGGGATCATCGATGTACTTGTAGCGCGCGATCGTATACGAAGTGCGCAGTGACAAGTGGTCTCCGACGTCGCCGTGCACGAATACGGCCCCCGGCAGCTGGTATCCCACGCCCAATTCGGCGCCGGTGTGACGGGTCTTCGGCGCATTGCGATAAGTAGGCACGGTGAAAGTCGCACCGGGGAACGGCTCGACATTGATATTGAGAATCTCGTTTCGCAGCTCGATGTCGTACAACGAAACATCCCAGTTGAATCCGAGCCGCCGGCCCCGACCCCCAAGCTCGTATTGCCAGGCGCTCTGCCCATCGAGATCGATGTAGCCGGGAACGGTCAGGCTATTCAACTCGAGCAGAAGCGGCGGCTCGTAGCTGCGGCTGGCGTTGCCGAAGATCTGCGCGGTACCCGACCCGAGCGAGTAAATGAACCCGATTTTTGGATTCACGGGCGTATAGGTGCGGCTATCGGATTGGTCGCCGTTGGAGAGGAAGTAATCCTTCGTCTCGCGGGTCGCTCGCTCGGTGCGCAGCCCAAGGACCGCCGAGAATCGCGGCGTCAGTGAAAGGAGATCCTCTGCATAGACCGCGAGAGTGGTGGCGCCATCGCGCTGGTCTTTGGTGAGCGGGCCGTGCGAGCCGCGATCGTTCTGGTACTGCTTGTTCGCCAGCGATTCGTGAGCGGGCTGAAATCCGACGGTGAGCTGATTGCCCAGCGCGCCGAGCGTGGCGGTGTTCTCGTAGCGGATCTCGGCGCCATAGTCGTGGCTGATCTGCGAGATGACCTCGAAGATGGGATGATCGATGTCGCGGTACTGCATGTACGGGCTGATCTCGAGACGCTGATTGGGCGACAGCTGGGAGCGCAGCTGAAGGCCAACGTGGTGGAGGTTGTAGTCTCGCCCCCAGCGGTTGGTGACGTTGCCCGGATCTGCCGCGCGCGGATTGCTCTCGAAGGTCGCGCGATCGAGCGCGCCGGGCAGCTCTTCGTTGACGTGCGCGAAAAAGTAGAATGTGCGGAGATCGGTGTTATCGGAAAGCCGATAGCCGGCGTGCAGGTTCACGCGATCGCGTCGCTGGCTGGACCAGTCCCGGTAACCGTTGAGCGACGTCCGGCCGTAACTCACGTAGTAGTCGGCGGGCCCGTGCGAGCCGCCCGACTCGAGCTGAGTCTTGTAGAAGCCAAAGCTGCCACCCTGCCCGAACAGCGAGACCGGACTCGAGCTGTAACCCGTCTTCGTATCGAGATTGATGGCGCCGCCGAGAGTCGATCCGCCGTAGCGGAGCGCGTTGCCACCTTTGTAAACCTCGATCGATTCGGTGGTGAGCATCTCCAGAGACTCGAAGTCGGTGAAGCCATCGGCGTTGCGGTATGGCATTCCGTTGACGAGCAGATTCACACCGCGAGCGTGGAAGTTGTCACGCAATCCGGAGCCGCGAATCGAGATCTGGCTTTCGTCTGCCGCACCGAATCGGGGCTGGATGTAAACGCCCGGGACGAACTGCAGTACGTCCTTGAGATTGGCCTGGCGGGTAGCGCGAATCTGTGGTGCTTCCACCATCGCCACTCCGCCAGGCACCCGAGCGAGCTGCTCGCGGCGCTCGGCGAGATCGGTCTTGGTCCCGATCACCGTAACACCGGCGAGGGTGGCGACTTTTTCGGCCAGAACGATGTTGATCTGGCTGGTGACGAGCGCGGACACATCGACCGAGTCGCTCGACGCCACGAAGCCCGAGCGGCGGACGACGACGGCGTGCTTTCCGGCGGCAATACCGCTGATGCGGAACCCGCCGTTGGCGTCGGTCTGGGTGATTGGGGCTGCATCATCGATCGAGACGAAGGCGCCGACGACAGGCGAGTCGGCTGCGGTCACAACTCTACCCGCCACCTCGCCGCCCGCTTGCGCGTGGGCGCGCACCGGCGTCAACGCGGCAACCGATAGGGTGAGCACGGCGATACCGGGCACGGTACGCCGCAACGACATTATGACTGACATGACTTCCTCTATTCCGGGATATGTCCGCGATAACGACGCTCGCCGCCGCGGAGATCATCGAGCTGCTAACGGATGCGCGGAGCCGCGGGAACGGGCTCAGTTACGCGCGAGAGGAAGTGACGGGAGGTCCGTTGGAGAAGGGTAGGAGAAAGTGCGGTGCGACCAGTGACGGCGATGTGTAGTCGTATACCGGTGCGACGCTCGAGACCGCCGGAGCAACGAGACTGGGCGCGTTCGCCACCAGGCCAACCGGCGCCTTGCCGGTGCTGCAATCGCCGAGACAGGTGCACTGCCGGGTATGATGATCGGATTGGCCGTGCTGACCGTGATCGGCAACCTCATGAGACGCCATCCCGGCGTGATGATCGGATGCCGCGGGTCCCGCCGAGCCCGCCGACGTGCCGCCATGATGGCCGGCGACATCGATCGCCAGCCCGCCGTGCATGACACAGGTGTGCAGCTGCAGCGGCTCCGCCAGACAGATGGCGAGCCAGACGGCCGTGATCGTCGCAAAGCTGCGAAATACCCAGGAGCGCTGCACTTGTCGAATATAGGCAGTAAGCGGGGTCAGGAAAGGCTTGGCGGTGCGGCGCGAGCGATGCGGCCCATTGCGGCAATCAATTCGGGTTTGGTTTCCGGCAGCCACCCCACCAGCCAGCGCATCGTGCCCCGAAACCAGTCGTGGTCGAAGTCACCGCGCTCGGCTACGCGCGAGCGCTGGGTCTTGAGCTCTTCCTTCAGCTGCTGGAGCTGGGGCTTGGCGGACTCTCCGTCGGCCGCTTTCATGCGCGCGCGAACGGATTTGTCGACGAGTCCGATGGCGGCGTCGAAGGCCGCCTCGAGTTGCGGGTTGTCAGACATTTGGGCGCGCGACCTCAATAGTAGGAACGAATGTGTAAGCAAGTGACTACTTGCATTCCCTCGTATTCCCGGATACTATCCGGCCCATGAAAAGAGACGAAATCCTTTCCGCGGCGGCGGGAGTTTTTGCCCAGCACGGCTTCCGCGGGTCGACGACCCGCCGCATCGCCGACGCTGCGGGGGTAAACGAGATCACGATCTTCCGGCAGTTCGGCTCCAAGGAAGCTCTGATCCGCGAGGCCATGCAGCACATCACGCAATCGGCCGGCCTCGAAGCTCTGCCGGATGTGGCGACGGACCCGGAGCGGGAGCTAACGGAGTGGAGCGACTCGTTCATGCAGCACCTGAGACTCCGGAGCTCGATCATCCGTAAGACCATGGGTGAGATCGAAGAGCGGCCCGACATGTCCGAATGCGCGAGTTACGTCCCCAAGCAGGCGTCCAACGACCTCTGTCACTACCTCGCCGCACTTAAACGGGATGGCTGGATCAGCGAGAAGTTCGACCCGAAATCCGCGGCGGCGATGCTGATGGGGGCGATTTTTTCGGACGCAATGGGCCGAGACATGATGCCGGATGTCTTCCCCCAGCCGCAGGAACGGGCCGCCCGGATGTACACCCGGCTCCTTCTCCGCGCCCTCGGTGTCGAAAATGGGGCGCGGAAAACGACGAATAAGCAGAGCAAGCGACCGAAACAACTTTCAGCCTGAACAGTGTCTCCAAGAAAACTACCAAGCCGCGCCCAAGGGCTCGGCCGATTCCTCAGATTGTCTGTCGCCGCGGGTGTGCTGGCGCCTGCCGTTGCGCGCGCGCAGGTGCCGCCTTCGACGCCGTCGGTGCGCATGACGGCGACTGCGCCGCGCGCGATCTCTCTCGACGAAGCGGTGCGATTGGCCGAATCCCAGAGCGAGGAGATTCGCATCGCGCGCGCCGGCGTTGACCGCGCTCACGGACAGCAATATCAGGCGCGCAGCCTGCGATTCCCCCAGCTCAATGGCAGCGCGAGCTATACTCGAACCCTGGCATCGCAGTTCGAGGCAATCGGCAGCGGCCCGCCGGTCGACACGACGAAACCGGTGCCGCCGCCCGCACCGTGCGATCAGTACCTGCGCGACGCGACCGCGACGACCGACGAGCGTCTTGCCGGATTGGAGGATGCGAACCGCTGCGCACTGGGCGGTAATCCGTTTTCGTCTTTCGGCAGCCTCGGCTTCGGCGCCAAGAATCAGTACAATCTCGGACTCTCGTTCTCGCAGAATCTGTTCGCGGGCGGACGCATCTCCGGTCAGAATCAGGCCGCGAACGCCGGCCGCCGTTCGGCCGACATCGAGCTGACCGCCCAGCGCGCGCAGCTCCGGCTCGACGTAACCCAGGCGTACTTCGACGCCGCGCTCGCGGATCGTCTGGTGGCGCTGGCGGAGTCGTCATCGGTGCAGACTGAAAACGTCCTGCGCCAGACCAAGCTCGCCCGCACCGTCGGCAACGTCTCCGAGTTCGAGCTCCTGCGCGCGCAGGTGTCGAGCGCGAATCAGCGCCCGATCGTGATTCAGCGCCAGAGCGATCGAGAGGTCGCATATCTGCGACTCAAGCAGCTGCTCAATCTTCCGCTCGACGCGCCGGTGCAGCTGACGACCGCGGTCGACGATTCCGCAGCGGTGAACGCGGCGCTCGCCAGCGTCGGCATTCACGCCGACACCGCGGCGGTGGACCGCGCGACGGTGAGACAAGCGGCGGAAGCGATCGATGCTCAGCGCGGATTGCTGCGCGTCGCCAAGGCCCAGCGTTTTCCAACCCTGGCGTTGACGTCACAGTACGGCAAAGTCGCGTTTCCGTTGAACACCTTCCCGCAATCGGGAGACTTCCGGACGAACTGGACCGTCGGCGTCGCGTCGCAGATTCCGATCTTCACCGGCGGCCGCATCAAGGGCGACCAGCTCGTCGCGGAGGCGAATCTCCGTGAGGCGCAGGCGCGCTACGATCAGGTGAGGGAGTTCGCCGCGCTCGACTCGCGCGTCACGATCAACAATCTCCTGCAGGCGACTGCGGCGTGGGAGGCGAGTCAGGGAACCGCGGAGCAGGCGACTCGCGCGTACTCGATCGCCGAAGTTCGCTACAAGGAAGGCATCTCGACCCAGATCGAGCTCAATGATGCGCGAATCCTGCTGGAGCAGGCGGTAGCCAATCGCGCGCTGGCAGCGCGGAATCTCCAGGTGGCGCGGGTCAAGCTGGCGCTGCTTCCAGATCTTCCGCTGCAGGGCACGGGTGGCGCGGCGACGGCACAAGCCCAGGCGCAATCGCAGGCGACGCCGTCACAGCAGCAATCGCAGTCGACCACTCCGGCGGCGCAGGCGGCACAACAGCAGGCTCAGGGACAGCAGACAACCGGCATTCCACCACAGTAGACGAGACACATATGAAGAGATTCAGTAGCAGGACCTACAAGATCGCCGGCGGAGTGCTGTTGATTCTGATCCTGCTGTTCGCGTTCGCGCGCAGCAAGAGCGACAAGGTTTCCGCAGCCGAGACAACGAAGACCGAGACGATTGTGGTCGGGCCCGAGAACGTCGCTGTCGCGACGACGGGGGCGATCATGTCCGGCCCGTCCCTCTCCGGCACCCTCGAGCCCGAGCGCGAGGCGGTGCTGCGCGCGCAGGTGCAGGGCAGCGTGCTGCAGACCTATGCCGATCAGGGGCAGGCGGTGAGTGCGGGCACGGTGCTCGCGCGCATCGACGCGAGCGGCATCCAGGACGCGTACAACTCTGCACGCGCACAGGTGGTCGCCGCGCGTAACGCAGCCGACATCGCCGCGCGCGACCTCGCCCGCAACGAGAAGCTTCTCTCTGCCGGCGCCATAGCCGAGCGTGACATCGAGCAGTCGCGGCGCGCTTCGATCGC
>Ga0070679_100000603_pt1 | contig 30622 bp, 26 predicted proteins | sample KBSC63BmetaG_FD_65652 | JGI IMG/M metagenome (GOLD analysis project Ga0070679, IMG submission 65652) | Corn rhizosphere microbial communities from Kellogg Biological Station, Michigan, USA - KBS C6-3B metaG | ecosystem: Host-associated > Plants > Roots > Rhizosphere | place: USA: Michigan... | reverse complement strand
CGGCACGCAGTTCAACGATAGCGCGAGCGGGTATTGGGCGGGGAGCAACTCTCCGACGAAGGTTTCGGCGCTCGGCTACATTCCAGAAGGCGCCTGGAATGAGCCCACCTCCACGAGCAATGGCAAGACTACGTATCAGGCATCGGGAACCGGTGGCGGAGTAACGTTACTTCCAAAGCCTTCCTGGCAGACCGGCATTGGCGTTCCGTCCGACGGTGTGCGGGATGTGCCGGATGTGTCGTTTACCGCGTCGGGGCATGACGGCTATCTGATTTGCCAGACGGATATCGGCAACGACTGCTCCGCCGGCACCTTCAAATCCATCACCTTTGGCACGTCGGCTTCATCGCCTTCGATGGCGGGGATCGCGGCGATGCTCGACCAGAAGCTCGGCGCGCGGCAGGGTAACCTGAATCCGATGTTTTACCGGCTGGCGGCGGCGACCTCGAATGGTGTATTCCACGATGCGACGCCGGCGTCGAGCGGCGTGAGTTCCTGTTCCACGGCGACGCCGTCGATCTGCAACAACAGCACGCCGTCGGCCAGTTCGCTGACGGGAGGGCTGGCGGGGTACGGCCTGACAACGGGCTACGATCTGGCGACCGGTCTGGGCTCGCTCGATGTGACCAATTTTCTGACTGCCGCGGCAGGTTCCACCACGCCGACGCTGACTACGACTCTTTCGCTCAAGGCAAGTGCGAACCCGATTTCAACTTCGGAGACGGTGAGCTTTACGGCGACGCTGGGTGATTCCAGCGCGGTGACCCCGACGGGGACGGTGCAGTTCCATTCGAACGGCACGGCGCTGGGTTCGACGATTGTGCTGAGTGCTTCGGGCACGGCGACAACCTCCGCGATGACATTTCCAACGGCTGGAACGTATCAGATTACGGCGGTGTACTCGGGTGACAGCACCTTTATCGGCTCAACATCGGCGGCGCTGGCGCTGGTGGTTACGGGGTCTTCGAGCTTTACGATCACGCCCGCTGCTACCAACCTGTCTCTGATTGCCGGCGCCAGTGGTACAGATGTCATCACGGTGGCCTCGCTCAACGGCTTCGCGGGGACGGTGGCCCTGACGTGCTCGGTGACTGGCGGCACTGCGGCGAGCGAGCCGGTCTGCACGATCGCGCCCGGCAGCGTTTCGGTGGCGGCAAATGGAAAGGCAACGGCGGCGGCGACGGTTTCAACGACGGCCCAGCCCTCGGCCCACGCGGAAAATACCCGTGGGTTGGCGACCGGAGGAGTGATGCTTGCCTGCCTGTTGTGCCTGGTGCCGTTCCGGCGGCGTAGGGCCATTCGTTCGCTGGCGGCATTATCGGTGCTGCTTGGGGGCCTGGCGACGATTTCTGGATGTGGCAGCGGCGGTTCGCTGGCTGCAGCGTCGAGCGGAAGCGCAGGCGTTTATACAGTAACCATCACAGGGACAGGATTGCCCAGTGGCAGCTCCAGTGGGGTTACCGCCAGCACGTCATTCACGTTGACGGTTGAGTAGCAAGGCAGCAGGTCGGGACCACTTGTCGTGCCGCATCTGATCCTGATTCTCCCTCGTCCAGCCAACCCGGTGACTTGGGTCTGGCGTCGTAGATAGTACGCTTATGTGTGGGAAGATTGACATTGTTAATGTTCGTTCTGCTTTCTGCATGACAGGCGTTCGTGGCTGTATACTTCACCGAGTAAGCGAAAGTGCACCACAATCCACTTATAAGGCCCTCTAAAGCTATGAAGACATTCTTGCGCTTTGCATTTTTCGGCTCGCTTCTCCTCGTCCCAGTCCTGGCGCACGCGCAGGGTGGCTGCATCGATTCGCCCGAATGCCCCACCGCTATTCTCGGCGTCGTCGGCGCTGCCGGCGCGGCACTGTACGCTCGGCTTCGTTCCAAATAAATTTTGCACTGACCGCAAAAGAACCGGCTGCTGCTGGAAAGCCGGTTCTTTTTTGCGTTTGTAATTCGATGCTGCTGTAGCTGGCTGCCGCACGGCTCGCGCTTAAGGTGTGCGGTACACTGAGCCTGCTTGATATGTGCGGGCTAACGGTGAATGGCAGCCTGGCACCAAGGCGGAGTTTTTGGGCGTGAAACAAGTACAAGCGATTTGGTCTGCCGGGATTTTGTCTTCCGGTAAGTATGCGAAATTTCGGCTTTCGGTCTTCTTTGCCGGTCAAGTCATGCTGATGGCGCTTCTGCCCCAGGCCTTTGCTCAGGTCCCCGGGGGGGCGGTTTCGGCTCCCTCGGCTCCCACAGCTCCAGCCCCGATAGCATCGCCGACCGTCACGGCGCCGTCTTCGACAGCCACAACTTCAACCCGGCAGGGGGAGACGCCAGACAACAAGTCGGAACGCACCTCGACCGATGACAACCGTCGGAAGGAGAGTGCCCGGCAGGAAGACCTGACTGAGTTTCAGCAGATGGTGACCGGCACGACCGGTCGGCAGGTGCCGATTTTTGGCGCGTCGCTGTTCAATAACCCTCCCTCGACTTTTGCGCCGGTGGATGATGTTAATGTCGGGCCCGGATACATTATTGGACCGGGCGATGAACTCAGGCTTCAGCTCTCAGGTCAGATCAACCAGCAATTGGACGTGGTGGTTGACAGGACAGGCGCGATTTCGCTGCCAGGGCTTGGCTCGATCCACGTTGCCGGTTTGCCTTTCGGCCAGCTTGGCCAGTATCTGCGCGATCAGGCGGGTAAGATCTATCGCAACTTCGACCTGAGCGTGAACCTGGGTTCGCTGCGGACGATCCAGGTGTTTGTGGTCGGCCAGGCCCGGCAGCCGGGTACTTTCTCGATCAGTTCGTTGAGCACCTTACTGAATGCTCTGTTCGTTTCCGGCGGACCTTTGCCACAAGGCTCGATGCGCGATATTCAGGTAAGGCGCGGCGGCCAGACCATTACCCACTTCGATCTTTACGACCTGTTGCTGCATGGCGACAAGGCCCACGATGTCAGCCTGGCTACCGGCGACGTCATCTTTATACCTACGGTTGGACCTCAGGTCGCGGTCGTCGGCAGTGTGAGCAATCCGGCGATCTACGAGCTAAAAGGTGAAACGACTGTTGGGCAGGTACTCGGGCTGGCCGGCGGCGAGTCCAACGTGGCTGCGGGAGCGAGCATCCGTCTCGAACGCATTTACGAGCACACCATGCGGAACATCGAGGATGTTTCCGGGGCTGCGAATTCCACCGAGCCGGTGCAGAATGGCGACATCCTGTCCGTTGGTTCCATCATTGAGCGCTTTCGCGACGCGGTTACACTGCGTGGGAACGTAGCCAATCCGGGCCGCTATGTATGGCATCCCGGCATGAGGGTCAGCGACCTGATTCCCAATAAGGAAGCCCTGATCACGCGCAACTATTGGCGGAAACGCAACCTGTTGGGGCAGCCTGCGTTCAATTATTTGCCCAATCCTATGGATACCGAAGGTGCATTAAGGGCGAACGGCAGCTCGAATAGTTCCAGCAACAACCCGAACACGCTCAACGGCACGCGAGACAACACCCAACGGACCTCTACGACACCCGATTCGGGTGGATCGTCGGTCGGCAACGCCCTGACGCCGTCAAACAGCGTCTTCAGTGCACAGACAGACGTGGTCCTCAGCGCTCCCGACATCGATTGGAGCTATGCCGTGATCGAACGGCAGAGCACCAAGGACCTGACCACATCGCTGATAAATTTCAATCTTGGCAAGGTGGTGCTGGAGGAAGACCCCAGCCAGAATCTTGAACTGTTGCCGGGTGATGTGGTGACGATTTTCTCGAAAGCCGATCTGCGGGTGCCATCGACACAGCAAACGCGGATCGTTCGTCTGGAAGGGGAGTTTGTGGGCGCAGGCGTTTACAGCGTCCTGCCCGGCGAGACACTGCGTGGCCTGCTGCGCCGCGCTGCAGGGTTTACGAGCGACGCCTATCTTTACGGCTCCGAATTTACGCGCGAGTCGACTCGGCGGGTGGAAGAGCAGCGTCTGCGGGAGTATGCCGATCAGTTGGAGGCGCAGGCTTCCGCAGTGACGTCAGCGAGCCAGGCTCGGGCGGTCACCGCGACGGACCAGGCGGCTGCGGCGGCTTCTGCGGCCGATGCGCAAAGTGCCGTGGCGCGGCTGCGGGCGATCAAGCCGATCGGACGCATCGTTCTCGACCTGAAACCGGACAGTACCGGCATCGACAGTATTCCGGATCTCGCGCTTGAAGACGGCGACCGCTTCATCGTCCCGCGCCTGCCCTCGAATGTTAATGTCGAAGGTCAGGTGTACAGCGCTAACGCGTTCGTGTTCACTCCCGGCCGGCGCGTGATCGACTACCTCCGCGAGGCGGGCGGGCCTGATCGCCAGGCCGACCGCAAGCGCGCCTTTGTGTTACGCGCGGACGGCTCGGTGGTCAGCCGGCAGTATGCAAATGTCGAGCATGCCTTGATTTATCCGGGCGACACAATCGTGGTCCCACCCATCATCGATAAACGTTCGACTATACAGCGCATCGTCGACGTTGCCACGATTGTCGGTCAGTTGGGGCTGGGTATTGCTACGATTGCCATTCTGGCCCGATGAGACTGCCAATGGAAACGAAGGAAACAATGCCTGACGCAGCACCCGACTCCTCCGATTTGGAGGTGCACTGGAACTTCGCCCTCCCGGTTCGCCGCTTACTCGATGGCAAGCGGACTATTTTGATGTGGATGGCGGCTGGCTTATTCCTGGGTTTGATCATCGTTCTGGTTTCGAAGCCTTATTACATTTCCGAAGCTGTGTTTTTACCTCCCAAAAGTGATGTTCCGACTTCCGGGGCTTCCACCATGCTGTTACTTGGTGGCGGCGATGAGACGAGCGATACCTACCTGGGGATGCTGGGCAGTCGTACCGTGGCAGACCATGTGATCGACAAGCTTGGGCTGGTTTCAGAATTTCACGTCAAGGACCAGGCGAGCGCCCGGAGTGTATTGGCGGGTTCGTCTAAATTCGGGGTCAATAAAAACACTATGATCTCTGTCCAGGTGAGAGCCGGCACCGGCAAGCTCGCGTCGGACATTGCCAATGCATATCTCGACGCGCTTTATGATTTGAATGGTCAGATGGTATCTTCCGCATCGGCGCATCGAAGGGCGTTCTTCGATCAGCAGTTGCAGGAACAAAAGAAAGAGCTCTCCGAGGCGGAGGTAGATCTTAAGACCACCCAGGAACGCACCGGCATTGTTCTACCCACGGGTGAAGCTCAGGCCGGTCTCTCCGCGACCGCCCAACTCCAGTCACAAATAAATGAGGCTGAAACAAGACTCGCCGGTTTGCGGGTGAGAGGCACGGAACAAAACCCTGAAGTCGTTCAACTTCGTACTCAAATCGATCAGTTGCGCAGCCAACTGGCTCGCCAACAGGCCAGCAGTTCCCCTAATGGATCGAGGGCCGGCCTAACGCCGCAGGGGCGTTTGCCGGAATTCACGCTGGAATATGCGCAGAAAGAGCATGAGGTCCAACTGCGCCAGGCAGTCTACGACGCATTGGTTCAGCAATACGAGAAAGCCCGATTGGCCTCCCTGGATCCCGGGCCGCAGTTGCAGGTGATCGACCGTGCAATAGCCGCAGATCGAAAGTCCGGTCCTCCGCGCAAGATGATCGTTCTGGCAGGCATGACAATTGGTTTTTTCTGCGGGGTGTTTTACATCTTGACGATCAACCTGGTGCGCAATTTCATCGCGGCTGTCCGAAGGCCGTTACCTGTTGAGCCGAGGTGACGCTTTGGAGTCGCAAACGCTCCAATCCTTCGATCCAGTTTCGCATCCGCGTGAGAAGCGTTTGTTCCTGTTCGTTGTCGCCGCGCTGGCGTCGACTATCCTGCTCAAGATCGGCCAGATACAGTATCTCGAATTCATCAACCTGGGCTTGATCGCGGTTCTGCTCGTTGTCTTCGCGCAACGCGGATATCAGACAACGTGGTTCAGGCCTTATCTTCACATCGCTTCCTTCTATGCCATTTTTGTCGTCTCTGCCTTGGCGCTTGCCTTGGCCTCTTTGCGCTTTGATTTCTATCTGGCGGACGGTCTAAGCACTTTGAAATATCCAGTGTTTATCAGCGTCGCCAGGTCCGTTGAGTTGACGGGGAATGTGGCAATGATGCTCTATCTTGCCAATCTGTTCAGAAAGGATGTGTACTGGTTGTGGTTCACTATGCGTGCTTACTTTTGGGTAGGCGTCGCGAGCGCGGTGTACTCCATCCTTTCGTATCCACTGAACGTTGCCGGTATCGCATCGCTCGGAGCGTACTCCAATCTGCATCGTTTTCGGGGATTTTATAACGAAGGTGGAGCGTATGGTCCCTATGTCATCAGCGTGTTGCTGGTTGGTGCTGTCTTATATCAAAGGCGCTGGGAACACGGACCAAAGATGCTTGTCGTCTTCGGCCTGCTTTTGATCACCCTATTTATGGCCCATTCCAAACAAACGTGGGTGGGGCTTTCATTGTTAGGTGTGATCAACGTCTCTTTGGCGGGTAGTTTCTCGCGGAGAGTGGCCATGCTGGTCGGAGGAACACTTATCGCGGTGGTTATTTTTCAGGTGACCGGAGCGGCCAGACTCATAGTTGCCTATCACACGGAAAGTCTGACCTATGAGCGTTACTCTCACCTCCACGCGCGAGATGGTAACTTCATTTATGGAAAGGTCGCCGGCGGATTTATTGTGCCTCGCATGATCGCTGCCCATCCCTTTACGGGTATCGGCTGGGGTAACTATGCCAATGTGCGTAACAGTCCTGAGTATCGCGGCGCATCCGCGTTCGTTTCAGAAGCCGACGATCCAGGGCTCGGCATGTTGGGTACGGCGGCTGATCTTGGTCTGCCGCTTACAATTTTCCTTTTGGTTTGTCTTTTTGTTCCCGCATTCCATGTGCGTCGCCGCGAAGCTTCCTTGTATGTTGTCAATCTTGCTCTGTGGCAACCCATCGTTCATATCTGTGGCGCGCAACTCAACGTTACCTATCCATGGATTGCAACAGCGCTGGCTTTGGGGCTGGCTTATTCCAGAAAGCAACCAGTTCTTCCGTCGGATCGTTTGCTCGCAGGCCGCTCACCGGAGATTGAGACGGCCCGCTGATGCTCCCTACTCTCACATGGCTTCCAGCAGATGTTCGCACCGATAGTCGTCTGGCGGCTCTGAAGACCATCGAAAATGCGGAAGAAGCTTGGCGCGAAGCCGCGGTGTTGGCGCGCACGCAACTCGATTTCACGCAGACGGGGCGGCTCGACCGATTCGTCGAGCGGCTTGCCCTTCGTCGCCCGATTCCTGGACATATTGTTTCCCTGCGTGTCGCGCTTCTGTCGTCCTGCACGACGGAGCATCTCCTGCCCTCGTTGCGTATCGCTGCGTTGCGCCGCGGGTTGCTGATCGAGATATTCGTCAACGCCTACGGCCAATATTTCCAGGACTTGCTTGACCCGGACTCCGCGCTGCATCGCTTCCGTCCGGAGGTATGCTGCTTTGCACTGGACGCACACCATCTGGCCGAGCTTGGTGTTGATGCTGCCCTCGAACGCATGTCTACATGCTGGCGCCTGGGCCAGGAGCACTTTTCCGCAAGTGTCGTGCAGCAGACTGTGCTGCCGGTCTTCGAGGCCGAGTTCGGATCGAACGAGCATCGCCTGTCGAATTCGCCGCTGAACCATTTGAGACAGATCAACGCTCGCCTTCCGGCGATGGCCGATGCCGCGGCTGTCGCGTTGTTCAATGCGAACGCGCTGGCCGTGACGTATGGTGTTGACGCAATTCACGACCCTGCGTTGTGGCACCTTGCCAAGCAGGAGGTTCATCCGTCCGCCGGGCCAGTGTGGGCCGATCACTTCGTCCGTGTGGTCGCGGCGATGCGAGGACGTTCGGCGAAGTGCCTGGTGCTGGACCTCGACAACACGCTGTGGGGAGGAGTTGTCGGCGAGGACGGCGTGTATGGCTTGCAGCTTGGCGAGGGGCACGCTGCCGGTGAGGCTTATCTCGAATTTCAACGATACTGTCTGGCGCTGAAGGAGCGCGGTATTGCTCTGGCGGTCTGCTCGAAGAACGACGAGCCGAACGCACTGGCACCGTTTCGAGAACACTCGGCGATGCTGCTGCGGGAGCCTGACATCGCCTGTTTTGTCGCTAACTGGCAGGACAAGGCGGCAAATTTACGGCATATCGCGCGTACGCTGCATCTCGGGCTCGATGCTCTTGTTTTCGTCGATGACAATCCCGCCGAGCGCGCGCTGGTCCGCCAGGAACTGCCCGAAGTCGCGGTGCCGGAGATGCCCGAAGACCCTGCGGGCTTCGTGCGCTGCCTGGCGCGGGCGGGATATTTTGAAGCCGTCTGCTGTACGGCGGACGATCTGAGTCGGGCAAAGCAGTATCGCGCGAATGCGGCGCGCACAGCGGTTCGCGAGACGGCGACGGACATGCACAGCTATCTCGCGGGGCTCGATATGCAGGCGCACTGGAAACCGTTTGACGAGAAGGGGCTGGCGCGTATTGTGCAGTTGATCAACAAGACCAATCAGTTCAATCTGACGACGCCGCGCGTGTCGGAGGCCGAAGTACGCGGCTGGATGGCCGATCCCTGCATGAAGACATGGCAGATACGTCTCACCGACCGCTTTGGCGATAACGGTGTTGTGGCGCTGATGGCTGCGCGGGTCTGCGGTAGCGAATTCGTGCTGACCATGCTGTTGATGAGCTGTCGTGTGTTGGGCCGCCGGCTCGAAGAAGAGCTGTTGAACCTGCTTGGAGTGGCGGCGCGAGAAGCCGGCGCAAAGCAGATAACTGGTCTCTATCGTCCTACCGCAAAGAATGGTATGGTCCGCGACCTGCTACTGCGTTTTGATTTCAAGCATGTTGCGGACAGCGCGGATGGCAGTGCGACCTGGAGCCTGCCAGTCTCCGGATGGATTCCGCGGGATACGGAAATCGCGGTCAGCCGCATCTTATGAACCAGCAGTGACGATCGCGCTGCAAAGTATACTTTTCCCCGAGGGATGACAGATGACACTATGAGTAGCGAAGCAGTGTCGAATCAGATCCCAACCGTTTTCTGCGTGGTACTGAACTGGAACGGCTGGCGGGATACGATTCCGTGCCTCCAGTCGCTCATCGAGCAGGATTATCCGGCGTTGCAGGTCCTGGTTGTTGACAACGCATCGACCGACGATTCGGTGCATCGGATACGTGAGGCCGCTCCCGCCATAGAGCTTCTACAGTCAGACGCGAACCGTGGTTTTGCTTCCGGCTGCAATCTGGGTGTGCGTCATGCGCTGGAGCGTGGCGCGGATTTTGTTTGGCTGCTGAACAACGACACAATCGTCTCGCCGGATACCCTGACGAAACTGGTTGCGGCCGCGGTCGATCCGCAAACAGGTATGGTGGGCACGGTGTTGCGTTATGCGCACAACCCGGAAGAAGTTCAAGCCTGGGGTGGGGGTTCGGTCAGCCGTTGCATGGGCTACAGCACACACTATCTGGGGCCGACTTCGCTGGACTCGAATAGTTTCCTCACCTTCGCCAGCGTGTTGCTGCGCAGGGCGCTTATGGAGACGGTCGGTCTTTTGGACGAAGGATTCTTCATGTACTTTGAAGACTCCGACATGTGCTTTCGTGCTCGGGCCGCTGGGTGGCAGCTTGCCGTGGCGTCCGATACCGCGGTTCTGCATAAAGAAGGCGGCAGCACTCGCCCCGAGCCGAAATCGCGAACCGCGCGTGCTGACCGGATCGTTACGGCTTCAGGACTACGATTTTTACGCCGCCACGGCCGGCCGCGATCGATCGCGCCGATACTGTTCGTGCTCTCCAAATTGGGCAAACGAGTTTTACGCGGAGACCTCACAGGTGCGAGTGCCGTGCTGTACGGCGTTCGCGATTGGTGGCACGATACCCCCATGGCGTTCCAGGGAAAACGATGACAATCAATGCACAAAAACGCGTGCTGCTGATCAAGTTTGGCGCGATCGGCGACTGCGTGATGGCGGTCCCGGCAGCGTACGCGATGCATCAGGCGGGCTATGAGGTCGACTGGGTTTGCGGGCAGGCGGTGGCGCCAGTGTTACAGGTCTATCCGTGGATCAATGTGCACGCGGTCGATGATCGTGCGCTGTTGCGCGGTGGTTTCGCAGAGCGTGGCAGAGCGATGCTGGATTTATGGTGCGTCCTCATGAAGCGGAACTACGACGTTTGCGCGACGCTGTATTACGACAGCCGCTACAAGTTACTGGCGCTACCGGTGCGGGCGCGGCGTAAGGTGATGCTGTCGAAGGTCGACCGTGCAACCATGCTCCTGCCCGGGCGGCATCACACCGATGAGTACGCGCGTATTCTGTCCGGTCGTAAAGATGACGAGACACCAACGCAGCTTGCGCCGGTGCAGGCGACCGCGCTGCCGCCTTTGCCGCTCCCCCACGTCGAGGGCAAGGCGCGCATCGTGCTCGTCCCGGGTGGCGCACGCAATATGCTGCGCGACGACGCCCTCCGCCGCTGGCCGGTCGAAAGTTATGTTGCTCTGGCGAAGTTGCTGCTGGCACAGGGCCGTGAGCTGGTGCTGGCGGGTGGGCCGGATGATGCCTGGACTTCCCCCTCTTTCAAAGGGCTCGGCGTGACAGATTTGACCGGTAAGCTATCGCTGGTGGAGACTCTATCGCTGCTCGACTCGGCTGCCGTAACGGTTACGCATGATACAGGGCCGCTGCATCTGGCCGGCATCACGCGCACCGGGCTGGTGACAATTTTTGGTCCCACCGACCCCCGCGGCCGCCTGCCGCAGCGGGCGGGGTGCGTGGCGTTGTGGGGCGGAGAGGGTTTCGCGTGCCGTCCCTGCTATGACGGCCGTGACTACGCTCCGTGCAGCCACAATGGCTGCGTACGGCAGGTAACGCCGCAGATGGTGGTGGATGAGGTGGATAGGTTGCTGGCGGCCCGTCGCGAAGGCCGCGTTTTAGCACCGCGCGTCGTCGCGCCGGAGAGCACATCGCAGGTGGTGTTCCTGTGAGGGCGTTGTTTCTGGATCGCGACGGCGTAGTCAACCACGAGGTTGGTTATCTCCACCGGACAGAGGATGTCCGTTGGGTGAATGGTATCGTCCCCCTGTGCCGGTCGGCGATGGAACTGGGCTACAAGCTGGTGGTGGTGACAAACCAGAGCGGCATTGCCCGGGGTTTTTACTCGATGGCCCAATATGAGGAGCTTACGGCTTGGATCCGCTCTGAACTGGCGCTGAAAAGCGTGACGTTAGACGCCGTTTACTGCTGCCCGTATCACCCCGAGGGGATCGGCGAGTACAGGCGCGAACATGAGGACCGTAAGCCGGGGCCAGGGATGCTGCTGCGCGCTGCGCGGGAGCTGGGGGTTGATCTGGCGCAGTCGGTAATGGTGGGCGACCGCTGCTCGGATGTCGGCGCCGCCAACGCCGCACGGTTGCGGCAGGCATTCCTGCTGCGAGGAACGGAGCCGGAACCGTGTTCCGGCGAACATTTGGTGGTTGAATCGCTGGCGGAAGTCGAGCGCTGGCTTCGGGCGCACGACTGATTTTCTACGGGAGCTCCGCTTCAGCGAAGAATGCGCCCTGGGCGTCTTTCGGGGAAACAATCGGCATAATTTCGTTCAACGGCCAGGTGATCGCCAACTGCGGGTCGTCCCAGAGGATGCACCGTTCTCCAGCGGGGAAGTAGCCGCGGGTAGTCTTATAAAGGACTTCGGCGGTCTCGGACAGCACTAGAAAACCGTGGGCGAAGCCCTCGGGAATCCACAGCATTTCCATTTCGCCGTTGTCGTTGACCGGCTGGAGGTGGAAGCCGGCCCATTTGCCGAAGTCGGGCGAGTCACGGCGGAGGTCAAGGGCGACGTCCCAGATGTGCCCGGAAAGCACGCGGACGAGCTTTCCCTGGGGCTGTCCGAGCTGGTAGTGGAGGCCTCGCAGAACGCCTTGTGCCGAAAAAGACTGGTTGTCCTGGGCAAATTCTCTCGGCAAACCGGCGGCCTGGAAGCTTGCGGCGTTGAACGTTTCGGCAAACCAGCCGCGAGAATCTCCGTGGCGCTTCGGCCGAATGATTTTTACGTCGCACAGCCCGGTTTCAAGAATCTGCATCACACAACCATAAGATACGCGTGGCAAGATTGCGAATTGAAACTCGACTAGAGATCGGGAAATGTTGGCTAAGTTAATGGAAAAACAATACTTGTTGCTCGCGTAGGGAATTTGGCTATCTTGATTTGTGCTGAAACGATACACTGGGAGTAGCGGTACGACCGACGTTTGGGCTGATCATCTCCGAGCGACACGCAGTAACGGTTTGCGGTACGACCCCATAAGAGGGTCGACTGCAAATAGTCGAGACAGGGAACGACTTGAGAACGTGGTGGGGCAGATAGCCAGCGGTAGATTCATTGCAAGCTGGAAATCTCGTCCTAAACTCAAGACGCACGATCAAAACCGACTCCACTTCACGCCCGACCCCTGGGTGAGGAATGCGGAGCAGAGGACTGGTATGCCGGAAGAGTTTTTCACGTCGGAGTCGCAGGGATCTACAGCGGCGGCCGGTGTCTATGCTTATCCCGAAGTTGAAGTTGCCGGAAGTCCGATTCTTGTTCGACAGTATCCTGGGCCCCAACGCTTTTTCAGCTATCGAGTGATAAAGCGTATGCTGGACGTCGTTTTAGTGCTTTTGGCTTCACCTGTTCTGATACCGCTGTTTCTGGTGATTGCGGCAGCAGTGCGGCTTGGTTCACCAGGCCCCATCTTTTTCTCTCACCGTCGGATTCGCAAGCATGGCGAGTTCTTTTCCATGTGGAAGTTCCGCACGATGTGCGTCGACTCGGCGCAGGTGCTGGAAGACTACCTGGCATCGAACCCATCCGCTCGCAGGGAATGGCGCGAAACTCACAAGCTCAAACATGATCCCCGCGTCACAAAAGTTGGCGCGTTCCTGCGTCGGATGAGTCTGGATGAAGTGCCTCAGTTCTGGAATGTCCTCCAGGGTACGATGAGCCTGGTGGGACCTCGTCCGATCGTCGCCGCCGAGGTGGAGAAGTACGGCGAGCACTTCGAGGAGTATTGCAAGGTGAAACCCGGTCTGACAGGTTTGTGGCAGGTCTCAGGCCGCAACGAAGTGAGCTACGCGGAGCGCGTGCAGTTGGATTGCAAATATGTTCGCTGCTGGTCGCTGCTCGGGGACGCCAAAATCATATTGCGGACGTTATCGTCGGTGGTTGACCAGGATGGCGCGTATTAGAACGATAAAATCAGCTTATGCAGCGCGGTAAGAAACGAAATCGCCAGCTCGACCAATGGCTGGGAATGCCCCTCCTGAACCTGCTTGCGACGTTTCGGCGGAAGTACGTTTCACCACCGGCCTCCATTTACAGGATTGGGGTCATCTGTTCGCCTGCTTTGGGCGATACGCTGCTGTTTTCCGGGCCGTTGCAGGACCTGCGGGCAGCGTTTCCGCAGGCCAGGATCATTCATTTTTGCACCCGGCAAAACTTTGCCGCCGCGGAGATTATTCCGGGCGCGGATGGGCGCGTGCTCATCGATCTGACCAGCCCGCGAGATACTATCCGCCGCATTCGCGGGCGGCATCTGGACGTGATGATCGACTTTACGGGCTGGCAGCGGCTGACTGCCTTCTACACCATGATGTCGAAGGCGAAGTTTACGGTGGGCTTTCACACTCCGGGGCAGCACCGCAGCCGCGGCTACGACCGTGCAGTACAGCACACGGCGGACCGGCATGAACTCGAAAACTTTCGCGCTCTTTTGCGTGGAGCGGGCTTTCAGCAGGAAGTGCCGATCACGCATGAGCCGGCGATTGCGCTTCCGCCGCCGATCCAGGCCGTGCTGCCCGGGGAGAAGGACATTGTGGCATTCCACCTCTGGGCCTCGGGGCAAAAATCGTGGCTGCGGGAGTGGCCCGACGAACGGTGGATTGAGCTGGCCCAGCGGCTGGCGCATCCGGAGACACTTTTTCTGATTACCGGCGCCCCATCGGACAGTGAGCGGGCCTTGCCCTTTGTCGAGCGGATGCGGGCAGCCGGCCTGCGCACCGAGCCGTTCGTCAGCCCCGACGGTTTCAAGACCCTGACGCACATGTTGCAGCGGGCGCGGTTGCTGGTCAGTGTGAATACCGGCGTGATGCATCTGGGTGCAGTGGCGGGGACGCCTACGGTTTCACTGAACGGGCCGACGGCGGAGCATCGCTGGGGGGCGCGCGGCCGTTGCTGCGCGAACGTGCAGCCGGCCGATGGCAGTGGTGGCTATCTGCACCTGGGCTTCGAGTTCGACGGCCAGCCCGAGGACGTTATGCAGCGCATCACGGTCGACCAGGTCGCGGAAGCGTCCGCCGAGTTGCTGGCGCGGTGTGGCGAGGCTGGTTGATGCAGAACATGCGCGATATGCTGCGTGGGACGCTGGGCCGGAGCCTGCGCCCGCTGCCTCCGCTTGACCGCCTTACGGCTGCATGGCCTGTCGCCTGCGGTTCCGCGCTGGCGGGACACGGTGAGGTTGCGGGGTATGAGGATGGCGTCGTGCGCATCGTCGTTTCGAGCGACGAGTGGATGCAGCCCCTGGCGCAGATGCGGCTCATTCTGACCAGCGATCTTGCCCGCATCGCCGGGGTGCCGGTGAGCGCGATACACTTTCAAAAAGCGATTGTGGGTTAGGAATTTGTCATGAGCGTTACGAACGAAGATGTGGTGCGCGTTGCAGAGCTCGCGAACCTGGAGTTGACCGCCGAAGAGATGCCGCGCATGGCGCGCGATTTAAATGCCATTCTGGGGCACATCGCGCAGTTGAACGAGTTGGACACCGAGGGTGTTCCGGCGATGGCCCAGGTGGGCGAGATGCTCGGTCTGACACCGGCGGCGCACGGCGAAGACCTTCGCGCCGACGTCGTGCGGCCATCGCTCGACCGCGCCGCCGTGATGGCCGAAGCACCGGAGACGGATGGCCGGTTCTTCAAAGTGCCGAAGGTTATTGAGAGATAGGGATTGGAATGGCGGACACGTTGAATCTGGAGACATTATCGATTGCGGAAGCCCGCGACGCTGTGCGCGAGGGGCGCGTGTCGGCTGCGGCGCTGGCGGAAGAGCACTACGAGCGCATCGCCACGCGCGATGGGCAAATCAACAGCTATCTCGCGCTGAGCCGCGAGCGGGCGTTTGTGCAGGCGGAAAAAGTTGATGCGGCGGTAAAAGCCGGCGGGGAGCTGGGCCCGCTGGCCGGCGTGCCTATTGGCGTGAAAGACGTGCTGACGATGCGCGGCGCGCCGGCGACCGCGGGCTCGTTGATTTTGAAGGGCTATCATCCGCCCTACGATGCGACCGTTGTAACAAAGCTCGAAGCGGCGGGCGCTGTGCTTCTGGGCAAGCTGAACTGCGACGAGTTCGCAATGGGTTCCTCGAACGAGAATTCGGCGTATGGCCCGGTGCACAATCCGCGTGCTCTGGATCGCGTTCCCGGAGGGTCGTCCGGAGGATCGGCGGCGTCGGTTGCGGCGGGATTCTGCGTGGCTTCGCTGGGTACTGACACTGGCGGATCGATCCGTCAGCCGGCGGCGTTTTGCGGTGTGGTTGGCGTGCTGCCGACGTACGGCCGCGTGTCGCGTTATGGATTGATTGCGTTTGCTTCGTCGCTCGACCGCGTTGGCCCGTTCACGCGCTCGGTTGCGGATGCGGCGACCATGCTGGGCGTGCTCGCCGGAGCGGATGAGCTGGATGCGACGTCCTCGAAGACGTCCGTGGCGGACTATACGGCGGAGCTGGCAAAGCCGGTTGGGGGATTGCGGATCGGTGTGCCGGAGGAGTACTTCGGCGAAGGTCTGGACCCCGAAATTCGCGCGGCCATTGAAAAATCGCTGGAAGATTTGCGCGCGGCTGGTTGCACCATTCACAAGGTCTCGCTGCCGCACACGCGTTATGCGATTCCAACGTATTACGTGATTGCGACGGCGGAGGCTTCGTCGAACCTTTCGCGTTTCGATGGCGTGCGCTTCGGGCTGCGTGCGGAGGAGTCTAATACGCTGGCGGCGATGTTCCGCAAGACCCGCGATCAGGGCTTCGGCGCGGAAGTAAAGCGCAGAATCCTGCTGGGGACGTATGCACTTTCGGCCGGATACTACGATGCGTACTACCGCAAGGCACAGCAGGTGCGCACGCTGCTGACGCGCGATTTTCTAGGGGCGTTCGCAGAGGTTGATGCCATTGTCTGTCCGGTGACGCCGACACCCGCGTTCAAACTCGGCGAGAAGACCGACGATCCGGTGAAGATGTATCTCGAAGATATTTACTCGGTGGCGGCGTCGTTGGCCGGCATCTGTGGGATGAGCGTGCCGTGCGGCGAGACGGCGGCCGGATTGCCGATTGGAGTGCAGGTGTTAGGCAGGCATTTTGATGAGTCCACGATGTTGCGGGTAGGCGCGGCGATTGAGGCGGCGCGGAAGTAAGGAAAAACGCTCTAGATTCGCTCTCGCGCCCACCAAAACAACCAGCCCACCACCATCCACGCGAAGAACGCGCAGCAGAGAACTGCTGCCAGGCCATGCGAGGGCACGTTCCGCCAGACAACAAAGGCGAACGCAACCAGTCCTATAGCACCGATGCTCGCGCCAGTCGCTTCTACCGAGGCTTCGGCAGCGGCTGACTTCGCGCCGTGTTTAGCCTCCCTGGATTCACGCAACGTCTTGTGCTTTTCGACAAGTGAGATGCTGGCTGGAAAGATTCCTGGAAACGCCAGAAAGAGGCCACCGATGACCGGACCGAACCAGTGGGCGACGAGAGAAGCGATGACAGTAACCGTACCGCCGAAAACGAAGCGCCAGAAGTACTCGGATGGTTTGGTCTCCTTCAGAGAGGTGAATTGCAGACGCAGGAGCATGTCTATCTCCGCAGCCATACCGCCCACAGGCCCGCGGCGGTTCCGAACCAGAGCAGCATCAGCATGGAGGCGGTGCGCATGGCACGTGTGCGATAGCGCATGAGTGCGAAGCTGACCGCGCTTGCGTAGATGGCGAACGCGCAGGCGCCAGCGATCATCGAACGGGCTTCGATGGCGACGTATTGTGCGCCTTCCTTCTTCAGGGTGAGTGCGAGGGTTGCGAGCGCGATAGTAGGCGCGGCGGCGAAAAGGCCGCCGAGGCTTTCGGGTTTGATCATGTCGCCGAGCACGGCAAACGCGCTGACGATGAGACCGCCGATAAGGAAGCGGAGCGCGAGGTCTTCGATCATCCCGCCTGCTTTCTGGCTTGTGTTATGAGATCGAAGGCGGCTTTGGGGCCTTTGCGCGCGAGCGGCTTAAATTTCTTGCCTTGCAGCTTGTGATAGTTCACGAAAAACTCTTCAATCTCGCGCAACGTCTGTTCAGGCAGGTCCTTCAACTTCTTCAGGTCGCCGTAAATATGCGCGGTTTCCGCGACGGCGATCAGGCGATCATTGCGGGTCGTCTTGTCTTTGACGATCTGCTCCCCTTCGATGACGCCGATCAGGCGCGTCAGCAGGGCGATGCCGGGGTATGCAGGCTCGTCCATCAGGACGAGGACGTCGAGCGGATCGCCGTCGCCGCCGATCGTACGCGGGATGAATCCGAAGTCATAAGGGAAGACCATGCCTGCCGGGAGCGCGGCCTTGAGCATGAAAATTTCCTGTCTTGGGTCGAAGGCGTACTTGTTGCGGCAGCCTTTGGGCGTTTCTATGATGACCTGAAGCAGATCTTCGTTGGGGAGAGCCGTGCCGGTGGTGCTTTCCGGAGGCTTCTTTTGGAAGGGCTTCAGAGTGGTTGGATCGGCGAGAGATTTATTGGATCGTTTTGCCGTAGGTGCCATTCGTTGCCTCGCAATTATGAAATTTCCGTAAAAAGCCGTACGTAGTTTAGGGATGCAAAAGTTTGCGGAAGGGAAGCCGGCCCCGGGCCGAGTATTCCGTGCAGGTCAACCGTGAGAACCTTGAAGTAATGCCGCATTCCCGAAACATCTTCGCCGTGGGGATCGCTGTACTTTGTCTGCTCGCCGATGCCCGTGCGCAGACCCCGACGCCGCCTGCGCCGCCGCCTCCGAAAACAGTGCAGCAGATCACGGTGACCGCCGAGCGGGGAATTGCCGGTGTCAACGATTCGGCATCCAGCGTGGCGGTGCTCTCGCAGCAACAGCTTGAGCAGAGTGCCGGGTTTTCGATCGACGACGCGCTGCACGCTATATCGGGATTCAAGTTGTTTCGGCGCACGAGTTCCTGGTCTTTGAACCCCACGTCGCAGGGGCTGAGCCTGCGCGGCCTCGGTAGCACCGCCGCTAGCCGTACGTTGCTGGTCAGCGACGAGGTGCCGTTCAACGATCCGTTTGGTGGATGGATCCACTGGAACGAACTGCCGCTGCTTTCGCTCGATCACGCGGAACTGATGCGCGGAGGCGCTGCCGATTTGTATGGATCGAGTGCCATTGGTGGCGTTGTGGACCTTGTGCCTGTTATCGCGTCGGGGCCGCTTCGCTTGAGCGCGGATGTGGCCGGGGCGAGCGAAGACACTGTGCAGGAAGACGGTATGCTGACATTTTCTGCGCGCCGCATCGGCGTGCTCGCAGCAGGGAGCGGGTTGCGAACCAACGGATACATTCCGACAGCCCCGGCAATTCGCGGCACGGTCGATGGGCCGTCGAACGTCTCCGGCGAGAGCGGCCGTGTGGAGCTGCGGACACCGTTCGCGGGCAGTCGCGGCTCCGCATTTCTGCGTGGCAATGTGTTGAACGAAGCCCGGGGAAACGGCTCGCCGCTTCAGACGAATGCGGCGCGGCTGTGGCGCTATCAGGCTGGGGCGGATGCGGACTCTGCGCGCTGGGGCCGCGGCGTGGTGCGAGCGTATGGTCTGCGCGAGGACTACCGGCAGAGTTTTTCATCGATTGCGGCGGATAGAAATTCGGAAAAGCTGACCAAGCTGCAGCGCGTTCCTACGGACGAGTTTGGTGCGGTACTGCAGGGGTCGCGTGCGTTTGGCGGCAATGTTACCGCGGCGCTGGGCGGCGATCTGCGCGACATACGCGCGACCGACAACGAGACCGGTGTGGTGAACTCCGTGCCGACTTCGACGATCAGCACCAGCGCTCGACAGCGCGAGGCGGGCGGCTATGCCGATGCGATCTGGCAGCCGAAAAACTGGTCGGTGTCGGGATCGATTCGCGTGGATTCGTTCCGCACCTTCGACGCGCAACAGGGCTCCTCGGCGGCACACGTCAACGCACCCTTGCCGGCGCTCAGCGAGCTTGTGGTGAGCCCGCGTGCGGGCCTGGTGCGGAAGCTTCCCGGAGGCGTCGCACTCACGGCGACGGCGTTTCGCGCGTTTCGCGGGCCGACGATGAACGAACTGTATCGCACCGGGCAAGTGGGGTCGCAGACTACGCTGGCAAATCCGTCCCTGCTGGCCGAGCGCGCCACCGGTTTCGAGTTCGGCGGGGAAGTGGCGCGGCCGAAACTTGGGTCGGTTCGCGCGACATATTTCTGGACTGAGGTGAACCGGCCGGTCTCAGCCGTGCTGTTGAACTCGACCGCGACGACGCAGACCTTGCAGCGCGAGAATCTGGGCCAGATCCGCAGCCGTGGTCTGATGCTGGAAACGCAGACGCGGGCGTGGCGTGGTTTGTCGGGAGACGTGAGTTATCAGTTGGCGGTGGCCACGGTAACGCAGTTCAACAATGCTTTTCCGGCGCAGGTGAATTTGCTCGGCAAGTGGATTCCGGAAGTGCCGAGACATTCGCTATCGACGCAGGTGCGCTACGACGCGCCGAAGCTCGCAACGTTTATCGTGAATGCGATATACGAGGGACACGAATTCGACGACGCGGAAAATAAGTCGGTGCTGCATCCGTATGCGCGGTTCGACCTGTATGCGGAACGCACGATTGGACGCGGGTTTTCCCTGTATGCGAGTTCGCAGAACGTATTGAACCGGACGATCGAAGCGGGCAAGACGCCGGCACTCACATTAGCCGCACCGCGCATCGTGGAGGGTGGCGTGCGCTTCAAGCTTTCACATTGAAAACCGCGAGGCGGCGCATTAATTTCCGCAACACGGCACTGCAAATTAGTTGCGCGCAACGATGGGGCACAACTCGCGTTTACCTTACTGTGCGCGGTTGGAAAGCGACACAGGAGGCAAGGTCATGAAGCTATCAAATGTAGTAACGAAGCTTACATGTGTACGGTCGACGGCAACTCGGGTCCTCGCGGCGGCAACGCTTGCAGGCGCAATCCTCATCGCGGCAGCACCGGCGGCAGAGGCGCAGCATGTTGCGTTTGGAGTGCAGATTGGCGGCCCGCGGTACGTCGCTCCCGCGCCTGTGTACTACGGAAACGGTTACGGGTACGGATACGACCGTGGCTATATCGAAAGCCGTCGCTTCGAAGAGATCCGCCGGCATGAGGAATGGTTGCGACGGCAGGAGTTCGAACGCCATCAGCGCTTCGATCGCGACCGCCGCTTCAATGACCACGACCATGACGGTTGGCATCGCTAACCTGAACGGAATTGATGTTCCCGAGGCCGGCGCCGCTCAGCGCCGGCCTCGATGCTTTTGCGTTAGAAAAGTGGCTGATAATAACGCTGCGCCGGCTCCGCGCATGCCAGGCACAAACGTTTGCCGTTGCGTTCGACGAAGCGGTCGAAGTTGATACCTTCTCCGCAACTGGAGCAGGCGAGACGCACGCCCTTGTAGCCGGGAAACTCGCTTGGTGGCAGCGGGACGCTGACCCATTGCTCGCTAAAAAGATCGTCGTCGGGCATTTCGCGATAAGCGTGCATCTGTTGCGCATTTTTCTCCAGGTCTGGATAAAGGTCCTTCGCGCGAGCTTTCGAGCTTTCCAGCGCGACAACGCGCAGTCCCTTGTAGGCATTGTCGCCGAGCGGCGCACTGAGGTCGACGAAGGTCGCGGCCATCTTGCCCCAGTCGCGCAGCTTCAACGCGCGCTTGCCGACGCGGCATCCGGTCACAACTCCGATGGCGTCTGTCGCGCAGCGGTCAATTTCGACAATAGTGACGAGGCGCTTGCGGTCGGGGCTGGTCTTGCTGCGCGGGTCTTCGATGCCCAGGCGGCGCAACGCGAGCATCGCCATGCGGACGCCGAGAATCTGTCCTGCGCAGAGGTGTCCGTGAGCAATTTCGGCCTCGCGCAATAACTCATTCAGGTCCATAGCAGAATGTTACGCCCTGCTTTTGTGTGCCTCGCCTTTTGCATTTCCTCCGCGCGCTGACGCATTCTATGTGCATGGCGATAGCAGGGCACTGGTGGCAGACCGGCGTCATCTACCAGGTATATCCGCGCAGCTTTCAGGACACGAACGGCGATGGCGTCGGCGACCTTCGCGGGATTACGGCTCGGCTCGATTATTTTGTTGCGCTGGGTGTGGATGCAATCTGGATTTCACCGTTCTATCCGTCGCCGATGGCCGACTTCGGCTACGACGTCGCCGACTATACCGGCGTCGATCCGCTGTTCGGGACGCTGGCAGACTTCGATGCTCTCATCGCGGCGGCGCACGCAAAGGGCCTCAAGCTCATTCTCGATTTTGTGCCGAACCATTCTTCCGACCAGCATCCGTGGTTTCTCGAATCGCGTTCGTCGCGCACGAATCCGAAGCGCAACTGGTATTTGTGGCGTGAGCCTGCGCCTCCGGGTGACGATTGGCGTCCGGCGCGTGAGCGTGTTCCGAATAACTGGATGTCGCACTTTGGCGGGTCGGCGTGGACGTTTGATGAAGGAACGCAGCAGTTCTATTGCCACTCATTTTTGAAGGAGCAGCCAGACCTGAACTGGCGCAATCCCGAAGTGCGCGCGGCGATCTATGCGGCGATGCGGTTTTGGCTCGACCGCGGCGTCGATGGCTTTCGGATGGATGTGTTGTGGCTGTTGATCAAGGATGCGGAGTTCCGCAACAACCCTCGTAACCCGGAGTGGCACGAAGACCTGCAGAGCTTCTCGAGCGTGTTGCCGAAGCACACGGCGGACCAGCCCGAGACGCATGAAATCGTACGCGAAATGCGCGCCGTGATGGATAGCTATGCCGACCGTGGAAGCCGCGTGCTGATTGGCGAAATCTATCTTCCGTTGCGGGATTTGGTGCGCTATTACGGAGGAAACGAGAACGCTGGTGGGCCGCAGTTGAACGGGGCCAACCTGCCTTTTAATTTCCATCTCATCCAGACCCGTTGGCAGGCCGAGGCCATCGCCGCGATCGTGCGCGAGTACGAGCGGTTGCTGCCTACGGGCGCGTGGCCGAACTACGTTCTGGGTAACCACGATCAGTCGCGACTGGCGACGCGGATCGGGGTGGGGCAGGCGCGGGTTGCGGCCATGATGCTGTTGACACTGCGAGGAACGCCGACGCTCTACTACGGCGATGAGATCGGCATGACGGATGTTCCGATAGCTCCCGATCAGGTGCAGGACCCAGCCGAAAAGAATGAGCCGGGCAAGGGCCGCGGGCGCGATCCGGAGCGTTCACCGATGTTGTGGGACGGCTCCGCGAACGCTGGATTTACGTCGCCGGAAGCGACGCCGTGGCTGCCGCTGCTGGCTGACCGCGCCGCTGTGAACGTCGCGGTCGAGGGTGTGGACCACAAGTCGATGCTGTCGCTGTACCGCGTGTTGCTGTCGCTGCGGCGGGAGTTTGCGGCGCTGCATTCGGGTGCGATCACCGATGTGCGAGCGCAGGATGGTGTGTTGAGTTACACGCGCGAACTGGGCGAGGAGCGGTTTCAAATTCACCTGAACCTGACCGGCGAGCATCGCCAGGTGCAGAGCGAAACGGGGCACATCCTTTTCACCACGCTGATGGATGGCGCAGGCGCGGAAGTGGAAGGATCAATGGTTCTTGAAGGCGGGGAAGGGGCGATTTTGATGCTGGGAGGCACGGAAGTCAAGATCTGAAGTAAGCTGCGGAATCAAGCGCGAGGCTTTGCGCGCAACCACGGATCGTAGAGTCCTTTGTTGATCTGCCGGGCGATATCACCGAAGTGTTCTGAGCCGACCATGCATCCCTGCATCGTCGTCACATCGCCTTTTGCGGTCAAAACTCCTTCATAGAGTTCTTTGAATCTCGATGGCTTCAACGCTCGAATGCCGACCAGGGCGTAGGACCTCGCTTGCAGATTTTCTGTCTTGTAAAGTTCTTCGAACAGTGCGAGAGCGTGATCTGGCGGTTCCAACATGATCCTGCGGAAATACAGTTCTCCCTTTGACGTGCTACCCGCGTAGCCAACGCCTCCAAACGCGAAGTAGTCCACGTGAGCCATTCCCTGGATGCTTTGTTCCACAGAGGTCTGGGCGTTCATTGGCATGACGCCCAGCAGAAGGAAAGCAAAGAGGAACTTACGCCATAGGGTTGCGGCCATCGCCATCTCCTTGAAAAGCATGATGCTTGGACTTTAATTGCTGGAAGTCGTTTCCATTCTGCGCGGGAAATGATTTCTCCGAGGAACTTCGAGGCTGGTATTCTCGTGAGCCATGAGCACTCTTGATCGTCGCCATATCCTGAAACTTTCGCCTTTTGCCGCTGCTGCTGCCGCCACTACCGTCGGGCGCGTCGCGTTCGCCGAGGTTCCGAAGCAAGTTGTTGCGGAGGCAATGTTCAACGTGCGCACCTATGGCGCGACCGGGGATGGCAAGACCGTCGACACCCCGGCCATCAACCGCGCGATTGATGCGGTAGCCGCGGCTGGCGGTGGGACGCTGGTTTTTCCAGCGGGGACGTACATGTGTTTCACGATCCGTCTGAAGAGCAAGGTGGACCTGTACCTCTCGCGTGGATGCACGATTCAGGCGGCCGACTCCCCCAAGCCGGATGAGACGACCGGCTACGGCGGCGGGACGTACGACGCGGCCGAGCCGAACGATCCGTGGACGCCGTATCAGGATTACGGACATAACCACTGGCGCAACTCGTTGTTTTACGGCGAAGGTATTTCGGATTTCGCCATCCTGGGCCCGGGGTTGATCTTCGGCAAAGGCTTGTCCCATGGCAGCCGTGTGACGGAGTCACGTGGAGGCTATACGGCATTCAAGGCGGAACAGGCCGGCGTAGGGAATAAGGCCATCGCGCTGAAGAATTGCCACAACGTGCTGTTGCGTGACTTTTCGATTTGGAAAGGCGGCCACTTTGGGCTGCTCGCAACGGGTGTTGATAACCTGACGATCGATAACGTGCTGGTCGATACGGACCGCGATGGCTTCGACATCGACTGCTGCAAGAATGTGCGGGTGTCGAACTGCACGGTGAACTCGCCGTGGGACGACGCGATTTGTCCGAAGTCGAGTTATGCGCTGGGGTATGCACGCTCGACCGACGATGTGACGATTACCAATTGCTATGTCACGGGTACCTACGAACTCGGCAGCGTGATTGCGGGGACGTGGAAGAAGTTTGCGGACGATTTCCACGTGTCGCGCAACGGCCGCATCAAGTGCGGGACGGAATCGAACGGCGGTTTCCGCAACCTGACGATTTCGAACTGCGTGTGCGAAGGGTCGAAGGGTATTTCGCTGGAATCGTCCGATGGTGCGTACATCGAGGACGTTGCGATTTCGAATATCGCGTTGCGCGACACCATTGATGCTCCGTTCTTCCTGCGACTCAATCGCCGCAACCGCAATCCCAAGGAAACGCTTCGCCCTGGCACGCTGCGGCGGGTGATGATCTCGAATATCGTGTCGCATAATTCGGCTTCGTCGACGGCGTCGCTGCTTTCGGGCATCCCGGAAAATCTGATTGAAGATGTGAAGTTCTCGAACTGCTACTTCGGCCACAACGGCTTGCCCAAGGACATGCGCATCGGCTGGGGCGACCAGTCCAAACCCATGCCCGATTGGAAGACGATTGTGGTGCCGGAGATCGAAGACGCCTATCCGGAACTGCTGCGTTTCGGGCCGACGCCGTCGAATGGTTTCTTTGTGCGTCACTTGAAAAATCTGGAAATGTCACATGTCGAGGTCGCGCCGCAGAACGCCGATCCGCGACCTGCGTTCTGGCTGGAGGACGTGCATCGCGCGGACTTTTTCGCGGTCACCGCGCCGGGGCAGCCGAACTTTGAGCTGCGCAATGTGAGCGACCTGCGGATATTCTGGTCACGCGCGGCGAAGGACACCACGCTGGCACAGGCAGCGAGCCAGGCGATCTAACAAATTAGGAACTCATCTCACTCAAGCTAATCTCCTTCGCCGCGAACCGGATATATTTGCCTACAGGAGATTTGTCCCAGCAAATGGAATATCAGGTCTCACGCGATGACACGATGTTCGGCCCGTACACCGAGGCCGAATTGCGCGAGTACACGGCCAGCGGCAACATCATCGTGACCGATCTGGTGCGGCGCGTGGGTACGGAGAAATGGACACCGCTGAAGAAAGTCCTCAAGAAACTGGACGAGCAACAGAAGCTGCGCGAAGCGAAGGAGAAGAAATCAAAGACGCTGCAGACAGAGGGCTTGCGGCTGGATGTTCCCGCGCCGCCGGACATCCCGTGGTGGTTCGCGGCGATTCTGGAAGTCTTTACCGTCTTCACTTTCTTTTTCGCGTGGGACATCGTGGAAAGCTTCTGGCTGTATCGCGTACAGCGCGAGAGTAAGGCGCTGTGGTACTACCTGACGTCAGGGGCTATGTTCGCTTTCAATGCGTCGGCACTTTATTCGATGGTCTCGCACGATATTTTCCGCACCGCGGCCACGACGTCATCGAGCGCTGGATGGCTTAGCGCGCTAAGTTTTGTGGTGCGAATTTTTGCACGCTTCTCGATGCGGGAATCGCTGTTGCAGCACTACAACCAGGCCGAACCGATTGGGCTGCGGCTTTCCAAGTTCTGGACGCTGATGTTCGGCGGTCTTTATTTTCAGTACCACTTCAACCGCATCAACGAAGGCAAGCGGGCGATGGAAGAGGCCGCAGCCAAAATGGCAGAAGGAGCATAAAGCGAGCGAGGCCCGTGTGTGTCCAGGCCTCGCTGCATTTGTGGCTTACTTTTCTTCGGGTGCGACAGGTTCGGGAGTGCCCGCTGCACCGCCCTTGCCCTCGGCGCCGGGCTTGCGGATGTCAATGCCGCCCTTGAAGAACGCGCCGTCTTCGATGGAAATACGCGCCGCGATGACGTCGCCGGTAAGCGAGCCTTCGCTGCGGATGTCGACGCGGTCGGAGGCGTGCACGTTGCCGCGCACCTTTCCAAGAACCACAACTTCGCGCGCCATAATGTTCGCCGCGACCTGACCGTTGCGGCCGACAGTCACGCGATTGCCGGGGAGGTTGATCGCGCCTTCGATCTTGCCGTCGATATACAACGACTCGGAACCGGAGACTTCGCCCTTGATGACGAGGCTCTTGCCGATGGTGGCCTGTTCGCCGCTGGGGATGGCTCCTGCTGCCGCTGTGCCCGCAGGGCGAGCGGCGTCAAAGCTGGGGGCGCTGGCTGCCGGACGCACTGGTTCGGGGGTGGGCGGTGTGCTGCCGCCCGTATTTTGTTTCCACATAGGTTGATACTCCCTTTTTCTGTTCGTGTTGCTGGATCATGTAATACGGCCGCAGAATCGTGGCGGCAACCGCGCTGTTATCGTCCAAGATACTACTTTGACCACCGTCATACGAGCCGTTCAGCACGTTCCAAAGGGGTGCGCCTTAGTCGATACTCCCTGTGGAACGCGGTGGCGCTGTGGATTGTCGTGTAGCCAGCCCTGTAAACACTTAGGATGCGTAGCGGCGCCTGCAACGGTGCTTGCACCCATGCCGTGGTTGAACTACTCTGCTCGCCATGCAAACCCTTCGCCCGGCTCTTGTGCCACTGCTTTTGTTTTGCTGCGCGCTTACGGCAGCAGCAGCTCCGAAAGTTCACACCGTGACACTCGGCGTCACACGCAAAGTGCCTTACACGCCGCCGGAGGCCACTGCCGAAACGCGCGCCGGAGACGCCATCACGCTCAAAGTGCGGCCGTTGCTGGTCGACGGTCTGCGGCGAGAATGGACAGTCGGCGATCTGCATGACGTGACCGACCGCAGCTTCACCATCCGCCGCGCCATGCGCCTGAACGACGCGTTGCCGGGCGAGCAGCCGAAGTGGACGTGGCAGCCAGGGCCGTGGCTGCTGGTGGACCGGGTCAGCGGCCATATTGCTGCGCTGCATCTGCCGGCGTTTGATGCTGCGGTGTCGGAAGTGGCGTGGTTTCGCGACTATGCGGCCTATTGCGGCATTACGACGACGGCCAGGGGTGGCCTGGTTGCCGTCGTGGCGCAGCTTGGCGCGCGCAAAGCGGTGGCCGAATCCCTGATCAGCAAATGGCCATTGGTTCCGGCTCCCCGGCCTGCATGCGGCCCGGCGCGGTGGGAGCGGACGCCTATGCGTGCGACCCTGACGCCTACCGGAGGCGCGGCAGTCACATTCGCCGTGGTGGGTACAAGTTCGTTGATTGAAGAGGGCGACAGCGACGAATAACCGGTTGGCACGATGTCTAGGTGGAGAGAATGTCTGTCGGACAACATCGTTATCTTCGCAACTGAGCGCCTTGTGTTGCTGGACGGCTGCACGTCGCGATGATGTCTCAAGTTTTTCAAAATATTGCCACAATTCGCAGGAAAAGATCGCCAACGGCAAAGATCTGTGAAAAATCTGTCAGACACCTCTTCCCAAATGTAGGGACGTAAAGCTATATTGTTCGGCGGCATCAAGCACGCATCTTTTGGGAATGTGAACCTCTTTGGGGAGGGTCTCCGAGGAAGGTGCGTGCGCCACGTTATTCCTTCACCAGGAAAGAAGTCCGCCCCATGGCTCTGCGCTTCTCGTCGTTCGTCGCCCCGGTTTGTTCTGCCCTCGGATTGCTTAACCGCGCAGCAGTGGGCCTCGGGCTCGTGAGTCTGTTGCTTGCCGGGTCCGCCGCGGCGCAGACGCCAGTACTGCTGCCGAATACGATTACGTCGATTGCCGGCAACAGTACGGGTATCACATACACGGCTGGCTCGCCCTGCCCAACCAACCCACAGTTCACGGCCACAGACTCGTTTGGCAATGGCTGCCCGGCGCTGAACGCCCAAATCCCATCGGTTTCTACCTCTATTGCGGTCGACCCGCTCGGCAACATCTACATCTCGGCGAACACGAATAATCCTCAGATCATTCGCAAGATCGACGCCCGCACGGGCGTCATCACTGCATTTGCCGGTGCGTTCCCAAGCCAGTGCGCGAGCGGCAGCGGGCAGAAGATCTACGGCACCAAGGCGCTGCAAACCGACAAGACCGGTGACAACTGCCCGGTGACCTACACGGATGGCTTCAACGGCCCCGTTTCTCTTGGAACCGACCCCTACGGGAACGTGCTGATCGGCACCACGGGCGACAACACAATTCACTTCATCTGCAACGCGGTTTCGCCGCTTTGCAGCACAACTCAGGCGGGTGAAAACCTGATGGTTTCGGTCATCGCCTGCACCCTGAGTGGCGGCACGACCTCGTACCCGACGGCGGTTTCGACCGGACCGACGGTTGGAACGGCTGGCGATGGTGGAGTCGCCCTGCAGTTTGGTGTGGCCTCGTGTACATCCGGCAATGTTCCGGGAGTCAGCGGCCGCGTGTACGCGCCTACCGCCGATCGCTGGGACAACGTTTACTTCACCGACGGCTCGAACGGCCGTTTGCGCGTCGTCGCCGGTGCGGCTTCGATCACAGTCAACGGTGTCACGATTCCTAATCCTCTTTTCGCCGCGCTGCAAACCACCACCGGGGTCACCGGCCTGAACTACGCTTCTCCCGCGCAGGGCAATGTCTACCCCATCGCAGGCGGAGCCGTGGGCGGGACTGTATGTTCCGGTGCGACCGATGCAGGCGGCGACGGTTGCCCCTTCTACCAGACGCTGGTTGCCACGGGGAGCACGGGCGCTCTGCTTCAGGGAAATGCTGTCGACCACGACGGTGATTTCATCTTCGTCGATGGCAATGGCCGGCTGCGCGTCATCTACATGGGTGGAACCACAATCAAGGCCGCACTCGCCGCCAATGGTGTTGCCAATCCGCAAATCGGGTACTCGTATGCGCTGATCGGTGGCGGCGCTTCACCGACTTCTATCTATTACAACTCCGGCAATCCCGGGATAGTGCTCGGCTCAACCGCTCTGCTGCAATCAGGTGCGATCCAGACGGTGGCGCTTGACCCTGCCGGCAATATCCTGATCGGCGATCAGATCCAGGTGCTGTTCTACGACATCGCGACCGGCTATCTGCGGCGTATCGCCACCTCGAACAACGCGACAAGCTGCAACTCCAACACTCTCGGCGATGGTTGCCCCATCACCCAGGCCAAGTTTGGAACCACCAACAAGATCCTGCCGATTGCTGAAGATCCCCTCGGCAATCTCTACATGCTGGATATCCCTGATCTTCTGGTGCGGCGCGTTTCTGCCACGACATTGCCCACAACAGTCGTGAACAACGCAGCCAACACCAATGCTGTGACAACGTCGATCACGGTGCATTCTCCCGCGGCCGGGTCCGGTGTGGCCATTACGGCACCCGCGAGCAACGACTTCACGGTCGGCGCCGCAACCTGCACCACCAACAGCTCCAGCGACGGGTCGGTGGATTGTACGGCCCCCGTCACCTATGCGCCAAAGCTCCTCGCGCAGCGCTCCGAACCACTGGCGATTGCCACCACGGTGAACTCCGCAACCACGACGCAGAACATCGCTCTGAATGCAATTTCGACCGGCTCGGCTCTGGTCTTCGATAGTGCGACGCCCTCGACAACGGTATTGGCCTCGACCCTTACCGGCAATACAGCGATTGGCCTCGACGGTCTGGGCAACACCTATGTCAGCGGAGCGCAGGGCATCAGCAAGATAAACGGCTCGAACGTAATCACCATTTCGGCGACCCCGGCCAGCTATCTGGCGGTCGATACGGCGAGCAGTGTCTACGCTGCGTCGGCTGGCTCAACCAGCATCACGAAGTACACGTATTCGGCTGCAGATGGAAGTTATACTGCTTCGACCATCGCGCTGCCTTCGATCAATATCTGCACCACGACAGCCACCACGATCAACTGTGCCCTGACCCAGGTTTCCAGCGGCCCCATCGTTGTCGATACGTACGGCTATGTCTACGTCGCCGATCTGGTCAACAAGCATGTGGTGAAGTTTTCTCCCCCAACCGGCGTCGGACAGCAGCTTACCCAGGTGGCGCTCAACTCTCCCAGCTATATGGGCCAGGACACTTACGGAAACCTGCTGGTGATCGACGGCACCTCGGTGCTGAAGATTCCTTCCGCTGGCATCGCAGTGACTGCGACGTCCCCGACAGCAAATCCGGTGGTGACGTTCTCACCAGTGCTGACTGCTCCGACCGCCGTTACGGCTGATCAGGGCGAAAACATCTACGTCGCGGATAATGGAGTTATCAAAGTGCTGCCGCTGGCCGGTGGCCAGTACACCATCCCAGGTGTTGCCGGAAAGGCCGTTGCAGTGGATGGCGCGGGCAATCTGTTCACTGTCGCTTCGACTGTTGCCGGAATTACCGAAGACATGCGCAGCTCCACCACGTACAACTTCGGCACTGATATCACAGCTATGGACCTGGGCGTGTTCTCCAATACCGGCGCCACCGCGCCGACCGGTTTCGGTCAAACGGACACCACTGGA
>Ga0070679_100000601_pt1 | contig 30635 bp, 36 predicted proteins | sample KBSC63BmetaG_FD_65652 | JGI IMG/M metagenome (GOLD analysis project Ga0070679, IMG submission 65652) | Corn rhizosphere microbial communities from Kellogg Biological Station, Michigan, USA - KBS C6-3B metaG | ecosystem: Host-associated > Plants > Roots > Rhizosphere | place: USA: Michigan... | reverse complement strand
CGGGGGGACGATGTGCTGTGCCCGACTGGTCACCCATGCAAGCGCGCCGTTGAGCGGACGCTGCGCGTCGTGCGCGGCCGCGACGACTCGGTCGATCATCGAAGCGCGCGCGAGTACCGTCGGCGCGGAGGCGACGTCGATCTTCGCGAACAGCTCACTCGGCAACCGCGTGCTCGCCTCGGTGGCACGATTCGCGGCCACGAACGAGAGACCGAGCGTCGCGAGCATCCCGCCGAACCAGATCCAGCGCACGGAGCGCCCGGCATTCCTCGCGAGAGATTCGCCAGCCCGCGCCGCGGCAACCACGAGAAGGCCCACGACGACGCCATACACCAGAAGCGCGATCATTTCTTCTCTCCCAATCGCTCGGCCAGGAGCTGCCGCATCTGCTCGAGCTCTTTTCGCCCCAGCTTCTTGTCGGACACCATTTGTGCGAACATGCGCTCCGCCGACCCGTGGAAGATCGCGTCGCGAATGCGCGCGAGCGCGCTGCCCCCGGCCCGCTCCGCCTCGACGGTCGGGAAGTAGCGATAGGCGCGGCCTTCCGCCTCGTGCCGGACGTAGCCCTTCTCTTCGAGCGTCTGCAGCGCCGAGAGCACGGACGTGTACGCGAGGTCTTCCTCGAGCGCGTCTCGGACGTCGGAAACACTGGCGGATCCGAGTCGCCACAGGACGCTCATGACGGCGAGCTCGCGCGGCGGAAAGTAGATGTCAGTCATGGTCGCGGGTCGGTGTCTACTGTCTTTCCAGTAGGATACGACCGCCGATGCCGCCTGTCAACTGATTTTTCCGTATGTGAAAAAACCGAGGCGCCCCCGCGACACTGCCGCGGCGGATCGATGCGGCGGCACACCAGCGTGCGGTGACCGCCGCGCGGTGAGGCCTTCGATCGTCACGCAAACGCTTGCCACGTATCGACTCCGAAAAATGCCGCTCCACGCCTGTCGCGAATGCGTGCGATGCTTAGCTTCGTGCCGTCGCAGGCCGCGTCGTGCGGTACGCGCGGGCGTGCGACATCAGCCCCTCTCCTCAGGATCGGACTTACATGCGATATGGTTTGGCCCGAACCACGCTCACGCTCGCCGCGATCGCGAGTGTGATTTCATGCGGTGATTCCGCCACGGCCCCGCGCAAGGCGCTCGCGCCGCACTCGCCGCACTTTGCCACGATTCCGATCGCCGGATCAAAGGTCGTCATCAGCCAGGTATTCGGCGGCGGCGGCAATGGCTCCGGCGCCACGGCGGCGCCGTTCAAGAATGACTTCATCGAGCTCTACAACGCCGGCGCCGACAGCGTCGACCTCAGCGGCGCGTCCGTGCAGTACGCGAGCGCCGGCGGAACGAGCTGGCAGGTCACGCCGCTCGTCGGCAAGATCGGACCGGGCAACTATTATCTGATTCAGGAAGCCGTCGGCGCGAACACCGCGGCGGCCCCGCTTCCGACGCCCGACGCGACCGGCAGCATCCCCATGAGCGCGTCCGCGGGCAAAGTGGCCCTCGTCAGCAACGCGACGGCGTTGACCGGCAGCGGCTGTCCGACGATGCCGTCGACCGTGATCGACTACGTCGGCTTCGGCACGGGCACGAGCGGCGCGAACTGCTTCGAGGGCACCGCGGCGGCGCCGACGCTCAGCAACACGACCGCGGCTCTCCGCAAGAACGGCGGCCAGCAGGACACGAATGACAACGCCTTGGACTTCGCGAGCGGTGCGCCGAATCCGCGAAACACGCAGTCGACGGGCCTACCGCCCGTCGATGTGCTCGCCGTCTCCATCTCGCCAGCCAACTCGAGCGCTTCGGTCGGCGCAACGGTGAACTTCACCGCCGCCGCGACGAAGGGCACCGAGAACGTCGCGATCACGTCGGCGACGTGGTCCAGCACGAACACCGCCGTGGCGACTATCGATCCGTCAACCGGCGTCGCACATGCGATCTCGGCTGGTACGACGACGATCGGCGTCACGGTCGTCACCGCCGAAGGAAATGCGTCGTCCACGACGAGCCTGACGGTCTCGGGCGGCACGATCACGCCCGGCACTGTGTTCGTATCAGAGATCCACTATGACAATGCCGGTACGGATGCGGGCGAGGCCATCGAGATCCAGGGGCCGGCGAACGCGTCCATCGACGGATGGAGCCTCGTGCTCTACGACGGCAACGGCGGCGTGACGTACAACACGACACCCCTCACCGGCACCATCCCCGCGACCTGCAGCACCAAGGGCGTCGTCGTGATCAACTATCCGGTCAACGGCATCCAGAACGGATCTCCCGACGGCTGGGCGCTCGTCGACAACATGGGCAAGGTGGTCGAGTTCAGCTCCTACGAAGGAACGTTCACGGCGACGAACGGCCCGGCGGCAGGCCTCACGTCCGTCGCGATCGGTGCCGACGAGTCGACCGCGCCACCGGTCGGCTTCTCCGTTCAGCGCGCGCAGAACGGTGTCTGGTTCGGCCCCGCCACCGCGACCTTTGGCGCGTGCAATGCGGCGACACCTCCGGCACCGGGCGGCACGATCAGCGTGCAGCCGAGGCTTCCGGGCCTGCCGGTGGGATTCCAGACGCAGATGTTCCTCAACAACGGCGGCGTCGACAGCAAGGGCAATCCGGTCGGCAACTCCGACGTCACGTGGTCCACGTCCGACGCCTCGATCGTATCGGTCGACGCGACGACGGGCGTGATCACCGCCAAGGCCGTCGGCACCGCGTCGATCACCGCGACGGACAAGAACGAAGCTGCCACCAACGCGTCGACGACGATCACGACGTATGTCGCGCCGATCGGCGACGCGAGCGTTCGCGTCGGCCACAACACCGAGCTCGGCACGCCCCGCGACGCCGATCCGAATGACGACATCATCATCGCGCGGCGCCAGTACACGCTCTCCTACAACGCGAGCCACGGCGATCCGAACTGGGTGAGCTGGAATCTCGATGCGTCGCACAAGGGCAATTCGGCGCGCTGCAACTGCTTCACCGCCGATCCGGAGGTCGCGAAGCTGGGACTGCCGGCGTACAACACGAGCGACTGGATCAATGGTGGAACGTGGTCGCGCGGCCACATGTCGCCGTCCGCCGACTGGACCGATGCCGACGGTGACAATGCGCCGACGTTCTATCTGTCCAACATGCTGCCGCAGAATCAGGCGTTGAACGGCGGCGCGTGGGGCGATCTCGAGAATCACCTCCGCGATCTCGCCGTCGGCACGGTGGAGATCTACATCGTTTCCGGCGGCATCTTCACGAAGAATCGCGGCGGCGCGGGCGTCGACGGCTTCGGCTTCATGGCCGGCACCGGCCACATCGCAGTTCCGGATTCGATCTGGAAGATCGCGATCGTGGTGCCGGATGGCCGCAGCGAGAGTCAGATCACCGATCCGTCGCAGGTGCAGGTGATCGCGGCCAACTTCCCCAACGACGCGAGCGGCACCGGCACGTGGGATCGCTACACGACCACGATCGACAAGATCCAGAAGTCGACCGGGTACGACTTCCTCAACGCGCTGCCTGAACCGATCCAGTGTGTGATCGAGTCGCGCAACTGCGCTCCGACGGCTCGGATCACGAGCAGCATCAGCGCGAGCGGCTGGCAGACGAACGAGGGCCAGTCGGTCACATTCAGCGCATCCACCTCCACGGACCCGAATGCCGGCGACGTGTTGAGCTATCAGTGGAGCGTGAACGGACAGACGATCGGCATCGGCCAGACCGCGTCCTACACGTTCTCGAACGACGGCACGTATGACGTGGCACTCGTCGTGTCCGACGACAAGGGCGCGTCCACCACGGCGCACGTCAACGTGACGGCGCTCAACGTCGCTCCGACGATCGCGACGTTCAACGGAGCGACGCTGCTGCCGGGCGAGAAGTACACCGCGTCTGGCAGCTTCACCGATCCGGGCGCGGACACGTGGACTGCAACCGTCAACTACGGCGACGGCAGCGCGACAACTGCCCTGACGCTCGCCGGCAAGAGCTTCACGCTGTCGCACGCGTACGCGACGGCCGGTTCCTTCACCGTGACCGTGACGGTGAGTGACGGCCTCGCGACGTCGAGCGCGACCGCGACGGTGCTGGTGAAGACGCCCGTCCAGACCCTCGACGACATCATCGCGATGGTCGACAACCTCGGGGGTTCGACCGGTCCGCTGAACGGCGGCCAGGTGAACTCGCTCGAGGCAAAGCTCCAGAACGCGAGCAAGCAACTCACTGACCCCAAGGCCACCACCCCGTCGGCGGTCAACATGCTCGGCGCGTTCCTCAACGAGCTGGCGGCCGACGTGCAGAGCGGGAAGCTGACGGACGCGCAGGCGGCACCCATCAGCGCGATGGTTCAGCGCGTGATCACGAGCGTGCAGATGTCATCCTGAGCGCAGGTTGTCATCCTGAGCGCAGCGAAGGATCTAATGTGCGTTGACGGTGGCGTGCACGTGAGTATCACTCCGTGTTGAAGAGCTTCAACGGATTGACCGCCGAAAGGCACCGAAGAGCACTGAAGGACACGGATCCGGCGTTTGCCGTTGAGAGTGACAAGTGATCTTGAAAAAGGGCCGCTCGGGATGCACAACTTCGCATCCCGAGCGGCTCTTTTTCAACGACCATTCACTCTGCTCGGGATGCGAGCTCACCTCGCGGTCGCGCTGACCTCCGCATCATTCCGTGCAGTTCTCCGTGCAATCCGCGGCCTAAAGACGCTCGGTGGATCCGGTGTCATCGCTGTTCCCGGTGGTCAATGTGATCACGACGCCGCGAGGGTAGATCCTTCGGTCCCTGCGCTCCCTAAAGATGACGAATCATGAAAGAAAGACGCCCGCGCGATCAGCGCGGGCGTTTCTTACTACTCACATCAGATAGTTCTTACGGCACGATGTTCGGCGTCGTGCTCGTCGGCGCATAGATCCCGTTGAACAGGAACTTGAACGTGCCGTGCGGCTGGCCGCGGAAGGTGATCTCGGGTCCGAAGAGATAGACCTTGCCCTTGCCGTAGTTCGCCTCGACGACGGCGGCGCCGCCCTCGAGATAGTTCTGCCCCCACGCCCAACCGCTGCGCAGCGGCGTCGCGCTATCGAACCACGCCACCGCCTTCGTCCCCTTGAGCGCCGCATCCGGCTTGAGACGGAACACCGGGCTGTTGTCGAAGAACACGTCGAGCTTGCCCGGCATGCCCGCCGCCACCGGATCGGTGCTGTCCACCGCGACGCGGAGGATCGATCCCGGCACGTAGTACTGCTCGCCCGCGAGCGGACGGTCCGGCTCGCCCGGGCTCCGCACGACGAGATGATTCTCGATTGGCAAGTCGAGCGCGTAGCCGAGGGACGTTGCGCTCCCGACGGTGATGATGGTGCCGCCGTCGTTCAGGAACTGCTTGAGCTGCGGCAGCGTCGTCTCCGGCGTCATCTGCCCGACCATCTTCTCGTACTCGGCCGGGATGTTCGCGGTATTGCCGCCGCGGCCGCCGCCGCGTCCACCGAAGGCCGCGCCGCCCGCGCCGCGGATCTGCGCGCCCGAGGGCAGGACGAGGACGTCGAACTTGCTCTTGAGGTTGCCGGCGTCGAGATCCTTCGGATAGACGATCGTATATGGAATCTCGAATTTCTCGAACTCATAACGCGTCCAGCCGGAGGGCATCGAGCCACCGTACTGGTCGTACAGCGCGATGCGCTTCGGTGCGACCTTCTCCGCGTCGCCGGGGCGCGAGGTCGTGCCCGTGAAGCTGACGCCCAGATCCGCCGCCGACTTCTGGAGCACGGCGAGGCTCGCGGCGGGGATGAAGTACGTGCCGGCCGGATAGGTCTTGCCGTTCGCCTGCAGGGGTGACTTCACCCAGTACACGTCGCCCCCCGTCTTCTGGACGCGATTGATGACCGTCACCGCGTCGTTGATGTCGTGCGACATCAGGAAGCCAGCCGCACCCTGCGCATTCGCGATCGTGCCGGCCGTCGGCGCCGCGAGATCGTGTCCGCGAATCTGCTTCGTGTTCGGGACGTCGAAGCCGTCGAGGATGCGATCGAACTTCACACCCATGTCGTATGCGAGCGTCCAGCCCGCGTTGTCGTACGGGCGCTTCGGGGGCCCGCCTGGATACGCGAAGTCGTTCGGGTGATCCTGCGGCTCCATCATGTCCAGCACCTGCGCGCGCGCGGCCTGGTTCAGCTTGATGACGAAGGAGTTGGCGGGATACTGCTTGCCCGCGACGGCGAACGGCTGTGTCGCCTGATCGACGTACACGCCGACGTTCCGCAACGCGTTCACGAACTTGATCGCCGTGAGGAAGTCGGGCTGGTCGCTCGGGATGATGTAGCCCCGCGGATCGCGCTTGTCCTTTGCGTGCAGCACGTCGTTGTACGCGTGCATCTGCGCTTCGACGTTCGCGTTGCCGCGGCCGAACGGCGCCGCTGCGTTGCCCTGCGCCGCCGCCGCGGCCCCAGCCGCGCCCGGTGCCGCGCCACCACCACGGCCGCCCCGGCCGCCGCGGCCAGCCGCCGGCGCGCCAGCCTGCGTCGCGCCACCGTTGAGCGCGGCTTCCGCGGCCGCGATGCGCGTGCCGCTGATCGTCCAACTATCCTCGTTGCCCTTCTGAATGGCGTGCTTCGCCATCAGATATTTGTCATAGAGCATCGTCTCGCGATACCGCGACGCGAGATCGAAGATGGAATAGTTCGCCGTGACCGAGTAGTCGATCGACTGCCGGAAGTGCCACACGCCAGGCGTCACCGGCGCGGGCAGGTCGCCGTGCGGAAGCTGCATCTCGGGAATGAACGGGATGCGCTCCGGGGTCGGGTTGCCGATCGCCTCCGTCAGAATGCCGATGATGCCCTGGAAGTAGCCGATCGTGCGCAGGCCGCCGTTCCACCACGTCGAGTAGCTCGAGCCGGAGCGCATGGTGAAGCCCGGCTTGCCCTCCTCGAGGAACCGCTGGTGCATCGCTGCGCCGACCATGTCGAGTCCCATCACGATCATGGGATCGAAGTTGTAGTTGAACGGGTCGCGGAACGGCGGCGTGAAGATCACCGAGCCGGCGGGGCCGGTCTGGTGATGGTTGTACATGATGATGGGATGCCACTCCCAGAACATGAAGTGGTTGATGTTCTTCGTTTCGTTCAGGTTCGACATGAACGAGTCGCGGTTGTCATCATGGCCCGCGTACTTGTTGTAGAGGACCGGGATGTTCATGCTGCGCTGCAGCGTGTCCTTGTCCTTCATGTACCAGTTCGCGACGAGCTGCATGCCGTCGGGATTCGCATGCACCGCGAGGATGATGTCATCCTTCAGGATGCGCTTCGTCTCCTCGTCGTTGCGAGAGATGAGCTGGTAGGTGGTCTCGATGAGCTGATTCGCGCCCAGGACTTCGGTCGCGTGCAGGCCGCCGTCGAACCACACGACCGCCTTGCCTTCCTTCGCGAGCGCATGCGCCTGGTCGTCCGTCAGCCCCTCGCCCTTGGCGAGGCGCATCGAGATCTCCTTGTAGCGCGCGAGATTCTTGAAGTTGGAGGGATCCGTGATGATCGCGGCGAGCTGCGGCCGGCCTTCCGACGTCTTGCCGATCTCCACCACCTGCATGCGATCGGATTCGCCGTCGATCTTGTGCCAGTACGACATGAACTGGTCGTAGTTGGGCAGGAAGTAGTCGTCGCCGATGTTGTGCCCGAAAAATTCCTTGGGCGTGGTGATGTGGGCCTGCGCGCCGGCCATCGCAGGTAGCGCGGCCGCGAACAACAGCGGCACAACGGCAGAACGCCACGAGCGGAATACCCGCGTCGTCATCCAGAACCTCCGGAACAGGTGGGAGAAGCAGCAGCGCGCTCCGGCCAGCATGGGCGGGCGGAGCACGCGGTAAGGCGGCTGATAGGTTAGCCTCTGGACCTACGCGACAGAAGAGCCAGACGCTGACCCGGCGACGTCAGACGCCGAGCGTTGGACGCCAGCGCAAGGCGCGATCACGGACGATCGGCAAGTGAGCGTAAAGCAGACGCGACCGCTTCACTACTTCGTTTGCCGTTCGACTGGCGTCCTCGGGCCGCGGTTGGTCCAGCGCCTCGCGGCGAGAGCCGGCGTCTAGGGTCTGGTGAGGACGCGCGGCCCGCTCTCGGTGATGGCCACCGTGTGCTCGAAGTGCGCGGACAATGAGCCGTCGAGCGTCACGATCGTCCAGCGATCCGCCAGCGTGCGCGTCGCCGGACCACCGATGTTCACCATTGGCTCGATCGCCACAGTCAGCCCCACGACCAGCTTCTCGCGACGCTTTGGCTTGCCGTAGTTCGGCACCTGAGGCTCCTCGTGAAACTCCACGCCAATCCCATGGCCGACGAGGTCGCGCACGACGCTGAAGCCCGCGCGCTCGACCACAGCCTGCACGGCGGCACCGATGTCGCCGATGTGGTTCCCGAGTGTCGCGGCGGCGATCCCCGCCTCGAGCGACTCCTGAGTGACGTCGAGCAGCCGCTGCGCATCTGCGCCGATCTCACCCACCGGGACCGTCGTCGCGCTGTCGGTGAAATACCCCTTGTACCCGACGCCTACGTCGAGCGAGATAATGTCGCCCTCTTTGAGCACGCGCTTCTTCGACGGAATGCCGTGCACGATCTCTGAATTCACGGATGCGCAAATGCTCCCCGGAAATCCGTAGAGCCCCTTGAATGCCGGCACCGCGCCATCGTGGCTGCGGATGAATGCCTCGGCGACTTCGTCGAGCTCGCCGGTGGAGATCCCGGGCCGAACCGCGGCGCGCAGATGCTCGACCGTCGCACCTAGTATTTTGCCTCCCTGGGCCATGAGATCGATCTCACGGGCCGATTTGAGCTGAATCACGTGCCCTCGCTCCTCTGCTTCGTCTGCGTCGCGTGCATCCTCAGGCGCGAAGCGCCTCGAGTGCGCGACGCGTGATGTCGTCGACCGCGCCGACGGCATCCACGACGGCGATCTTCGCTCCCGCACGCTGATACCAGTCCATGACGGGCGCCGTCTGCTCCTCGTAGACCCGCAAGCGTGTCCGCACCGCCTCGGGATCATCGTCCTTGCGGCGCATCAACGCGCCTCCGCACTTCTCGCAGACGCTGCCCACCGCACGCCCGGTGTAGGGCGTCTGGCACCTCTCGCAGACGGTGCGTCCCTCGAGCCGACGCACGATCTCCTCGTTGTCGATGTCGAACGCGAGCACCGCGTCGAGCTTGCGCCCCATCGACTTGAGCATCCGATCGAGGCCCTCCGCCTGCGGCACGGTCCGGACCACGCCGTCGAGGATCACGCCCTTCGCATACTGTGGCTGCCCGAGCTCCTCGGCCACGATGCCGAGGATGACGGAGTCAGGGACCAGGTCGCCGCGGTCCATGTACGATTTCGCCTCGAGTCCGAGCTTCGTGCCCGCCCGCAGCGCGGCGCGCAGCACGTCGCCAGTGGCGAGCGTGGGGACGTCGAGTTCCTTCGCGAGGAGCGGAGCCTGTGTGCCCTTTCCGGCGCCGGGCTTACCGAAGAGAACGATGATCATGGCGTTCGAATGGTACGGGGGAACGGGCGGAAAGGTGAGATCTTCGGCGATGGAAGGTAATGGCAACTGCAACAGCAACTGCAACCACAGCAGCACCTTCTCACCGCAGAGGCGCGGAGACGCAGAGGAGACCGTGAATACGCACGATCTCAATATCTGCAGTGGCGCTGTCGTCGACGGGGCGATGCAGGTCCATTCGGCGCTCGGGCCCGGACTGCTTGAAAGCGCTTATGAGCTCTGCCTCGCTCATGAGCTTCGAATGCGCGGCATTCAGGTCGAGACCCAAGTTGCCGTCCCGATCATCTACAAGGGCTTTCGCCTAGACGCGGGCTACCGGATTGATTTGCTCGTGGAAAACGAGATCGTGATTGAAGCCAAATCGGTGGCCAAGCTACTGCCAGTGCACGAGGCTCAGTTGCTGTCCTACCTCCGCCTCGCGAACCGCCGACTTGGTTTGTTGATCAACTTCAACATCCCGCATCTCAGGGATGGCATCAAGCGGATGGTCAACGGCCTTCGCTGACCTGCAGAGCAGTTCTACCTTTGCGTCTCTGCGTCCTCTGCGGTGAAAAACAGTCTTTGCTCATCGTGCTAAACGACAGAGAGGCCCGGTGATAATCACCGGGCCTCCGTCTTCAATCGTAGAGCCGGTGCGAAATCAGAACCCGCCCGGCGCTCCCTGGCGCCCACGGAAACGTACCCGGCCCTTCTTCATGAAGCCGTCGTACTTCCGGAGCAGCAGGTGCTGGTTCATCTGTTGGATCGTATCGAGCGCCACACCGACCACGATCAGCAGCGACGTGCCGCCGAAGTTGAACGGTACGTTGATCGCCTTCGCGATCCAGATCGGCAAGAGCGCCATGATGGTGAGGAAGATCGAACCCGGCAGCGTGATCTTCGACACCACGTCGTCGATGTACTCCGCCGTCCTCGCGCCGGGCTTCACGCCCGGAATGAACCCACCCTGCTTCTTGAGGTTCTCCGCCAGATCGATCGGGTTGAAGATGATCGACGTGTAGAAGTACGTGAAGAACAGGATCAGGATCGCCATCAGGATGTAGTACATCGTCGTGCCCGGAGCGAGCATGTCCGCGAAATCGCGCATGCGCTGATTGCCCATGAACTGCGCGACGGCGCCCGGCACCACGATCACCGACTGCGCAAACACGATCGGCATGACGCCCGACGAGTTGATGCGCAGCGGAATGAAGCTCCGACTCGCCTCACGCATCCGGCCCCGCGCCATCGTCCGCTGCGGGATCTGGATGAGCACTCGGCGCGCAGCCATCGTCACCGCGACGACACCGGCGACGATCGCCACCATCATGATGATGAGGACGAGAATCGAGAACGCGCCGACGGCGCCCGTGCTGACGAACGAGAACGACTGGAAGATGCCCGGCCAGATTCGTTCGACGATCGAGAAGAAGATCATCAAGCTGGCGCCGTTGCCGATGCCGCGCTCGGTGATCTGCTCGCCCAGCCACATCACGAAGATCGCACCCGTCGTCAGGAAGAACGCCATCTCGAGACGGAAGCCGAAACCAGGATTCGCGACGGCGTTCGGCAGCGACTCGGCGAAGATCGCGAAGCCCCACGCCTGCACCGCGGCGAGCGCCACGGTGGCGTAGCGCGACCACTGATTGATCTTCTTCCGGCCCTCTTCGTCCTTCGACATCTTGTCGATCGACGGCACCACCGCCTGCGCGATCTGCTGGAAGATGCTCGCCGAGATGTACGGCATGATCCCGAGCGCGAAGACGGTCGCGCGCGCGAGGTTGCCACCCGAGAAGAGGTTATACAGGCCGAGCAGTCCGGCGCCACCCTGCTGCTGGTTGATGAAATCCTGGATGGCGATCGGATTGATGCCCGGCACCGTGACCGCCGAGCCGATGCGATACACCAGCAGGCAGAGCAGGGTGAACAGGATCTTGTCTTTCAGCTCGGGGGTCCTGAAGAGATTCTGGACCGCCGTCGCCGCGTTGGATTGGGCCATTGAAAGTCCCTAGACTCCTTACTCCTCGACGCGCCCTCCGGCCGCGACGATCTTGTCGCGGGCGCCGGCGCTGACCTTGAGCCCGCGGACCGTCACCGCCTTCGTGATCGAACCGTTCGCGAGCACCTTCACCTGCCCCTTGTTCCCACGGATCAATCGGGCCTCGGCGAGCGAGTCACGCGTGATCTCCGAAGCATCGAGCTTCTCGAGGTCGTCGAGCCGCACGACCTGATTCTCCTCGCGGAACGGATTCGTGAAGCCGCGCTTCGGGAGACGACGGGTGATGGGCATCTGGCCGCCTTCGAAGTGCGGCTTGCCGCCGCCCGGACCGTGGTGGCCCGCGCGCGCCTTGATACCCTTGTGTCCCTTACCCGACGTCTTTCCCTTGCCCGAGCCCGGGCCGCGCCCCAAACGCTTGCGATCTCTGTGTGATCCAGGCGCAGCGCTCAGGTTGTGCAGGCCGATCTTCTCGACCGCACCGTTCCCGCTTTCGCGAGCCATTTACTTACCCTCCTCGACCGTCACCTCGACGAGGTGACGCACCTGCTTGAGTTGCCCCTTGAGGCCGGGCGTGATCTGCTTGACCACCACGTCCTGATGGTGCTTGAGCCCGATCGCCTCGAGCGTCTGACGCATGCGCCAGGAATGCCCGATGCCGCTCCGGACCTGCTTGATTCGTACGCTTCCCGACTCGGGAAGGTTCTGCGCTGGTGTCTTGCCAGGCCCCTTGCTCGGGTGCCAGACGAATGTGCGAGCCATTTATGCGCCCTCCCCCACCGTCGCGCCAACCGGCGGACGCGTCGACTCTCGCTCCTGGCGCGACTTCGCACGCGAACGATAGGGCAGACTCGACGCGTCGACGCCGCGCTCGCGCGCGATCTGCTCGACGGTCGTGAGCTGCTGCAGCCCGTTCATCGCCGCGCGCACCATGTTGTGCGGGTTCGTCGAGCCGAGGCTCTTCGTGAGAATGTCAGAGATGCCGGCGCACTCCATGATCGCGCGGACCGCGCCGCCGGCAATCACACCGGCGCCGGGCGCCGCCGGCTTCATGAGAACCTTGCCTGCGCCGTGCGAGCCAACGATTTCGTGCGGAATGGTGCCGCCCGTGAGCGGGATGTTCACCATCTTGCGACGCGCGGCGTCGACCGCCTTGCGGACCGCCTCCGACACCTCGTTCGCCTTACCCGACGCGAAGCCAACCTTGCCCTGACCGTCGCCGACAGCCACGAGGGCGTTGAACGAGAAGCGACGGCCGCCCTTCACGACCTTCGCGACGCGATTGATCGCGATCACGTTCTCGACGAGATCGCTGCCTTCACCCCGACCGCGATCGTCGCCACCACCGCGACCGTCGCGGCCGCCGCGACCACCACGATCGCCGCCACCACGGCCTTCACCGCCGCCGCCGGGACCACCGCCTGGGCCACCACGACCACGACCGCCGCCCGGGCCGCCGCGGCCACCACCACCGCCACGACCGCGACCGCCGCCACCACCGCCGCGGCCACCACGACCGCCGCCGCCGCCTCCGGGGCCGCGGCCACCGCCGCCGCCACCAGGACCGCGACCCTGCGGTGCACTCTGCGGAGCGCCCTGCGGAGCGCCCTGCGACCCGCCCGTATTCTGAGTGTCTTCCATGTTAGAACTCCAATCCGCCCTCGCGGGCGCCGTCGGCCACCGCTTTCACGCGGCCGTGATATTTGTAGCCCGCGCGGTCGAACACGACTCTCGTGATTCCCGCGTCCTTGGCACGAGCCGCGATCCGACGGCCCACCTCGGTCGACTTCTCGGTCTTCTTGCCGCTCAGGAGATCCGTGCTCGACACGGTCATCAGCGTGCGTCGCGACACGTCGTCCACGAGCTGCGCCGTGATGTGCTTCAGCGAGCGGAACACCACGAGCCGCGGCCGATCGGCCGTGCCCGTGACCTTCTTGCGCACGCGGAGATGACGGCGATAGCGCTGCTGCTCGCGTGTCTTCGGAATTGCTGGCATGGTTACTTGCCCCCCGCCTTACCGGCCTTACGGCGAATGACTTCGCCAGCGTACTTGATTCCCTTGCCCTTGTACGGCTCGGGCGGGCGCAGGCTGCGAAGCTCGGCCGCGACCTGACCCACCAGCGCCTTGTCCGGGCCTTCGATCGTGACAGCCGTCGGCTGCGGCGCGCTGAGCTTGATGCCCGCCGGTGCGCGATACTCGACCGGATGCGAGAATCCCAACGCGAGCTGCAGTCCGTACGGCCGCACCTCGGCCTTGAAGCCGACGCCCGTGATCTCGAGCTGCTTCGAGTACCCCTTCGTGACGCCCTCCACCATGTTCGCGATGAGCGACCGCGTGAGGCCGTGCAGCGACTTGTGATTCGTCGCTTCGGACTCGCGCTTGACATTGAGCGTGTCGTCCGCGCGATCGATCGTGATTCCACCGGGAAGCTGATGGCTCAGCTCACCCTTCGGGCCCTTCACCTTCACCCTGTTGCCGTCGACAGTCACCGTCACACCCGCAGGGACAGTGATGGGCAGCTTACCGATACGTGACATGAGTCGTGGCCTCCTTTACCAGACGACGGCCACGAGCTCGCCGCCGGTGCGCGACTGTCGCGCTTCACGGTCGGACATCAAGCCCTTGTTGGTGGACAGGATCGCGAGGCCGAGGCCGTTGCGAACGCGCGGAATCTCGCCGACGCCGACATACTTGCGCAGGCCGGGCGTCGAGACCCGCTGGAGCTCGCGAATCACCGGCTGACCGCCGGCATACTTGAGACGCACGCGCAGCACCTGCTTCCCCTCCTCGGTCTCGAGGGTGGAATAGTCCTGAATGTAGTTGTTCTCCTTCAGGATGCGGGCGATCTCGGTCTTCATCTTCGATACCGGCATGTCGACGCGGCGGTGCTTCGATCCGCAAGCATTGCGGATGCGCGTCAGCATGTCGGCGATCGGGTCGCTCATGCTCATTGGAAAATCCTATGTCCTCTCGTATCCGTCGTTCGGACGTGGAGGAAAGAAGTGGATGCTGCTGCTAGCCCTAGCGTCCCGCGGCCAGCGTCCTACCAGGATGCCTTGCGCACGCCGGGGATCATGCCCTGGAGCGAGAGCTCGCGGAAGCAGATACGGCACAGGCCGAAGCGGCGCAGGTAGGCACGGGAACGCCCGCACCGGCCGCAGCGATTGTGCTGCCGCACGCTGAACTTGGGCTTCCGCTTGCTCTTCTCGATCATGGCCTTACGAGCCATTTGAAAACTCTCGAAAGAAAGGGTGGTCGACTGCTTCTTCGTCTTGCGTCGTACGCCTGCTGTTCCGTCCAGCGTCTACCGTCGATCGACTGGCGTCTGCCGGACGGTCACGCCGCGCCGCGCGCCTTCTTCTCATCCGTCCGGAACGGCATGCCGAGCTCCTTCAGGAGCGCGAACGCCTGATCGTCGCGGTTGGTGCTCGTGACGAACGTGATGTCCATCCCGTGGATCGACTCGATCTCGTCATAGTTGATCTCGGGGAAGATCATCTGCTCCTTGATGCCGAGCGAATAGTTGCCTCTTCCGTCGAACGAGCGGGTGCCGAGACCGCGGAAGTCACGCACGCGCGGGATCGCGACCGTGATGAACCGATCGAGGAACTCCCACATGCGCGCCCCACGCAGCGTCACCGCGGCGCCGATTTCCTGGCCCTGACGGAGGCCGAAGTTGGCGATCGACTTCTTCGCCTTCTTCCGCACCGGCTGCTGGCCCGTGATCCGCGCGAGCTCGTCGACGACCGAATCGAGCGCTTTCGGCTGCTTGATCGCCTCGCCGACGCCGACGTTGATCACGATCTTCTCGAGCTGCGGCACCTGATGCGGATTCGTGAGACCGAACTGCTGGCTCAGCCGAGCCCGCACGGTGTTCTGATAGAAGTCCTTGAGTCGCGGCGCCGGCACCGGCAGGTTCGCGCCCGCGTGCGGTCCGCGCTGCTTTGCCTCGCCCTTCTTCGCGCCGCCACCGCCGCCCTTCTGGCTCGCGCCGCCTTTTTTCTCTTTCGTCGCCATGTCTCGAATTCCTGTTGTCATCCTGAGGCGCGAAGCGCCGAAAGGATCTACTGTCTGTACTTCGTAGCCGGCCCCCAGCACCTCGCGCTACATCCTTCGCTCGCAACTGCTCGCTCGGGATGACGGCCGGACGGCCGTCCGGCCGTCACTTCGCTCGCGGGATCGCATCGCCGCTCTTCACCGCGATGCGCTCCTTGGTGCCGTCCTCGTCGATCTGTCGGCGCACGCGCGTCGGATTGCCGCTCTTCGGATCGAGCAGCATCACGTTCGACGCGTGAATCGGCGCCGGGAAATCCACGATCCCCGACTGCTCGTCGGGATTCGTCGCGCGGCGATGCCGCTTCACGATGTTCACGCCCTCGACCGTCACGCGACCCGTCTTCGGGTAGACGCGGATGATCTTGCCTTCCTTGCCCTTGTCGTCGCCGCGGACCACGCGCACGGTGTCGCCCTTGGCGACGTGCAGCTTGCCGCGCGCCGCGTTGTCCGCATGGCGCTTCCGGTTCACCGGATTCGGCCGGTCGGTCTTCCGGTACTTGAGAATTCTCATATCAGATCACCTCGGGCGCGAGCGATACGATCTTCATGTACCGCTTCTCGCGAAGCTCGCGCGCCACGGGACCGAAGATACGGGTCGCGCGCGGCTCGCCCTGCTCGTTGATGATGACGACCGCGTTCTCGTCGAACCGGATGTAGCTGCCATCCTTGCGGCGCGTCTCCTTGGCCGTGCGCACCACCACCGCGCGCGCCACGTCCGACTTCTTCACGGTGCCGTTCGGCAGCGCGTTCTTCACGGCCACGATCACGACGTCACCCAGCCCGGCATACCGCCGGCGAGTGCCCCCGAGCACGCGAATGACCTGCGCGGTCTTCGCACCCGAGTTGTCGGCGACCTTGACCATCGACTCCTGTTGGATCATGGGTCGCCTCCCTTAGCGTGCCCGTTCGACGATCTCGACCACGCGCCACCGCTTGTCCTTGGACAGCGGCCGCGTCTCCGCGATGCGGACCGTATCGCCCGCCTTCGCCGAGTTGTCCTCGTCGTGCGCCTTCACGCGCTTCGTGCGCGTGACCATCTTGCCGTACACCGGATGCGGCACGCGACGCTCGATCGCGACCACCACGGTCTTCTGCATCTTGTCGCTCACCACGAGGCCCGTGCGGGTCTTGCGGGTGGCGCGATCCGGCGCGCCGTTCGTATTGGTCGTCGTCTCAGCCATTGGTCAGTCCCTTCTTGCGCTGCGTGCGCGCTGGACCCCGCGTACCCTGCGGGGCGTTCGGTTCACGCTGCTCGCGCAGCACGGTCTTGAGGCGCGCCAGGTCGCGACGAATCACGCGCAGGCGGAGAGGATCCTCGAGGGGCTCGGTCGCGCTGCGGAACTTGAGGCGAAACCGCTCCTCCTCCAGCTCGCGCACGCGATTCTGAATGTCCTCGGCCGACATCTCACGAATCTCGTCAGCCCGCATTGGTCGGCGCCTCCTCGCGAGCGACGAACTTCGTCTTCACCGGCATCTTGGCGGCGGCGAGCGCCATCGCCTTGACCGCGATGTCGCGGGTCACGCCCTCGAGCTCGAACATCACGCGGCCGGGCTTGACCACCGCCACCCACATCTCCGGTGAACCCTTACCCTTCCCCATGCGGGTCTCGGCAGGCTTCTTCGTGATGGGCTTATCGGGGAAGATCCGGATCCACACCTTGCCGCCGCGCTTGATGTGACGCGTGAGCGCCACACGAGCGGCTTCGATCTGCCGGGCGGTGATCCACCCCGGCTCCAACGTCTGCAGGCCGTAGGTGCCGAACGAGATCTCCGAGCCACGATGGGCGAGACCGGTCGTGCGACCCTTGAACCGCTTGCGGAATTTGACGCGCTTTGGACTCAGCATTGTCTCATCGCCTCCTTACATGCCGGAGGAGTACGTGGTACCGCGGCGATCCTCGACCTTCTCGCCCTTGAAGATCCACACCTTCACGCCGATGGCGCCGAACGTGGTCTTCGCGGTGGACGTCGCGTAATCGATGTCCGCGCGGAGCGTGTGCAGAGGCACACGGCCTTCGTGATACCCTTCGACGCGCGCGATCTCGGCGCCGCCGAGCCGGCCGCCCGCCTTCACCTTGATGCCCTGCGCGCCCATGCGCATCGCGCTCTGCACCGCGCGCTTCATCGCGCGACGGAACGAAATGCGCTGCGCGAGCTGGCTCGCGATGTTGTCGGCGACGAGCTGCGCATCGAGCTCGGGGCGCTTGATCTCCTCGACGTTGATGCCGACTTCCTTGCCCGTGAGATGCGCGAGCTCGTCACGAAGCTTGTCGACTTCCGCGCCCTTCTTGCCGATCACGACGCCCGGACGGCCCGTATGCAGCGTGACCACAACCTTGCCCGGCTTGCGATCGATCACGATGTCCGCGATCGCCGCATGGCCGAGGCGCGCCTTCAGATACTTGCGGAGCAGCTCGTCCTCGCGGAGAAGCGCCGGGAGATCGCGCCCAGCGTAATAGCGCGACTTCCAATCCTTCGAGATGCCGAGTCGGAAGCCGACCGGATGTGTCTTCTGTCCCATTAGCGGCCTGTCCTCTCGGCGACCACGATTTCCACGTGGCTCGTCCGCTTGTGAATTGGCGTGGCGCGGCCCATCGCGGCGGGAGTGAACCGCTTGAGCTTGGGGCCCTCGTTCACGACGGCATGCTTCACGTAGAGCGCGTCGACGTCGAGCGAGGTGTTCCCCTCGCGCGCCGCGTGCTCCGCGTTCGCCACCGCCGAGCGCAGCGTCTTCTCGATCTGCTTGGCGGCGTGCTTTTTCGAGAACGCTAAATAGGCGAGCGCGTCGTTCACGCTCTTGCCGCGGATCTCGTCGATGACGAGCCGCATCTTGTAGGGCGACTGGCGCGTCGAGCGCTGGATCGCACTGGGCGGTGCAGCCTTGCGCTCGGCCTTGTGGCGTTCAGCGCGCGCTCTGCTCTTGGCGCTCATTTACTTGCCTCCTCGTGCCGGCGCCGCGGGCGCCGCGGCCTTCTTGTCGGCCGCCTTCTGACCGGTGTGGCCGCGGAACAAGCGCGTCGGCGCGAACTCGCCGAGCTTGTGGCCCACCATGTTCTCCGTGACGTACACCGGGATGAACTTGTTCCCGTTGTGCACGGCGAACGTGTGGCCGACGAACTCGGGCAGCACGGTGCTCGCGCGCGACCAGGTCTTGATCACGCGCTTCTCGCTCTTCGCATTCAGCGCATCGACCTTCTTGGTGAGCGCCTCCTGCACGAACGGACCCTTCTTGACTGAACGTCCCATGATCGATCCCTATTGACCCTTATTGAGTCGCTTTGCCGCGCTTGCGGCCGCGGACGATGAGCCGCTGCGAGGACTTCTTCGTGTTGCGCGTCTTCACGCCTTCCTTCTTGCCCCACGGGCTGACGACGTTGCGGCCGCCGCGGGTCCGGCCACCATGCGGGTGATCCACCGGGTTCATGACTTCACCGCGGACCTTCGGACGGCGCCCCTTCCAGCGGGTCTTGCCGGCCTTGCCCCACGAGATCAGCTCGTGCTCCTCGTTGCCGACCGTGCCGATCGTCGCGTAGCAGCGCGCATGCACCAGCCGCATCTCGGTCGACGGCATACGCAGCGTCACGTATTCGCCTTCCTTCGCGACGACCTGCGCGCCCATGCCCGCCGAGCGGCAGAGCTGACCGCCTTTCCCGATCTTCAATTCAATGTTGTGAACAGCGGTGCCGAGCGGCATCTCCGCGAGCGGCAGCGCGTTGCCGGTCCGGATATCCGAGCCCGGACCCGCCATGATCTTGTCGCCGACCGCGAGCCCCTTCGGGTGCAGAATGTACCGCTTCTCGCCGTCCTCGTACGTGACCAGCGCGATGCGCGCCGAGCGATTCGGATCGTACTCGATCGTCGAGACGGTACCCGGCACGCCGTGCTTGTTGCGCTTGAAGTCGATGATGCGGTACTGCCGCTTGTGGCCACCGCCGCGGCGACGCATCGCGATGTGGCCGTGATTGTCGCGACCGCCCGACTTCTTGATCGGCTCGAGCAGCGACTTCTCCGGCGTCGTCGTCGTGATGTCGGAGAAATCCGACACCGTGCGGAAGCGCGTGCCCTTCGTGACTGGCTTGAACTGTCTGATTCCCATGGTCTATGCGCTCCGGCTCAGCCTTCGAAGATCTCGATCGTATCGCCCTCACGGAGCTTCACGATCGCTTTCTTCCAGTTGGGACGGCGGCCGACGGTCTTGCCCATGCGCTTCTCCTTGCCGCGCACGTTCGACGTCCAGACGCCAGTGACTTTCACGCCGAAGAGCTGCTCGATGGCCGAGCGGATCTGCGGCTTCGTCGCGTCGGGATGCACCTCGAAGGTGTATTCCCCGCGATCCTGATACGCCGCCGAGCTCTTCTCGGTGATGAGCGGGCGGACAATGGTCTGATGCAGCGTCGGCATCGCTTACTCTCCCTTCGGCTTGGCCGACTTCTTTGCCGCCGGCGCCTTCTTCGCCGCGCTCTTGGCCGGCGCCTTCTTGGCGGCGGTCTTCGCGGTCGTTTTCTTCGCCGCCGCCTTCTTCGCCGGCGGCGCGAGCTCCTCGCGCTCCGCGATCGGCTCGAGCGACTGGCCCAGCGCAGCGGACTCGATCAACACAACGTCCGACCACAGGATGTGGTACGTGGAGACGTCGCCATACGGCATCACGTGCACCGTGGGCAGGTTGCGGCCCGAGAGGAACACGTTCGGCTTCGCGCCATCGGTGAGGATGAGCACTTTCTTATCGGCCACGCCAAGGCGCTCGACGAGCGACTTGAGGCGCGCAGTGCGCGGCGCGTCGTAGTTGAACTGGTCGATCACGAAGATCGCGTCCTCACGAGCCCGCGCATTGAGCGCGGACTTGCGCGCCAGCGCGCGGACCTGGCGTGGGACGTACTGCGCGTAGCTGCGCGGGATCGGTCCGAAGACCGTGCCGCCGCCCACCCAGTGCGGAGCGCGGGTCGAACCCTGACGCGCCCGGCCGGTGCCCTTCTGCTTCCACGGCTTCTGATTGCCGCCGGTGACGTATTTCCGAATCTTCGTCTTCGCGTTGCCCTGGCGCTGGTTGGCGAGAAATGCCTTCACCGCCTGGTGCATCACGGGCACGTTCACGGTGCCGTCGAACAGCGTCTCGGGGAGCGCGAAGCTGTCGCGCGCCGTCCCCTGCGCCGTGTAGGCGTTTGCCCGGAACGATGTGGTCGTGTTGTCAGCCATGAGAGTTTCCTTACGCCTGCTTCCGGACGACGACGATGCCACCGGCCTTCCCGGCGACCGAGCCGCGGATGTAGATCAGGTTGCGCTCCATGTCGATCTTCTCGACGCGGAGGTGAGTCTGCGTGTGGCGCTCGTCGCCATAGTGGCCGGGCATGCGCTTGCCCTTGATGACGCGCGACGGATCCGTGCCGGGTCCGATCGAACCGGGACGACGGTGCTTCGTGTTGCCGTGCGTGTTGGGACCACCGCCCGCCTTGTGGCGCTTGACGATGCCCTGGAAGCCGCGGCCCTTCGTCGTGCCGGTGACCTTGACCGTGTCGCCCACGGCGAACACGTCGACCTTGATCACGTCGCCGACGTTGTACGTGGGGATCTCGATCTTCGCGTTGCCCGGCTCGTCGAGGCGCACGCTGCGCAGCACGCGCGGCGGCGCGTCGAGGCCCGCCTTCTTGGCGTGACCGACGGCGGCCTTCGACGCGCGATGGCCCTTGGGACGCCGACCCTCGCCTCGCGCGGAGTCCCGCCGGAGACGCGACTGCCCGTAGCCGAGCTGCACCGACGCATGGCCGGCCGCAGCCTTGTCCGTCACCCCGAGCACGGGATTGGGCTCGGCCTCGATCACCGTCACCGGGATCTGCTGGCCCGCTTCGTTGAAGATCTGGGTCATGCCCAGCTTCTTGCCAATGATGCCAATCATGAAGTTCTAAACCTCGGCTGAGTCACTGTCGGGAATGACAGTTGGACTGTAGTCGTCATCCTGAGCGAGCAACCGCGAGCGAAGGATCTACCTTCCCGTGCTCGTGGCCGGCCACCAGTTCCGCATGCGAGATCCTTTCGACGCTTCGCGCCTCAGGATGACAGGCAACTCGGAATGACGACCTGCGAACGTACCTACTCGACCTTGATCTCCACGTCGACGCCGGCCGGAAGATCCAGCTTGGTCAACGCATCGACCGTCTGCGCACGGCTGTCGAGGATGTCGATCACACGCTTGTGCGTCTTCAGCTCGAACTGCTCGCGCGACTTCTTGTCGACGTGCGGGGAGCGGAGCACCGTCCACCGCTGCGTCTTGGTGGGAAGGGGAATCGGGCCGGAGACCTGCGCACCCGTCTTTTCCGCCGTCCGCACGATGTCCGCCGACGCCTGATCGATCACCGCGTGATCGAAGGCCTTGAGACGGATGCGAATTCTACCAGCCATGTAATCGCTCTCTTGACTTGGATCGGCGATTGGCGACGGGCGTCGGGCGAGTATCGCCCACCGCCCATCGCCCATCGCCCATCGCGTTACGCGAGAATCTTCGTCACGACGCCCGCGCCGACCGTGCGGCCGCCCTCGCGGATCGCGAAGCGGACCTGCTCTTCCATCGCGATCGGAGCAATGAGCTCGATCGTCATCTGAATGTTGTCACCCGGCATCACCATCTCGGTGCCCGCCGGCAACTCGATCGAACCCGTCACGTCGGTCGTACGGAAGTAGAACTGCGGACGATAGCCCTTGAAGAACGGCGTGTGGCGGCCGCCCTCGTCCTTGTTCAACACGTACACCTCGGCCTCGAACTTCGTGTGCGGCTTGATCGAGCCGGGCTTCGCCAGCACCATGCCGCGCTCGATGTCCTTCTTGTCGACGCCGCGGAGAAGCAGACCGACGTTGTCGCCAGCCTGGCCCTGATCGAGCAGCTTGCGGAACATCTCGACGCCCGTCACGACCGACTTCTTGTCGGAGCCGAAGCCGACGAGCGCGACTTCCTCACCGACCTTGATGATGCCGCGCTCGATACGACCCGTGGCGACCGTGCCGCGACCCGTGATCGAGAACACGTCCTCGACCGGAAGCAGGAACGGCTTGTCGATCTCGCGCACCGGCTCGGGGATGTACGTGTCGAGTGCGTTGTACAGCTCCTCGAGCTTCGCAACCCACTCGGCGTTGCCGCTGATCGCGCCCGTCGCCGAGCCGCGGATCACCGGCGTCTCGTCGCCCGGATAGTCGTACTTCGAGAGCAGCTCGCGCACCTCGAGCTCGACGAGGTCGAGAAGCTCGGGGTCCTCGACGAGGTCGCACTTGTTGAGGAACACGACGATCTGGGGCACGTTCACCTGACGGGCGAGCAGGATGTGCTCGCGCGTCTGCGGCATTGGGCCGTCGACCGCGCTCACCACCAGGATCGCGCCGTCCATCTGCGCCGCGCCCGTGATCATGTTCTTCACGTAATCGGCGTGGCCTGGGCAGTCGACGTGGGCATAGTGACGGTTCGGCGTCTCGTATTCCACGTGCGAGGTCGCGATCGTCAGAATCTTCGTCGCGTCGCGACGGCCCTGCGACTCCGACGCCTTCGCGACTTCGTCATACGCCACGTACTTCGTGCCGTAGCCCTTGTCCGACGACACCTTGGTGAGCGCCGCCGTCAGAGTGGTCTTCCCGTGGTCGACGTGGCCGATCGTGCCCACGTTCACGTGCGGCTTGTTCCGCTCGAACTTTGCCTTTGCCATTTGTCCGCTTCCTGGTTGGTTGAAAACTCTACTGCAAGCCGTGATGTCGTTTTACGACTTGACCTTCGCGACGATCTCTTCTGCCTTGGACTTCGGCACTTCTTCATAGTGCGCGAACTCCATCGAGTAGACCGCACGACCCTGGCTCATCGAGCGCAGCTTCGTGGAATACCCGAACATCTCGGCGAGCGGCACGGTCGCGGCAATGACCTGCGCTTCGCCGCGCTGCGTCATGCCGCCGATCTTGCCCCGACGCGCCGAGAGGTCGCCGAGCACGTCGCCCATGAAGGCGTCAGGCGTGACGACCTCGACGTTCATCATCGGCTCGAGAATGACCGGATGCGCGCGCTTGGCCGCCTCCTTGAATGCCATCGAGCCCGCGATCTTGAACGCCATCTCGCTCGAGTCGACTTCGTGATACGAGCCATACACCAGCTCGACCTTCACGTCGACCATGGGGTAGCCCGCGAGCACGCCATTCTCGAGCGCTTCCTTGATGCCCTGTTCCACCGGCGCGATGTACTCGCGCGGGATCACGCCGCCAACGACCTTGTCCTCGAAGATGAAGCCCGCGCCGGTCTCGGACGGCTCCATGTTGATGACGACGTGGCCGTACTGACCCTTACCACCCGACTGGCGGATGAACTTCCCCTCGACCTTCTCGACGCGCTTGCGGATGGTTTCTCTATACGCAACCTGGGGCCGGCCAATATTCGCGTCGACCTTGAACTCGCGCATCATGCGGTCGACGATGATCTCGAGGTGCAGCTCGCCCATGCCCGAGATGATCGTCTGCGACGTCTCTTCATCGGTATGCACGCGGAACGTCGGATCTTCTTCCGAGAGCTTCGCGAGCGCGATACCGAGCTTGTCCTGATCCGCCTTCGTCTTCGGCTCGATGGCCACGTCGATGACGGGATTCGGGAACTTCATCGCCTCGAGGATGATCGGATGATCATCATCGCACATCGTGTCGCCCGTGCGCGTGTCCTTGAGGCCGATGGCGGCGGCGATGTCGCCGGCGCGCACTTCCTCGATCTCCTCACGCTTGTTCGCGTGCATCTGCAGCACGCGGCTCACGCGCTCGCGCTTGTCCTTCGTGGAGTTGTAGACGTACGAGCCTGACTTGAGCACGCCGGAATAGACGCGGAAGAAGGTCAGCTTTCCGACGAATGGGTCCGTTGCGATCTTGAACGCGAGCGCCGCGAACGGCGCGTCGTCCGACACCGGGCGCTCGGCCTTGGTGTCGTCGTGGTGCGGCAGATGGCCTTCGATGGCCTTGACGTCGAGTGGCGACGGCAGGAAATCGATGACCGCGTCGAGCAGCGCCTGCACGCCCTTGTTCTTGAAGGACGCGCCGCACAGCACGGGAACCATCTTGCCGGACACCGTGGCCTTGCGAATGGCGCGGCGGATCTCGTCGTTCGTGAGCTCCTCGCCGCCCAGGTACTTCTCCATCAGCTCGTCGTCCTGTGTGACCGCGTGCTCGATGAGCTCGTGGCGTGCCTTCTCGACGGCGTCCTTGAACTGCGCCGGCACCTCGACCACCGTGAACGTCTTGCCGAGGGTTTCCTCGTCGAAGATGTACTGCTTGCGCTCGATGACGTCGATGTGGCCCGTGAAGAGCTCGCCCGAGCCCACGGGGAGCTGGAGCGGATACGCATCACGCGAAAGGCGGTCGCGGATCATCTTGAGGCAGCGGTCGAAGTCCGCGCCAACGCGATCCATCTTGTTCGCGAAGATGAGGCGCGGAACGCCATAGCGATCGGCCTGGCGCCATACGGTCTCCGTCTGGGGCTCGACGCCGGCGACGGAATCGAGCAGCGTGACGGCACCGTCGAGCACGCGCAGCGAGCGCTCGACCTCGACCGTGAAGTCGACGTGGCCTGGCGTATCGATGATGTTGATGCGGTACTCGGTGCCGTTGCGCGTCCAGAACGCCGTGGTCGCGGCCGACGTGATCGTGATGCCGCGCTCCTGCTCCTGCTCCATCCAATCCATCGTCGCGGTGCCTTCATGCACCTCGCCGATCTTGTGCGCCTTGCCGGTATAGTAGAGGATGCGCTCGGTCGTGGTCGTCTTACCGGCATCAATGTGGGCCATGATGCCGATATTCCGATATCGTTCGAGCGTTGTGGTTCTAGCCATAAGAAGAATTCAGCTCAAGCTGCAGTAGAAGATCGTTCCAGCAAAAACGCGGGTGGACCAGCGCTCCAGAGGAGCCGGTATCCATCCGCCATCGCCGGGTGCGCTCGCCGCTGCTGCGCGAGTGGGGACCCAAGGCGCGCCGAAGTGGAAACAGCGAGGTCCGTCGCTTTCGCTCGGGATGGCTTCGCCACTTCGACGTTCAGTTGTCCTGCGTTGCTTGTCGGGAACCGTCGCGCTCACTCGAGCGCGTCAGCCGGAGCAGACCCCTGCGTCATGCAGGCCCATAAGTGTCGGCTCGCAGTGCGCCGATGCATCGATCGCCACGGAGACGGCCGAGAAGCGCCAAAACCCGTAGCCCCTTGAATTTATTGGCAGAAGAGCGGGTGTCAACGGGTCGAGGTCGATGCACACCGAGGAACCCCCACCTCAGCGCACACCGACCTCGTCCAGTCCCGCTCGCCCTTTCGCCCCGCTTTTCGTCCGTCGCCATTCGTCTGCCAGCGGCGCGACGTCCAGCGACTACCGCCTAGCGACCATCACAACTTACCCTGGGCCAACTCCCCCCCGGGGGATCAGCCTTTGCGGCTCCAGATCGCAACTGCACCACACCGAAGATCCGGCGCCGCGAACTCGGGCGGCATCTCGGACAACCCGCGGAAGACCTCGACACCTTCGATCGCGTCGAGTTGAATCTGGCCGAGCCCATCGGTCATTGGGTCGTTACGCCCGGGAAGATCGACGCGGTGGCCGTCGATGAACCAGCCCACGTGGCAGGCCGCCCCCGTCGGGCCACGCAGGCCCATCTGGAAGTTCGCGGTGCGCGCCATCTGCATCGTGGACGTCGACGACGGATCCGTGACGTTGAATCCCGGCACCGACTGGAGGAACTCACCCAGGGTGCTCACGGTCGACTTCTCGAGCGCGGCCCGGTCGTAGTGCAGGCCCATCCCCGTCGTCCGCCGCGCCTCGAACGCCGACATCACGTCCGCATTCCGCGCCTGCTGCAGCTTCGCGTCCGCCGGGCGAATATGCTCCATCACGCCGATCTGATGCTGCGGATCGCCTGTCTGCGCCATCGGCACACGAATGGTCAGCTTCTCACCATTCTGGAACGACACCGGCGCCGACAGCACCGACTTGTATCCCTCGTGGACCGCGGCGATCTGATACACGCCGCCACCCGCCCGCAGATTGAACTGGCCGAGCGAGTCGGTCGCGCTGTGCACCACGGGCGCATCGCTGTGTGGATCGACGAGCATCACCGTGCCGCGGAGCGGCTTGCCGGTCGCATCGTCATAGAGGTAGCCGCGAACGACCGCCTGCGCGGCGAGAGTGGTTGGAAGCGCGATCACTGACATCAACACGGCAGACGTAGCCGCGCGGCGAAGTAACTGGAAGCCCATGGTACACCTCGATCCCCATACGATGGTCCCCGGGCCCCGCTCGAATTGCGCCTTGCAATCCCGTGCTACTTTGGTCCGTCCGCGCCGGGCTAATCCGCCCGCACCCCGACCCAACCCCACACGCCGACCCGGTGACCGCCACTTAGACGAGGATCGTGCCACGACGTCCAAATGGCACGCGATTTTTTTCGACAAAATGTGACCGACTCAGCCATAGCCGCGCGAACGCCGCAGAGGCCGCTGACGACAACGGCCCGAGCATGCGATGCTCGGGCCGTCAGTGCGTTCAACGAACTCTCATGAGGAAACGACAACGTCCTCATCCACCATGCGTCAGCGATGTCCCTGACGCTTCTTCTCCGGCTGGTTGATGGTCAGCTCTCGCGGGCTCTGCGCCTGCCCCTTTCGAGTATGCTGAATACCGGTTGGATCGTTCTTGCTTCGCGCCATGGTGCCCGGCATCTGCTCGCCGCTCACCGTCGCGGACCGCTCGCCGAGCGGATGGCCGGTGTGCGTCTCGAACTGCTCGCTGATGTCGCTCGCCACCCGCCGGCCGCGGCCGCCGTGCGGATTGCCCCGCTCGGGGAAGGGCTTCTTGAACTTCTCGCTTCGATCCTGCCTGAAGTCGCTCATCAACTCCTCCTGGTGGGAGCGAGTGAGGCAGGCCGCATGCCGCGTCACTGCTGCGAAGCGGCCACGGGCGACGCGAGCACGGTGCGGAAGACGGCTACCGCCTGCTTCATCTCCGGCATCGTGCCGATCGAGATGCGCGCGTGCGTCGGCAGCGACGGGAATACGCGTCCGATGGCGACCTTGTGCTTGATGCATTCCATCTTGAACGCCTTCGCGTCGCGATGGATGTCGACCATGAGGAAGTTCGCATCGGTCGAATGCACCGGATAGCCCGCGCTCTCGAAGAACTTCCGCGTGAATGCGCGGGCCTCTCGATTCCGCTTCTGCTCCGAGGCCACGTGCGCGGCATCTCCGACGCCCGTCATGGCAGCCACGAGCGCGAGCTGATTCACGTTCGAGCCGAGCAGCCACGACGCCATCTGCTTGAGCGTGTCCGGCTGGCCGAGGGCGTAGCCGGCGCGCAGTCCCGCCATACCGAACACCTTCGAGAACGTGCGCGTGACGACGACGCGTGGGTTCGTCAGCGCGATCTCCATCGCGGTACGGTACGAGGGATCGTCTACGTACTCATGATACGCTTCGTCGATGAGAATGGTCGTTTCCGGCGACGCGCGCAGCGTGTGCTCGACGTACGCTTCGACGTCGCTCGCGCCGTGGACTGTGGCCGTCGGATTATTGGGATTGCAGAAGTACACGAGCCCCGCACCGCGCGCCGAATCGACCATCGCATCGAGATCGAGCTTCAGCTTGGCGTCGACCTTTGGCGAATTCACCGGCCGGCCGAGGAACTTTGCGAAGTTCGCGGGCGACTCGAAGGTCGGCTCCGGGGCGACGATCGCTCGCGCCGGCGAGGTGAATGCGAACACCGCGGCGCGCAGCAATTCACCGGACCCGCAGCCCAGGATGAGATTCTCGGGCTTGATGCCGTGGAGCTTTGCGAGAACGTGAATGAGATCGTCTTCACCCTTGACCGGATACCGGTTCGACTCCGTCGAATGGTTGGCGATCGCGGCAAGCACGCGCGGACCGGGGCCGTTGGGATTCTCGTTGCTGTCGAGGCGAATCATCCCCGGCTTCGTGGCGAGCAGGCGATCGCCGCGTCGGTCGGCAGCTCCCGACGTGCCCTGCTGAGCGAAGAGCGCTTCGTGACCGCGCCACGTGATGAGCGGCGCCGTGGCCAGGCCGGCAGCGCCGGCGCCAAGGGTCGCAACGAAGGAACGGCGTGAGACCGGCATGGCGAATTCTCCCGGATCGGGGCCGCTCGAACATAGCTCGCTCTGGGCGCCGTGCAACTTGATGTTATACTTGGCGACCTCTCAGAGGCTCGGATGTGCTCGATGAATCGGGTCCGCTCCGCCTGGTCGTGTTTGCTCGGTGCGGCTCTGGCGGCCCATGGGCTCCGCGCACAGAAGCCGCGCGCGTCGACCCTGGTCGCTACGGTCGCGATCGAGGGAAGCCAGCTATTGCTACCCGGCGCAGAGGTCGTGATCACCGACCTCCAACGCGCCGCGAAAAGCGATATCGTCGGCGAAGCCGACATCTCGAACGTCCCGCCGGGCGAGCATGTCGTTCGCGTTCGCTCGTTCGGGTACATCGCTGTGGAAGCATCCCTTCAGTTTCGCGGAGATACGGTCGCGGCGACGTTCTACCTCAAGCCGCTCGCGGTTTCGATGGACGTCGTTCACGTCTCCGCGGCGCAAGTTCCTCGTGGACTCGAAAAGTTCGCGGCGCGGCGAGCGATGGGCATTGGTCATTTCCTCACGCAAAGCCAGCTCGATAGTGCCAGCACGTCGGATTTTCAAACGCTCATGGCGATCAAGTTTCCGGGGCTCAGCACCATCAGGCTCGCGAACGGCGATCGCGTGATCGTCAGCCTGCGCGGCGGTGCCGGCAACTGGGCCGTCGAGCCCTGCGCGGTTCCGGTAATCCTCGACGGTCAGCCGCTGACGCAGCACGACGCGGTCACCGATGTCGTCAGGACGCGGGATCTCGCCGGCATCGAGTTCTATTCTGGAATCGAGGTGCCCGTCGAATATCACGTTTCTGGATACGGATGTGGCGTGCTCGTCCTGTGGTCGCGTCGGAATTGAACCGCACGATTCGGCTCGCCGACGGAGAGCGGTCATTCTATCATTGGGCATGACATCCGGTCCGCTCTGCATCGCCGACATCGAGACGCCGATCGGTCCGCTGGTCGCGGCGGCCGACGATACACATCTGCTTCTCTTCGAATTCGGCTACCGCCGGATGTACAACGCGCAGCTCGAGCGGGTGCGCAACGCAACCGGACGCGACTTCGAGCGTGGCGAATCACCAGTATTCGCTCAATTGCGTCGGGAGCTCGACGAGTACTTCGCCGGCGGGCGAACACAGTTCGAGGTTCCGCTCAGCGCGCCCGGTACTCCCTTCCAGATGCGCGTCTGGGACGAGTTGAGGCGCATTCCGTTCGGAGCGACGACGAGCTATGCGCGCCTCGCGCAGTCGATCGGGTCACCGAATGCCGTGCGGGCCGTGGCCCGTGCGAACGGCGACAACCGGATTGCGATTCTGATCCCGTGTCATCGCGTCATCGGGTCGGACGGCACCCTGGTCGGATACGGTGGCGGGCTCTGGCGCAAGAAACGATTGCTCGAGCTCGAGGGGCGCTCTCACAATTTGCCGCTCTTCGAGCAATGATGTAGTGACGCGCACGGACCGTGCGGTGGTCCGTATCGCTGGAGTTCAGAAAACTCAAATGAGGGTGCCGACATGATGCGCTTTCTCGGCGTATGCGCCTTCGCCGCGGGTCTCGGGGTCGCGTCCACCGCCGCCCGGACGACCACGCACGCCCCTGCTCCGCTAGTCGTCCATGAATGGGGAACGATCACTACCAATCATCTGGCGAACGGCGCGCAGCTCGGCGGACTGAATCGCGTGTCGTTCTACGAGCCGCTCGCGGACTTCGTCCACCGGTTCGACCCGTTCGGCGCGGAGGCGCGCGGATTCCCCGCTGCTCTGACTGACACGAGCAACCGCCGCATTCCGCTCGAGAAGACACCGATTGGTCCTGCCCGCGCCGACGTCACCATGCGACTCGAAACACCGGTGATCTATTTCCATCCCGCGCCGGGCGTATCGATCGCTCCCTTCGACGTCAGCGTGCAATTCCGCGGCGGCGTGCTCAATGAGTTCTACCCCGGCGCGCCCGCGAGCGTGAACGGCTGGAATGGCCGCCATCTGAGCGACAGCGTCGTGAG
>Ga0070679_100000595_pt1 | contig 30724 bp, 31 predicted proteins | sample KBSC63BmetaG_FD_65652 | JGI IMG/M metagenome (GOLD analysis project Ga0070679, IMG submission 65652) | Corn rhizosphere microbial communities from Kellogg Biological Station, Michigan, USA - KBS C6-3B metaG | ecosystem: Host-associated > Plants > Roots > Rhizosphere | place: USA: Michigan... | reverse complement strand
GCGAAATTCGGCGACGCGCGCAGAGCGAAAACCGTCCGTAACCGGGCTCGCGCGGTGTCGCAAGTTAGACGTGCCATCTATGCGCAGCAACACGCGATACGTTGACGCATCCGCAGCGGCCGACTACTTTTTTCAGTCTGCCGAAGTGGTGGAACTGGTAGACGCGCTGGCTTCAGGAGCCAGTGGGCGCAAGCTCGTGGGGGTTCGAGTCCCCCCTTCGGCACTCAGTCAGTAGGGACAGCAGCCGGACAGCGCAGCCTCAGGGCTGACAGCGGTTCGGCTGTTTGCTTTTCGCTACCGGACGCGGAAATTACCGCGGGGGTCCCATCAAGGCGCTCGGGGGCACGTTCTCGGGGAGCGCCGCCGTCCCGAAGCTCGCGCGCAACGCTTCGTTCGCCTCGGCGAGATATCCCGCGAGCAACACTCCGGCGCGCTCGATGTTGGCGTCGTGCGTCTTGAAGCTGCCGCCGGCAAAGGCGAACAGGGTCTGCCCCATTCGAGTGTTCGTCGGCGCGCCGCCCTTGGCCGCGAGTCCATCGCGATACGCGCTCAAGCGCGCATTGAACTGTCGCTCGGCGGTTTCCGCCATCGCTGCCGCGATGTTTGGGTCGCGCGTGAATGCGTCGGTGATCTCCCGCGCCACGATGGACGCGGTGCGATCGTCGAGCGCGTCGCGCTGCGCCGCAATGAGGCCGAGCGCGCGCCGAGCGTAACGGAGCTCCCAGAGCGCGTGGTCGACGTCTCCACGCGTGGCCGCGGCCGCGAGCCACTCGGCGTCCACGGCGGCCGGCTCTCGAAACAACGCCGCCACGAACGCCGCCGCTTTTCGCTGTTGATCCCGCTCGGCACGCCAGCGCGAGAAGAGCGGCATGATCGGGCGCTAGTTCTGGAGAATGGGCAGCGCCCGCACGTCGGATTCGTGTGCGGCGCGACCACCGAGGCCGACGCGGATGCGGACCTCACCTTCTTCCGCGAGCAGGTCAGAGAGGTGGACGCCCTCGAGCACGTCGTCGATCTTTCGCTGCAGGAGCAACCACACGGGCCGGATGCTGCAGTTGTGCGCCGACGAGCAACGCTCTTCTTCGACGGGGTGCGAGACGCAGTGCAGATCGAACGTGGTCGACTCCGATGCCTCGATCACGTTGCGAATCGAGATCTCCGACGCGGGGCGCGCGAGCGCATAGCCGCCGCGCGCGCCCCGCGTGCTCTGGACCAGTCCGGCGCGACGCAGACGAAGCAGAATCTGCTCGACATAGTCGCCTGGCAGCCGTTCGGCCTCCGCGATCTCGCGCCCCGTGATCGGCTTTTCGGCCGCGCGACGCGCGAGATGCAACGCACAGATGACGCCGTATTCGGCGAGAGTGGTGATGCGCACGTCGTGAAATCTAATGCGCGCGGCTGGAAACGCCGCTCAGCCGCCGGCGGACGCGCCGTGCTTCCCGCCCGGCACGCCGATCTCCGTCATCTTTCGCAGGTCGAGCACCTCATCGATCTCGGAGTCGGGAAGCACCTTGTTGCGCTTCACGAGGTCACGGATGAGCACACCTTCTTTCACGGACTGCTTGCTGAGCTCCGCCGCCTTGGCGTAGCCGATCTGCGGCGCGAGCGCCGTGGCCAGCGCGGCCGAACGCTCCACCCAGTACTCGCACATCTCACGGTTCGCTTCGATCCCGGAGACGCACTTGTCGGCGAGGACCGTGGCCGCATTGGTGAGGATGCGCATCGACAGCAGCACGTTGAAGCCGATCACCGGCATCATCACGTTCAGCTCGAGCTGTCCGTGCTCCGAGGCGATGGCGACCGTCATGTCGAGTCCCATGACCTGGAAGCAGACCTGGTTCACCATCTCCGGGATGGACGGATTGATCTTGCCGGGCATGATCGACGACCCGGGCTGGACCGCGGGCAGCTTGATCTCGTCGATTCCGGTTCGCGGTCCCATCACCATGAGACGGAGGTCGCTCACGATCTTGCTCAGGTCGATGGCGAGCACGCGCATCGCGGCGCTGAAGCCGGCGACGTCGCCCATGCTCTGCATGAGCTGCACACGATCCTCGCCGACGCGGAGATCGAGGCCCGTGATCGCCCGCAGGTGCTTGTTCATGAGCGCGGGGTATTCGGGCTCGACGGTCACCCCGGTGCCCACCGCGCTGCCACCGATGCCGAGGTCGCGCAGATAATCCGCCGCCTGTTTCACGCGACGCAGGCCGCGGTCGATCGAGCCGGCGTACGCCGTGAACTCCTGGCCGAGACGAATCGGCATCGCATCCTGGAGATGCGTGCGTCCGGCCTTCACGACGTCGTCGAACTCGCGTCCCTTTGCCGCCAGCGCATCGCGCAGATTCTCGAACGCCGCGACGAACGCATCGAGCCGCGACAGACACGCAAGCCGGATGTTCGTCGGAATCGTGTCGTTCGTCGACTGCGCCATGTTGACGTGATCGTTCGGATGCACGGGGCTGTATTCGCCGCGCTTTCCGTTGAGGATCTCGTTGGCGCGATTCGCGAGGACCTCGTTCACGTTCATGTTGTGCGAGGTGCCCGCGCCGGCCTGATACGGATCGACGATGAACTGATCGCGGTGCTGTCCGGCCAGCACTTCATCCGCCGCGCGCACGATCGCGTCGGCGAGTCGCGGCTCGAGCCGTCCGGTTTCCTTGTGCGTGAGCGCAGCGGCCTTCTTGATCCACACCTGTGCGTCGATGAACGGATCGAGCGGGCGCAGCCCGCTGATGGGAAAGTTCTGCCGCGCGCGCATCGTCTGCACGCCGTACAACGCGTCGCTCGGAACATCCAGCGGCCCGAGGGGATCTTTTTCGCGACGAGTATCGGTCATGGTTCCAGGAGTGGAGTTAGTGCGGATTGGATAACTGCCGGACGCACGTCACGAGTGCCCACGCGGCCGCGAGCATGGCGAGCCCGAGCCACGCGACGCTGATGCCATGCAGGCGGCCGAACGCGAGACGCCGCGCGTCGTCGATGGGAAGATTCTCGATCGCGCCGGTGATGCTCGCGCGGACGCGCTCGATGCGCGGCCCGACGATGAATGCCGCGACCGCGCAGGCCGCGATCATCACCACCTCGGCGGCGTCGCGTCCGCGCGACCGCGGTACGTCGTCCGCGAGCATCGTGACCAGCCCGGCCGCCAGGCCAATGAGCATTCCTGAATATAGAATTACGGGCAACACGCGGCCGACCACCGCGCCGGCCAGCGAGCGAGAGGGCAACACCGCGAACAGGGCGGGCGCGAGCGCCGCCGCGAAGAACACCGCGGCACCGAGCCACAGCGCCAGGATCGTGATCTGAACGACCAGCGGGGAGATACGCACGATCAGCGCGCTCGCGCGATGCGCGCGAGACCGGTCAGAAAACCATTCGTGGCGCGCTCGTGGCCCACCGTCGTGCTCGGGCCATGTCCGGGATGGACTCGTGTCGCCGGATCGAGCGACGCGATGCGCTCCAAGGATGCCTCCATGTCGGCGGGATTCGCGAGCGGCAGATCGGTGCGTCCGATCGAGCCGGCGAACAACAGGTCGCCGCCGAACACTGTCTCTCCGAAGCGGAAGAGCACATGTCCCGGCGAATGTCCCGGCGTATGCAACACGGTCGCCTCGAGCGAGCCCACGCGCATGCTGTCGCCTTCGGCGATCTCGTGCTCGGGATCCTCCGGCTGCTCGAACGGCACTTCGTACATCTCCGCCTGCTCACGACCATTCCGGTACAGTGGCAGATCGGCGGGATGCATGTACACGGGCACGTTCCACTCGCGACGCACGCCGGCGATGCCGCCGATGTGATCCAGGTGCCCATGCGTGAGCCAGATCGCGTCGAGCGTCGCACCTGACTTGCGCACCATCGCGATGATGCGATCAGGCTCCTCGCCCGGATCGATCAGCACGGCGCGATTGGTCGCGTCATCCACGACCAGATATGTGTTTTCTTGAAACGGCCCGACGGTGAGCCCCTGGTACTTCACACTGCGTACCCTCCCGTTCCCACGATCGGCTCTGCCGCGTCGCCATCGTGGAGCGCCTTGAGATACTTCTCCGCGGCGATCGCCGCGGTCGTCGCGTCACCGACGGCTGTGGTCACTTGGCGCGTGAGCTGTGCGCGAACGTCACCCGCGGCGAAGAGACCGCGAATGCTCGTCTGCATGTTCGCGTCCGTGCGCAGATAGCCCATCTCGTCGTGATCGACGTGCCCGTCGATGAGGCCGGTATTCGGACGGAATCCGACGAACACGAACAGTCCCGTGACCGGCAGCTCGCGCGCCTCGTTCGTCGTCACGTTCCGCAGCTCGAGGTTCTTCACGAGTCCCCGCTCGTCACCGTTCACCCGCTCCACGACGGTGTCCCAGATGACCTCGATCTTCGGATTCGCGAACAAGCGCTGCTGGAGAATCTTCGACGCACGCAGCTCGCCGCGGCGATGGATGAGATAAACCTTCTCGGCGTAGCGCGTGAGGAAGTCGGCTTCTTCGGTGGCCGCGTCGCCGCCACCGACCACGGCGATCGTATGATTCTTGAAGAACGCGCCGTCGCAGATCGCGCAGTACGACACGCCCTTTCCGGCATACTCCACCTCGCCCGGCACGTTGAGCTTCACGGGCGTTCCGCCCGCCGTGACGATCACGACGGGCGACCTGTAGATGTCGCCGGACTCCGTGCGCGTCTCGAACGTGCCGTCGGCGCACTTCTTCACCGCTTCGACGACCACGCCGTTCTCGAACCTGGCGCCGAACTTCAGCGCATGATCGCTGAACTTCTGCGCCAGCTCGTGGCCGAGGATACGCTCGAAGCCAGGATAGTCTTCGACGAGCTCGGTGTTCAGCAGCTCACCGCCCGGAAACCCGCGCTCGAGCACGACCGCGTCGAGCATCGAGCGGCCGGCATACATGCCGGCGCACATGCCCGCAGGACCGGCTCCAATGATGACGACGTCGTGTGTGTGGGTGGTGGCCAAGATCAGCGTCCTCGAAAGTCCAGCGTGTGACCACACGTCACACGCGAATGATCGACGCTCAAAATCTAACGGACGTGGGAATCACTGCCGCACGTGGCGCCCACCGTCGACGATGATCGTCTCGCCAGTGAGATAGTCCGATTGTAGAATGAACAACACGGTTCGCGTGACGTCGTCGGGACTCCCCTGACGGCCGAGCGGCGTGGTCTCGCGAAGGTGCTCGGCGCCGGCGGGATCCCAGTTCTCGGGGAGGAGGACCGTCCCGGGTGCAATCGCCGCGACGCGAATCTCCGGCGCGAGCACGCGAGCCAGCGATCGTGTGATGTTCACGACGCCAGCTTTGGAGATGCCGTGCGGGATGTAGGCCGGCCACGTCTCGAACGCGGCGAGATCGGCGATGTTCACGATCACCCCGTGCGACGCGCGGAGGTGCGGTGCGGCGGCCTGCGACAGGAAGAACGGCGCGCGGAGGTTGAGCGCCATGATGTCGTCCCACTGTGTGGGCGTGATCTCACCGAACGGCGTGCGGATCATCACGGCGGCGGAATTCACGAGCACATCGAGCCCGCCGAAGTGCGCGACGACGTCAGCGATCAACGAGGTTGGCGCATCAGGCCCGGTCAAGTCTGCCGAGATCGCGAACGCTTCACCTCCGGCAGCTTCGATCATCCGCACCGTTTCGAGCGCGCCGCCGGCCGTCGCGTTGTAATGCACGGCGACTCGCATGCCCTCCGCGCCGAGCGAGAGGGCAATCGCCCGCCCGACGCGATGCCCTGCTCCGGTGACCAGCACCGCTCGGCCGCGAAGATTCATTGGCGAATGCGACTCCGCGCCGGGGCTACGCCGCGCGTATCGAGAGACGATCGTCCTGGCGATGCAGCCAGTCGGCCGGCACGCGCATCATGCCGAGCGTGCGCGCGCCTTCGGCCGCACCGTGCCAGTCCGAACCGCCGCTCGGCACGAGCGAGAAATGATCGACGAGCGCCGACAACCGTGCGATGTCTTCCGACGAGTGGCTCGGATGTCGTACCTCGACGCCGTCGAGACCTTCGCGCGTGAGCGCTTCGATCCGGTCGCGCGTGCCGCCGGACGCGGGATGCGCGAGCACGGCGAGACCACCCGCGCGGTGGATGAGAGAAATGGCATCGGCGATCGGCAGCCGGTCCTTCGCCACGTATGCCGGCTTGTTGTTTCCGAGGTAGCGCTCGAACGCGTCGCGGAAGTCGACGGCCCAGCCTTCGGCGATCATCGCGCGCGCGATGTGCGGGCGTCCCACCGCGCCACCGGCAGCCTGCTCGAGCACGGCGGTCAGCTCGATCCGCACGCCGAGTGCATTGAGACGCTCCACGATTCGCGCGGCCCTCGAACGGCGCATCTCGCGAAGTGCGACCAGCTCGGCTTCCATCTCGCGCGTGTCCGAGAGGTGCAGACCGAGAATGTGGGTCTCGACGTCGTTCTCCACCGCGCTCAGCTCGATGCCAGGTACGACGCGGACGCCGAGCTCTCGTCCAATCGCGACGGCGTCCGGGATGCCATTGAGCGTATCGTGATCCGTGAGCGCGATGGCGGCCAGGCCGATTCGCTTCGCTTCACGGACGACGTCGGCCGGCGCGCGCGAGCCGTCGGATGCCGTCGAGTGCATGTGCAGGTCGACGAATGAGGCTGGGCCGTTGCCCGCCATCGGGCCAGCCGGCGCGGAGCTCACGCGGAGTAGTCGGCTTCGGGCGACGTATCACTCGGCTGCGAAGTGCCGAAGAGCCGCGCGAGATCGGCGTCGGATAGCTCGACCAACGATCGCTCGCGCGAGCGTGCGCCCATGGGCGAATAGCGTGTGACGCGCACCTGTCGCTGCGGGCCGACGCCATGCACGAAGATCAGGCCGAACTCGTCGCGGTCGTTCTGGGTGACGCGGCCCGAGGGGAACACGAGCCATTCCTTGCCATCGATCGAAAGACTTCGGGTGGGCATCTAACGCAGCTCCACTTCAGTGTAGACGCGGTTGGGATCGAGCACCGGCTCCGGCGCCGCCGCGTGCGCGCGGGCGAGCGTCTCGGGATCGGCTGCCTCGAAGAATTCCAGAAACGCGCCCGGCAATCCAGCTTCTTCGAATGCCCAGAAGCGGCAATTCGCATTGGCGTAGTACGCCTGCTTGCGACGCAGCTTTTCGTGGAAACGCTCGCGCTCGGGCGGCGTCACGAGCGTGCGCTGGATCGTCAGGGCGCGCGGCATGGTCAGAGAACGGCTTCAGGAAACGTCTCGAGACTCTTCTTGACGAACGCCATGAACTTGTCGGCATCAGCGCCGTCGACGATGCGATGGTCGAAGGAGAGCGACAGATACGCACAGGTACGAATCGCGATCGTATCCTCGCCGTCGGGGCCGGTGATGACCTTCGGGCGCTTCTCGATCGCACCCACGCACAGGATGCCAACCTGCGGCTGATTGATGATCGGCGTCCCGGTCAGCGAGCCGAACACGCCCGGATTCGTGATCGTGAAGGTCCCGTCCTGCACCTCGCGCGGATCGAGCTTCTTGCTGCGCGCGCGGCTGGCGAGATCATTCAGAGTTCTCGTAAGCCCCGTGAGCGATAGGTTGTCGGCGTTCTTGACGACCGGGACGATGAGACCCCAGTCGAGCGCCACCGCGATGCCGATGTTGATCGGCTTGCGATAGATGATCTCGTTGCCGCGGACCGCCGCATTGAGCACGGGATGCGCACGCAGGCCGTCCGTCACCGCTTTGATGATGAACGGCATGTAGGTGAGCTTCTCGCCTGTCGCGCGCTCGAATTCGGCGCGGTTCTTCGCGCGAATCCGAGCGATGCGCGTGAAGTCGACCTCGAAGAACGAATTGACGTGCGCCGACGTGTGCTTGGAGACGACCATGTGCTCGGCGATGATCGCGCGCATCTTGGTCATCGGCTCGACGCGATCGCCGGCCCACGGCTCGGGGAGCGGCCCAGCGTGCACCGTCGCAGGCGAGGCGCTCGCGGGCGCTTGCGGGCGCGATGGCGTCTGGGCGCCGGACTCCAGGAAGTCGAGCAGGTCTTTCTTGGTGACGCGGCCGGCGATGCCGGAGCCGCTCAGCGCGCTGAGCTCGATGCCGTGCTCGGCGGCCATGCGGCGGACGAGCGGCGAGGATTTGGTACGGAGGCGATCCTCGAGGCTGTTGCCGTTCGACTGCGTTGGCGTTGCAGGGGCGGCGCTGGATTGATGGGAGGCAGGAGCGGGGGCAGGAGTAGATTGACTGCGGGGGGGGCCCCCCGCGCCGCCGCCAACTCCAGCCGCCGCGCCACTCGGCGCCGAAGCTGCCGCGGGCGCCGCTGGAGCCGGTGCGGACGGCGCTGAGACCGCCGCATTCACATCCGTCTCCAACCGCGCCACCACCGTCTGCACGGCGACCGTCTGACCCTCATTCACGAGGATCTCGGCCAGCACGCCCGTCGATGGCGCCGGAATCTCCGCGTCCACCTTGTCGGTGGAAATCTCGAACATCGGCTCGTCGCGCTTCACCTGCTCGCCGACCTTCTTGAGCCACTTCGAGAGCGTGCCTTCCGCGATCGATTCGCCCATCTGGGGCATCACGACATCTATCCGCGCCACCGAGTCACCCCCGTTCCGAGTTGAGCGCCCGCTTCCGCGAGCGCCGGCGCAGCGCGATCGAGACGATCGGAACCAGCACGAATCCCGCGATCGCGCCGAACACCGCGTACGTGAACCAATTGCACGGCGCGCCGGTTTCCGCATCCGACGAACACCTCGTGAGCGCGCCGACGATCTTTGCTATCAACACCGCGATCATGCCGCCGCCAGCCAGGCCGACAAAGGCCGTCACGCAGCCTAGACCAAGATAGTGCGGGCCAACGTCGTCTGCCGACCCGCGCTGCCCACCGTCCGGAACCGTCATCGTCAGTAGGCCGCCAGCGACCGCGCGACCTTCACGACGTCCGCCGTTTGCGGCAGCACGAAGTCCTCGAGCGACGGAGCGTACGGCAGAGGCACGTCGTGCGCCGTCACGCGAAGCACCGGCGCATCCAGCCACGCGAACGACCGCTCGTTGATTCGCGCGGTCAGCTCGCCGGCGATTCCGCCCGTGCGCGTATCCTCGTGGAGGAGCATCACGCGGTTCGTCTTTCGCACCGTCGCGTCGATGGCGTCGTCGTCGAGGGGCGCGAGCGAGCGCAGGTCCAGCACCTCGACCGACAGTCCGTCCTCCCGCTCGAGCTGCTCGGCTGCCTCGAGCGCCTTCCAGACGGTGGCCGCGTACGTGATGATCGACAGGTCCGTTCCTTCTCGCGCGAGCCGTGCCTTGCCGATGGGGGTCACGTGATCGCCCGCCGGCATCTCGGCCTTGATGCGACGATAGAGATACTTGTGCTCGAAGAAAAGCACGCAGTCGTCGTCGCGGATCGCCGCCTTCATCAGGCCCTTCGCGTCTTCGGCGGTGGAAGGATACACGACCTTGAGCCCCGGCGTGTGAATGAAGCCGGCTTCAGGATTCTGTGAATGGAATGGGCCGCCGCGAACGTAGCCGCCGCTCGGGCCACGCACCACCATCGGGCACGGCAGAAACGCGCGATAGCGCGCCGTGGCGACGTAATTCGTGAGCATGTCGTACGCGTTCGCGATGAAATCGATGAACTGCATCTCGACCACGGGACGCATGCCCATGTGTGCGGCGCCCGCCGCCGCGCCGACGATGCCGATCTCCGAGATCGGTGAATCGATGACGCGCTGCTCGCCGAACCTGTCGATCAGCCCGTCGGTAACCTTGAACGCGCCGCCGTAACGGCCGATGTCCTCACCGATGCAGAAGACGTTCGCGTCCCGCTCCATCTCCTCGAACAGCGCTTCGCGAATCGCCTCGAGGTACGTGATCTCGGCCATCTAGTGCTCCACCTCGGCCGAGCCGTCGTAGACGCCCCAGCCTTCAGGGCGCTCGTGTTTGTCGACGACGCCGCCGCTCTCGCGGTACCAGAGCGGCGTTGCGCGCGCTGGGTTGGCGTAAACGCCCTCGAGCGCGTCGAGCGGCTCCGGTGGCGGAGACTGCTCCGCGATGTCGGTCGCCTCATCGACCTCCGAACGGACGCGTGCGTCGACGTTCGAGATGTCGGATTCAGAGAACTCGAATTCCTCGCGCAGGCGAGCGAGATAGCGCGTGATTGGATCGTTCTCCTTCTCCCACCGCTCGATCTCCCCGGCCGGCACGTACGATTGATTGTCGTGTTCGGCGTGCCCCTTGCGGCGATACGTCATCAACTCGATCAGCGTCACGCCTTCACCGCGGCGCGCGCGGTCGACGGCCGGCTTCGTTGCGTCATATACCGCAAGCACGTCGTTGCCGTCGGCCCGCACGCCGGGAATTCCGTAGCCTGCCGCCTTGTCGACGAACTGCTTTGCGGCAGTCTGCCTGGATGTCGGCGTGGAGTACGCGTAGCCGTTGTTTTCCACGATCACGACGAGCGGGCAACGCTGCACCGCGGCGAAGTTGATGCCTTCGTGAAACGCGCCGGTGGACGTCGCGCCGTCGCCGATGTAGACCAGCCCGACGCGATCCTCGCCGCGCATCTTGAAGGTCAGCGTCACGCCGGACATCACCGGAACCATGTCACCGAGCGGCGAGATCTGCCCGATGAATCCGCGGTCCGTGTCGCCGAAATGGATATTGAGCTCTCGCCCGCGCGTCGGCGAATCGCCTTTCGCCATGTACTGGCGCAGGATCTCGACCGGCGTGGCGCCCTTCACCAACATCGAGCCGAGGTTCCGAATGAGCGGCGAGAGGATGTCGCGTCGCTCGAGGGCGAACGCGCTGCCGACGGAATCCGCCTCCTGGCCGAGCGAGCGGAAGAGTCCCCCGACGACTTTCGTCTGTCGATAGAGCGCGACGAGTCGTTCCTCGAGCGTGCGCGTCAGCCGCATCCAGTAGTAGAGCTCGAGCAGCTTGTCGCGGCTCAGCTCGGAGGACGGCAACGCGTCGCCGGCGCGAGACGCATCGTTCGGCGCGTCCGGCGAACGGACGGCGCGCGCGGCGCGCGACTTCTGCTGCGTGCGAGACGCCATGTCAGTGATCCGTGATCTCGAGCGTGCTCAGTAGTTCGGTGAGAGCTCGTGCGACGGATCTTCCGTGCGGTGCAGCGCGACGAAGAAGCGCTTCACGTTGCGGTCCATGCGGCTCTCTCCCATCTGATCCGTATCGACCTGCACGAAGGTGTAGTGCCCGCCCTCGGCCTTCACCGAAAGCTTCAGCGCGCCGAGCGGTCCGGAATAGGTCCGGGTGCGGGGCGCGGTGGTGTTCTGCGTGAGCGCGATGCTCGGGAAGAACTGATCGGCCGCGGCCAGGACGTCGGCCGGCGAGAGATGCGTGCGATAGAAGTGGCGCATGACGAAGTTGCGACGGAAGTGCGAGAGTTACGGAACTGCCGATGGTCGTTCGTTGAGCACGTCCTGCATCCAGTCGATTCGCTCGAGCGGATGGAGCGAGTCACGGCGAAAACGAATCGCCACGGCCCAGAGCCCCGGCAGCACGAAGTTCAGCTTCGCGTGATACGTGCCGATCTCGGGGCCGTACGTCATAGCATCCCAGGTCTTCGACTGCGGGCCCGTCGGCACGTCGGGATCGATGGGCTTGCCGGCGAAGAGCTGCCCGTCGCCGTTCTCGATCGGCTTTCGAGTCTTCGTGTCGAAGATCTGGACCGTGTAGTGGACGTCCTGTCGGGCGTGCGGCGGCGAATCGTCGGGCTTGATCACGTATGCGTAGCTCATCGAGTTCTGCCGCAGCGGCGGCGGCGTGTTGTCGCCGCCGCACGCCCCGAGACTCGCGAGCAGGATCACCGCTGGAACAATCGACCGCGTACTCCAGCCTGGCATATCCGCCTCCTGGGTCTTACGACTGGTAGTACTCCAGCCCCAGATGCGTGATCTGCTCCTCACCCATCAGGTGCCGAAGCGTGTTCTTGAGCTTCGTCTGCTGGATGAAAAGATCATGTTCAGGCTGCAGCCCGGCAGCGGCCATCGGCGACTTGTAATAGAAGCTTAACCATTCCTGAATGCCCTTCATGCCCGCGCGGTGCGCGAAGTCAGAGAAAAGGGCGAGATCGAGCACGATCGGCGCTGCGAGGATCGAATCGCGGCAGAGGAAGTTCACCTTGATCTGCATCGGGTAGCCCATCCACCCGACGATGTCGATGTTGTCCCAGCCTTCCTTGTTGTCGCCGCGCGGCGGGTAATAGTTGATCCGCACGACGTGTGAGAAGTCCTTGTACAGATCCGGATACGACTCGGGCTGCAAGATCGTGTGGAGCACGCTGAGCTTCGACTCTTCCTTCGTCTTGAACGACGCCGGATCGTCGAGCACCTCGCCATCGCGGTTGCCGAGGATGTTCGTGGAGTACCAGCCCGCGAGGCCGAGCATGCGCGCCTTGAGGCCCGGTGCGATCACGGTCTTCATCCACGTCTGGCCGGTCTTGAAATCCTTGCCCGAGATCGGCACGCCCTTCTCGTTCGCGAGCTGCTGAAGCGCGGGCGTGTCGACGGCGAGATTCGGCGCGCCGTTGCAGTACGGGATGCCTTCCATGATCGCCGCCCAGGCGTAGAGCATCGCCGGCGAGATCGCCTCGTCGTTGTTCTCCATCGCCTTCTCGAACTGCGCGATCGTCGCGTGCTGCGGCCCCGGCTTGATGAAGATCTCCGTCGAGGCGCACCACACGATCACGATACGATCGCACCTGTTCTTCGCCTTGAAGTCGCGCATGTCCTGCCGCAACTGCTCGGCGAGATCGCGCTTGGTCTTTCCCTTCTTGACGTTCTCACCGTTGATGCGCGTGACGTACTTGTTGTCGAACACCGCCGGCATCGGCTTGATGGCCTTCAGAAAATCCGCAATCGGCTCCAGGTCCTTGTCCTCGAGCACGCCGGCCTTCTTTGCCGCGGTGTACGCGTCATCGGGAATCGGATCCCAGGCGCCGAACACGATGTCGTCGAGGGATGCGAGCGGGACGAAGTCCTTGATCAGGGGCGAGCGATTGTCAGTGCGCTTGCCGAGCCGGATGGTCGCCATCTGCGTGAGCGATCCGATCGGCTTCGAGTGGCCGCGTCGAATGCTTTCGACTCCGGCCATGAACGTCGTCGCCACAGCGCCGAGGCCAGGGGTGAGAATGCCGAGCGTTCCGCTGGCGGGGCGAATGGTGGTCGAAGCCACGAATTAAGTCTCCTTTCGCAACTAATGGCGCGTCCCGGTCCGCGGACGGCGGCGCAGCCAGAAGGTTTTTTCGGTGGTGAGCGGGATGGGCGGTGCGCCGGCCCGCGCGTTGGTCTGCCGATACACGAACGCCATGCGCTGCACGACGGTGATCCAGGCGGTGACCGTGAGGAAGATGATGATCGCCCCGAGGACGATGCCATGCAACGCGAGGCCGAAGATGGCCTGCGGCGCCGAGAGGAGAACGATGCGCTCGGGCCGCTGGACCAGCCCGACTTTCGCATCCATACCGAGCGCCTCGGCGCGCGCCCGAATGTACGACGTCATGTACGCGCCGATGAGACCCAGCAGGCACACGGTCATCATCCACACGTTGTGATGCACCGGATTCAGCGCGTAGAACACGGCGAGCCCGCTCAACAGCGCCCCATCCGCCACGCGATCGAGCGTGGAATCGAGGAACGCGCCGAAGGTGGAGCTCTTGTTCGAGCGACGCGCCACTGTCCCGTCGAGCACGTCGAAGAGCGCGGTGACGCCGAGGAACCATCCGCCGGTGGAGATATGGCCGGTGGCGTAGATCACGCCTCCCGCCACCGTGCAGACCGTTCCGAAGATTGTGATGGTGTTCGGGTGGACGCCCCGACGGACCAGCCAGTTCGCGACCGGATCGATGATCTTGAGATATCCGTTCTTGATCCCGTCGGGGAGAATCTTCATGCGGCTTGGAATGGGCGTGGGCGCTTACTCGCGCCCGACGCACGACGCGGCAGGGCGGAAGGAGCCCTCGACGTCAAGAGCCTGAGGACTGCTCCGGGCGTAAAGGTAGTCGCTCCACAGAGTTGTAGCAACCGGACGCCAGTGCGGCCGGTGACCTCTCTCATGCTATCCGCGGGTGCGATGCCCCGGCATACGTCAGTCGACGTAGACTCGACTCCTCACGGAAGCGACCACGGCACCGTTCCGTTCAAGACGACGTTCTGACGGGAATACGTTCGTGTGCCATCGACGGTCGTCGCGCGAAGCGACACCGCAGAGCCCGGGGCGATTCCCTGCACCGGAATCGCGAGTTTCGAGTTTGCTGGAACCTGACGAAGGAAAGTTTCCTGCCCGTTGAGCGCGAAGTAGACGTTCACCCCCTGCGCCAACGTGTTGTTGACCTCCAGTGCCACTTGCGTCTGCTGCGTGGGCGCGGTGCGCACCTGCACCTGCCGCGGCCCACACGCCGTGGCAAGCATCAGACTCGCACCGAGCCAGAGCATCCGAGCGTTCATTCCAATCCTCACGAAGTTGGAGACGCCGGCGGCGATCGCCGGCCCCAGTGCCACCCGCGCGTGCAAGACATGTGCTTGGGCGGGCTGAACCGCTCATCGATAAATGCGGAACCTCGACGCCTCGCGCAAGAAGTCGTCGACCGCGGGTTGCAATCGTCGAAGCACCGAATCGGGGTCTTCCCCCCGTATGATCGCCTCGCGTCCCGCCGTGCTGCCGAATCGCTCGTCGAAGGCGCGCGCGGTGATCCGCAGCGAGTCGGGACTCGTCTGATGCAGGGCCCACAACACGGACGCCGCGACACGTCCGGACTGCACCGCGTCGCGATCCGTGATCTGAATCTTGATCCCGGGAATGCGGCGTCCGCCGTACTTCGCGTCACCGGGGTTCTGGGGTGTGAACGAATCCACCACGAAGCGCACGCCTGGCAAATGGCGGCCGTTCAACAGCTCGGCGACGCGTGCATCGTGCATCCATGACGCGCCGAAGCGTTGGAACGCGTCGTTCGTTCCGCGCCCGACCGACACGTTCGTTCCCTCGAACGCGACGAGCGACGGATAGATCAACGCACTCGAGAGATCGGGAAGATTCGGCGAGGGCCGCACCCAGGGCAGTCCGGTCTCGTCGAACCACATCGATCGTGTCCAACCCGTCATCGGAATGACGTGGAGCGACGCACCGATGCCAAGCACGCTGTTGTAGAACAGCGCCAGCTCGCCCATCGTCATTCCGTGACGCAGTGGGAAGGGGTATAATGCGTACGGCTTCGCAGGGCGCTGCGACGTCTGCTCATTCGCGTTCGCGAGATTCGCGTCGAGCATCGGGCCGCTCACGTGCGCTCCGGTGATCGGGTTCGGGCGATCGAGCACGATGATCGGCAGATGGCGTCGCGCCGCGGCACGCATCGCATAGATCATCGAGCCCACGTAGGTCCACGTCCGAGTGCCGATGTCCTGCAGATCGAACACGAGCGCGTCGAGATCCACGAGCAGGCTATCCGGCGGCGCGATCGCCGTCTCCGTATAGAGCGAATGCACCTGCAGCCCGCTGCGTTCGTCGACGCCGCTCGCGATGTGCTCGCGGTCCTCGGTGCCGCGGATCCCGTGCTCGGGCGAGAACAATCGCACGAGCGTGACGCCCGCCGCCCGCATGCGGGCGTCTCGCAGCAGTTCGATGTCCGAGACCCCCGAGGCATCGACGCCAGTCTGATTCGTCAGCAGCGCGATGCGCTTGCCACGGATGAGGGCCATGCTGTCCTCGACGAGAACCGTGATTCCTGGCCGGACACGTGCAGCACCGGTGACCGGGTGTTGCGCCGCAGGTTGCGCCTGTCCCGCGCATGCACCTGACGCCACCAGACTCGCCACCATCACTGCCGCCTTTCTCACACAATGACGCATCTCGCTCGCTCCTCACTCGTTCTGGCGTTCGTTTCCGGCGGCATCGTCGGATGCCGGTCCGCCCGCGCCCCCGGCAGCGTCGTGGAAAATCCTCCGCAAGCTAGCGGCGTCCCATCCTCGGTCGATGCGCTGATCGCCGATTCCGTCCGCCACGTTCTCGACCGCGCGCTCGCAAACAAGGCGTTTCCGGGTGCCATCGCCATCGTCGGCACCCACGACCGGGTGATCACACACTATGCCGTCGGCCACCTCGACTGGGCGCCGAGTCCCGTGCCCGACGAGCGCACGCTGTGGGATCTCGCGTCGCTGTCGAAAGTCGTCGGGCTGACGAGCGCGATGATTCAGCTCGTCTCGCAAGGCAAGGTCTCGCTCGACGCACCGGTCCAACGCTACCTGCCGAACTGGACTGGCCCGAACAAGAATCTCGTCACGATCAAGCATCTCCTCACCCACACTGCCGGGCTGCCGCCGGATCAGCCTCCCGGCTCCAAGCCGTATGACGAGATCACGCACAACCCGGATAGCGTAGCGATGCTGCTGTTCACCACGCCGCTCGATACGCTGCCCGGCGTTCGCATGGTCTACAGCGACGTCGGCGCGTACATCGCGGGACGTGTCGTCGAGAAAGTGAGTGGCCAGACGCTCGACGCGTATCTCCACGATCACGTGTTCGAGCCCGCCGGAATGCACGAAACGATGTACAAGCCGCCCGCGTCGCTCATCGATCGGATCGCGCCCACGGAGGTCGATCCGCGTCGCGGCGGTCTCGTTCGGGGCAAGGTGCACGACGAGCGCGCGTATTATCTCGGCGGCGTGTCGGCGCACGCGGGCATCTTCAGCACCGCCCGAGACCTCGCGCGGTTCTCGCAGATGTACCTCGATGGCGGAACGATCGGTGGCGTGCGCGTGCTCGAGGCCAACACGATCAAACTTTTCACATCGTATGTGGACTCGACGTTCTCGGACCGTGGGATCGGTTGGCAGAAGCCGGATCTCCCGGGCATGAAGTACGCGAGCCCGTCAGCCTCGTGGGCGGGACACATGATGTCGTCGCGCGCCTTCGGGCACACCGGATTTACCGGAACCTCCATTGCAATCGATCCGGCAAACGACATCTTCATCGTGCTGTTGAGCAACCGTGTGAATCCGACGCGCGACAACAACAAGATCACGCCGGTTCGTCGCGAACTCGCGGACGCGGTGATGTCCGTCCTGCTCCATCGCTCAGAACCCCGAGGATGACGCCTTCATGAATCTGTCCGTCGTCGACTGGCTGATCGTCGTCGCGTACTTCGCGTTGTCGGCCGTCATTGGCCTGATCTACACGAAGCGCGGCGGCGAGAGCATGGAGGAGTACTTCATCTCCGGACGCCAGGTGAGCTGGTGGCTCGCCGGTGCATCGATGGTCGCGACGACGTTCGCGGCCGACACGCCGCTCGTCGTCACCGGCCTCGTATTCGCGAATGGCGTCGCCGGAAACTGGCTGTGGTGGAACATGCTGATGAGCGGCATGCTCACGGTGTTCTTCTTCGCGCGATTGTGGCGGCGCGCGCAGGTGATGACGGACGTCGAATTCGCCGAGGTGCGCTACAGCGGCAAGAGGGCGGCGGTGCTTCGCGGCTTTCGCGCGCTCTACCTCGCGATTCCGATCAATCTGATCATCCTCGGCTGGGTGACGCGCGCGATGATCAAGATTCTCACGATCTCCCTCGGGCTGCGTGACGTCCACGTCGCTGGCATCACGATCTCGGGCCAGGTGGTCGCAGTGGGAATCTGCTTCCTCGTGACGATGATGTACTCCGTGGCCGCCGGAATGTGGGCGGTGTTGTGGACGGATCTCGTGCAGTTCGTGATCAAGATGTCCGCGGTGATCATCCTCGCGGTGTACGCGGTGAATGCGGTTGGCGGCATGGCCGCGCTCAAGCGCGGCGTGGCGGCGCATTTCGGGAGCCAGACGGCCGCGCTGTCCGTGCTGCCCGTGAAATTCACCGGCGGTCACATCGAGGCGTATCCCTGGATGCCGATTCTCGCGCTCGGGGTGTTCCTCACGGTGCAGTGGTGGGCGGCGTGGTATCCGGGCGCCGAGCCGGGCGGCGGGGGCTATGTGGCGCAGCGCATCTTCTCGGCGAAGACGGAGCGCGACGGCGTCCTCGCCACACTGTTCTTCCAGGTTGCGCATTACGCCATCCGTCCGTGGCCGTGGATCATCACCGCGCTTGCAACGGTGCTGCTGTACCCCAACGGCATTGGGCCCACGCATGATCACGAGGGCGCGTACGTGCAGGCATTCGTCGATCTGCTGCCGACGCCGTGGCGCGGCGTGATGATGGCGGGCTTCGCGGCGGCGTATATGTCCACGGTCGGCACGCAGCTCAACTGGGGCGCGTCCTATCTCGTGAACGACTTCTATAAGCGTTTCTTGAATAAGACGGCGACGGAGAAGCATTACGTCAACGTGTCGCGTTGGACGACGATCGGTCTCTTCCTCGCGTCGGCCGTGGTTGCCTGGCAGCTCGACACGGTGCAGGGCGCGTGGGAATTCCTGCTCGCCCTCGGTTCGGGCACGGGGCTCGTGTTGATTCTTCGCTGGTACTGGTGGCGCGTGAATGCATGGTCCGAGATCAGCGCGATGATCGTGTCGGCCGTCGTGTCGCTGGCGGTGAGTCCGATGGTTCACTCGTGGTATCCGGCGGGCGATCAACGTGTGGTCGCGGTCACGATGCTGATCACCATGTCGGTGAGCACCGTTGCGTGGCTCGCTGTCACCTACATGACGAAGCCCGAGCCGAATGAGACGCTCGATGCGTTCTACATGCGCGTTCGCCCTGGCGGGCCGGGCTGGGCGACGGTTTCGGAACGGCTTGGCCTGGGGCGTGAGCGGACGCCTGGCGGCGCGCTCGCGTGGACGAACTGGGTTGCCGGCATCGCGGCGGTCTACTGCACGCTGTTCGGGTTCGGGAAGTTGATCTTCGGCGAATTCGGCACGGGGGCGCTGCTCCTCGTGATCGCCACGATCGCGTTCTCGTGGATCGCCCGGTCATTCCGCAACGAGACACCGCCACCCTCGGTCGCGCTCGTCGAACAGCGCGAGGCGGTTGCGGCGGACTGACCTGGGACCCGCGAAGGGCGACCTGATGGCGGCGTACTGGTCGTTCGAGCTCGTGGCTGGCGCCGGTGGCAGACGTTGTACGAGGCTTCCTTCCCCGTTAACTTTGTATCCATCGCGGCCACCACGACTTGGCCGCTCAAATGGAGGCTCCGCAATGAGCACGATGAATCAGCCAGAGGTGTTGGTGACCATCACGCCGGTCGCCGGTGCCGAGGTAAGGAAGTTCATGGAGGCCGAGAATGTGGATCCGGCCAAGGGCGGGCTCCGCGTGAGCGTTCAGCCCGGTGGCTGCAGCGGCTTCAAGTACGGTCTGCTCATCGAGGACGAGGCCGCTGAAGACGATCTCGTCGTCGATCAGGGTGATTGGCGCGTGTTCGTCGACCCATTCTCGGCACAGTATCTGAACGGAGTGACCATCGACTATGTCTCGTCGATGCAGGGCTCCGGGTTCACGTTCAAGAATCCCAATTCAACGGGCGGCTGCGGCTGCGGCAGCTCGTTCTCCGCGTAGCACGTCCGTCAACACACGCACGTCAGGTACAACATGGAACGGTCGGTCGCTGGCGTACGCCGGGACTCGGTCGTGAGCACGCTGCAGGAGGCCCGTGATCGAACCGATCGCGGGCCTTCTCGCGTATCCCACACCGTGAATTCCGACGAGCGCATCCGCACGGTCGTCGTCGACGACCACGAAGACATTGCCCGGTTGGTGGCGAATCGCATTGCGACGCTGATCCGCGAGCGCACGGCGGCGGGCGAGGCGGCCGTGCTCGGACTCGCGACGGGCTCGACACCGATCGGCGTGTATCGCGAGCTCATTCGCATGCATCGCAACGAGGGCTTGAGCTTCGCGAACGTGGTGACGTTCAACCTCGACGAGTACTACCCGATGCCGAAGGACAGCATTCACTCCTACCATCGCTTCATGTGGGAGAATCTGTTCGATCACATCGACATCGCTCCCGAGAACGTGCACATCCCGCCGGGTGACCTCCCGCGCGGCGAGATCGACGAGGCATGTGCGCGATACGAGTTGGCGATCGAGCGCGCGGGTGGCATCGACTTTCAAATTCTTGGAATCGGCAAGACGGGCCACATCGGGTTCAATGAACCAGGATCGGGGTCGGAGAGCCGCACGCGTCTCGTGACGCTCGATGCGGTGACGCGTGCCGATGCCGCCGCCGATTTCTTCGGCGAGGAGTACGTCCCGCGCGAAGCCATCACGATGGGCGTCGCGACGATTCTCGAGGCCCGCGAGATCGCGATCATCGCGACCGGCGAGCACAAGGCGAGCATCGTGAAGCGCGCGGTCGAGGGCGAGATCGACGTCGAGGTCGCCGCGACGTTCCTTCAACGCCACCCGAACACCACGTTCTACGTCGATCGCGCCGCCGGCGCGGGGCTCACGCGCATCAAGACGCCGTGGCTCCTCGACGAAGTGCACTGGACGCAGGACCTCATCGTGCGCGCGGTGATCTGGCTGTCGCAGCGCACGGACAAGGCGATCCTCAAGCTCACGCAGCGCGACTACGCCGACGCGCACATGTCGTCGCTCGTGGCGAAGTTCGGATCACCGGGCGAAGTGAACGGCAAGGTCTTCAACATCCTTGGCGCGAAGATCCGCGGGAAATCGAAGCTCCCGGTGGGGCGGAAGATCATCTGCTTCTCACCGCATCCGGACGACGACGTGATCTCGATGGGCGGGATTCTCCGGAAGGTGACGGAGAACGACAATGAGGTGACCGTCGCGTACATGACGAGCGGCAACATCGCGGTGTTCGACCACGACGTGCGTCGCTATGTGGATTTTCTCGAGCGCATGGCGGGCGAGGACATCATCGAACGCCAGCGCGTCGACTCGCTGGCGGCACGCGTGCACGAGTGGCTCGAGCACAAACACCCCGGGGAGGTCGACATCCCGGAGGTGCAGGACATCAAGCGCATCATCCGCGAAGCGGAAGCCGTGAGCGGCATCGAGACGGTCGGCTTGCCGCGCAGCGCGGCACGATTCCTCAATCTGCCGTTTTATCAAACTGGTAAGGTGCGGAAGGACGCGATCGGTCCGGCCGACGTCGCGATCGTGCGCGAGCTGCTCGAGGAGATCCAGCCGGATCTCATCTTCGTGGCGGGAGATCTGTCGGATCCGCACGGCACGCATCGCATGTGCAAGGAAGCGATCGACAAGGCACTCGAGGAGCTTGGTCCCAAGTCTCGCCCCGAGGTGTGGCTCTATCGCGGTGCCTGGCAGGAGTGGCCGATTCACGAAGCGACGTGGCTGGTGCCGCTCTCGCAAGAGGAGCTGCGACTCAAGATCCAGGCGATCTTCAAGCATCAATCACAGAAGGATTCCGCGCCCTTCCCTGGCGGCTACGACGACCGCGAGTTCTGGCAGCGCGTCGAGGCGCGGAACAAGGGAACGGCGGCGGAGCTGGATCGTCTCGGGCTGGCCGAGTATTTCGCGATGGAGGCGTATGTGGTGGAGTAGTCGTCGGCAGTCATCCTCTGGGCGCGCAAGCGGCCGGAGGATCTGCTGTCCGGGCCTTTAACAGCAGATTCCCCGCGCGCGTGCGCGCGCAGGGAATGACCGCCTGACCCAATGCGCGGACTCAACTCACTCGATTTCCTCGTCATCGTTCTGTATCTCGTCGGCATCACGGCCCTCGGTGTGTGGGTCGGGCGCCGGCAGAAGGACGCCAAGGACTACTTCGTCGCCGACCGCGAGATTCCGTGGTGGGCGGTGATGTTCTCCATCGTCGCGACCGAAACGAGCGCGCTCACGTTCATCAGCATTCCCGGGCTCGCCTACACGACGGATCTCGGATTCCTCGAGATCGCGGCGGGCTATCTGCTCGGACGCATCGTGCTCGCGTACACGCTGCTCCCGCGCTATTACGAGGGCAATCTCGTGACGGCGTATGCGCTGCTCGAGAAGCGCTTCGGCCTCGCGGCGCGACGGTTCACGTCGATCGTGTTCATGGTGACGCGCGGCATGGCCGACTCGGTGCGCGTGTTCGCCACCGCGGTGCCGATCGCGATCATCATTGGCCCGCTACTCCCGAAGGCCGCGGTGATGCCGGTCGCCGTCCTCGTGCTTGGGGCGTTGACGATCATCTACACGATTCGCGGCGGTATGCGCGCCGTGGTATGGACGGAGATCGTGCAGGCGTCTGTCTATCTGATCGGCGGCATCTCGGCGATCATCGTCGCCGGACACCTCACCCCCGGCGGCTGGTCGTCGATCAACGACATGGCGTCGGCCGCCGGCAAGTGGCAGGTGATTCATTTCACGACCAGTTTCCGCGAGCCGAACACGTTACTGGCTGGTCTCATCGGCGGCGCCTTCCTCTCGATGGCATCGCATGGCGCCGATCAGCTCATCGTGCAGCGGCTGCTCTCCGCCCGCTCGCTCCAGGGCGCGCGCGCAGCGGTGATCGGAAGCGGCGTCGCGGTGATCATTCAGTTCGCGTTGTTCATGGTGCTCGGCATCGGCTTGTGGGGCTTCTACGGGGGCAAGACGTTCGCGGCGGGCCCGGATTCGATCTTTCCGACGTTCATCGTCGATCAGATGCCGCACGGACTCGTGGGACTGTTGCTAGCCGCGGTACTCGCCGCGACGATGAGCACGCACTCGGGCGCGATCAACTCGCTGGCGGCTGCGTCGACGCATGACATCTATCTCCCGCTCACTCGACGCGCGCACGACGATCCGCGCACGCTGCGCGTCGGCCGCATCTTCGCGCTGATCTGGGGCATCATCCTCACGGCCGGTGCGCTGCTCTTCCCCGCGAATCCGAAGACGCCGGTCGTCGTCATCGCCCTCTCGATCGCGTCATTCACGTACGGAGGACTGCTCGGCGGATTCTTTCTCGCTATCTTCTGGCGCCGGGCCAATCAGCGCGACGCCATCCTCGGCATGTCGGTCGGCATTGCGGTGATGAGCGTGATCGTGTTCGCGAATCAGATCAGTGCCGCGGTGCCGGCGTGGAAGTCGGCGCTCGATCCCGTCGCTCACATCGCGTACCCGTGGTACGTGTTGATCGGTACAGCCATCACTCTTTTCGTGGGCATTCTCTCCTCGCTGACACACGGCGCAACACCGGTATTGCCGACTTCACCGACATTGCCGTCGCCTTCTGCCGCTGAGCGGGTGCGTAGCATATGACTTTCATCGTGATTGGAATCGACGGCGGCGGATCGAAGACGCACGCCATGGTCGCGGACGAACAGGGGCGCACGATCGCGGAGACGATTGGTCCCGGTAGTGCAGTGCGTCCCGGGCGCGCGGAAGAGTCGGCGAACGTGATCACCGAGGTGGTTCGCGACGCGCTCGCGTCCTGCGAGATGACGCATGTCACGCCGCGCGCGCTCTGCATCGGCGTCGCCGGTGCGGGGCGCGAGGCAGAGCGCCAGGAGCTCTGGCAGGCGTTGGTGGGTCGTGATCTCGCCGCGGAGCTCGTGATCCATTCGGATTTCAGCATCGCGCTCGACGACGCGTTTGGCGACGGACCTGGCGTGTTGCTCATCAGCGGCACTGGTTCGGTCGCGTTCGGTCGCGGGCCGACGGGCACGACGGCGCGCTGCGGCGGCTGGGGTCCGATGTGCGGCGACGAAGGCAGCGGTGCGTGGATCGGGCGCAAAGCGCTGTCGGTCGTCACCGCCGCGGCGGATGGACGCGAGCCCGAAACCGCATTGACCGGTGCGGTGCTCACGGCGGCGGAAGTGAACGAGACGCAGGATCTCATCGCGTGGGCGTCGGGTGCCGATACAGGCAAGCTGGCGACGCTCGCGCCAGTCGTGATGAGCGTGGCCGAATCGGGTGACCTTCGCGCGAACGCTCTCGTGACACTCGCGGTCGAGGAGCTCGTGCTTCACGTCCGCGCGCTCGCGCGACAGCTTTTCGGCGACGAGCGTGCGGCGCTGCCCGTGGCGCTCTCCGGCGGCATGCTGACGCGCGGCACGACGCTGCGGAAGCGGCTCGAGCATCGACTCAAGTCCGCGGTGCCGGGCGCGCACATCCGCACCGAGCCGGTGATCGCCGCGCGTGGCGCGGTGCGTGCCGCCCTGCGCATTGCCGGCGAGGCGATGGTCGGCTGACCGAGCGCGCCGCTGACTATCTTGCGTCAGCGGACAGTTGACTGGAGCCTGATCGATGGATTCGAGTTCTCTCGACGAGCTGCGGCGCGCGATCGACGCGCTCGACGACGACATGCTCACGCTGCTCGAGCGGCGTGCGGACCTTGCCGAACGCATCGCGGCCGCGAAACGTGCGGGACATCTCGCGACCTACGATCCCGAGCGGGAGCGGGCCGTCCTCCGTCGGCTCGAGACACGCGGCGCGGGCCGTTTTCCGGGCGAATCGATTCGCGCCGTGTATCGCGAGATCATGAGCGCATGTCTCGCCATTCAGCAGCCGCCAAGGGTTTCGTTCCTTGGACCCGCAGGTACCTTCTCGCACGCTGCCGCGCGCGAGCTCTTCGGGCTGGCGGTTCGCTACAACGAGGCCGCGACGATCGACGGCGTGTTCGACGCAGTTCGCCGCGGCGACGCGACCTACGGTGTCGTTCCGATCGAGAATTCGACCGAAGGCTCGGTGCGCGACGCCATCGACGCGCTCATCGACGGCGACGTCTGCATCCGGCAGGAGCTCGTGCTCGAGGTCAACCACTGCTTGATGTCGACGGCGAACGGCTTGACTCAGGTCGCACGCGTCTACTCGCATCCCCAGGCGCTCGCGCAGTGCCGCGGGTGGCTCGCCAAGAATCTCTCGAACGCGCAACTGGTGCAGACGCCATCGACGGCTGCCGCCGCGCGCGAGGCCGTGTCCGACTCCGGAGGCGCCGCCATCGCGACGCGCCTCGCCGCGGAGTTGAATGGATTGCCTGTCCTCCGCGAGCGCGTCCAGGATGTCGCGACCAACGTCACGCGATTCGTGATGCTTGCACAGGAAGACGCGCCGGCGACGGGCCACGACAAGACGACGCTGACGTTCGCCGTGCAGGATCGCCGAGGTGCACTGCGCCGCGTGCTCGAAGTGTTCGATGAGCACGGCGTCAACCTGTCGCGCATCGAGTCTCGGCCGAGCCGCCAGCGCGCGTGGGACTACGTGTTCCTGGCGGATCTCGAGGGGCACCGCCAGGACGCTGCAGTTGCGGCCGCGATCGGCGTCCTCACCGAGCGGTGCCCGATGCTCCGAGTACTGGGGAGCTATCCGCGAGCCGAAGCCAACCCGGTGTCATCCTGAGTATCGCAGCCTACACAGTGTTCTCCTGAGCAGCGCAGCCAACACCGTGTCATCCTGATCTGTTGGAGCTTTCACGAATGCGGGCCATGAACGCACGCCAGATCCCGCACTGCGCTCAGATGACAAGCGGTCCACGACTACTTCGGAATTGTCGCGATGCACTCGATCTCGGTCTTCGCCTGCGGACTCACGAGTGCTGCCACCACCACCGTCGACCGAGCGGGCGGAGTCTTGGTGAAGAACTGCGTATAGGCCTTGTTCATTCCTTGAAAGTCTTTCACGTCGACGAGAAAGACCGTGCACTTGACGACATTGTCGGGATTCGTGCCGGCAGCGGTAAGAACCTTTCCGACGTTCTCGAGCGCGCGCTTCGTCTGGCCTTCGATCGACGAGTCAGGGTCGGTCCGGGACGTTCCGAGCTGGCCCGACACATACAGCACGTCACCAACGCGAATGCCCGGTGAGAGCGTCGCCGAGGCGTTCGTTCCAGGTGGAATGACGACCTGCTTCTGAGCGAATACGACGTGCGGCGCGGCCAACAGGGCCACGCCGCACACTACTGCCGTCAGGACGGATCGAAGAACGCGCACGGTCAGCTCCATCGCAGATCCTGGGTGGAGAGCGGCAGCGAGCGCACGCGCTTCCCTGTCGCCATGAAGATCGCGCTGCAGAGTGCGGGCACGACGGGCGGCAGGGCCGGCTCACCGAGCCCGGTGACTGGAGAGTCGCTCTTCACGAAGAAGACGTCGACCGGTGCCGAGTCGCGCATCCGCAGCAGTTGATACGTGTTGAAGTTGGCCTGCTTCGTCCGGCCCTTCTCGAACGTGACCTGCTGCGCCAACGCCTCGGCGATGCCGTCCAGCACCGCGCCCTGCACCTGATTCTCGGCGTTCGATGGATTGATGATCTGCGGGCCAATGTCGCCGGCGACCCAGACCTTGTCCACCTTCACGTCGCCATCCTTGCTCACGGTCGCCTGCACCACCTCGGCGAAGTATCCGCGATGGCTGAAGTGGAACGCGACGCCCATGCCGGTGCCCTTCGGCAATTGCGTCTTTCCCCAGTTCGAGCGCTCCGCCACGGCCTGGAGCACGGCGCGCATCCGCTTCGCGTCGAACCCGGGCGCTTGCGGGCCGCCGCGGCCGCCGCCGGCTCCGGACGGCGCACCAGCCAACGCGGGGGCTGCCTGCTCATTCGCGAGCAACTCGAGACGGAACTGCACCGGATCCTTGTTCGCCGCCGCCGCGAGCTCGTCGATGAAACTCTGAACAGCGTATGCGAAACCATTGCTGCCCGGCGCGCGCAGCGGCCCGGTGGGCGCGCCGAGCGGCATGGTGGAAACGTCGAGTGAGTAGTTCGGGATGAAGCGTGCTGGGAACTCGCTCCCGCCGGGCGCGGCGCTCGACGCGTTCTCGAACGTCACGACGTGATCGCGCCACGCGATCAGCTTGCCCGAGGCGTCCACACCGCCGGTGAAGTTGTGGAAGCCTGCGCAGCGATAGGGATCGTGCTGGATGTCGTCTTCGCGCGTCCACAGCAGCTTGACCGGCAGGCCGGGGATCTGCTTCGCGATCGCGGCCGCCTCGACCATGTAATCGTTGCTCAAGCGCCGGCCGAACCCGCCACCGGACCGCGTGATGTGAATCGTAATATCAGTTTCCTGAAGGCCGAGCGTCTGGGCCACGAGGCGACGTCCGCCGGCCGGCTGCTGCGTGGGCGACCAGAGCTCCAGCTTGCCATCCTTGAATAGCGCGGTGCTGTTCTGCGGTTCGAGGTTAGCGTGTGCGAGGAATGGATAGAAGTACGACGCTTGCACCGTCTTCGCGGCGCCCTTGAGCGCAGCGTCGACGTCGCCGTCCTTCCGCACAGTCTTCTGCGGCGGCTGCGTCGCCAACTCCGCCGCCTGTGTGGCGAATCCATCGCTGCTCTGTGAGGCCGTCGCGCCCTCGTCCCACGTGACCTTGAGCTTCGCGCGTGCCTGCTGCACGAGCCACCAGTTGTCGCCCACGATGGCGACGCCCGACATGAGGCCCATCAAGCCGCCCGACGCCCCCTTCTCCACAACGAACGCGTGCTTCACGCCTGGCTGCGCCTTGATCTCGTCGACGTTCGCGCTCACGACGGTGCCCGCGAACACCGGGCACTTCACGTACGCCGCGTAGAGCATGTTCGGCAGCGTGACGTCGATGCCGAACATCGGCGTCCCGCGCACGATGTCTTTGACGTCCACGCCGGTCACGCGCGTGCCGATGATCCGGTAGTCCTTCGAATCCTTGAGCTTCACGCTCGCCAGCTCCGGCGCCGGAACCGACGCCGCCTTCTCGAGCAGTTGCGTGTACGGAATCGAACGACCCGATTTCGCATGGCGCACGATCCCTGGCATCGTGTCGAGCTCTGATTCAGGAACGCTCAACGTCTGTGCGGCAGCCGCGATGAGCATCGCCCGAGCGGCTGCTCCCACCTGACGCATTGGCGTCCAGTTCGTGGGCGTGGCGGTGCTTCCGCCGGCGCTCTGCGCCTGGAACTTCGTCGTGTCGAGATCTGCCTGCTGAATGCGAACGTTCTTCCACTCGACGTCCAGCTCGTCCGCGATCAGCATCGGCAGCATCGTCTTCACGCCCTGTCCGATCTCCGGATTCTTGGCGGTGATGGTGACGATGCCGTCCGGCGTCATGCGAATGAACGCGTTCGGCGCGAACTCGGCGGCTGTGGTGGCGGCGAATGCATCAGCCGTATCGAAGAGCCGGATGTAGCTCGACAGCATGAGGCCGCCGCCCGCGAGCGCGCTGACCCGAAGGAACGACCGGCGATCGACGCTCTTCTCCTGCTTCACGGATTCCTTGGTGTCCATGGCCGCCTCCTCAGGATTGCGGTTCGCCGGAGCGCGTACCGACCGCCGCCGGCGCCGCTGCCGCTTGGTGGATCGCTTCGCGGATCCGCAGGTACGTCGCGCAGCGGCAGAGATTCCCGTTCATTGCGCTATCGATCTGCGCGTCGGTGGGACTGGGCGTCTTCGCCAGCAGCGCTGCGGCGGCCATGATCTGGCCAGCCTGACAGTAGCCGCATTGCGGCACGTCGACGGCTTGCCAGGCTCGCTGGAGCGGATGGCTGCCGTCGGGCGACAGGCCCTCGATCGTGGTGACGTCCGCGCCAGCGACCGTCGAGATCTTGCGCTGGCAGGACTTCACCGCCTGGCCGTTGAGATGCACGGTACAGGCACCGCATTGCGCGATGCCGCAGCCGAACTTCGTGCCCTTCAGATCGAGCACGTCGCGGAGCACCCACAACAGCGGCATGTCCGCCGGGACATCCACGGTCGCAGGTTTGCCGTTCACCTTGAACGAGATCGCCATGGATTCACCTCAGCGTTGTACGTGTACGTCGCAACGAATTCGCGTGCGTGAGAATCAGACCGGGTCGGGCGTGCGCACCGGCGGCACGCGCAGCGGCTCACCCACGACGGCATCGACGATCGGCATCTCCCTCGACGAACCGAAATCGCCTTCCCACTTCGCCATCACGACTGTCGCCAGGCAATTGCCCACCACGTTCAGCGACGTGCGCGCCATGTCCATCAGCGCGTCCACTCCCAGAATGACTGCGACGGCCTGCAATGGCAAGCCGAACTGCGCCAGCGCGCCCGACAGGATCACGAGCGACGCACGCGGAACCGCCGCGACGCCTTTGCTCGTGAGCATGAGCGTGAGCATCATGACGAGCTGCGTCGAGATCGGCATGTCGATGCCAGCCGCCTGGGCGGTGAACACCGACGCGAGCGCCAGATACAGCGTACTGCCATCCAGATTGAACGAATAGCCAGTCGGAAGCACGAACGCCACGATGCGCCGCGGAACGCCGAGCTGTTCCATGCGCTCCATGGCCAGCGGGAACGCCGCTTCGGACGATGCCGTCGTGAACGCGATGAGCCAGGGCTCGGCAACCGCACGGACGAATCGCTTGAGCGGTACCCGGAACAGCATCGCCACCGGGAACAGCACACAGACGACGAAGACGATCAATGCGCCATACAGCGTGCCGACGAGAATTCCCAGATTGCGAAGAACTCCCAGCCCGCTCTTTGATACGGTGACCGCGATCGCGGCGCCGATACCGATCGGCGCGTACGCCATCACGAGATTCACGAACTTGAACATCACTTCCGAAAGACTCTCGCACGCCGCGAGCATGAAGCTCTTGTTCGTGCCCTGCACCTTCGACAGCGCGACCGCGAAGATGATCGCGAAGAACACGATCTGCAGCACCTCGTTCTTGGACGCCGCGTCGAAGAAGCTCGTCGGCACCGTGTGCTCGATCACGCCGGTGAAGGTCGTGTGCGTGCTCGCGAGCTCGGCGCCTTCCTTGGCCGACGCTACCCCGAGATCGACGCCGCGGCCCGGCTTCACGATGTTCACCGCCAGCAGGCCGACGGCGAGCGCCATCGTCGTGATGATTTCGAAATACAGGATCGAGCGGAACGCCAGCCGGCCGACGCGCTTCATGTCGTCGCCGTGGCCGGCGATGCCCACCACGAGCGTGGAGAACAACAGTGGCACGATCAGAGACTTGATCATGCGGAGGAAGATCGACGAGAACACGTTCAGGTCCGTCGCCGCCCAACCTCTGTGGGCGTCACGTGCACTTTCCGGAAACAGCGCGCCCAGCGCGATGCCCACGACCATCGAGATGATGATCCACTGAGACAGCGTGATGCGGCGGAAGAAGCCTTTCGGCTTCTCCGGGCCTCCGTTGCCAGCGTGCGCGGCGGGTGAGATCTGCATAGTCCTACGATACTCCTACTCGGGTGCAACCGGCCCCGTCCCTCGACGCAGCGTCGAGTTCCGGTAGCCGTAGGCGAAGTACAACACGAGGCCGATCACGAGCCACCAGCCGAATCGGACCCAGGCGAGCCCGGGCAGCCCGCGCATGACGAATACGCAGAGGAGGGCGCCGCCGATGCCGACCACGTGTACGAGGGGTACCCGGAAGGGCCTCGGCCGGTCCGGGTCGGTATAGCGCAGGACGATGACGCCGATGCAGACCAGGGCGAAGGCGAACAGGGTCCCGATGTTCGTGAGATCGTACGTCTCGTTCGCGTCGCCGATCAGCGACCAGAGCGCGACCACGACGCCCGTGAGCAGCGTCGTCGCATACGGCACGTGCGACTTGTGGCTGATGCGGGCAGCCCATTTGGGAAGCAGGCCGTCACGCGCCATCGCGAAGAAGATACGCGGCTGCCCGTACTGAAACACCAGCAGCACGGCCGCCATCGAGAACACCGCGCCGAGCGCGACGATCTTCGCGATGCTCGTCAGGCCGGTCGCCTTGAGCGCGTAAGCGAGCGGATCCGCAGCCTTCCCGAGATCCTGGGATGGCACCATGCCCGTGAGCACCGCGCCGATGATCACGTAGATCACCGTACAGATGGCAAGTCCCCCCAGAATGCCGATTGGCAGATTCCGCTGCGGATTCTTCGTTTCCTCGGCCGCGGTTGAGATGGCGTCGAAGCCGATGTACGCGAAGAACACGATCGCCGCACCCTGGTGGATG
>Ga0070679_100000592_pt1 | contig 30736 bp, 25 predicted proteins | sample KBSC63BmetaG_FD_65652 | JGI IMG/M metagenome (GOLD analysis project Ga0070679, IMG submission 65652) | Corn rhizosphere microbial communities from Kellogg Biological Station, Michigan, USA - KBS C6-3B metaG | ecosystem: Host-associated > Plants > Roots > Rhizosphere | place: USA: Michigan... | reverse complement strand
ACACAACGCCAGCTCGATCGCATCGCCCTGCAACTCAACACGCGCCCGCGCAAAACGCTCGCATACCGAACGCCCGCGGAGGCGCTCGCGGAAGCGTTGCATTGATCGGTTGAACTCACCAGGTTCTTCAGGAACTACGGCGCGCCCGGTGGTATCTGCGAGTGCGCTACGACACACGTCGGTTCCGCAAATCCCCGCTACGCGAGCTGAATGCGATAGCCCGTCTTCCGAACGGTGAGGATGTGCCGAGGCTCCGCGGCGTTGTCCTCGAGCTTGCGACGCAGCTCGGCAACGTGCGTATCGACAGTTCTCGAATATACCTCCCCTGAATAGCCCCACACCTCCTCGAGCAGCTCGGATCGCGACGCCACCTGTCCGCGCCGCTCGAGGAGCGCGATCAACAGGTCGTACTCCTTCGGCCGCAGCAGCACCGGCTCACCTTTCCGACGCACCGCGTGCGTCCCCGGATCCACGACGACGTCGCCGAACGCCACGGGCGCGTTGAGCCCATTCTTCACGCGTCCGGCCGCCGCGCGACGCAACAACGCGTCGACCCGCGCGAGCAGCTCGAGCAGGCCGAACGGCTTCGCGACGTAGTCATCCGCGCCGAGGTGGAAGCCGAGGACTTTGTCGGTCTCCTCGCCGCGCGCGCTGAGGATCAGCACCGGCACGTCGGCGCCCTCGTCGCGGAGTGTCTTCAACACGCGATAGCCGTCCATGCCGGGCAGCATGAGATCGAGAATGATCAGATCCGGCGCCTGTGAACGCGCATTCGCGAGCCCGGTGGCGCCGTCCGCGGCAACGTCGACCTCGTATCCCTCGATCTCGAGATTGTTGCGAAGGCCCGTCGCGAGATTGCGATTGTCTTCGATGACGAGGATGCGCGTCACGGTCGCGGCTCCAGCGCATGGTCCCGCGCGATCGGCGACACGGCGAGATGCTCTTCAGTAAAGCCCGGCGCGCGGGCAGCCGCGGGCAGCTCGATCACGAAGCGTGCACCGCCCGTCGAACGCGCTGGCTCGTCGATCCATGCATCGCCGCCATGGAGACGCGCGAGCTCCCGCACGACGTACAGCCCGATGCCGCTGCCAGCCACCGCGGAGTTCGCGTGTCTGTCCAGTCGATAGAACGGCGACCACACGCGCTCGCGCTCGCGCGGCGGAATGCCGTCGCCCTCGTCCTCCACCCAGACGCGCGCTTTGCCATCCGTCGCCGTCGTGCCGACGATGACGGTCTGGCCGAGTCGTCCGTATTTGAGCGCGTTGTCGAGCAGGTTGAGCACCATCTGACGAAGTGCGCTGCGGTCGGCGAGCGCGTGGACGTCGCCGCCGAAGACGGTCCGTACGCTCACGTCCGCCGCGGACGCGAGCGGGACCCAGTCGTCGATGATGGTCTGCACCGCGACGCTCAGATCGAGCGGCTCCGGGCCCAGGCGCGTCATCTGCCGTTCGGCGCGCGAGAAGTGGAGAATGTTCTCGACGAGATGCATCAGGCGGCGGCCTTCCTGCACGATGACGTCCGTCGCCCCGCGACGCTCTTCCTCCGTGCGCACGCGGCCGAGATTGAGTGTTTCCGCAAAAAGCAGAATCTGCGAGAGCGGCGTGCGCAGCTCGTGTGAGACGCTCGAGATGAAGTCGGAACGAAGCCGAGCCAGCTCGTGCTCGCGCTTGAGTTGCAGGATCGACAGCGCCACCATCGCCGCGGTCAACGTGAGCAGCCCGACGAGAATGGGCACGCGGGAGCCGGGAACGGATCCGAGCGCGAGCGCGTTCACGGCGCGCGCGCGAATGGCGGCGTGCGCGGTATACGCGCCGATCTGGTCGAGTGGAACGTCGGCCGCATAGGGCGAGAGCTGCGCGTTGGTCGTCTCGAAGACCGGCGCTCCCGAGCGGTCGCGCACCACGATCGCGACGACGGAGTCGTTGCTCGCGCCAGCAGTGACCGATGTCGGCAACAGTGCGCGGCGCGCGATGACGTCGCGAAAGAGGGGAGCGCCGACGACGTTCGCGCATGTGCGGAAGCCGAACGCGGCGATGGGCGCGCCGTGCTCCGCATACTTGACGGCGTACGCGATCGCGGACGCCTTTTCTCCCGGCGGCCCGCCGACGATCACCGCGTAGTTCCAATCCGGTTGATAGACCGTACGTCCGTGCGCCGTGATCGTGTCGTGGAGCCACGCGCGCATCTTCGGCGACGCCGCGGCGTCGGTGGCGAGCGCGCCGTCGCGCAGATCGAGCGTGAAGTAGAATCGGACGGAGTCGTCCGCCGGATTGGTGCAGCGCAAGACGCTGTCCGCGCTCGAGGCCAGTACCGACGGCGCGGGCAGCAGCTCGTAGGGCGACGTCGCGCGCGCACGAGCGACCGGCGCCAGCGCACTGCCCAGCGTCGATTGCAGCCGAACCGTGACGCCGGCCACCAGCTCCCACGCCGCGACCGCTGCGTCGTCCTGCAGCGCACGCTCGGCGGTCGCGCGATGCGAGCGCGCGGCGTCGTGCGCGACATACGCGAGCATCGTCGCCAGCAGGAGGGTGCAGACCAGCAGCGCGGCGAGCAGCATGGCGCTCGACCGCGGGCGAGCGGAGGTCATGCGGGCGGGAAGGCGGGTGCGCGGTGAGCCAGGCGCCATGATCGGAATGTGCCGTCATGCGCACGGCCGTACAATGGCCGAGGCCGGGAAGGGCGCGCCGCTCTGACCGTTTTCTGACGATTGCCGGCGCCACCGCGCGCCGCCCGTTCGGGCGCGCGCGGCGTGATCGACGCTCAGTGCGTCATGGCTTCTTGACGTTTGCTTTGTGTTCCGCGCTCTCGCGGACCCATCCCGCGGCACCACGCAGTCCACCGAACTGCTTCGACGACATCACCGCGCCGGTCCGCGCGTCGATGATGACTTTCGCATGAGTCTTCTTCTTGTTGGGAATGACCGTTATCGCGTAGTGCGTGATCCCGTTGTCGGTCTCCATCTCGCCGGACGTGACCTGCCCTGGAACGGCGCAGACCGCGATGGCTTTCGCCGAATCGGGCGAGATCATGGAGGCGTTTGCCTTGTAGAGGTTGGACTTGATCGTCACCTGCCGGACCGCGGCGGTGTCATAGCTCGGACAGTGCTGCGCGCGATACCACTCCTGCGCATGGGCACTGGCCGCGGCGGCGACGACGAGCGCGGCCGCGATTAGAATTCTCTTCATTGTTCACCTCGGTGCATCGGTTGCCGTGCCGGGCCCGACACGTTCGGGCGCCCGCGCCTCCGCGCTGTTGCAACCTGCATGCGCCGACCGCGACCGCTCGCGGAATATCGTTGCCCTCATGTCGCATGGCCGCGCCGCCAGCCGCGTTTACCGCCGGCGGCCTCGGCCACGGCGACGGTCAAGGCTTCTTCACGTTCGCCTTGTGCTCGAAGCTTTCACGGACCCAGCCCGCAGCGGCGCGCAGGCCGCCGACCTCTTTCGACGAGAGCACGGCACCAGTCCGCGCATCGACGATGACCTTCGCGCTTCAGCGGATCAGGTTTCTCATGACGAGCTCACGCGGCGCTCACGTCGAGCTCACGCGCGCGCGACGCGGAGGACTTCGTCGAGGGTGGTGACGCCGTCGCGCGCGGCCCGAATGCCGTCCTCGAGCAGCGTACGCATGCCCTTCGCGATCGCCATGCCGCGCAACTCCTCGGAGCCATGGCGACGCTGCACCTCGAGCCGGAGATCGTTGTCCATCACGAGCAGCTCATAGACGCCCGTGCGGCCGCGATAGCCGGTGCCACGGCATTGCTCGCAGCCTTTGCCTTTCCATATGCGCGTCAAGCCATGCTTCTCGACGTCGATGCGTCGCAGCACGGAACGATCCGGCGTCGTCTCGACCTTGCAGTGCGTACAGATCACGCGCACCAGTCGCTGCGCGAGCACGGCATCGACGGTGCTTGCGACGAGATACGCGGCAATATCGAGATCGAGCAGCCGCGTGAGCGCCGTCGGCGCGTCGTTGGTATGCAGCGTCGACAACACCAGATGGCCCGTGAGCGCGGCCTGCGTCGCGATCTGCGCCGTTTCGGCATCGCGAATCTCGCCGACGAGAATGATGTCGGGATCCTGCCGCAGGAGCGCGCGCAACGCGCCGGCGAACGTCATTCCAACTTTCTCATTCACCGGCACCTGCGGTACGCCGCCCAGCTCGTACTCGACCGGATCTTCCACCGTGAGAATTTTCTCACGGCCCGTCCGAATCATCTCCACCGCGGCGTACAGCGTGGTCGTCTTGCCGGACCCGGTCGGGCCCGTGACCAGCACGATGCCGTGCGGCCGCGATACGACTTCGCTGAAGAGCTCCAGCGTGTCGGCGGCCATGCCCAACTCGGGCAGCGAGATGCGGCCGCGCTCTTTGTCCAGGAGCCGCAGCACCACGCTCTCGCCGCGCAGCGTCGGCACGGTCGAGACCCGCACGTCGACCTGACGATTCTGGAGCCGCAGGCGAATGCGTCCGTCCTGCGGGAGCCGCCGCTCGGCGATGTCGAGCTCCGCCATGATCTTGAGACGGCTGATGATCGCCGCGGTGAGGTGCGCCGGCGGCGACGGCGCGTTCTGGAGCACGCCGTCCACGCGATAGCGCACGTGCAACCCGTCCTGATATCCCTCGAGATGCACGTCCGACGCGCGCGCGTCGAGCGCCTCGATCAGCAACAGATTCACGAGTCGAACGACAGGCGCCTCGTTCGCGAGATGCAGCAGATCGTCGAGCGGAATCTCGTCCGTGTCGATCGTGCGCGCTTCACCCGTCATCCCCGCGATCACGCCCTCGGCGGTCGCGGCCTCGGGCGCGTAGATACGACGGATCGCGGTGCGGAGGTCGTTCTCGTTGAACCGCTCGAGCGACGCGCGCGCGCCGAACAGCAGACGCAGATCGTCGAGCGCGAGCGGATCGACACGCTCGAGCCACGTGCCGACGACGAGACGATCGCCGTCGAGACGCATCGGCAGCAACGCGTGATGCTCGAGCCAATCGGCCGACAGCGCGGTCGAGAGCCGCTCGACCTCGAGGAGCTCCGTGGCCGAGTGCTCGGTGTCCGGACGACCGACTACCGCCACGGGTGCTTGCCTCGCGAGCTCGTTGACGCGCTCGAGCTGGTATCCGCCGGCACGAGCGTGATCGGCAGCGCGGCCGCCGTATCGCTCGGCGCAGTGGGCGGACGGCGGCGCATGGTCGAGAGCGAATCCTTCTTCGGGGAATCCGGGCGGTTGATCTTCGTGCCCGCTGGCAGCGTGTCGGCCATCGGAACGATGCGCGGTCCGATGTTCACGTCCTTCAACAGCTCGCTGCCGTTCCGCACGGCGTTGTTCAGACGATCGATGTCCTCGTCGCTCGAGATGATGTGTGGCGTGAGAAACAGGAACAGCTCGCTCGTCTCGTCGTTGCGTGTCGTGCTGCCGAACAGGAGCGGCCCGATGAGTGGAATGCGACTCAATCCCGGAATGCCGGAGACGTCGCGCGAATGCTGATTGTCCGCGAGCCCGCCGATCACCGTCGTCTGGCCGTCGCGCACGAACACCTGGGTCGTCGCCTCGCGCTTGTTGATGATCGGCGCGTTGAACTGCACCTGGTTGCTCGCACTGTTGTCCGTCTGCTGCACCTGGAGATTGACGTAGCCGTCGGGATTGATGGTCGGCGTGATCGTGAGCACCGTGCCGACGTCGATGTACTGCACCGTCTGCACGGTGGCCGTTGGATCGTTCGGGATCGACTGTGAGAGCTGCACGAACGGCCGCGACGAGCCGACGTTGAGCGTGGCCTGTCGATTGTTCTGCGCGATGATCACGGGCAGCGACAGCACACGCACGTTGCCGCGCTCCTCCAGCGCCGAGATGGCGACGTTGTAGTTCACGCCGCCGTGGCCGCCAGTGAGCTGCACGATGAAGTCGCGCGCGCTCGCCACTGACACCGCCGCCACCGAATCGAAACCCTTGCCGTTCGTCTTGCGCACGCCGCCCGACACACCGAGATCGAAGTCGTGCGTGCGCTGCACCTCGGCGATCGTGACCTCGATGAGCACCTGGAGCGGGCGGAGATCCACGCCCTGAATCACCTGCTCGATCAGCGCCCAATCGGAATCCGTCGCGCGGATCAGCAGCGAGTTCGTCGATTCCTCGGGGATGATGCGGATCTCAGCCGACTGATTCGAGAGCGCACCCGAGATTTGCTGAAACGCCTGCGAGAGCTGCTGCGCGATGTTGGCGCCGCGGGCGCCGTCAATCTGAGCGTTGCCGACGTTGCCTTGATTGCCGCGGCCGCCGCGTCCCGGATTGAAAGGCGTCGGAATGGTGGTGTTCCCCGCGACGCCGGCCGTGATGTTGTTCGGCGGACCGGTTTGCAATGTGGTGAAGCCGCCGTTCCCATTCGGGATGATCGTGGTCGTTCCGCCGCGGAAGCTGCCCGCCTGGCCGCCGGCGCCACCCGTGAAGAGATTCGTGAGCGTCGGCGCGAGCTGCACGGCGCTCGCATGCTTGAGCCGATAGGTGAAGAGCCGGATCGCCTGTGCCTGATTCTGCTGCGCGAGTTGCATCGCGAGCATCTGCGCCGGCGTCTGACGCGAGGCTGGTTCCGGTGTCGGACCGGCGATCTGCATCAGCCCCGGCGCCTGCGTCACCTTGAGACCCTGCGACTCCGCGAACTGCTTCACCAGCCCGAGCATGGAGTCGCGCGCCACCGGCTGCCCCATGTGCAAGGTGACGCGCTGCTGCGGAATGTTGGTGAGCGAGACGTTGAGATCGCCGGCGGCGGCCAGCGCATCGAGCACCACACGTAGATCCTGATCCTGGAAGTCGAGCGACACCCCGGCCGCCGGCTTCCTCGTCGTGTCGGATTTCTGCGCCTTGGCCGGCGTCTGCGTCGGCCGATTGGGTCGGGCCGGCGGCACGCCGCGCTGCGCGACCGCCGGCCGCGCCATCGCGGCCGTCAGTGCGGTCACTATGAGAATTCTCGAAATCGGCATGTCAGGGTCCTGGCTTGGGCACGGTGATCTCGGCGCGAGTGCCGTCGGAGGTCACGAGCGTGAGCTTGCCACGCGTGATCGCTCGAACGGCCCACTCACCGATCTTGTCGCCCACGTGAACGAGCATTGGATGATCGGCACCGAGTTGCACCGTGGCGAAACTGCGTCCGTCCGTCGCGACGGCGGTTCCGAGCACGACGGGCTTCGTGGGGTCGGGCTTTGGCGCCTCGTCGGCACGCGCCTCGCCGGGCATCCGATACGGCGTGTCGGGCGCACTGCGATCCGGCGAGAAGAGATCGTTCTCGACCGCTTGCTGAATGTCCGCTGGTGGGCGCGGCATCCGTCGCGCGACCGTTTCCAGACTCGCGAGCGTCTGGGCCGGCGTGTCGGGCACCGGCGGCACCCGAACGGCACGAGCGAGTGTCCACACAGTCACGCTCGCGGCGACCACGAGTGCCGCGAGCGCCGCGCGCACGACCGGACTCCGTGTCGGGTCGCCCGTCATCGCACGTCTCCGCCGCTCGTGGCGCCGACGCCGCCATGGGCGCGACCAGCCATCATCACAGAATCCTCAACGGCGAACCCGGACACGGTTGCCGCGATCGACAACGTTTCGGCGTCCTTCTGGTCGGAACGCGCCGATCGGGAGATGTCGACGCGGTCCACGCGAACCAGCTTGTCGCCGCGCTCGAGCGCCTGGAGAAACATCATCGCGCCGAGCACATCGCTCTCCGCGCGAATCTCGACGTGCAGGTTTCGCAACCCTTCCGGTGTGCGCGTGGCGGCACGCGTCGCCGCGTCTTGCAAGAACACGCGCGACTTCTTCGCGACCTCGCTGAGGTACGACGCCAGCTCCGCGCTCGCCATCACGTCGTCCTTGCCCTCGAACAGGCGCGGACCCATGGCACGCATCGCGGAATCGGCGGAATGCTGCAGCCGCGGATTCTGTCGGGCCGTCGCAATCGCTGCCCGCTCGCGTGCGAGCGCGGCACGCTCCGTCGACAACTGATCGCGCGCATCGGAGAGCGCCGCCTCGTACGGCCGCACGCCCCAGACGAAAATGAGGCCCGGCAGGAGCACGAACGCGCCGAGCAGCACGGCGCGCCGATCGCGTGCGCTCATGGTGCTCCACTTCATGGTCCGGGCCTCCGCGACACGACCGCGGCTGTCATCGTCGTTGACGACGGCTGTGATACACGGGCCGCAATTACAAAATGCTCGAGGGCCGTGCCGTCGTCCTGCAATTCGCGCCGCACCGGCGACGCTGCCTTCACGTCGACGAACCCCGGCGTCTGCGCCAGCGCATCGAACACGCGCGCCGCATGCTCGGCCAGCCCGTCGATGACGACGGTGTCCTGCCGTGCACGCACCGCGGTGAGATATGCCTCCTCGGGAACGGCCTCGCTCAACGCCGTGAACACCGACGACCACTGCGGCGCATCGCGCTCCGCGGCCGTGAGTGCGGCGAGATGCTTGTACGCGACTTCCACCGTGGTGCGACCGACCATCGTCGTCGCGATCTGCGGGCGGATCTTCGCGCGCTCGGCACGCACGACGTCGAGTTGATGATGCACGCCCCACAGCTCGATCGCGGCGGCGATCACCAGCAGCGCGGCAGCGGCCCCGCCAGCCAGCCACGCCGTCTTCCGAGCGTGCGCCTTCTCGACGACGACCGCGTCCTCCCCCCGCAGCTCCGGGCCCGCGACAGCGCCCGCGAAATGCGCCGCGAGCAGGTCCGCGCGCTCGGCGATCGGCGCAAGCTCACCTGACGGAAGCGTCGGCGCGAGCCCAAGCGACGACAGCGCCGCGCCAAGCTCGCGTCGCTGCGTCGCCGCGCCCACGAGATGCACCCGCGCGGACGGGCCGACGGAGTCGAGAATCATCGACGCGTCGCCGCCGCCCGCACGGAAGCGGCGAACGCCGGCGAGTCGCCCAGCCTCGATCTGCAGCAGATCGCCGCGCTCTTCGGTCGTGACGATCACGTTCCCGCTCTGCTTCGCGAGCGCCGGCCACAGTGCGATGCTCGCCGACACCCACGCACTCTCCGCCGGCGCGATCGTCGCGATCTCCCAGCCGGCCTGACGCGCCGCCGCCCGAACGGCATCGATCAATCGCGCCGAGGCGGCCGTGGCGACGACCGTGCGTGGCGCGTTGCGGGCGCGTTTGCCGACGGACGACACGCCGACGATCTGGGCGCCGCGAGCATTCACGAAATACTTGGACGCGTTGCGCGCGAGCAGCCGATGCAGCTCCTCGTCGCGAAGCGGCGGAAGCTCGAGCCGGCGAACTTCCGTGAGCGGCGGCATGAGCGCGACGTCGAGCACCCCCCCGCCATGTCCCAACTCGAGCGTGCGCGCGAGCTCGGCGAACGCATTCGCGAGCGAGAGCCACGGGCCGCCATCGGTCGGCGGTGCATCGAGCGATGCGCGCCACGACCGTTCCGTCGAGCCGCGCAACCGCAGGTCCGCCGCGTAGAGCGCGCTCGCCGAGATCGCGACGCCCGTGCGAATGCGTTTCTTCTGCGTTGCCGCAGCTCGCGTGGACGTCACCATGACTTGAACCTTACGACCGCGTTGTTGCCCTGGCGAGCGACGACCGCCGAGAGTTTCGTCGGGGACGATTGGGGGCCCGTGCGCGCGGTGATCGTGAGCTCGATCTGCGAGGTGTTGACGGCAGCCTGATTCTGAATCTGCGCGATCACCGCTGGTGACTGGAGCGTTCCCGGCACGCCGCGCCCACGACCACGGCCGCCGCCGACACTCTGCGTGAAGATCTCGCTCACGCTCGTGATGCGCCGGCCCTGCGACCGGAGCTGAAGAATCCGATTGAGCGTCGCGTCGGTCATCCCGGGCAACGCACGCAGCACCGGAATCGGTGCATCGTTGAGATTGACTTGTGACGTGCCCAGTGTCGTGAGATACGGCCTGGCCGCCGCGAAGATCTCGGGCGTCACTCCCATCACGTCCGCAAGTTCACTGATGTCACGGAACGGCCCATTGGTGGGAAGCGCGAGATTGCCGGCCTTGATGTACGCATCGCGCTCGGCACCGTCGGGCCTCGGAATGCTGTCGGCATCCCGCCAGTCCATGATCGCCTGGGCGAGCTGCTGCGATTTACTGAAATCCTGAAGCAGGAAGCTGAAGAACGACTGAAGCTGCTGCTCCGACATCCGGTTGAGGTTGAGCTTCTCGCCCAGATCGTGTGCCTCGACTTCGACCTCCGTACTATCGACGAGCACGGGTCCCGAATACAACGAATCGATGCCGTGCCACGGGTCCGACGATGCCAGGATGGCCATCGCGCCGCTGGTATTCGTGGGCCCCACACGAATCGCCTGCTCGAGCCGCGCCTGCACGAGCGCCAGCGCTCCCTGCGCGAGCGCCCGTTGCTGTCCGCGTTCCGACGCAAGCGTTCCAAGCCGGCGCCGCTCGTGCGCGTCGATGCTGAATTGCAACGAGACCGCCGCGATCGCGACGACCAGCCACAATCCGGCGAGCAGCGCCGCTCCGCGTCTCGCTCTCATCTGGCAATTCCCCCGGCAACGGCCACGCGCGTGCCCGGCAATGGATACACGATCGGCAACTGCAGGATGGGCGACGTGTTCTGCGTCAGCGAGATCAGCGTCGCGCGCACCGCGATCGGGCTGATCGTCGCTGCTTCCGTCGCGGCGAACCACTTGTTCGTGCGTTGATCGAAGTACTCGACGCGAAGCGAATCGATCGTCGAATCGAGCATGCGGCGAATGAGCGGCTGCTGCGCGTTCGCCTGGAACTCCACGCTCAAGCCTTTCTCCGGCGTGCTCTCGTCGGCATCGACGTAGAGGCGGACGCGCACGTTGCCGCTCAACGCAGGCGTCAACGCATCGGTCGTGATTATCAGCTCGTCGCCGGCGGCTGCCGCTTGTGTCGCGTTCTGATTGGAGATGACCGTTGCACCGCGGCCGAGTCCGCGCGGTCCGCCGCCACGCGGAACCTGGACGGTGCCGCCGTCGAGCCACGAATGCACCATGTTGCGAAGCGCGCTCGCTCGCTCCACCGACGTCGACGCGTTGCGAATGACAGTGCGATGCTCGATGATGGAGTTGAACGTCATCGCACCGACCGTCGCCATCATTCCCGTGATCGCCAATCCGATCACGAGCTCCATGAGCGTCATGCCGCTGCGTGCACGAAGCCGTTGCGTCGATCGCGTCATCGGCGGGCCAGGATCGGGGGCGTTCGGTACTCGTACGTCTTCACCGTGTACGAACCCTGAGGCCACTCGACGGTGACGCGGACGTCGTACAGACCCGCTTGATCGGACACCGCGGACGACTCCGTTTTCCACTGATACCCGTCGAGCGGCTTCGGGAACTTGCCATTCGCGACCGAGTCGGGAATCGCCTCGAGCTCACGCTCGGTCAGCATGTCGACGATGTCGAGCCGCGACGTCGCGAGTGCTTCCGCCTCGATCGCCCGACGCGACCGCTCCGTCGCACGCATGTCGCCACCGACTGCTTCCAGTGCGGCGACCGACGTCAGCCCCACGATCGTGATCGACACGACCGCCTCGAGCAGCGAGAGGCCGCCGCGGGCGTGAAGGCGCGGACGCGCCGCGCGCGATGCGATCGCTCGGCGCCGATTACTTGAGCGTGTCCACATGCGCGACTCCGCTCCATGCATCGACATGCACGACCATCGGCACCTGGCCGCCGCGAACGATCACCGAATCCGCGAACGTCGCACCCGTCGGCGTGAACACGAACGCCACCCTCGGTTCCGGTGACTCGAGCGTCTGCGTGAGTCCCATGTCGAGGGTGCCATCCGCCAGGCGGCCAAATCCGCCAACGCCAGCCGTATCGACCTGATAGCGCAGTGTCTTCGGATCGAGTCGCACGGTGACGTCCGCGTTGAAATCAAGCGAGGCTTTTCGCGCGTCGCGCAACAGGTTGATCACGGCATCGCCGGCACCTGCAGGCTGCTCGGTGCCGAAGCGCGCGAACGCCGGCGCGGCGAGCGTCGCCGCGACCGCCATGACGGCGAGCACGATCGTCAGCTCCCAGAGCGTGAAGCCCGCTCTCGCATGTCGCGCCGACGACACTGGCATCACTTGAACGAGTTGGCGTTGATGCCGTAGATCGCCTGCAGCAGCGAGAGCGCGACGAACGCGACGATCGCTCCGAACAACACGATCATGGCCGGCTCCGCGAGCGTCGCCAACCGCTGCGTCGCCCGTTCGGTTCGCTCCTCGAAGATGTCGGCCGCCTTCATGAGAAAGACACGCAACTGCCCCGCGTCCTCGCCGACGCCGATGAGCTGCGCGAGCAACGCCGGGAAAAGGGTGCTTTCCGCAACCGCGGCGCGAAGCGAGGAGCCTTCACGCACGCGCGTGCGAATGCGAACCGCATCGTCGCGCGCGACGGGATCGCCGACGGATTCGATCGTGTCGTCGAGCGCGGCGAGCAGCGGTGCGCCGCCGCCGAGCAGCACGCCCACGAGTCGGGCGAAGCGACCGGCGAGCGCGTAGCGACGCAATGTCCCGACGCCCGGCAGCGCGAGCATGATGCCCGACCACACGCGACGACCTTCGTCCGTGTTGCGCGCCCACGCCGCGAACGCCACGCCGCCCAGCGGAACGAGCAGCAGCACCGGCCAGAAGCGATGCAGCACCCCCGAGAGCGCGAGCAGTGTCGCCGTCGACCTGGGGAGCGTTGCGCCGCTTCCCTCGAGCAATGTGACGAAGCGCGGCAGCACGAAGAAGAGCAGCACCGTCACGGCGACGGATCCCGCGGTCGCGAGCAGCAGCGGATAGATCGCCGCCGAGACGACTTTGCCGCGGAGTTGTTCGTCGCGGTCGAGCTGGTCGGCGAGTCGCGCGAAGGCGGCGTCGATGTCGCCGCTCTTCTCGCCCGCGCGCACGAGTCCGACGTAGAGCGGCGAGAAGAGATTCCGATGCTCCGCGAGCGCCGTCGACAAGGTATCGCCGCGCTCCACGCGCGATTTGACTTCTTGTAATGCGGCGCGGACGTCGCCGGACGCCACGCCCGATGCGGCGTGCAGCGCTTGCGCGAGCGGCATGCCCACCGGAAGCAGCGCCGACATCGCGCGCGTCACCTCGAGCACCTCCCGGCGCCGGCCGAATCGGAAGCCGCCCTTCGACGATGCGCTCTCGTTCGATTCCGCAACCTCGAGCACGAACAGCCCGCGCGCTTCGAGCGAGCGCGCGAGCGCGCCCGAGCTCACGGCCTGCGCTTGGCCGCGCGTTCGCTTGCCCGCGCCGTCGACAGCCTGATACGCGTAGGTCGGCATTGATTACGTCACCGTCGAGACATCAGGTCGCCAACCGGCGACCGTTATTTCCAGCTCGTGAGGTCGGCGGCTTCCCCGTCCCCGCCAGGCTTGCCGTCTTCACCATATGACACCAGGTCATACCCATTTGGATTCGCCTGGCCGGGGAACACATACACGTACGGACGCCCCCACGGGTCGAGCGGAACGGGCTTCCGCAGATAAGGCGAGCGCCAGTTGGCCGGCGGATCCGTGGTCGGTTTCTCCCACAGCGCGTTGAGCCCCTGCTCCGTGGTCGGATAGCTCCCGTTGTCGAGCCGATACGCGTCGAGCGCCGCGCCCAACATCTCGATCTGCGACTTCGCCGTCGCGCTCTTCGCCGCGCCGACGTGCTGGAAGATGTTCGGCGCGACCAGTGTCGCGAGAATCGCGATCACCACGATCACGACGAGAATCTCGATGAGCGTGAAGCCGGACCGGCGCGGACGGACACGGAGGCGCGGAGACGTGGTGCGCGCGCGAAGGGAAAGCATCGTTGAGGGAGGAAGAGCGTGGACGTACGGGAGGTTGGACACCCCGTTATTGGAAACGGTTTTCCCGCCGCGAGTTAGCGCTTCAATACGTTCTACGTGCTAGCGGATGACGGTGTTTTGGAAAAGAACGTTAAGAACCATGTGCCCGCCACTACCAGGATGATCCGCGGCCCTCTCCCTTGACTTCCTAGGGAAGCGTCGAATCTTGGGACTCACCTCGCGTTCCTATGGAAGTGTATGCCCGGCCCCAGCGTCGAAGTCCTTCGCGGCACCCTCGACCTCCTCATCCTCAAAGCCGTTAGTTGGGGGCCAACGCACGGCTTCGGCGCCGCCCGGTGGATCGAGCAAGCCACCAACGACGTGCTCCAGATCGAAGAGGGCTCGCTCTACCCCGCTCTCCATCGTCTCGAGACGCGCGGATGGATCACCGCCGAATGGGGGACGTCCGAGAACAATCGCCGCGCGAAATTCTACACGCTCACGCCGAAAGGACGCGCGCAGCTCCGGGTCGAGACCGCGACATGGACGCAGTTCGCGCACGCGGTCTTCGCGGCACTCGAGGCCCCGCCCTCACCAGCCTGATCCGCCGTGACGCGATCGCGATCGCCGGCCTGGCGCGGCTACCGCCGCTTCTGGGACTCCAACGTCGAGAGCGCACGCGACGCATGCATCGGGATTCAGAACGATTACGCCAGACAGGAGCACCACATACAGATCCTCTTCACGCTGCGACAGGACCTCGGCTTCGCGGTTCGCATGCTTCGCCGAGTGGATGCATGAATGTCATCCTGAGGAGCGAAGCGACGAAAGGATCTATCGCACCGTGTCGGTGCCCGTCCACGAGGTCCGCGCAGTAGATCCTTCGCTTCGCGCAGGATGATGGAACGCTCAATTCGCGCGAGCGCGCTTCACCGCGGTGATGGCGCCGCCGCGTTTGACGCCGCCGTCACCCCACGTTCCCTCGCCTCGACTGCCGTCGAAGCTGAGTTTCACCGGAAACGAATTCGGGACCGCGGGCTCGTACGAAAGCTCCTGTCTCGTGATCGCGATGTTGCGCAGCGGAACCACCTGATCGTCGCCGATCGCACGCGTCGTTCCGGCGAGCCGGCCGTCGCGGCGCACGATGGTCAGGACACCGTGCTGCTGCCGGTCCCCGATCGTCACGATGGTCTCATACACGCCGGTGGGATCCACTCCGGGCGGTGGAACGTCAGAGGGTTCGGCCGGCAGTGTCGGAATCGGTGCGATCGATCCGACCCACATTCGGCCATGCTCGAGATCGACGCTCCAAGTCGCACGCTCGAGAAAACCCGCGCTCAGCACGCCGTCATGAATCATGTCGCTCTTGAGGTGCGCCGGAACGGTCGCACTCACACCCTCGGCAAACTGCACGGGCACGTCCAGGGCGGTGCTCGTCGTATCCGCGCCAAGCAGCGCCGCCGCGGATGGTGCGATGAGTGTCGACGCGTTGTTCTCTGAATCCCACTCGAACCAGAGCTTCGCGCCGTTTCGCGCCGTCAATCCAACGAACGCTTCGAGCTCACCGCCGTTCGGGCCTGTCGCCAGACGCACATCGATCGGCGTCATGTGCCTCGTCCGCTCGGCAAAGCTTTGCGGCGTTTCGACGATGAGCCGATCCGCCGCGAGATCGAGCGTGAGCAAGCGTCCACGGAACGACATGAGCGAGATCATCCCGTGCACTGGTGGCGCACCCGGTCCGAGAAGCTTCGCGAGATCCATGACGCCGGCATCCGTGCGCGACTCCATGTGCCCGATCGTGAGATTGACGTTGGCGCAGTTTCGCCCGCGCAGCGGCTCACCTGTCAATCGCACCCCGAAACCTTTGCTTCCCGGTGCGCAACCGAGCGTCACGGAGTCTTCCGGCGAGATGACGGTGACGCCGCCGCCGGTATCGAAGAGGTACTCGACGTCACGGCCCGCCACACGAACGGTGATCGTGCGGAGATGACCAGGGCCGCGATGGAGTGGAAGTGTATCGGCCTGCGCGCCAAGAGACGACATCGCGGCGCAGGCGAGAGTGCCGAGGGCGAAGAGTATTCTCATGTCTGGTGGTGATCCGCGGAGTTGGACACGTATTTGATCGATAGGGTTGGGTAGAACGCGATCGCGCGGGAATAAGGCGGAGGCTCGGGGAGTCCTGTCACCACCAACAGGAGCCTTCAATGCCTACTCATCGCGACCACGACGCCGCTCGATTCGACGGCGAGACCAACACGCGCCCATCATCGGGCAACGTCATCATCCACGACCACGACGACGACGGAATCGATCGCCGCGGCTTTCTCCGCTGCATGGCCTGGGCAGGCACGGGCGTCGCGTGGGGACTCGCTGCCGGCGTGCCAACATCCATTCCCTTCTCTCGCATTCCGTCTCTGAGTGACGCGGAGAAGAAGAGCATCTTCTTCGCGCAGGTCAGCGACAGCCACATCGGATTCGCCAAGGAAGCGAACACGAACGTCGTCGGGACGCTGCAGCAAGCCGTCGACAAGCTGAACGCGCTTCCGCAGACGCCGGCGTTCGTGCTGCACACGGGCGACATCACACAGCTCGCCAAGCCCGACGAGTTCGACACCGCCAATCAGGTGCTCAGAGGCCTTCGCGCGGAGCGCGTGTTTTACGTTCCCGGCGAACACGACGTCGCGACCGACAACGGCGCGTCGTATCTCCAACGCTATGGCAAAGGCACGAAGGGCGGCGGCTGGTACAGCTTCGATGCGAGCGGTGTGCACTTCGTGGGACTTGTTAATGTGCTCAATCTCAAAGCCGGCGGACTTGGAACGCTCGGCGCCGATCAGCTCGCGTGGCTCGCCAAGGATGTGTCGCGGCTGCCGAGCAGCACCCCGATCGTGCTCTTCGCGCATGTGCCGTTGTGGACCGTGTACTCCGAGTGGGGCTGGGGCACCGACGATTCTGAGCAAGCGCTGTCGTTGCTGAAGCGTTTTGGGTCGGTGACGGTTCTCAACGGCCACATTCATCAGATCATGCAGAAGGTGGAGGGTCACGTCGCGTTTCACACCGCGATGTCCACGGCCTTTCCGCAGCCGGCGCCGGGCACCGCGCCTGCACCCGGCCCGATGGTCGTGCAGCCGAGGCGTCTCAAGAGCGTTCTCGGAATTGCCAACGTGACCTTCGTGCCGGGCCGGAGCTCGCTCGCGGTCGTCGATTCGACATTGTCCGGCGAGCCGCCGGCGTTCGAGGCAGCGACGCGCGATGCCGCCAATCGCCCGAAGCGCACACACGCACCGCTCCGCGCGAACGAGATCGGTATCGACAACTTCGCGTTCGCGCCCAACCCGCTCGTCGTCGCGCCCGGAACGAAGGTCACGTGGGTGAACAATGACGACGTGCCGCATCTCATCGTGAACGTGCAGCGCGCGTTCCGCCAATCACCGGTGCTCGACACGGATCAACGCTTCAGCATCACGCTCGCCAAGGTCGGTACGTACGACTACTTCTGCTCGCTGCATCCGAAGATGCAGGGGAAGATCATCGTACGGTCCTGAGCAGTCGGACGAACTGATCGAGCTCCTGGGCATTTAGGTCGGACACGACCCAGGACTCGATCCCGTCCGACGTCCAGTGCACGACGTGAAATCCTTTGTCGGATGACGTCACCGGCTCGCGCGTCTGCCGATCACCGGCGGTCCATGAGTAAACGTTGATGACGTGCTGCCGCCGCCCATAGACGACCACCGCTGCCTGATGCGTGCCGATGTAGTCCACGCGTCCGCCGAGCAGCGGGAAGCCGAGCGAATCGAGATTCGGTACGAGTGGCGAGAGATCGACGCGGCCGTTGAACCAGGGCTTCACGTTGTGCGTGTTCGTCGACTGGACGTCGGTCAGGTGGCCCGGCACGAGCGAGTGAATGTGGCTCGCAACCACGGTGCTCGTGAGTTGCGCCGACGGACTCTCGTAGCGGATCGCGGCGAACGTGAGCGCGCTGCTGGCGGCCGCAATCACGACGCCGGCCGCGACGAGCTGCATCCATGGCCACCGCCTCAGTGCGGGCCGCTCGTCGCGCGTCGCTTCTTCGGCGATGGCGTTGCGAATGCGAGCCCGCAGAACGTCGGGCGCAGCGTAGCGCACCAGATGAGCCCTCATCGCTCGACTCGTCGCAACGATCTCCCGATGCGCGCTCTGACACTCCGCGCACTGCGCGAGATGCTCGCGCACGTCCGCCATCTCGCCCGGCGCCAGCTCGTTGTCGACGTACAGGTCCAGTGCGTCGCGGCAGTCGTTGCATCGCATGTCAGCTTGCCTCCCGTTCGCCGGCGCCGAGGAGCGCGGCCAGCCGCTTCCGTGCGCGGGCGAGTCGCGACATGACCGTGCCAATGGGAACCCCGATCACGTCGCTGATCTCCTTGTACGACAGATCTTCCACTTCGCGCAGCACCACGACCTCGCGAAACTCCGGCGGCAGCTCGGCGAGTGCGCGCGTGACGACCGCGCGTTCGGACGAATCAATCGCCAGTTGGTCGGACGCGGGGCCGCGTGCCTCCGCCGTATCCGCGGTCAGCGGAATCGTGTTTCGATCCGGGCGCGAGCGCTGCCAGGTGAGACAGCAGTTTCGCACGATCGCGAGCAACCATGCGCGCGCGTCTCCACCCGCGTAGCCGTGAAAGTGGCGGAATGCACGCAGCACGGCGTCCTGGACGACGTCCTGTGCGTCATGCTCGTCGCGCACGAGATAGCGCGCGAGCGTGTACGCATCGTCCAGATGCGGCAGAATTGTTCGTTCGAACCGTTCGACGTCGCGATCCGCCAAGCGCTCTCCGGAGCTGCCCGTCCTTGTAGTGACTCGGGCGGCTACAAGTTTATTCCCGGCGGTGTCATCCTGGGCGGCGAAGGAGAGCATCTCGGCGGGCCGCCTTCAACCGCGCTCGTCTGGCACCAACGATTGGATACGGGCAACTCACGGGACCGCACTTCTCAGGGGACAGTGTCATCGCGCGAGGGCCGTGATCTCGTTGTGCAAAGCCGCTCGGTCAGCTTCTATTGGCTGACCGAGCGGCTCTTCCAGCAAGAAGTATCCGGGCTCGTGGAGCGACCTTCCTCGACGCCGGCTCGAGTTTCCGCAGTCCGAGAAGTCCCGTTGGTTGCCAGTTCGCTGTTCCCGTTAGTTGCCCGCATCCAATCGTTGAAGCTCGATCGGCCATCGTTCGAACTCGACCCGCAAGCGTTCGAACTTCAATCCGCCGCGTCCCCACTCGACTTCGCGACCACACGCGCATCCATCGCCATCGCACCCGCCGGCGCGTGCACCGCATCCGACTTCTTGCGCGAGAACCCGGCGATCCACGAACCGGCGCGATGACTCAGCGCATCCATGTAGGTGTAGACGACCGGCGTGACGTACAGCGTGATGAGCTGCGAGAACGCGAGGCCGCCCACCACCGCCACACCGAGCGGTCGGCGCGACTCGGCGCCCGCTCCATGCGACATCGCGATCGGCAGCGTGCCCATGAGCGCAGCCATCGTCGTCATCATGATCGGACGGAAGCGGATGAGACACGAGTGCACGATCGCGTCGGCCGGCGTGCGTCCCTCGCTCCGTTCCGCCTCGAGCGCGAAGTCGATCATCATGATCGCGTTCTTCTTCACGAGACCCACAAGCAGGATGATGCCGACGAACGCATACACGCTCAGGTCGATCTTGAAGATCATCAGCGTGAGCAGCGCGCCGAACGCCGCGAACGGCAAGCCTGAGAGAATCGTGATCGGGTGAATGAAGCTCTCGTACAACACGCCGAGCACCACGTAGATCACGAAGATCGCGATGCCGAGCAGTGCGAGCATGCCGGCTTGCGTCGACTGGAACGCCTGCGCCGTCCCGCTGAAGCCCGTGTTGATCGACGCTGGAAGCACCTTGTCGGCGATCTTCTGCACTTCAGTCGTCGCCTGTCCGAGTGAGACACCGGGCCGAAGATTGAACGACAGCGTGACCGACGGAAGCTGACCGGAGTGGTTCACGCTCAACGCGCCGGCACTCTGCGTAATCTCGGCGACCGCGCTCAGGGGCACGAGCGTGCCGGCCTTCGAGCGAACGTACAGCATGTTCATGGCCGAGAGGTCGAGCTGATACTGCGGCAACAGCTCCATCACTACCCAGTACTCATCGTTCGGCGTGTAGATCGTCGACACCTGCCGCGAGCCGTATGCGTCGTACAGCGCGGTTTCGATCTGATCCGCCGTCACGCCGAGTGACGCGGCGCGCTCGCGATCGATCGTCACGCTCGCCTGCGGATTGCCGAGCTGCAGGTCGGTCGTCACGTCCTGCAGCAGCGGCGACTTCCGCGCCTGTGACACGAGCTGCTCGGCCGCAGGGTAGAGCGTCGTGATGTCCGAGCTCTGCATCGTGAACTGATACAAGCTCTTTGAAACGCGGCCGCCGATCTGGATCGGCGGCGGATTCTGCATGTAGACGACGATACCCGGAATCTTCGCGAGCTTGGGGCGAAGCTCCTTGATCATCTCATCGACGTCCACGCGCTGATCGCGGGGCCGAAGGCCGATGAGCAGACGGCCCTGATTGGTGCCCGAGATCGTCGTGCTGCCGCCGACCGCGGAGTAGAAGCCCGCGATGTTCGTGTCCGCGGCGAGAACGGCGTTCACCTGCTTCTGGTGCGCCACCATGTCGTCGAAGGACGTGCCCTGCGCCGTTTCCGTCGTCACGAAGAGCTGCCCGTTGTCCTGGCTGGGAATGAAGCCCTTCGGGATCAGCATGAACAGCACGACGGTCCCGGCGAGAATGCCGAGCGAGAACACCATCGTCAGCGCACGATGGCCCATCACCCACTCGAGGCTCCCCTTGTATTTGCCGAGCAGCCAGTCGTAGCCGGCTTCGGTGACCTGATACGCGCGGTTGTGTTTCTCGTCATGCGCATGCGGCCGGAGGAACCGGCTCGACAGCATCGGCGTCAGCGTCAGCGACACGAAGCCCGAGACGAGGATCGACACCGCGATCGTCACCGCGAACTCGTGGAACAACCGACCCACGATCCCGCCGAGGAACAGAATCGGAATGAAGACGGCCGTCAGCGAGATCGTCATCGAGATGATCGTGAACCCCACCTCCGCCGCGCCGTCCACCGCCGCTTTCATCGGCGGTTTTCCCATCTCCATGTGCCGGACGATGTTCTCGAGCATCACGATCGCGTCGTCCACCACGAAGCCGACGGCGAGCGTGAGCGCCATCAGCGACAGGTTGTCGAGCGAATAGTCGAGCAGGTACATCACGGCGAACGTGCCGATGACCGAGATGGGCAAGGCGAGACTCGGAATCACCGTCGCCGAGACGTTGCGAAGGAACAGGAAGATCACGGCGATGACGAGGAACAGCGTCAGCACGAGCGTGACCTTCACGTCCGCCACCGACTCGCGAATCGTGGCCGCGCGGTCGTACATCAGCGTCATGTCAACGCTGGCGGGAATCTGCTTCTGGAGCTGCGCCATCGTTGCCTTCACCGCATCGGCCACGGCGACCGTGTTGGTGCCGGGCTGGCGTTGAATGGCGAGGATGACGCCGCGCGTGTAGTTGTTCTTCTGCGCGAACCACGCGATCGACTTGTTGTTCTGGATGTCGTCGAGCACCTGTCCGAGGTCGCCCAGATGCACGGGCGCGCCGTTGCGGTAGGTGACGATCATCTTGCGGAACGACGCCGCATTGTCGAGCTGCCCGTTGGCCTGCACAGTGTACGTCTTGTTCGGGCCGTTCAGCACGCCCGTCGGCAGGTTCACGTTCTGATCGCCGATCGCGTCGGCGACTTCGTCGATGCCGATCTGCCGGCTCGCCAGCGTGTTCGGATCGAGCTGGATGCGCACCGCGTACTTCGCGGACCCGTACACGTTCACCTGCGCCACGCCCGGGATCATCGAGATGCGCTGCGCCATGAACGTCTCCGCGTACTGATCGAGCGTGGAGACGGGCATCAGGTTCGACGTGAAGCCGTAGAACACGATCGGCTGGTCGGCCGGATTCACCTTCTGGTACGACGGCGGAATGATGCCGGGCGGCAGGTTCTTGAGCGTTTTGGCAATCATCGCCTGAACGTCCTGCGCTGCGGCGTCGATGCTGCGATCAAGGGAGAACTGGATCGTGATCGAGCAGCTTCCGAGGCCGGACGTCGACGTCATGTTGTCGATGCCGGCGATCGTCGAGAACTGCTTCTCGAGCGGCGTCGCCACCGCGGAGGCCATCGTCTCCGGGCTCGCCCCCGGCAGACTCGCGTTGACGGTGATCGTCGGGTAGTCGACCGTCGGCAGGTCGCTCACCGGCAAGCGCCGGTAGGCAGTGATGCCGAAGAATAGAATGCCCGTCATCACGAGAACCGTGGTGACGGGCCGGCGAATGAACAGCTCGGAAAAGCTCATCGTGCGCCTCCCGCCTGCATCGCCGCGGCGCGCTGCTGTGCCGGCGGCGCTGCGGATTTCACATCGACCTTGGCATTGGGAGTGAGTCGCGACTGTCCGTCGACGACCACCTGTTCTCCCGCCGTCAACCCGTTCTCGATCGTCGTCATCTCTCCAACCGGCCGACCGACCGAGATCGGCCGCACCTTTGCCGTCTTGTCACCACCGATCACGTACACGTAGTTGCCATCCTGGCCCGAGAGCACCGCGCGCGTCGGAACGGCGATCGCGTTGGGCTGCACGCTCAACTCCACGCTCACGTGCACGTACTCGCCCGGCCAGAGTCCATTCGACTGATTCGCGAATCGTGCTTTGGCCGTCACGGTTCCCGTCAGTGAATCGACGGCATTGTCGAGAAACGCGAGCGATCCGGCTTCGTTCACGCGTCCCGAATCCGCCGTGGAGACGCGCACCGTGACCGGTCCCTGTGCGTTCCGCCGCTGGAGCGAGGGAAAATCATGCTGCACCACGGGGAAGCGCACCAGAATCGGACGGAGCTGATTGATGACTACCAGGGGATCGGCGTTGGGGCGCACCAAATTTCCTTGACGTACCAACAGACGGCCCGTGCGGCCACTGATCGGCGCGCGAATCGTCGTGTAACCGAGGTTGAGCTTGGCGTTGTCGACGGCGGCGCTGTCGGCGACGACCGTCGCGCGAAGCGACGCAGCCTGCGACACGGCCTGGTCGGCCTGCGATTTCGTGACGTAATCCTTCTCGACGAGCGCCTGGTATCGCTCGGCGTCACGCTGCGCGCTCTGCGCCTGCGCTACGTCGCGCGCCAGCGCGGCCTGCGCCTGGCGGAGCGAGGCCTCGAACGGACGCGGATCGATCTTGAAGAGGACCTGCCCTTGCTGCACGTCCTCGCCCTCGCTGAACGCGACTTCCTCGAGCGTGCCGCCCACCTGCGCCTGCACCGCTACGGTCTGCAGCGGCTCGACGACGCCGTTGGCGCTGACGGTGAGCGGCGCGGCGATCTGCGTGACCGCGGCCACCTGCACCGGAACGGTCGGGTTCGTGGCCGCGGGCGGCTTGGTGCACGCGGCGCCGGCAGCCGCGATCAGGCAGGCGCCGGCAACGGTGAATTGATATCTATGAATACTCATCGATCCGGTCTCACGTCCGGAACCGGGGTGAACAGGGAGAACGACGAATCGCCGCGCGCGTCGAGGACGCCCACGTCGTGGGCGAGCTGCGCGAGCGACGACCGCCACTGCCAGCGTGCGTCGACGTCCTGCGCTCGCGCCGACGCGAGCGCGCTCTGGGCGACGAGCAGGTCGACGATGCTGCCGACGCCTTCACGATACCGCTCGCGCGCGACCGTTTCGGACTGCGTCGCGCTGGCGACGAGGTCACGGGCCGTCCGCACGCGGTCGGTCGACGTACGCAACGTATAGTACGCACTGAACACTTGCTGTATGATCTGCTGCTTCGTTGCCTCTGTGCGTGCCAGGGCGGCCTGATACTGCTCCTGCGCCGAGGCAACGTCGTACTGGTTCGACCCACCCGAGAACACCGGCATCTGCACACCGATGTTGAGCGCATACGTACGCCCGCCGAATCCTGGCACGTTCGAGCCGTTCGTCGCACCGCTCGCGCCTAACGCCAGCGCGGGCATCGTGGCGGACCGCGTAACGCGAATCTGCGAATTGGCGGCCTCGGCCTGCGCGCGTGACTCCGCAAGCTCGGGACGATTCCGCACGGCCACCGCAATGAGTGAATCGACCGACTCGGCGATGAAGTGCGCGGAGTCGGCCGCCGGCACGTCCGGAATGTCCACCGGCGTGTTTGCCGGGATGCCCATCGCGACCGCGAGCGATCCACGCGTCACCATCAGCGTCCCCTCGAGCGTCTCGAGCTGGAGCTCAGCCTGCGACCGTGCCGTCTGCGCCTGAAGCACGTCCGCGATCGTCGCGAGTCCCACGCGATGGCGCTCGTTCGCCGCGTCCAGGGCGGCCGACGCGAGGTCGAGCGCTGATTTCTCGGCGTCGCGCTGCGCGCGCGTGCTCAGATAAGTGAATGCCGCGCCTTCGACGGAGAGGATGACGTTCTCGACGTTCGCGTTGTGGGAGAGATCGGCGGCGATCGCGGTCTGACGCGCGACGTCGATCGAGCCGGCGCGTCCGCCGAAGTCGAGCACCGTGTACGACAACGAGAGCGTGGGGCCGTACTGCGTCCGCTCGACCGGCGGACGGCCCGGGGTCGCGAGCGCGAGCGTGCGCTGCGCCGTCACGCCGGCGGTCACGGACGGAAAGAAGCGGCCTTCGCTCGACCCGTAGACGTCGGCCGCGGCGCGCGCCTGAGCCCACGACTGGCGGGTGATCGGACTGTTACGCAGCGCGAGATCGACGGCTTCCGGCAGCGTGAGCATGCGAACGCCCGTTGCCGAGACGCCGAGCTGGGAGGCAGTCGTGGAGGCGGCGAGATGTGCCGTGTCACGCGACGCGGCCTTCACGACCATGGGCGGAGGTTGCCAGAGCGCGCTCGGGCTCGAGGGCGTCGGCGCGGCACCGTCGATTTTTGGCGGAGTATGCGCGCAGGCGCTCGACGCGACGGAAATACCGATGATCGCGAGAGCGGAACGTTTCACGGTTTCGATGCCTTCCCGGGTGCTGCTGTCTTGCCGGCCTGCGCCGGCTGTGGTGGAGTGGAATTCGTCTTCGCGCCGGATGGCGCGTCGGCCTTCGCCTCACGCGCCGCCGGCACATCCCGACGCAGGCTCGGCGCGATCGCCAGCTTGGGCGGCACTGCGGGCTTCCCCGTGAGAATCGCTCCGAGCATCACGACCTTGTCACCCTGCTTGAGACCGTCGAGAACCTGGATGACGCGAAGGTCTGTCGGTCCCGTCTTGAGGAGACGCATTTCGTACGTCCCATCGGGCAAGGCTACCACCGCGTACCGGCCAGGAATGCCAGTGGTTCCCTCGCCGGAGACGAGATCGCGGCGCAACTGATTCGTGAGGGTGTCCGCCGGAATGCCGAACATGCGGGAGACGGACGCCAGCTCGTTGGTCGCGCGCACGGCGTCGATCGGCACCTGCAACACGTTCGACAGGTCCGCCGCCTTGATGGTGACCTCGCCGTTCATGCCCGGCATGAGCAGCCCTTCCTTGTTGCTGATGCTCACTTCGACGGGGAAGAACGTGACGCCCTGCGTGACGACCGCTTGCGGCTCGATCTTCTCGATCACGCCATCGAACGTCCGGTCGGGGAACGCGTCGACGGCCACGCTCGCCTGCTCGCCGATGCGGACGTTCCGCATCTCGACTTCATCGATCGTCACCTTCATGCGCACGCGGCCGAGATCGGCAACGGTCATGAGCGTGGTGCCGCCGTTCGGCGAGGTGGCCGACGTGATGATCATTCCGTTGGTGATCGGCCGGCTCACGATCGTACCGGAGATCGGCGCGCGGACGGTTGCGTCCTCGAGCTTCTGGCGCGCGAGGTCGAGGCTCGCGCGCTTGCCGACGAGGTCCGACTGCGCGGAGGCGAGCGCCGACACCGTACTGTCGTGCTGCGAGAGCGAGATGACGTGCTGCGCGAACAGCGAATCCTTGCGGATCTTGTCGAGCCGAGTCTTGGTCAGCGACGCTTCGGAGACGACATCGTCCGCCATCGCCTGGTTGAACTCGTTGCGGACGTCGCGCGGATCGACCTGCGCGAGGAGATCGCCCTGCTTGACGACAGAGCCGACTTCAACCGGCATCTGGATCACTTGACCCGATGCCTTTGATTTGATGTCGACGGGATTGATGGGCTCGACGCTGCCGGTTGCCTGCACGCGGACGGCGATGTCGCCGCGCGTCACGGTGGTGGTGGGCAGCGGCGCAGCGGTCTTCTGTTCTTTCTGACACGCAACGAAGCTCGTCGCGAGAAGGAGCAGGGGAAGGCGGCGCAGGAACATGTTGGAAGATGTGGGCATGGTGGGCCGCGGAAGCAAAACGGCGCCTTCCCGAACGGAGGCGCCGCCGCGTTCATCCACTCAAGGGTACGTCCAATGGCTATGAATCGTTGCGGAAACGGAGGACGGCCGGCGGGTCGCCGGCGGCGGCAGAGAGCTTCGGCTGAACGGCGGCACGCGCAGCACGACGCGTTGAACGGATCGCACTTTCGAGCCGATGCCCAACCGTTCGTCGCCCACTGCCCATCGCCCATCCCCGTTGCGACGCGCGGGACGAGAGTTGCGTCTTGACGCCGCGATGAACGGACGACAAGTGCCTCCGTCGCTGCGCGGCGTTCGCGCCGCCGCGCAGCTCGCGTTGGTTCGGCCGGCGTACGCCGCCGGCATTCGCGCGGGCATCGCGACCATCTCACCGCTCATCCTCGACCAGCTCGCCCACACCGGCGGCGGCGCATGGATGAGTCTCGCGGGACTCAACGGCGCGATCAGCGATCGAGGCGGACCGTACCGCCATCGAGCCGCCACGATGACCGCACTCGCCATCGCCAGCGCGGTTTCGGCCGTTCTCGGGACCGCGCTTGCCGGCCATCTCGTAGCTTCGGTCGTCGCGACGCTGCTTCTCGGAATCCTCTGCGGAGTGCTGCGTGCCTGGCCCGACGTCGGTCCGGGATTCGGCGTCACGGTCCTGGTGACCTACGCGATCGCGCTCGCGGTTCCGTCGCCGTCGACATCCGCGGCGCTGATGCGCGGGGTCTATATCCTGATCGGCGGCACGTGGGCGATGCTCCTCGCGATCGTGCTCTGGCCGCTCAGGCCGTATCGACCAGTCCGCCTGCGGATCGCGGCCTGCTACCAGCTCCTCGCCGACTACCTGGCGGAAGTTGCCGAGGAGCGCGCCGCGCGCCCGGCGCACCAGCGCTGGGACATCAATCCATATCGTCTCGCCATGCGAACCGCCCTCGAGTCGGCACGCGCCGCACTCGGCGCGCATCGACGCGGGCGTGGCAGCGAAACGGGTCGCGGTGAGCGATTGGTCATCCTGCACGAGATCGCGGACCAGCTCTTCGGCCACGTCGTTGCGCTGCTCGACATCGTCGAGGCCATGCCGCAGACGCCAGACGGTTTCGCCGCGCGGGCGCTCGTAGCAGGAATTCTCGCCCGCGTGTCCGAGACATGCCAGGGTATCGCGACGTCGATCGAGTCGGAAAGCGATCGCCCGTCGGTGCCCGTGGAGTGGTCTGGTGTCGACGTTCGTGAAAGCCTCGATTCGGTGGCGGCTGGCTCGGACGAGTCGATCGCGCCGCTCCTCTCGCGGATCGCCGAGCTGCTCGACCGGATGCGCGACTATGGCCGGCTGGCGTCGGGCATGACGTCGACGATCAACTCCGGAGCGCGCGTTGCCGTTTCGGCAGATGCGATCGACGTGCAGGATCCGCCGCCGCAACCAATCTTCTTCTCGCTTCGAGCGATCCTGCGCCCGGGATCGATCGTGCTTCAGCACGCGCTCAGGATCGGGATCGTCACCGCGACGGCGGTGTTGCTGACCGCGCTCCTGAAGCTCAACCACGGTTATTGGACGACGCTCACCGTCGTGGTCATTCTCCAGCCGTTCACGGGAGCGACGACGACCAAGGCCCTTCAGCGTGTCGCCGGCACCGTTCTCGGCGGAATCGTCGCCGCTGGCCTGAGCGCGCTCTTTCACTCGTCGGTCGCCGTACTGGCGCTCGTCTTTGCCTTTACTGTCGCCTGCGTGACGATGCTGCCGCTCAACTACGGGATGTACGCGATCCTCGGAACGCCGGCTTTCATCCTGCTCGCCGAAGCCAGCGCGGGCGACTGGCACCTCGCCGGCCTGCGCATCATCAACACGCTGCTGGGCGGCGCGCTCGCATTGATCGGCGCGCGCTTCCTCTGGCCGGGCCGCGAACTGAGCCGCCTGCCGGAGTTCGCCGCGGCGGCCATCCGCGCGCTGGACGACTATCTGCGCCTGTCGCTGTCGATCGCCGAATCGGGCAACGCCGATCCCGTCGGATTGGCGAACGCACGCCGCGCTGTCGCACTGGCAGCCAGCAACGCGGAGGAGTCGTTTCAGCGATTGCTCGTCGAGCGACGCGGATCGAGCGACACCCTCGAGGCCGTCATGGCCTTCCTCGTCTACACTCGGCGCCTCGCATCGTCGACGGCGGCGCTCGCGCTTGCGACGCGAGAAAGAATCCCAGCTGGCGCACTCGACCAGTTTCAAGCCGCTGTGGACTCGGTCCTCGCGGACGCCGCGCATTCGCTCATGGCCTTGCGGGCGCCCACACCGTTCCCGGCGCCCGGCACCGTCGCGATCCCCGACGCAGCGCCGGCCGCGCTTCGTCTCCAACTCGTCCGGATCGCTCGCCAACTCAAGATGCTCCACGATGCCGTCGCGCGATGGGTCGATCCGCGCGAGGACCGCGAGCCGATCGTCCACACGCGCGAGATGGAAGTCCAGCGCGCGGCGAGATAGCGACGCTACTGCTCGGCCCGGCGGCAGACGTCGGGCCCGCATTGGATCGGTTCGTGCGAAGGCAGTGCCGCACGTCTTCTGAACTCGATCCACATGCTTCCAAGAACGAACCACTCTTTCTTCCGTCGCCTCGCGGCGGGAGCGCTTGCAACCGCGCTTCCAGCAATCGCATCCGCGCAGGCCGACAGCGCGCACGTCGACAAGACATTCTTTACGCGTCGCGACGCGATCTACTCGGGAATCGCGCTCGCGGGCACCGCGGGGATCACGGTGTTCGACAAGCGCATCGCAAACTGGACGCAGAACTCGAGCGTGCAGGGCTCGCAATCGCGTCACGACCTGGTCGATGCGGCCACGCACGTGAACGAGACGCCGCTCACGATCGCGGCGGTCGCCACGTACGGAATCGGGCGGCTGGCGCACTCGGAGACCGTCACGGATATCGGCCTGCACGCCTCGGAAGCGATGATTCTCACGGACGTCATCAGCGAGACGATTCGCGGGCCGATCGGGCGTGCCCGCCCGCGCGTCTCACAGAATGATCAGTACAACTTCAAGTTCTGGGCGGGATTCACCGAGTTCGACCACCGCTCGTTCCCATCGCTGCACTCGGCGTCCGGGTTCGCGATGGCGGCCGCGCTGTCCGGTGAGATTCACGAGCGCAATGCGTCCGCCGCGAAATGGGTTTCCCCGATCCTCTACACGGCCGCGCTGATTCCCGGTGTGACGCGCATGTATCTCAACCAGCACTGGGCGAGCGACATCGTATCCGGAGCGTTCGTCGGCGCGTTGATCGGCCACAAGGTCGTGCGCTATGCGCACACGCACAAGCGATCCAAGCTCGACCGTATTCTGATGGGCAGCTCGGTCGTTCCGGACGGTCGAGGCGGCATGCTGGCGTCGATCACCCTCACGCCGTAGGCTCTAAGCCCCGGGAACTTTTTCGGGCCGCCGACCCTACTGCCGGCGGACTTCGTGCGCCCTCTCGGCCTTGACCACGCTGCCCATGAGCAACGCCGCGCAGACTCTCGTGTCTCTCGACCACTCCAGCCTGCTCGACCGCTACATCGCGGTCCGGGCGCAGACCGAAGCGCTCTGCGAGCCGTTGGAGACGGAGGATTACGTCGTGAGCACGATGAGCGACGTGAGTCCCACCAAGTGGCATCTCGCGCACACGAGCTGGTTCTTCGAGACCTTCCTGCTCGCGCCGTACGACGACGCGTACGTGTCGCCGAACCCGAAGTACTCGTTCCTCTTCAACTCGTATTACGTCCAGGCCGGCGAGCGGCATTGTCGCGCGAAGCGCGGCATCGTCACGCGGCCGACGGTTCGCGAGGTGTTCGCGTATCGCGCGCACGTGGACGACGCGATGCATACGCTCATCGACGCGATTGCCGGCGATGCGGAACATCCGGCACACGCGCTGATCGAGCTCGGCCTGCACCACGAGCAGCAGCATCAGGAGCTGCTGCTCACGGACATCAAGCACGTCTTCTGGATGAATCCCATGCGGCCGGTGTATCGCGCACGAACGCTCGCGGCTGTCCAGGTGGAGGCACGGCTTGCCTGGCACGCGATGTCGGACGGGTTGTATGAGATTGGTCATGACGGGACGGCGTCGGCCGCGTTCGCGTTCGACAACGAGTCGCCGGCGCATCGTGTCTTTCTGAACGCGTTCGAACTCGGCTCGCGCCTCGTCACGAACGGCGAGTATTTAGAGTTCATGGAAGACGCCGGCTACCGCCGGCCGGAGCTGTGGCTCTCGAACGGATGGGCGACGGTTGGCGAGCGAAAGTGGAATGCGCCCTTCTACTGGGAGCGCGCGGGCGATACGTGGACGGAATTCACGCTCGCCGGAACGCATCCGATCGCCACGACGGATCCCGTGTGTCACCTCAGCTATTACGAGGCGGACGCATTTGCGCGATGGGCAAAGGCTCGGCTTCCAACCGAGGCCGAGTGGGAGGTTGCGGCGCGCTCGTCGTCGCTCGACGGGACGTATGTCGAGTCGTGTCGTTTTCATCCTGCGCCAGCGCCGGCGACATCCGATCTGTCGCAACTCTTCGGCGACGTGTGGCAATGGACACAGAGCCCATATGTCGCGTATCCGGGCTATTCGCCGTCGGCGGGAGCGATCGGC
>Ga0070679_100000590_pt1 | contig 30767 bp, 29 predicted proteins | sample KBSC63BmetaG_FD_65652 | JGI IMG/M metagenome (GOLD analysis project Ga0070679, IMG submission 65652) | Corn rhizosphere microbial communities from Kellogg Biological Station, Michigan, USA - KBS C6-3B metaG | ecosystem: Host-associated > Plants > Roots > Rhizosphere | place: USA: Michigan... | reverse complement strand
TCACGCGATGAGAGGGATACCACCTGCTTCAGCAGCGTGGAGATTCAACTTCTAGCTACCACGGCTCACGCGATGAGAGGGATACCACCTGCTTCAGCAGCGTGGAGATTCAACTTCTCGCTACCACGGCCCACGCGATGAGAGAGATACCACCTGCTTCAGCAGCGTGGAGATTCAACTTCTCGCTACCACGGCTCAGCAGGTGGTATCAGGTAAAGGTGTGGGAGGCAGTTTAGGAAAAAGTTGAGACTCCACGCTGCTGAAGCAGGTGGTATCAGGTGACGGTGTGGGAGGCAGTATTAGGAAAAAGTTGAGACTCCACGCTGCTGAAGCAGGTGCTATCAGGTGCAAATCTGAAGCGGGTTTTATTTCGAGCTCACCGCAGGTAGCTTTTTGAAGCTCTTCTTCAGTGCGCTGCGCAGCCGATCGATCGCGGTCGTCGGATCGCCATTGACTACCGGGTCTGTATACAGCAACACCTCACCATTTCGCGCGTCGATTACTCCAATCTGTAATTTCAAGTAAGCCGGAACTCCGCCGACGAGTAGGTTAAAGGCAGTCTTGCCGCCGCTCAGTTTCTTTCCCTGTCCGCGAATGAAGACAATGGCGTCGGCGCTCTTTTCCAGATTCAGGTTCAGTACCTCATCGCCCATCGAAAAGCGACCCTTCTTAACGTCACTTCGTTTCTTGATGATCCTGGGTAAGAGATCGTCAAACTTCGTTTGAAAATCAGCGACATTGTATTGTGGTGAGTTGCCATCATTGGATGCGGCACCACTTCCCGGTAGCGTCGTTACCTGTTTTTCTTTCAACAAAACTTCCGCGATGATTTTTTCGACGCGAGCGCTCAACTCGTCCGATTCAGCGGCCATTCCCTCCGGGCCTTTCATGCTATCGCGGACGACGTTGACCTTCGCCGGAAGCACTACGACGTTGCGAATTGTAGTTTCCTTTTTTGAAATCTTTGGATGTAGAAACTGTGCCTGGGTCGATTGGGAACCGACGCATATGAACAACAATGTCGTCAGCGAAAATATAAGGATGCGCACGTTTATCATCTTCATGGTTTAACACTTTGGAGTGCGACGGCCTGCCGTCGCTTTGTTACCGCGCGGATTTCATCAACCGATGTTACAAAGCGACGGCAGGCCGTCGCACTCCAAAGTTCACTCTTTCTTCAGGGTTTCAATGCGTCGTTGAATTCGTTCGCGGTCCTGGGCGGAAGGCGACAACTCAACGTACTTTTCATAAGCAGCAACAGCATCATTCGCTCGTCCGAGTTTTTCGTAAAGCATGCCTAACCCCCGGTGCGTGACTGGCACCGGGCTCTGAGCATCAAGCGCGCGCAAGTACAACTCTTCAGCCTTTTTTTGGTGTTGCTCCCAATTCTCCTTACCTGCAGGTGTAGCCAGAAGGTCTCGCTCCTCCTCTTCAATCGTACGCTTCTCTCGCTTCTTCGCGGCATCCTTCTTCGCACTGTTCGTTAGCTCTTGTTCCGTCAGGTGTGGGGAACGTGGACCCAGATTTCTATAGGCCTCGGCCAGCCAGAACAGATTTTCAGAGTTTGGATCGAAGTCAACGAGACGCTGTGCGAAATAAACCGCTGAACGAAATCGGCCCGTATTGATCGACAACTGAAGGTTATGCCGCATCACCGGCATCATGTTCCGGAAATACGCCGCGCGCTCCCTATTCAGTTCCATCTGTGCAGTCACTTTGTCTGCACGTGCACCGAGGTAGGTGGTGAGATACTTGATTCGCTCATCAAGTGACGGATGATCGTTATAGAACAACCGGATATTCTCGCCTTCGAGGTCTTGATCCAGCAGCTTCATCACCTGAATCATTTCCTGTGGCGCGTATTCAGCGCTGATCATCATGTCAATGCCTTTGATATCAGCTTCGCGTTCAAGATCGCGACTATACCCGTACATCGTTGCGACCATAATAAAAGGCGCAACTGTTGTCACCGCCATGATCACTGCCCCAACCACACTTAACGGTGCGTACGAGCCAACCGCGGACATTATGTTCATGGTCAGGAATTTTTTGCGGTTACTGCGATTTTGCAGATACGTATGTCGTCGCATCACATGCGTGAGCTCATGCGCGATGATTGCTGCCAACTCCGATTCGTTGTCCAGCAGACTCAACAGACCGGTGGTGACGTAGACCGATCCGTTCGGGAGCGCAAACGCATTTGGCTGTGGGTCACGCAAAGCACGAAATCGCCACGAAACCTTCTCTATTACCAGGTCTTTTGGAACCAGTAATTTTCCGATGCGCATTAAATAGTCATTTGTGGCTTCGTCAACCAGCACGAGCCCATCGCGTTCCAGCTTATGATCGAGCAGATCTGACTGTTCAAGTACATCCAAATCGACCTGGCTAAACTTGAACTCTTCATTGACCGGCGGCGGGGTTGCTTCTACAGGCGCAGTTTTCTTTTGAGCGATTGCGACCGGCGAAAGCGTAGTGAATACGAAGGAGAGGCAAAGCGCCGCGACGATCAAGCTTGTGAGCTTATGGGGGAACATAAGGGTACGTTTTTGAGAGCTAGCGGGAGAGCCGGGAATTGAGACTGTCTTAGAATTCACCAGAATAGTCAAGATCTAACAAGGAACAGTATTAAGAAGTCAGTTCACGCTGATCCAACCACTTGCCGGCACAAACGTTTTCTCTTTGAGATCGATCATTACAACATAGGCTCCCATTGCTCCGATGCGGCGATTAGGTCCGTAGGTAATGTTGGGTGTCAGACCAGTTTGATACTCATTGAAAGTCTCGAGCATTTGAATCAAACGCTCCCTCGTCAAGTTCAGACCCGCTTTCTTCAAACCTTCGATCAATATTTTCGCCGCGGCGTAGGCCGAGATCTGGGCAGCCCTATGTTTGGCGGGTAATTTGTATTTCTCGACCAGCGCCTGAAACTCCTGGGTTGTAGGGCCAGTGACATCGGCTGGGGAACTAGGCATTGTCACGAGCAGCTTTCCTTGAAATCCAACAGGAGCGGCAAAAATGTCTGAGCCCGCGCCTCCTGCTTGTAACAGGATTTGAGGAAACCACCCGACCTTTTCGCAATGCGTCAAGAACGGATTCAAGTCTTCCGAACGTCCAACGAAGAATACGGAACCGGGATTGATTTCTTTCAGCTGACTCACCATAGTCGAAGGATCAAAACTTCCGACCTGGTATTCATAAACCGGAGGGGTATTCAAGTTTTCTTTTCGACTCTCTTCTTTGATCGCCTCTACAACTTTGTCGTTCAACTGGCCGGAAGAATAGAGAACGGCAATTGTGGGACGCCTGGCATCCGAACGATTCGAGACAAAACTCACCAGCGCTCGAGCTTGACCCGGGTTACCTGAGAGGAGATAAAACACATGACGGTTCAAAGGAACGCCTGACTGTGGATTGAGAGTGAGTGGCCCTACCAGCGGCACTTCCTGTTCACGCATTAACGAGGTTATCTCAGCTTCCGCACCTGCAATGAAGGCCCCAACAAACGCGAAGATTTTTTCGTTCTTCAGAAGACGTTCGATGTTGACGCGCGTTGAGGCAGGGGTTTCACCTGTTTCGATGACCTTCAGCTCGAGGTGCCTTTCGTTAATTCCGCCCTGCAAATTAGCTTCTGTGAAAGCGGCGGCGAGTACGCTTTTTACGGCTTGGCCCATGTCGGCGAGTGGACCGTTTGCTGGAACTACGGTACCAATCTCAATATTGTCACTTAAATCGATCTGACCGGCACGTTTTTCCTGCGGTGATATCTGAGTCTGTGTTGTTCCGGTACCGCCGAGACATAGAGTAATAACTAAGGAGACTGCCAACAAAGTCGGCAATCCAGTCGCGAAGTTAGCTTTTTTCATATTATTTATGCTGAGAAATGCCCGTGATGGTGTCATAAAGGGAATGAGGAGGCAATCGGGTCTCGACCCGTTTGACTTCATGGCGACATTCTCATAATACTTTCGCCGTCTTCTCGCATCGGTCCACACCGAAAGTTATAGTGTTACTACACTTTTTCACTCGTCATATTTGGTTAATACTTGCGGGCGGGGGCGTCGGCATTGTAGGACGCTACCTTCAACTCTACATTCGTCACGCTCACAATCTAATTCTCCCGGATCCAACTGTAGACCTGATCGAGCTTCATCAGACGCATGGTTACAACGCACATGCTCTCGTTGGTATCAATTCAGGCGTGCGTTTGTGGAAGTCTCCCGATAGGAAAGGAGCTGTTGGCCATAACGAATTTGGCAACGTTTGGTTAGTGCCTGGTGAGCCTCTCGCGAGTGCAGAGAATTTAGCACACGTTACTGATGGCTTTTTGCAACACGCACGCGCCGAGGGACGTGTCGTTGCATTCATGCCGGCCACTGAACGATTTGCAAAGTACAGCAGCCTGCTCGGACTTCGGGCAATCAAAATCGGTGCAGCACCCTATTTCGATCTGCCGACCTGGGCCCCTCGCGGCGATCGCGCAAAGAAAGCCCGAGCCGGCGTTAATCAGGCCCGTCGCGCCGGTGTGAGTGTTACAGAGGTAGTCGTAATCGATGAAAACCTCATTCGAGAGACGGCCTGTCTTTGCAAGAGCTGGTTTGCTACCCGGCGAAGTGCGCTCCGATTCGAATGGCTATTGAGTGTCGATGTGTTCCAGCACAAAGATAGAAAAAAGTATTTCACTGCGCGCGACACAAACGGGACACTCGTGGGGTTTGTTGCTGCAAGCCCGATTCCGGCGCGAAACGGCTGGTACCTTGAAGATGTTTTGCGCTCGAAAGATGCGCCTAATGGAACTACGGATCTTCTGATTGTTGAAGTTCTTGAGTTGTTAAAACGTGACGGAGCACAGCTGGCAACACTTGGTACCGCTCCCATGGCGATGGAAGGGACTAACGATCCTGAAGTGCACGCTAGCGCTTCGTTGTTTGCAGTAGTTCGATTCGTCGCTAACTGTTGCTCCCTTTTCTACAATTTTGACGGCGTCAGACGCTTTAAAGCTAAATTCGCGCCGAGCTGGTGGGAAAGTGAATACGTGCTGATGTCGCCAGAGGTGACGACACCTCTTCGGATTCTCAGTGCTTTCGTGAAGGCGACGATACCAGCGGGACCTTCAACATTAATCGCACGTCAAATCTCTCGCGGTTGGCGACGGATGAGAACGATGAACGACGCAGCGGCCCAGCTAAGAAACACCGAGTTGCTCGATGAACCGATTACTTCTCGAGTCGAGCCGCACGTTTACCCAAGGCGGTCCGTCGAGGTTGATGGTTTGAGATTGAATTACGTCAGCGTCGGAAGCGGCAGGCCAGTCGTCTTGATTCACGGCAACCCCGGTTCGCATGAGGACTACACGTTAGCACTAGTTGGAATACTGGCCCAGTCTTATCACGTCATCGCTTTCGATCGTCCGGGACACGGCTACAGTGAACGACTCGATTCGGTGGAGACTACGGTTGAAGTCCAGGCTGGAATAATCCGCGAGGCCATGCTGAGATTATCGATCGAGAAGCCGGTACTGGTCGGACATTCATGGGGCGGTTCGCTGGTGCTTGCTGCGGCAACCGCGTACGAAAATGATTTGTCGGGAATTGTCTTACTTGCGCCTGCAGCATTTCCAACCGTCAGCATTGAATGGTGGTCGCTGCTGCCTCATGTTCCGGTGCTGGGCAAGTTTGTTGTTAAGACATTGACGCCGTTTGTCGGACGTGCCCTGGTGAAAGAAAGTTTGAAAGAGGCTTATCACCCTCAGGATGTGCACGACGATTACGCAGAGCGTTCTGTCGAGATGTGGACACAGCCGGCACAGATTAGAGCCTGTGCCTATGATGAGAGAACTCTCCGGGCGAGTCTGAAAACAATTAGTCAACATTACTCGCGTATCAAGATGCCTGTAGCAATCGTAACTGGTTCCGGCGATCGAATACTCGAACCTGCCAAGCATGCGTACCCACTTCAGAAAGCAATCAAGCATGCGAAACTTGTAGTGCTTCCCGACACGGGACACCAGCTCCCCCAAACTCGACCCGAGGCGGTTATCTTTGCGATCAATGAAGTGTGGCGGGAAGCAGAAGTCAGAACCGAAACGCGGTAGCGGCAGGTTTACATCCAGAAGCTGCTTTACAGAAATACGAACCTGACTCGATCACGACGTGTTTGAGTTTGTTTAGTTCGTTGAAATGAGTTCGGAGAAGTGGTGAAAAGCGATAGAGTCGAAAACATACCACTTTCAGAGGCTGTCACTCACCTGCTCGAGGAATGCCGTACTGTCCTGCCTGGCATACAAGCACTTTTTGGGTTTCAACTCATCGTTGTATTTAATCCTGCTTTTCAAGAGAAACTCAGTGCGACAGAGCGCGCGCTTCATTTGATCGCAATCGGTCTGACCATCGTTGCCATCGCAATGGTCATGGCGCCCGCAGCTTATCACCGCCAGAACGATCCCCGGTCAGTTAGCGAAAACTTCATTGCCGTTGCAACAAGATTGCTGCTGTACTCAATGTTTCCGTTGATGCTCGCACTGGGGTTGGAGTTTTTTCTCATCGCGCGAGTAATCACAAACCACCTGGTTCTCAGCATCCTGCTCACCTTATTGTCAGTCACCATTTTTTCTACGCTCTGGTTCATTCTTCCTCGAAACAAAACGCTTCAGAAGTTTTTGTCGCGGTGACCGCGAATCACCCGGGACCATTGACGTTGGATTTACTGCAACCTGCGGAGAAAGATTGACGCCGCACGCGCCCTAACTCTCTTTCTTTAAGCGCGAAAATAATACTTGCCATAACCAGGCAGCACATAGTAGTCTAATTTAGACTACTTAAGTTGAGAACGGAGGAATTTGGAGATGGAAGCAGGCAGTCGTGAGTTAAGGGACTTGGTGTCGATTGGACCCGCGATGCTGCGGGACCTCAGGATTCTGGGGATTCAGAGCGTCGACCAGTTGGCGAAAAAGAAGCCGCGTCGCATGTACAACGAGCTTTGCCGGCTCATGGGGCCGCAAGACATTTGCTGTCTCGATGTGTTTACCGCAGCCGTCGCACAGGCTAAGAATCCTGATCTGCCAAGCGAACAACGACAATGGTGGTATTGGAGCAGGAAAAGGAAGGCCCGCGATGGGCAGGGGTAAAGCCGCAGTCACGACGCCCGATTTAGTGATCCTGAGTCTACTCGCCGAGCGGCCGATGCACGGTTATGAAGTGAACGCTGAATTGGAACGCCGTCAGGCGCGTGATTGGGTCGCAATCTCGCGGCCTCAAATCTATTACTCGCTCGAGAAATTAGTGCGCCAGGGTTTGCTGGCTGAATCCGCTGACACGGGAGTGGTTCTTGGCGCTGATCGTCGGGTTTTGAGAACGAGCGCGAAAGGTCGAACAGTCCTCGCGCGAGAATTGGAGCGCGATAGCTGGACGAATCAGCGTGAACGGCCGGCGTTTCTGACATGGCTTGCGCTCTCCTGGCAAGCAAGTCCACTCGCAGTTAAGCAGCAAATCCAAAGGCGTTTGAAATTTCTCAAAGTGGAACTCGATCGCGAGGAAAAGACACTTGAAGATGTGCGCCATGAAGTTGGTCACGAGTATCACGAAGCGGTTTGGATGTTGAAGCTGACGATCGCTCAGCTCAAGTCGGAACTCATGTGGGTGAAACAGATCGCCCGTGAGTTGCCTCAACGAGCAGCAGCCGCGAATCCTAAGGTCGCCACTACGGCTGTGGCTCGCCGGCGACGAAGAGTTGGTTAATTGTGAAGAAAGTCCGACGAACTTTAGGAAGCTCTGATTAGGTACGACAGGCTGTTAGCCTGTCGGTGATCTTGGGCCACAATCGTGAAGGTAAACCACGACAGGCTAACAGCCTGTCGTACTTAGTCAGAGTTTCCTAAAGTTCGTCGGACATCAAATCGGAGGATGTTTTCATGAAAACAATCGTACGCGTTTCGTTACTACTACTATTGCTGCCGCTCTGTTTTCCTTTTTTGGCTTCATCGAAAGCTGAAATCCAGGCGGATGCGATCAACAAGACTTTTGAGGATAACGTCCTCAATAATCTTGCCGGTGATTGGACGCTAAGCCGAAAGATGCACGGTCAGAACTCGCTAAGCACCGTTCATGCAGAATGGGTTCTGAATCATCAATTTCTTTTCATTCACATGAAGGAACAAAGCAATCCTTCGCAGTACGAAGCGCGGGTTTATATTGGCTATGACACTGCAAGCAAGAAATACATTGTGCACTGGATCGATATGTTCGGCGGACGCGTTTCGGAAACGCTTGGTTACGGAAACCGTGAAGGCAATTCGATCAAGCTCGAATTCAACTACCCCGATGGACTATTCCACAATACGATGACCTGGCATCCGGAAAATAAGAGTTGGACAACGCTGCTGGAACAGAAGGATCAGAAAGGTAAATGGTCAGTCTTCGCAGAAGAAGTTCTGCGACGCGCGTAGAGGCGTTCCAGGCTAGCGCGCTCGAGCCAACGAAGCGAACGGACCACCACGATTGATAGAACAACGGGGCCGCATAATCGACCACGACAGGCTAACAGCCTGTAGTAGCGCGCTCAAGCCAACAAAGCTAAGATGAACGCCGTTTGTCATCATTCTAATACTCGGCGAACACATGAAAAAAGGAGAAAACGTTTCCGCCTTTCAACTCGCAGGGATTTACTCCGAGCTCGGAGAACGTGACGAGGCGTTCAAGTGGCTTGAAAAGGCTTTTCAGAATAAGGAAATTGATCTGGTATATCTGAAGGTCTCGCCATATGGGACAAGCTGCGCGATGATCCGCGATTTGCAGATATGATCCGACGACTCGGTTTTTCGGTGTGATGCTGGATGTAATAATTTGATAGCTGGTCGGTTGACCATCCGCAAACGCATTTGCTATAAAAAACGCTCGCGTTTTTGAGAGTGATACTCACTATCTGAACGACGATACATTCCGCAGTAGCTCAATGGCAGAGCATTCGGCTGTTAACCGAAGGGTTGTAGGTTCGAGTCCTACCTGCGGAGCCAAAGTTTTAACCTGGGAAGACTTAAAGGTCTTCCCTTTTTCTTTATGTTTTGGGTCTACATCATCGAGAATCCGAGTGGCAAATGTGTTTTTCGTGCTGCGCCTTCATCTCCGTCATGACTAATCCCGATCTCGGATTGTTGCTTCTCCCGATTCATCGGGATTGAGGAGCGGCCCCGCAAACCGCTCCTTCAACCCGCCTTCGATACGTCACCAGCAGGTTAGTGCTGTTGAGTTAGCCTGCGGAGAAGGTACCAGTCCCACCACCGGGCGTTCCCAGTGAAATCCCAAGGCCATAGAACTCTGCATGTCCGATGTATGAGTTGTTTTGAAACCAAGTGACCTGAAATCCACCACCACCAATACTAAGGCCCGTGGCTTCGAAACTGATTCCGGATGCTCCTATGAGAGTATTGGGATCAACGTTAAACGTTGCTTGTCCGCCTAACGAACCAGTTGCTCCCAATCCGAGAACTCCTCCCTTGCCGAGAAAATTCAGGGTTGGCCCACCAGGGAAGACCAAATTGCAACTAACCTGAAGGTAAACAAAGACGTAGGCGGCAGCTCCACTGGCACTACTCGTGCTCCAACTTGCCGCATTGACGTCCAGGTTGGCGTAGCGTTTGCCAAGATCGGCGAAATGTCCCGTAATCGCGTTATGTGTTTCTTGAACTCGCCTTTTCATTTCGGTCGAGTCGACTGCTGTTTGTGGTGCGCTCATTTTTTCATCTCCTCTTGAGTTATGAAAAATTGCCAGCCGTCAGCCGATTCTATTCAGTTTCTGCGAACGCAGCCTCGTGTTGGCAATCGGAATGCGCGGTCTTCGAGGCGACCGTGTGGCCGAGTACCTCGCGTTGAATTCATGCTCCAACTGTTAACGCGAGAACTGGCTCGGAACACCACCATCCGAAGTTTCTGAAACCGGCGGTCAAAGGGACCGCGCTCAACGTCTCAATAAAGATCGACTTTAGATCAAAAAAGGGCGGCAACGTTGAGTTGCCGCCCTTCGTTTGAAAGAGTGACTGCAGATCAGAATTCAAACCGACCCGCAACCTGAATAACTCGATTCAGTCCACTGCCGCCAATCGTGTTCGCTGAAGTGATCTGACCGAATGTCGGACTGTTGACGTTGAAGATTGTGTTGCTGGTTCCGTTCAGGTTCAGACCGGGCGTAAGAATTCCGGTTAGAAAGTTCGTATGATTCAGAAGATTGAATGCGTCCGCGCGGATTTGGAAACGCATCCGTTCATTTAACCGGATACTCTTTGTCAACGACATGTCCAGCTCCGTGAACATTGGGCCATTGATCGTACTCCGTGCCAGGGTTCCGAACTGACCAGGACCATTGTCAAAGAATACTTCACCCGAAAACGCAGGCTGGCCAAACGCCGCTGCCCCGCGCCCGTTGGAGTTAATCACCGAAGGATTTATGAAGTAGACGTTCCCGTTCTGATTGAAAATACCTATCAAGTCACTGATCTGAGCATTCGTGAGATCGGTGACGGCAGTCTGGTTAGCTGATCTTCCTACACGGTTCAGCGTGCCTCTTGGGTCAACTATAGTCAGCGGCGTACCCGTGTTGATGCGGAGAATGCCGCCCAATTGCCATCCTCCCACCAGCCGATCAACCGCACCACCATGGTCGCGCAAGAAGTACTTTCCTTTTCCAAACGGCAGATCGTAGACCGCGTTGAGATTGAAGACGTGCGTCTCATCAAAATCTGCACGGCCATAGTCGAGATGCGGATTCTGGTTATCCAGGAAAGCTGCAACCCTCGTCTGATCTTCGCTATTGATACCTGGATTACCCGGACTAATGTTGTCCAGAGTTTTTTGGAAAGTGTAGTTTGCCTGCAGTAACAAACCTTGCGAGAACCTGCGCCGCAACTCAACTTGCAACGCGTTGTAATTGGATTGGCCGAGGTTTCCCAGTAAGTCGAGAATTCCCATGTTCGGGTTGGGCAGTATCTGCACGGATCCTGTTTGGCCCAGAGTTACGTACCGGCGCGCCAGGTCAGCTACTGAGCCATTCAACAGGAGGTTTCTCACTGCCGTGCTGTTCAAGGAGCCACCGTTTGCGAGCGACGGAAAGACCGTCAAAGTCTGGCAGCCTGAATTCTGTTGCGCCGTGCAGGCGGCGTCACCCGTCAATAACAAATTCGAACGCGCACGAATGTAGTCCGAAAGAAAGCCGTTGCCACGAATGTCTACCTGATTGAGATCCACGGTTCGAATTAATTCATGACTGCGATTCCCAACGTAGCGAACTTCGAGAACCGACTTGAATCCGATCTCGCGCTGTATGCCAAAGTTGTATTGCTCAACTCGTGGCAACTGCAGGTTCGGGTCAATGAGAAAAGCCACATTCGCGCCAGGCGCCAGAGCATTGATACTCGAGAAGGTCAACGGTGGTGATACAAATGTAGGTGTAGGAATTGGCGGAGGACTGTCGATCACTGAAGTCAATCCAGATTCGACCGGCGTGACCGAGAGCCCCTGATTCTGCAACGCGTTGTCAGGTGAGCGGACGAATTCATCGTTGATATAACTTTCACTGAAGCCTCCGCGAATCACTGTCTTCCCACCTCCCGGGAAGAGCATGCGACCGAATCTCATCTTGAAGTTCGGCGAATACGCAAAGCCAATGTTTGGAGCGAAGTTGTTTTTGTCGGATTTGAAAAACTGGCCAGGTGAACCGGCGTTGCCTCCAACAAAATCAAAGGTTCCATTTGGATTCAGCAGCGCGGCATTTGGATCCATTCCGCCAGTCACAACCTCGAGTCGCAAGCCACTGGGATCCTTGATGCCAGTGAAGAGCTCGTAACGTACTCCCAGGTTAAGTGTCAGGCTGGGCCTAATGCGCCACTGGTCGGCCACGTAGAACGACAGATTGTTGTAGTTCAGCGTGTTAATAATTGGCGCGCCTGGTACAAAGCCCGAGGTCTTACTGGTCACGTTGAATGTGTTTTGTGACTCTCCAACGAGTCCGGCGAGTTCAGATTGCAAGGCGTTTGCCACCGCGATCTGATTAGGATCGCTAAGATTGGGTATCGTGAAAAACGACGAGAATCCCGGAGTATTCGCCGGCACGAATCCGAAATTTGGAAAGTTAGAATTGTCGAGAAAGTAGGTTGGCAGTGATGAACCGCCGAAAGAAACAATGCGGTACATGTTGTCCTGGCCGCCAAAGCGGAAGGAGTGATTTCCCCACGAGTACACCGCATTGTCCTGGATGTTGTAGAGCTTCGTGGTACGACCCTGTGACAGAAAGGTGTTCTCCGGACTATCGGTGAGTGGCAGCGAGATGAAAAAATCGGAAGGCAGACCGCTGGTGTTGAAGAATGGATTGCTCTTCTGATAGCCGCCGCGTACCTCGTTGTTAAGCCTGTTGCTGATGGACCAGTTATAAGCCCCGACCAGCTCATTCGTAGTCGCTGTCTGAGATCCGAAAGGAGTGATATTGAATCCTCCCGTATCGGTATCAGGACGCAGGAAGTTGTCGTTGGTGCGGTGCCATACGAAATTGATGGTTTTCGTTTGACTCAAATCATAGTCGATGCGCGTCGTTGACAGGTTTATCTTCACATCGGCTCGCTGATTGAAAGTGAAGCCCGTGGTGTTGAGTTGATCTCCAACCTGATTGTTATTGCCGGCTGTTGGCAAACCCGAAAGAATGCGACTTGAGATTAGTGGATTGATGCTCAGTCCCTGGCTTCCAAGCACATCAAACTGTCGTGTAACACCGTTGTCGTCCACGTAAGTAAAGATGCCCTGTCTCGCTGACGGCGTAAGGATCGTGCGCGTCGTCGAAGTTGTTTGAGGCAAGCGCAGTCCTTCGTAGTCAAAAAAGAAGAAGGCCTTCTTTAGATGTTTTAATCCGGGTCCGCCCTCTCCGAACCCCGGAAACCAAATTGGTCCACTAACTTTGCCCCCAAACTGATTCTGATTGAATGGCGGTTTTTCGACCCCATTCCGATTGTTAAAGAAACCGTTGGAAGCCAGAGCTGCATTTTGATTGTATTCGTACAAAGCACCATGAAACTCGGCGCCACCACGCGCAGTGACGTACTGCACTTGAGATGTGCCACCACTCCCCAATGAGGGATTGGGATTTTGTGTAACTATCGTGAATTCGGACAGATCGTCGATTCGAGGTCGATCCGGATTGAAATTGCCTTCGCGAATGAAATTATCCTGTACGTTCAAACCATCGCGAGTAATGTTTTGTGCCGAGGTTCGTTGTCCGTCGACTTCACCGCCTTGACTGACGCCAGGCTGTAATTGAATCAAGCTGGTTGGATCCCGTCCGTTGATGGGTAAGCCAAGCATCTGAGTTTCATTAACGGTATTGCTGAGTTCGGCATTCGTCGAGTTAACGATATCGGCGCCTGCGAAGACATTTACTTTTTCTTCAATCGCGCCGACTTCCAATGTCGGTGTCAAGACATACTCTTTGCCTACATCGATTCTCACGTCGCTGGCCGTGAGTGTTTTGAAACCAGGAGCCGAAAAAATGGCGGTATAAGTGCCGACAGAAAGTTGTGGAAAACTGAAGGCTCCCTGGGCGTTTGTTTCGACTGTGTGTGACTGTTTGGTTTGATTGTCGGTAACGACGACCGTGGCATTTGAAATAAGACCGTCTGGGCCTGACACGGTTCCTGAGAATCGACCGGTCGCCGCTTGTCCGTATACGAGCGTGGAAATTGTCATCACACTCAAACAAAGTAAGAAATGCAACATCGGCACACGTAGTGAGCGACGCTGCCGAAGCAGTTTCACTTCCATAATAATTCGCACCCTTTCTCCCATTTGGTTAACGTGGTTTTCGACGAGACCGACCCTCGCAAGATCGATCCAAAATAGATCTCAGCAGTAGACAGAGTTCGGCCTCGCATGGATTCGTCGGACCAATGAACCGTGGAGTCAGTTCTGAATTACTGTTGCCGGAGTAGAAGTCTCCGCACAGTAATCAAGTAAGCGCTCGGACTGGCGCTAGAAGGGAGTCGGCAATGATCGTGGCAACCGATATGCCAGCCCCAAAGGGTGAATGAGAAAAGAAAAGTTGAATTTTTGGAACGAGTGAGCGTTATTGGAGACAACAAGGGTGGGGCGTTCTTGCGCGCGGTGAAAAAACGGCACAGTTTAAGTTGGAACTTTTTGTGACCTGGAAAAGACGAGCCCTTGCTGGTTAAACGCATTGACCGGATATCGCGTAGCGATGAGTTTGACGAATCACTTATTGTTTCGTCGCCTTCTCAGTTCCGGTTTGCTGACCGGCTCCGCCCCAGACTCCATCCAATGATCCATCAGGCATGACCTCGTAGGCTACGAAACCACATTGTTCACCGCCGAATCCTACAGCAATGTTATCTCCAACCCGGATGCCGAATCCTTGGCTGTTATTGCTCCAAACGAATTTATAAGCACGGCCAGCGGCCTGGACTGAGAGTTTCAACTGGTAACGTGTGCCACTTGGATTCGTTCCCGCGGCTTCGTAGTCTCCTTCGATGCCTCGACCGCTAACGTGCTTCGCTCTTTCAGTACCACTTGCGTTCGTGCCCCAGTTGCCCCAGATTCCGTCCAGCGTCCCATCACTCATGATCTTGTAATCAATAACGCCGCAGCCGCTGCCATCACTTCCATTCGCGAAGGCTACAGCGATGACCTTTCCGTTTCTCACGCCTATACCGTTGTACTGGCGGCCGGCATTCCACCTGAATTCGTAGACATTACCCTGCGTTATTACCTCGAGGCTGCCCGCATATGGATCACCATTAGGATTAGTACCTGAAACCCTGTATCGGCCCTCGACATTAATGGGCGAGTCTGGCGCGTGATCCTGGGAAGCAGCCGGGGAGGCAATGATGACAATCAGTAGAATGAACAAAACCGGAATAGCAATGAACGGATTACGCGATTGCATCGCTTCTTCTCCTCGGGGTGATTCGCTATGGAATCAAGAGATGTCAGGATGAACAAAAGTACATTACCACTAAACGTCGGAATAAATAATCAGTCGGTGTCAGCTCGTCCGTGAGGAGCAAGTGCGCGGAAGATCAATCCAATGCCTCCAGCGAGGAGCACAATCATTATGAGCGTATTGAACAGACTGGTTGGCTGAAAATAAATGTGAAGATTCATTAGAATCCCGGTGAAGATAATCACTATTCCAACGCCTAAAAGCAGCCATCCTGTGATCGATTTGCCGTTGAAGAACAAAATGCCAATACCGATCATTAGCGGCACCAATGATAGACCAAACATACTGTAGCCCCACATGGCCCAGAAACCAGTAGCAACCGTCACACGATTGGTGATCAGGTAGGCTCCTGCTACTGCCATCGCTAAGCCAAGGCAGAACTCTCCAATGCCACCCGGCGTGCCGCCCACACGTCGAAATCGGGATTCATCGTTCATAGCATCGTCATCCTCCATCAATTTCTCAATTCACAAGAAAACGTCTTGTCTCCTTCGCATTGGTTCTTGAGCTCGAAGCAGTTTCGGTCTTTTCACAAACCAGGCGGTCTAACTGATCCGGTTTGACAACAGCGATTCCGAATCTGTGCAAAGCCTGCAGACAAACGGTCACGGCGGGCCACCATAGTGGAATCGGAACGGCACGATAACGCTTGCTGATACGCAACGCCAGGCGCGTGCCAGTTAAGTCTTCGGGACCACACACGCTTTCTATTCTGACTCCGTCGTCGTGTTGTTGGATAAGTCCAGCAGCCAGGCTGGTGAAGTCATCAACATGCAGCGGAGCAAACCGTATATTAGAATGGCCGAACAGCGCTGGAACGACTCGCCATCTGCGCGCCATTGCTAACATGCGATCGATACCTTCGTTCCCGCCAGCAGCGTAGACTTCGGCCGGACGAATAATTAGTAGACTCTTCCACTCTAACTTCTGGAGTTCCTGCTCAGCAGCAAGTTTTGATTCGCCGTACGCCCCACCACCGCGGGTAGCACAACGCGTACTAATGTAGACGAATCGGCGACAACCTTTTTCGCGAGTTAGCTCAGCAAGTCGAACTGTTCCTTTTGAGTTGACCGTCCAGTATTGCTGCTCGTTGGACGCATGAGTCACTCCCGCAAAGTGAATGACCATATCAAAAGACAGTCGCGATAACGTTTCACCAAAATCAGATTCAAGGTCCAGATCGATGACGTGCAATCTGGGATCTGTAATCGGAATATCTTTTTGGTGACGGCCACACCAAAACTCCCAATCGGTATTCGATAGCAACTGCCGCATCACGCCAGGAGCCAGAGATGAAGCAGCACCAGTAACGAGAATTCGCATGATTCTTTAATAATTAGATTCGTCGTTTGCCGCCGGATTGGAATACGTAATAACATCGGCGCGTGAGCGACCCGCATTTTTCACTCGTAGTTCTTTGTTACCGAAGTGGTCAGAATATTATTCCATTCGTTGAACGTTTGCAGCGAACATTATCACGATGCAATTTTTCGTGGGAGCTCGTACTCGTTGGAAACTATATCGAGGGAAGTGATGACGAAACACCTCAAGTAGTCGCTAAACTCGCCGAGGGTTCAAATAATATCCGCACGGTAATTCGCCCGAAACAGGGAATGATGGGATGGGATATGCGGATGGGACTTGATGCCGCGCGTGGTACCTACATCGGAGTAATCGATGGCGACGGGCAATTTCCGCCGGAATCGATCATCGCGTGTCTATTGAAATGTGAGCTTGAGGATCTGGATTTAACGAAAACATACCGCGTCATACGCGACGACGGTTTATATCGACGCCTCATCTCAGTTGTATACAACGGGATCTTCAGTCTGCTTTTTGGATTCAAAGTCCGCGACATCAACTCCAAACCTAAAATCATTCGACGTGATAAATACGAACTGCTGCAGCTCGAATCCGACGATTGGTTTGCCGACGCGGAGATAGTGATTCGGGCCCGTGAGCTCGGTCTCAAGATCGGGGAAACACCTGTCCATTTCAAGGTCAATGACAACAGAGGTTCGTTCGTAAAGCCGAAGGCGATCCTCGAGTTTAGCTCGAATCTCTTCAAGTATCGGTTCTCAACCAGGCAAAGGGCGAAGGTCAGGTCGCTTTCTCGTTCTGCTGTGAAGTGAGCGGTAATCCGTTTACCAGAGACTGCGGAAAAATGAACTTTTCATTCTCCCCAAGCTTTAGCTTGGGTAGTGGTGCGCGCGATTCTCGGAACCGTTTCAACGGTTTACCTGTAGAAAGCTTTGATTGCTCAGTACGTTTCCGCGGCGCCAAACCCCAGATAGAGAACAGAATCTGAGAAACGGCTTTGTTTTCGGAGGAGCGTTTTAACCGATCATCAGCAAGTCGATAAACCGTTGAAAACGGTTGCGGAAGCTAGTGGCACCTAACCCCAAGCTGAAGCTTGGGGAGAATGAGAACGGTTTTTCACACACTCTGTAAAGCATATCTGCCATTACTCTACTCGCCGCGCAATACAAACAGCCGAAACACCAAAAGGAAGTCTCCAACGTTTAAGAATGAACCGCTCTGCCGCGAACAAGCGACTAAACGGTCCATTCAGGAGTGGGATGTTTATTCCGTATTCCGTTGCCGCGCGCAAACCCAGCAACCGCATTACGGAACGCACGAGAAGTACGGGAAGAAAAAAGCTAATGTTTGCGTAGCTGGACCACTCTATGGAAAATCCTGCGGCTTCGACAGCCCTCAATAAGTGCGGCAAGGTGTAGCGCCGCCTGTGGTTGCTAACGTCATCCTGAACACCCCAAAGGAACATGAAAGCCGGAACGAACAACAACAGACGTCCGTCTTTTCGTAGGACTCTTCTCATCTCTCGCAGTCCAGCGACGTCGTCATCAAGATGTTCTACAACGTCGAGAGCAGTGACTAAGTCAAACGAGTTGCTTTCGTATGGCAGCTGTTCTATGGCTCCAAGCTTGACCGAATCCAAACCTCGCTCGCGACAGAAGTCGACGGCTTGTGGGGAAATGTCAACGCCTTCCGCTTGCCCGTAGGCCGCGAGCATTTTGAGATTCGCTCCCGTACCACACCCAACATCGAGGATGTTTGGATTCCGATAGTTGAGCGCGGCAAAGATCTTTTCTACCAGGCATTGAATAATTAGCCGTCGGCCTACATACCACCAGTGGGTCTCCTCAACCTGGTACACGAGGGGATAGTGATGCGACTGCATCTCTTTGGGCAGATTGCCGGCGACAGTGTCATTCATGATCTTAGGCTGCATTCACTGTTTGCTACACGGCGAGAAAAAGTCAAGCAGGCATTCGCAGGGCAGGGAAGCAGTCGGCAGGGCGGGAACAGTCGGCAGGGGCAGGAGCAGGAGCAGGCGCAGGTAATTGAGCTGTCAAAAGAAAGTTGACGGTGCGAGAAGTAGACACTAGCCTTTGCTGCTCCTGCTCCTGCTCCTGCTCCTGCTCCTGCTCCTGCTCCTGCTCCTGCTCCTGCTCCTGCTCCTGCTCCTGCTCCTGCTCCTGCTCCTGCTCCTGCTCCTGCTTTTCCCGTTGGTCCAAAGAATCTAGAATCACAGAATGCTCGTCCCCCTTCAATGCAACTCATGTAACGCACCGCTCGCGGTTGTTGATGCGGTGACCCTCGTTTGTCCTTTCTGCGGAACGATAAATCACGTTCCCGAGAAATATCGTGAAGAGCTTCGTCTGACGCGCGATCTCGACGAAGCAACTCGAACATCTTTGGCAGAGTGGGCGCGGTTGAACCGGATCAATATCCCACGATGGTGGTTTGTTTTTGTAGCAGGCCTGCCTTTCGTTCTGCTAAGTGTTGGCCTTGCGGTGATGCTACTGGCCGGCTTTGCCTGGCCAGACAGCCGCGGTGCTCTTCCACTTCTGCTTGGTTTGTGCGTGTGGCTTCCATTAATTCCAGCGCAAGCGTTAGCTGCAAGCGTCAGCATGAAAAGTATTCTCGTCAGCGGGGCTGCGCAGCTGGGCGTGGCATTTGCTGCGAGCCCACCATCAGCGCCGGGAGCCCCACCGAATTGTCGTCAGTGTGGCGCGCCACTCTCAATCAGACCCGAGGATATATTGGTGCGATGCATCTATTGCCAGGCTGAAAGCATCGTCAACCTCGATCAACTTGCAATGCATAATCTTCAAGCGCGCGTCGGAGCTGCGCGAGCGAGCCTGGCGCAAGCGATGGCCGCGCTCACCACACGAGCCGGAATTGTAAGAGTTGAAACGGTGGGACGTACGCTTGTCGGGGTTGGATTTTTGATTTTTCCGCTTGTGTGGTCCTTCGTCGCGTCGGTGCGAACCAGCTATTGGTCGATACTGATCGCCGTCGACGTATGGATCCTTGGTATTTGTTTGTTCTGGTATGTTCGCGAAGCTTTTCTACCAAAGGTCACAATTGAAGAACTCGACGCAATCATAAATAGTCGAAGTGATGGATCTGAGGTTGATTCGTCCAAAGCGAAGCCATTAACAAGCACACGCGGCTGGTACGACCACACTTCCGAGAAACGGAACTTCGCTATTCCAGCAATCGTGGCGCTGATGTTTCTCGTTATTCAAGTGATGGTTTTGAAATCGTAACTTTGGAGTGCGACGGCCTGGCGTCGCTTTGGTACTGCGCTATCCGGACAATCCGCGGCAGGTATAACAAAGCGACGCCAGGCCGTCGCACTCCAAAGTCACTTGCCAACCCAATAAATCTGCGAGAATATCTGCAACCCGAAATTCAGAGCCAAAAGTCAGAAAGGTTCCCAAATGGAACGTCGCACCACTTCGTGGTTTAGTCCGAATCTCGGCACACAGATGCCACTTGTCGCTTATGGTCACGACGGCCCGCCGTTATTAATGTTTCCCACAGCGGCCGCAGACTATCTTGAATATGAAAGGTTTTATCTCGTCGATGCGATTAAACCATTCATAGAAGCTGGTCAATTGCGCGCTTACTCAATTAACAGTGTGAATCGCTACAGCTTGCTGAACGAACAAATGCCGGCACCGATGAAAGCGGAGTTGTTGACTCGTTATGATCGATACATTACGGACGAAGTTTTACCACTGATTCGTAAGGATTGCGGGGATGGTGAGAATAGACCAATCACAACCGGCGCGAGCCTTGGTGCATTTCTAGCTGCTAATGAATACTTCAAGCATCCCGATGTCTTTCGTGGTGTGATTGCGATGAGTGGAAGTTACGATGTTCGGTCTTACCTCAAAGGCCACTACGACGACAACGTCTACTTCAATAATCCCGTTGATTACCTTCCGAATCTGAACGACGACTATCACCTCCCGATACTCCAAAGAGCTGACAAGATCCTGATCATGTCAGGGCAGGGAAACTACGAAGCTCCCGAGCGCAGTCGAACGCTCTCAGACATTCTCAACAGCAAAGGAATTCCGAACACATTGGATTTATGGGGATACGACGTGGATCACGACTGGCCGTGGTGGCGGAAGATGTTGCCGTATGCGCTCGGGAAGCTTCTGTAAGATTATCCGCAGATTACACAGATTCAAAAAAGAAAAGCTTGGGGCGTGTACATTACGTCCCAAGCTTTTAGTTTTGAATCTGTGTAATCTGCGTAATCTGCGGATAAATTCTTTACCCCGGTTCGCCGTCTCCTTTTTTGCCTTTCTTCTTCGCCGGCTCAGCTTCGCGTGGGCGTGTTTGAGCTGGCGGAGCTGTCTCCACTTTCGGAGCAGCAGGTTCTACTTTTGGTTCGTGTATAGGTTCCTCGGCGCGCGGCGGAGGAGGCATGGTGTCTTGCTGCATCTTTGGTTCAGCCGGTGATCCTGTTGGAGTCGCATTCTCGTCAGCCGCTTTGTCTGCATCGGCCGCAAACTCAGCTCGTTCGGCAGCAAGTTCGCGCTGTCGCTGCCTGAACAACTCCTTCATGTCTTCCGGCATATCCGGAGGCTTCGGAAAGTCTTCTTTAGGCTTGTCCTTTAAAAACGTCTTCATGAAGTCAATGAACATTGGCAGGGCGCCATGTGCACCTGTCATGTCGTTGCCCAGCGGCTTCTTCTTTCCTGGATAACCCATCCAAACGCCAGTTACGTATGTTGGTGTATAACCGATGAACCAAACGTCAGTATGATCATTAACGGTTCCTGTTTTGCCCGCTAACGGAACTCCTAAAGATTGGGCTGCGGTTGCAGTTCCAAATTGCACGACGCCGCGCATCAACGAGACCATCGTCAACGCAACGTATTCGTTCATCACTTTGTAAGTTGTATGTTCCCACTCCTCGAGCGGACCGCCGTCGCGATCAAGAACCCTACGAATCATGTGCGGTTCGACGCGAATGCCCTTGTTTGGAAATGATGAATAAGCCGACACCATTTGATCGAGCGGGACTTCAGTTGCTCCCAGTGCAGAGGGCAGGTATGGCGACATCGGAACCTTGATTCCGAATCGTCTCACCATCTGCGCGCCAGTTTGAATTCCAACTGTCTGCAGTAAGTGCACTGCCGGAATATTCATTGACTTCGCCAGGGCTATCTTCAAAGGCATATCGGCGCAACCAGTCGATCCGTCGTAGTTATGCGGTTGCCAATCACCAATACTGATAGGTGCCCCACTGACCGTTGTGTCGGGGGTCATCCCCCATTCGACTGCAGCGCTGTAGATAAATGGTTTGAAACAAGAGCCGGTTTGTCGATATGCCTGGATCGCGTTATTAAATTTGTTGGTATAGAAATCATAGCCACCAACCATCGAGATTATTTCGCCGGTCTTGGCATTCATGGTCATCATCGCGCCCTGCACTGCCGGTATCTGCGATAGTTCGACCTTCAGGTGACGATTCTTTTCATCGACTTCCTTAATCTCAAACTCAGCAAGATAACCATTCTTGAACTCGTCTCTTGGTTGACGCTTTCCCCAACCCATATCTGCAGCCGTCACAGTAGAAGTGAAATTACCGAAGCGTACGGCCGCTTCGTTCTTCACTCGATCGACTTTCATCACTAACCCCATTACGTGCCGACCGACTTCGTAATCATTACCGTACCAATCGGGATGTTTGTAGCCGACGAGTTCCTGCTGAGTCGGCAGGCCCTCCGGATTGTTTGAAGAAGTTGGAATGGGCGAGTAGCTCGATCTCCATCCGGTATGCGTGCGGTCATAATTCCTTAATCCGGCTCGCACGACTTCGTACGCTCGCTTTTGTGCGTCAACGTTGATTGTTGTGTAGACAGACAAGCCGCCTTGTGCGACGCGAGTTGTGTATTTGTCTTCGAGTTCCTGACGGATGTATTCGACTGGATAATCAAAGGGCGAAGACTTTAGCTGCGATTGGTAATACGCCGTATCGGCCAACTGGATGGGCTTCGCTTTTGCAGCATCGGCGTCAGCCTGACTCACGAAACCGTTTTTCGCCATCAGATCCAAAACGAGATCGCGACGCTCTTTCGCTTTTGCCGGGTTGGCGGTTGGCGAGTATTCGCTGGGTGCCTTTGGAATTCCGGCAAGAGTTGCAGCTTCACTAAGAGACAGATCCTTTGCCTGCTTGCCGAAATAAGTTTCCGCTCCGGCTTCCATGCCATATGCGTTTGCCCCAAGGAACATGTGATTCACGTACAATTCCATGATCTGATTCTTGGTGTAATAGCGCTCGATCTGTAGAGCGAGAATCCATTCGTTGAACTTGCGTGTGAACGTTTGTTCTTTGGAGAGAAATAGGTTCTTGGTGAGTTGCTGCGTAAGCGTCGAACCGCCTTCTACCTTGTCGGTCGTTAATGTCTTCCAACCCGCCCCAACAATGCGAATCGGATCAATCCCGATGTGGTCGTAAAAACGAGTGTCCTCAACGGCAAGGATCGCATTCCTAAGTAGTGGAGGAATCTCGTCGTACTTCAGTGGAATTCTTTTTTCGAGCGCGAATTCCCCGATCACCGTTTCGCCGTCGTCCGCGTATACACGAGTGACAACGCTTGGTCGATACGTCGCGAGCGCTGCAACTTCCGTTGCGGCGGGCGAATAGTTCAACTGGTAGGCGGCGATAATCCCGGTCAAACCGCCGGCTGCCAGCGCCAGCAGGATCACTGCCGGTAGCCAGAATCGGCTTAGTAGGGTTCGGCGTTGTTCGGGCGGAGCATTGATAATTGCCTTGGGCGAATATTTTGAGATGTTTGAAGCCATAGTTATAGATTTTCCCCCGGAACTAACTTGCCTTGAAGCTTGTTGATTGGGCAACGTGGCTAGCCACAGGTGCAGTGAAAAGTCTCAATTTTTGCGGCAAAATTATATCGCAGGCGTCTTTGGAGTGCGACGGCTTGCCGTCGCTTTTGTTATAGCGGACGTTCGCACGGGGCATTGTTCTTGCGGGGGCTACAGCATCATTAAAGTAACCTGTAACAAAGCGACGGCAGGCCGTCGCACTCCAAGTTCCTTATTCATTTCCCAGCGTTTATAATCCAATTGCTCGCAAATGACGGGGGCGACAGGCTTCGACAGGAACCTGAACGATCGTCGCGATGCATGCCGGGCTCCCTTATGCAGCTCGTAAAACGCGTAAGGAAACACAACTGCCAATAACAATGAATTGGCTCTCGCTGCCTAATTAAGCACCGAGCGTCTCGCCGCAAGTTGCTCAAGCGCGCGGGGTGAGATGTCACTCAGTTGAGCTGGCTCGCATCTTCGGTCCGTGGATGCGGGCGAGATAAAGTCGGACTAGCTCTTGCCGAGGTCTTGTCGTTTCACTGACTCGGCACTGAACGAATTTTTATCCCGGTCACTCGGGGTAAGAAAGAGAAACGACTAAGCATGTAGATTCCTTCGGCGTTGGTTTTTGGAACCGAGTTCAATTCTCGGCGCCTCCACCAAATCTATTTAAGGTTGAAAAATTTCAGATTTAAGATTGCCTCACTCGGCATAATTGAAACCATGGGAACTACAACTCACCTCATGACTGCGGAAGAATTGTTCCGATTACCGGACGATGGACTTCGGCATGAACTAATCAAAGGAGAACTCCTCACTATGTCTCCACCTGGCGAAGAGCACGGTGCCGTAACTCTAAACTTGGCATTTCTATTAGCTGAATATGTGAGAGCGAAAAATCTTGGACGCTTGTATGCGGGAGATACTGGATTCAAACTTGAGAGTGATCCCGATACCGTCCTAGCTCCGGACATCGCCTTTATTCGTGCGGAAAGGGTCGGAGTGATTTCGAAAGGTTACCGTTCGGGCGCACCTGATCTGGTCGTAGAAGTTCTGTCTCATAACGATAGAAAGCGAAAGGTCCACGACAAGGCAAGGAAGTGGCTCGAGTTGGGCGCCCTTGCCGTATGGTTGGTCAACCCACGAGCTCGAATTGTTGATGTGCAATTCGCAAATGGAGCAGAAGAGGTATTTTCTGAAGATGACGAACTAACTGGGGGCGAGCTAATCCCTGGATTTCGAGTGTCAGTCGGTGACATATTCGCGTAACGCTTCCTTTGGATCGAAACCTTCCCATTGGCATCTTCGATAGTGGCGTCGGCGGACTCACGGTCTACAGTGCCCTCCACGAGCGTCTTCCGAACGAAAGATTTGTTTATTTAGGTGATACAGCCCGCGTTCCCTACGGCACAAAGTCACTGGCAACGGTTGAGCGTTACGCTGTCGAGAACGCCAGGTTTCTTGAGGCGCGCGGAATCAAAATGCTGGTTGTTGCGTGTAACACTGCATCAGCTTTGGCGCTCCCGGCGATCCGTAGGGCTATTAACGTGGAAGCGATTGGTGTAATTGAGCCAGGAGCTCGTGCAGCTATATCAGTAGCGGCCGATCATCGAATAGGTGTCATTGCAACTGAAGCAACGGTTCAAAGTCACGCCTACCGGCAAGCAATTTTAGCTGCCGGGGAAAATGCGGAGGTAATAGAACGAGCGTGTCCGTTGTTCGTTTCGTTAGCAGAAGAAGGGTGGTCCGACACTCCCGTTGCCAGAGAGGTTGCGCGACAATACCTCAGCGATTTCAACCGGGAAACGATGAGCGCACTCGTTTTGGGTTGTACTCATTATCCGATACTGCGTGACGTAATAGCTGAGACAGTTGGCGAGGGCGTGACATTGATCGATTCTGGCGATGCGACTGCAGCAGAAGTCAAAACATTTCTAAAACAATCCGGTCTTGCACATTCAGACACGTCGGGTCTTTATAAAGAACGTCACCTGTGCGATGACCTTGACCATTTCTATGTCACCGATGCGGCTGCCAGATTTGCTAAAGTAGCCGAGAGATTTCTGGGAGTTGCACCAACAGTCCTGGAGGCTGTGGAGATATGGGGACACGATGAGCTTCGTACGCACTGATGGAAGAGCATCAAACGAGTTGCGTCCGGTGAAGATTGCACTCGATTTTTTACCTTACGCCGAAGGCTCAGTTCTCATTGAAATGGGCAATACTCGAGTTGTTTGTGCGGCGTCGCTGGAAGATCGCGTTCCACCTTTTTTAAGGAACTCAGGACAGGGTTGGTTAACAGCAGAATATGCAATGTTGCCTCGTTCTACACAGACGCGTACGTCACGTGAAATCGGTCGGGGTGGACCGTCGGGCCGCACGCACGAAATACAGCGGTTAATCGGTCGTAGCTTGCGAGCCGTTGCCGACATGAAGGCGTTGGGTGAACGCACGCTAACAATCGATTGCGATGTTTTGCAGGCGGACGGAGGAACTCGCACCGCGGCAATCACGGGTGCGTATGTAGCTTTTGCGCTTGCCGGAACCCGGTTGTTAAGGAGTGGAAAAATTTCAAAATCGATAATCATGAATCAGGTGGCGGCGGTCAGTGTCGGCATTGTCGCAAGCACGCCACTACTCGACCTCAAGTACGATGAAGACTCGCGTGCTGAAGTTGACATGAATGTAGTTTGCACTGGCGATGGCCGCTTTATTGAGGTGCAGGGAACTGCCGAGCGAGAGCCCTTCTCAAGGGCACAGATGGACGACCTGTTGGCTTTAGCGAGCACCGGTATCAGTGAATTGGTTTGCCTCCAGCAGAATGTCTTGTCTGGCGCTGACAAGGGTGGAAGTACAACGAGCGCAGACTGAAACGCATCCTAGCGTTGGAACTCGCCAATTACCGCGCAGGGTTCAATTTAGGAGCCGGCGAACACAAATGCGAACGAAATTCTTGATGATTGTGGTTTTGATTGCGCTGATGGCTTCGGTGTCTCTGGCACAGCAGCTCTACTCCCACGATAAGATCGACTACACCTTTGAACTGCCCTCGCCAACCTGGAAAGTGATTTTGGAACCGGATGCTGCGCACGAACACCCGGAATTCGTTTACGGAGATCGCCTTGACGGTTACTTAACCATTCGTAAAGAGATAGTTGATGCGGGTATAACTGCCGCCGAACTTGCGCGCCGGGATATGGATCAGAAGTTGCGATTTTTGCCCGGCTTTGTGGAAGGCAAACAAGATCCATTTAACGGACGGCTCGACGGTGTAACGATGTCGTATGAATTCGTTCGCACTGGCAAGCCGATGTTGGGACGAACATACTATTTGCAAGCAGACAATCGCACGATCTACGCACTACGCTTTACGGGCCTGCGTGACAAGCTCAAAGGCATTCGGAATCAAACCGATCTGATCGCGAGAACATTCAAGTTAAAGTGATCCAACAGTCGTTGTAGGATGGAGTGTTCAGCCGTCCTCGATCACCTAACTGCGACAGGCTAACAGCCTGTCGTACACTAAATCCCTAATGAAGCTACAACTCGCGCGCGGGCTCGCGATAAAAACGTCTCTCATTCATGGCAAAGGCTGCTTTGCGACACAGCCATTTCGTCGTCGCCACAAAATTGCCGAGTACGCTGGAGAAAAGATCTCAAACGCCGAAGCCAAACGACGCGCTCATCGAAAGACGCTCAGGATCTGTGAAGTAAATCGCACGTGGAGTTTGGACGGTAGCCGAGGCGGAAATGGTACGCATTACATAAATCATTCCTGTACGCCAAACGCGTTTATGCAGATTCTTTACGACCACATTCTCTTTATTGCCTTGCGTGACATAAAAGCCGGCGAGGAGATCACGATCGACTATGAGACAACGCTGCATCCTGATGACAAGCGATGCATCTGTGGAGCGGCGAACTGTAGAGGAACTATTAACAAAGGGTAAGAGGACAACAGGTCAAATACGTACTATCGATCCTTGTTACAGTCTCGGCAGCGTGAAACTAAACTTCGATCCGCGCCCTTCTTCTGAATCAACACCCACGCTGCCGCCATGTTGTTCTATCACTTCACGAACGAACGCGAGACCCAGACCAGTCGATTCTTCGTCTTTCTCCTGTCCCTCACGCACGACCCGATAGAACTTCTCCCAAACTCTGTCTCGCGATTCTGCCGGGATACCAAACCCTCGATCTTCCACTGAAACACGAACCGCTTCAGCTTCGAGCGCAGTTGAAACCGTAACAGTTGTTCTTTCAGGACTGTACTTGATCGCGTTGTGCAAAAGATTCTTTACGGCTTGCGTGATCAGACTTTTGTCGGCCGCCACGGGTGGAATGCGATGTGGCAGTTGTTCAACCAAACGAATACGTTTTTTCTTGGCCACCGGCTGCAGACTGGCGATCGTATCGCGTACAACTTCGTCGAGTCTGAGAGGGATTTTCAAAACTTCTTGTTTGTCTTTGCGCTGTAGTTGAGTGACTGAGAGGAACGTATTGATCATTCGCGACATGCGTTGTGATTCGTTCGCAATGATGCCAACGAACTCTTTCGCTGGTTCGGGGATCGTATCGTCGGCAGACAAGACTTCAGCAAATCCGTTAATACTTGTGAGAGGTGTTCTGAGTTCATGGGACATGAGTGAAATCATGTCGCTTTTGAGTTTCTCGTACTCTTTTTGACTCGTGAGGTCACGAACAAAAATCGCTAAGCCAACGGGTTCAATTGTGTCCTGAACCAGGAGGGAAATTCGCAGGCCGAGTATTTGACCGCGTTCGTCGAAATTCAACTCACCTTCGTAAGCGTCGCCCGTTTGGAGTACTCGCCGAATAGCAATAGCCGGTTCGTCGAAAACATCGGTTCGAAATCGATCCAGTAAAGCAAACAGATCAAGGTTCTGTGATTGTTCCGCCTTGATTCCTGCGAACCATTGCATCGGTTCGTTGATGAGGGCGAGTGTTCCGTCCAGATAGGCAATAGCGACGCCGTCGTGCATTTGCGTCAGCGCATTGGCCTGGCTCTGTTGTTCAATAACTCCAGCGCGCACGACGTCCATGGCTTCGATTTTCTTCTCGCCAGTTTGTGCAGAGAAAAAACTAAAGAAAGAACTATCGAATGGTGCTTTTGAAAAGGTATCTCTTGCCAGATTACGCGCAAACTGAGCAGCGACAGCATTGAGAAGCGATCGATCCTCATTGCACAATTCTGATCGTAATCGGACGAGCAACACGCCGGTTATTTCCTGTTGATATTCGAGTGGAACGGCAACCGTCGGACCAGACTGATTTGAACTGTCAATCACCAGGTCTCGTGAACTGAACGCACGTTCACATAACTTCACGCCGCCGCGCCAGACTGAGTTGCGACTCGAATCATCTACTGAAGTTGCCCCTTCCTTGAGTCGAGCAACAGGTATGAAGTCAAGCGCGTTACCACATTGAAAGACAACTGCTTCCGTTAATGGCAAGACGACGCTGAGTAGTCTTAAGCCGCTGGTCAGTCGCGCACTCGCTTCGCCGTTTTTGACTCCACGTGTTGATTGCCAAAGCATTCCGGTCAGTTTGCGATCGAGCTTTCGCAGTGATTCGAGTTGTACGACCGCTACCGAAGAAATGCCGGCAAATACCAGGGGAGTGAATAAAAAGTCGAGCCGCAAAAATTGTGAGGCGATCCATTGAGCAACAAGCAGAACTACAAACAACCCCAGAAGATGTAAGTAGCAGTTTCGTAGTCCCGTTCGCCTTACATGGAAACCTATAACGAGTGACGAGATGAGAATGACGACTGCGGCGATCTCTGGCAGTGGCTCTGTTAGAAGTTGAGTTTCGGATGTTGAAAGAACCGGAAGTGCGAAGTCAAACGAGAGGAATCCCAGACGCCAAAGACCAAACGCCAACAATCCCGCGCAGGCAGACAGTACGGCGGTTGAGATGTTCGATGTCAGGCGGCTAATAAAATTCAACTTGGATTTGTGAACAGGAGAGGCTGGTTGAGATCGAATTGAAGGCTTCTCGAGTTGAAGCCGAGGCTGATTATACAATGCCAGACATCGTTAAATCTACGGCAATTTCAGGTATTTAGAGCTTGTCGATTGCCGTGAGGAGAATTGCCTCTTGATGTGGCAAAACGGTGCGGAGATCCAGCAAGACCTTATCGTCTGAGACACGCGCAATTATGGGCGGTGACGAGTTGCGAAGAGCGCTTTCAATTTCCTGAGCCGATCGGGAAGAATGCGATAGTGCAATGAGTACTGTCGGCAAATCAGCGGTTGGACCCGCGCCTCCGCCAATGGCAGACTCCGATTTCCGGACCTCAATTGACAAGTTTGGATTGGCGACTTTTTGAACAAAGGCCTCGGTGCGACTCTGAAGGTCCTCGAGAGTCAGAGACAACATCTGAAGTACGGGGATGTTCGCGTGACCTGTACCTTGTTGAACTTCAACTAGAGTGGCTTCGAGTGCGGCCAGACGGATCTTGTCGCTTCGAAGCGCTCGATACAATGGATGTCTTCGGAGCCGGTCAACGAGTCCGCGCTTACCCACGATCAGGCCTGCTTGAACGGACCCCAGCAACTTGTCTCCACTGAAAGAAACGAGGTCCGCGCCTTCAGAAATCAAGTCGCTCACAATGGGTTCACCCTGGACTCCGACACCGGCAAGGTTAGTTAACTGGCCTGACCCAGCGTCTTCATAAAAAGGAAGCATGGCTTCGTGCGCAAGCGATGATAACTGAGAAGTGGAGGGAGAACTCGTGAAGCCAACAACCCGATAGTTGGAAGGATGAACCCGCATTATCAGCCGAGTCTTTGAAGTGATTGCCTTCCGATAATCATCGAGGTGTGTCTTATTGGTTGTTCCAACTTCAATCATTCTGGTGCCCGAGCTAGCCATTACGTCCGGCACTCGAAAATCGCCTCCAATTTCGACGAGTTCACCTCTGGAAACTAACGTTTCGCCATCTCCTCCGATTACTCCCAAAATAAGAAGTGCGGCCGCCGCACAGTTATTCACAACGAGAGCATCCTCGGCCCCGGTCAAATCACGCAACAGTGACTCAACCCGCGCGCCTCGTCTGCCACGCATTCCGGTCGAACTGTCGTACTCCAGTGTGCAGTAACCAGCGGCTTCAGTGGTCATGGCGATCCTGGCTGATTCTGAGAGAGGCGCACGACCAAGATTTGTATGCAGGATGACTCCGGTTGCATTCACGACATTCTTGATGCCTTGCCGAACTTCAAACGATGCTAATTCCTGAAGCTTCTTAGTCGCTTCTGTGAGCATCGAGTCGGCAGAATTTGATGGAAGGTCACTTGAATTGTCGCGAATTGAACTGCGTAGAGCTGCAGTCACCGAACGCGCGAGTGCGGTAACTTTGTTTGTTCCATGTTGCCTGCGCAATTCGATTGCTGTTTCCGTCCGCAAGAGTTCGTCAACTGACGGAACATTCTTGAGTTTTGGGTCACCCGCCTTTTTGCTTCTACTCATATAAACTGTGCCTTTGAATTGGGTCGCTAGAATAGCGTGATGCTTTTGGAGCGGGCAAACGCCATGGCTCCAGTAATAACTGTTGACACGCTTCTTTTGAAACTTCTAGACTGACTTAGCCGCGTCAGACC
>Ga0070679_100000588_pt1 | contig 30785 bp, 22 predicted proteins | sample KBSC63BmetaG_FD_65652 | JGI IMG/M metagenome (GOLD analysis project Ga0070679, IMG submission 65652) | Corn rhizosphere microbial communities from Kellogg Biological Station, Michigan, USA - KBS C6-3B metaG | ecosystem: Host-associated > Plants > Roots > Rhizosphere | place: USA: Michigan... | reverse complement strand
GCGTCGGCCGGTATCTCGGCGGCGGCGTTGTTTCCGGCGTGGCTGCCCAAGATCGTCATGTCGAACCACTACGCGTCGAACCGCGACATCATCGTTTCGGTCTTCATGCGCGGTGGCGCGGACGGCCTGAGCATCGCGGTTCCGTTCGCTGATCCGAACTATTACACCTCGCGTTCAACGATCGCGATCCCGCGCCCCGATTCATCGGCCGCGACGAAGGGCATCAACCTCGACGGGTTCTTCATGTTCCCGCAGGCGATGACCGGCAACGCGGCGGGAACCGGCGGACTGATGCCGGCGTACACGGCGACGGACCTACTGATCGTCCAGGCGACGGGGCAGCTCAACAACTCGCGCTCGCACTTCGACGCGCAGCGGTACATGGAAGTCGGCAAGCCGGTCGATCCGAATCTCGTGACGGGCTGGCTGGGACGACATCTGGCGAGCATGCCGCCGATCAAGTCGGACGCGCTACTCCGAGGCATCGGCATCTCGAACGGATTGCAGAAGACGCTCGTCGGCGCTCCGAAGACGCTGCCGATCGCCGATCCGACGAAATTCTCTATTGGCGGTTCAGACGCGACGCAACCGCAGCGCATCGCGTTCCTTCAGGGCGATTATGCCGCCGCCGAGGAGCCGATGCATTCGTCGGCGCTCGACGCCACGAATACCGTCGCGCTGCTCAAGTCGGTCAACTTCACGGGGTATGTGCCGGCCAACGGCGCCGTGTATCCCAACAGCTCGTTCGGTCGTGCGCTGCGCTCGGTCGCGGTGCTGATCAAGAACGACATCGGTATCGAGGCGGCGCAGGTGGACATCGGCGGTTGGGACACGCACTCGGGTCAGGATCCGCTCGCCGGCTCGATGTTCAACACGATGCGTGATTTCTCCAACTCACTCGGCGCGTTCTACGCCGACGTGATCGCGACCGGCCTTAGCGTTACAGTTGTGGCGATCTCCGAGTTCGGGCGCAACGTTCGGGAGAACGGGAGCCAGGGCACTGACCATGGCCGCGGCACGACGATGCTTGCGATGGGAAAGGGGATCAAGGGTGGCCGTGTGCTGGTCAAAGGCGCTTGGCCCGGCCTCGCGCGCGAGAATCTCGAGCAGGGTCAGGATCTCAAGGTCACGGTCGACTATCGCGACATCCTCGCCGAGATCGTTCAGAATCGCCTTGCGAATCCGAACCTGGGCGTGGTCTTCCCGACCTGGACGCCGACGATGCTCGGCGTGACGAGGTAGAGCCTTCAGCGCGTCCGGCGGCTACTGCACGACTACGTCGCCGGACATGCCGGGGTGGACGAAGCAGTTGAAGTGGAAGGTTCCGCGTTCGGTGAAGACGCGCGGGACGACGCCGTTGAGTGTCACCTTGATGTTCGCCGGGGCGCCCGCCTTGGCGTCGAACGTGACGTCGTGACCCTCGCCGTTCGGAGCCGTCGTGATGTTGAAGCGGACGGTGTCGCCGGCGTTGACCTGCACGAAGTTCGGACTGAACGCAGAAGGAAGCGTAAAAACGTCCACGGACTTGTTCGTCGGCGGCCTCGTCGGACCATTGTCGGAGCCACCGCAAGCGGCAGCGAGCGCGAGAAGCATGATGGCGGGTACACGCATGGAACGGCGGAGCCTATGAAGAGAGTCGGACTACACAACGCTTCATTGCGGTTGACGATCGGCGGAGCTCGAACGTTAGCCGTCGCTCTCGTCGCGGCCATCCTGACGGCGTGCGGCAGCGATTCCCCGAGTGGGCCGGGTACGGCGACCTCACCCGAAGGGAACTATACGATTTCGACGATCAACGGGAAGGCGCTCCCGATGGCCGTCTTCTCCGACACGGGCGGCTACAAGCTCGAGGTACTCACGGGAACGCTCGGCGTTCAGGGCGGCGGCAAGTATTCGGTCGTCACCAATTATCGCCAGACGATCGCCGGCATCGTGTCGACTTATTCCGACAGCAGCGGCGGTAACTGGTTGCAAACCGGCGCGACGGTCGCGTTCACCGATGGGTCCGATGGCTCGAAGGTTCAAGCCGCGTGGAGCAACACCGGCACTCTGACGATTCAGGTGAGCGATAGTCCGCCGATAAGCATCGTCTACGCCTTGAAGAAGTAAATCGGCACGCAGTATTGCCCCAACAACACGCTGTGTGTGGCTTCACCGCCTTCCGTAAATCGACGCGGTATCCGCGCGCTCGGCGATCATGGTTTAACGGCGCCCATCGTTGTCGCGGGTAGCACGACGAGCTGACCCGACATCATTGGAAGGTGCGACTGCACGGCGCACAGAATCGGAAAGATCCCCGCCCGCGTGGCGACGTATGTCGTGTCGGTCGCCTTGTTGCCAGGCAGGGACACCGCGAAGTCGGGAAGCACGAAAGAATGGACGTCGTCCTCCGGGTTGATCAGCGTGAAGTGGATCGTGTCGCCCTCGACGACTGTCAGCGTGCTTGGTGAGAAGGCATACACCTCCTTGCCGTCGAGCACTCCACCCTTCGCGAACGCCGCGCCAAGGAACGGAAAAGTCGACCGCTGCTCTTTGACGAGCAAAGGAACGGTCGTGACGGTGAGGGCGCGAGTGCGAGGATGATAGGTTGGCGACGCGACCGTCGCGCTGCGTGAGCAGGCGCCAAAGGCGAGGACAGCCGCCGCTACGACACCGAGGACAGGGGATGGATTGGATGGGCGACGCATGCGACTCGAAAGAATAAGGAAGGGATGGACGGACTGTTCCGGTGAGTATTTGGATGATCATGAGCTGCCTTCGGAAGCGGGCAGAATGGCCGCTGTTCCAGCGTTGCCCGAGAAGGCGAACGTGATCGCGCACGACGTCGCGGCAACACTGCGGCTGCGTCGGCGTCTCACACGGCATCTCGCTGGCCGGCGCCGCGCGCTGAACCGGAAGGGTCGCCTCGGTGTTCGTGGCTCGACATGGCTTGGCGGCTTTCGCGCGCGCCGTGGTCGCCATGTTGCTCGCACGTCCAATCGGCGCCGCCGAGAATGAAAGCCTGACGTCCGGGCTTCTGTAATCAACGTCGAACCTAGACGCCCCCGTACCACTCATACCCGCGATCGCTCCAGTACCCGCCGTTGCGCTCGGGCAAGAACATGATGCGCGTGAGGTATTTGGTATTCTTGTAGCCCAGCTTCACGGGTGAATACACGCGAGCGGGGGCACCCCAGGCGGCGTTGAGATAGTGGCCGTCCTGAGCGTACACGACGATGGTCTGTGGATGCATCGCACTCTCGATGTCCCAGCTCTCGTGGTAGTCGCTGTCGAACGACGCGAAATCCACGTAACGCGCGCCCGGTTGGACGCCGGCGAGCCTGGCGAGATCGGCGAGCCGGACGCCGGTCCGTGTCGCTACGGCCGTCCAGCCTTCGACGCAAAAATGATCGAGCCTGTAGCCGGTGCGCGGCAACGCGGCGAGATCCGCCAGCGAGAGCTTCAGCGGTTGTCGCACCAAACCGCCAACCTCGAGATGCCAGACACCGTTGAGTGACTCGTCCCAAACCGGCACGGTGTCCGAGATGAAATACGCCGGGAAATGTGAACCGGCTGCTTTCGCGCTCGCGCGCGGAACGTTCATCGCCGTGTGATGAAACAGCATGCGCTCGATCTTCTCGTTCCCGGATTCGGCGAGCATCAGGACTCGCTTCGCCGATCTAGGCCCCATCGAATCGCAGGCGGCCAGCGCGAGCGTGCCGAGCGCTCCGCTCGCCGCGGCGAGGAAGCGCCGGCGGTCGAGCCCAGCGCGCTCGGCGATGTGCGACGGCAGGCGAATCGCCTCGTCGCTACGATCCGGCCGGCGGCTCATGTTGAGTTGGCTGGGGGAGCAAATGAACGAATGGCCGCGCGTTTCGCGCTTCGGGTGACCACTCCGGGCGATACTTGCCCGTGATCATCGACGGGATCGAGTACGGATCGACCGTAAATACCATGAAGATGTGGCCGACCGTGAGGGCGACGAGGAGCAGCATCGACCAGAAGTGCCAGTAGCGCGCCCAGACGTACCCGCCGAGCAGATTCGTGAGTGGCGCGAGCTGCACTGGCTTCCAGATCGCGATCCCCGTCACCACCGCCAGGATGCCAACGATCGGCATCGCAAAATACGCGAGTCGCTGGAGCGCGTTGTGCTTTCCCTGGCGCGGGTGATCCTTCCGCACAGTCAGATAGAATCGCACCATCTCCCGTGCGTCGCGCACGATTCCGCGCCGCGGGACGAGGTCGCGCCACTCGCCGTGCAGATAGATGAAGGCGAGATATATGAGACCGTTGATGCCGAGCACCCACATCATGGCGAAATGCCAATTCCGCGCTCCGGCGAGCCATCCGCCGAAAGTGAGGCTCGCCGGGATCGGCTGATGCTCGAACGGATAGCAACAGAAGGTCTCGCCGCGCCGCGCGAATGCGGGGTACGCGTTGAAGATGCGCAGCCCGCTTCCGATCATGATCGTCAGCGCGATCACGTTCACCCAGTGGGTGATGCGCACCACGGCGTGATGACGCTTCATGCTATGCCAAAGAGGAGTCCGAACAGAAGCAGTGCCAGCACGAGGAGTGTCACGCCAACGTACACCCGATCGCGTTGAAGCGCGAATGCGACCAACGTGAACGCGACGCGCGCGATGGGCGTGGCGATGAGGAAGGCCAAGCCGAGCTGCACGATCGCCCGAGTGTCTCGCTGGAAAGCTGCCGCGACGATTCCGGAGAGCGACCGCAAATAGCTCGGTTCACCGCGAAAGGTGCTGTAGTCGACGGGTGAGCGGCCGTGCTGGATCAGCAACAGTGTTCCACCCACCAACGTGATGGCGGCGGCAATCAGCACGCCGATCTGAAGGAGGCGCCCGATGAGCTGTTCGACAGCGTCATCGCTGACGCGCGACTGGTTGCTGGTCACAGTGAGCCCGTGAAGCCTTTGTAAAGCATCTCGATCGCCATCACGACGACGATCACGGTGAAGATTCTCCGCAGCCACTGCGGATTCGCCCGCGTGAGTATGCGCGCGCCCAGCAACGCCCCGCCAAGCACGCCGAGCATGACGGGAAATGCGATCGCGGGGTCGATGTAGCCGCGGTGGAGATAGACGCCCGCGCTCGCCGCGGCCGTCACGCCGATCATGAAGTTGCTGGTCGTCGTCGACACCTTGAACGGCAGCCCCATGACCTGGTCCATCGCCAATACTTTCAGGATTCCGGAACCAATCCCAAGCAGAGCGGAGAGCACGCCGGCGCCGAACATGATGCCGAAACCCGCCGGCACGTGTCGGACCGAGTAGGGCTGCCGCCCGTGTGGAGTTGGATAGTCGGAGTCCAATCGGAATCGAGTTGACCAATCGTCGGGCGTGCTGAGGACCGCGTGCTCGACGCGCGGGCGCAGCGAGCGGATGGCGGTGTACAGCAGCACCACGCCGAACAACACGGCGAGCGCGCTCGTCGGTGTGAAGCCGGCGAGCGCCGCGCCGATCAGCGCGCCCACGGTAGTCGCGACCTCGAGCAGGACGCCCACGCGAACATTCGTGAAGCCCTCTCGCACGTACGCGGCGGCGGCACCCGACGATGTCGCGATCACCGAGACCAGCGACGCGCCGACCGCGTACCGCAGATCGACGTGGAAGAGCAGCGTCAACATCGGCACGACGACGATCCCACCGCCCAGCCCGGTGAGCGCTCCGAGCAGCCCGGCGCCGAAGGATCCCGCGACTACGAAGAGCGCCAGGGTCAGGACAGTCATCGCGGGGGAATTTCGCCGGCGACGGTCGAGCGCGCCAATGGCCCGTTATTCGCCTTTAGTCCAAGCATATATGCGAGCGTTTACGAATCGATGCCGAGGATGGGACAGATGATGCGACGGATGAGCTCGAGTGTTCGATTGACGGCCGTCTCAGCGGCATTGGCGATGATCGCGCCGCTGGCGTGCAAGAAAGAAAGTAGGGCCGCGGGCGAAGTCGGCCGGAACTGGATGCCCGCGCAACAGCCGAAGTACATGGGCGTCGCCGCGTCCGACGTACAGTCCGCAATCAAGACCCGTCTCGCGGCCGCGCCGCCGGCACCCGTGACCGCCGACGAATGGAAGCACGTGAAGAGTCTGTACACGCGCTTCAACCAAACCCTGCTCTGGCTCGACGACAACGGCGTCCACCAGCCGCGCGTGAGCGCGCTGCTCAACGCCATCGCCAACGCCGACAGCGACGCAATGCGGCTCGATGCCTACCCGCTCACGGATCTCGCGCAGACGCTCGGCGCGATAAACAGCAAGCATCCGACGGCGGAGCAGCTCGCCAATGCGGACGTGCTCCTTTCGTCCGCGTACGTGGCGTACGGCGAGAATATGCTCACCGGCCAGATGGATCCGTCGCAGTTCAACCAGAACTGGCACATCAGCCGGCGCGAGGAGCGAATCGACAGCGCGCTCACGCTCACGCTACGCGCGGACGACTTCAACGCCGGCCTGGCGCGCATGCGTCCCCACGATCCGATGTACGACTCGCTGCGAATCGAATACGGCAAGTATCGCCAGCTGGTCTCGCGCGGTGGGTGGCAACCCATACCGGCGGGCAATGGCGGCGTGCTCAAGCGAGGTGCTGGGGACTCGCCGGCGCGCATCAGTGCGTTGCGCGCCCGGCTTGCTGCGGAAGGCTACTTGTCCGATACCACGACGCCTGCCGCGCCGCCGCCGGCGAGCAGCGCGAACACGAAGGCGACAGCAACAAAGACCGCGGTTCGGCCGGTGTACGACCATTCGCTCGCCGCCGCGGTCGCGCAATTCCAGGCGCGGCACGGGATCGTCGTGGACAGCATGTTGGGCGGGGAGACTGTCGAATCGATGAACGTCCCGGCCGAGTATCGTCTGGCACAGATCGCGGCGAACCTCGAGCGATACCGGTGGTTGCCGCGCGACCTCGGCACGCGATACATCCTCGTGAACGTGCCGCAGTTCTACCTGCATGCGTTCGACAGCGGGCAAAAAGTGCTGGACATGAAAGTGATCGTCGGGCAGGAATACCAGGACAAGGCGACGCCGGTGTTCAGTGACTCGATGGAGTTCGTCGTGTTCCGTCCCTACTGGAACGTGACGCCGGCGATCGCGGCGAAAGAGATCTTCCCGAAGGAAGCAGCGAACCCGGGTTATCTCGCCGCGAACAACATGCAGGTATACAACGACCACGGCCGCCAAGCGGTGCGCCAGCTGCCGGGGCCCAAGAATTCGCTGGGGCTCGTGAAGTTCATGTTCCCGAACGATTTCAACATTTACTTGCACGACACGCCGAACGACGAGTTGTTCAAGAAGGACATACGCGCGTTCAGTCACGGGTGCATCCGTCTCGAGAAGCCCGCCGAGCTCGCGCAGTGGGCCCTCGGCTGGCCGGCGGACCGCGTCCAACAGGCGATGGAGAGCGGCGGCAACAACAAGCAGGTCAATCTGCCGCGCAAGATTCCCGTTTATATCGTCTACTTCACGGCGTTCGTCCAGAACGGACAACTCGTGTTCGGAAACGACCTGTATGAGCGCGATAACACGCTGGTGAGCGCGCTGGCGAAAGTGACGGCCCCGAACGACACCGTGCGGCAGGCGCAGGAGGCGTTGCGCGCGCTGGCGAAGGGCTAGACGCTTGAGGTGAGAGCCGCCTAGCTGATAGCTTCGGCTCTCTCCTCCCTTCGGGTTTCTACATGCTCAGGCGCACCGCGACGCTGGCCTTCACTCTCCTCTCGATCGCGGCGGCTGCGCAGGGACAGCGGGCGTTTCGGGTCGACGAAACGACGATCGCCGACGTCCACGCCGCGATGCGCGCGGGATCGTTGACCTGTCGGGCGCTCGTCGAAGCCTATCTGCGACGGATCGACGCCTACGACAAACAGGGACCCGCGGTAAACGCGATCACCGTGCTCAACACCGACGCATTGACCATCGCGGATTCACTCGATCGTCGGTTTCGCGAGACGCGGCAGCTCACGGGACCGTTGCACTGCGTCCCGATGATCGTGAAAGACAACTTTCAAACCATAGGGCTGCAGACGGCCGCGGGAAATCTGGCGCTCAAGGGTTACCAGCCGTCGGCCGACGCATTTCAGGTGAAGCGCATCAAGGCCGCGGGCGCGATCGTGCTCGCGAAGTCGAACATGGCGGAGTTCGCGTTCAGCCCGTACGAGACGGTGAGCTCGGTTCTCCCCGGCTACACCAAGAATCCGTTTGCGCTCGACAGGGTAACGGCCGGGTCGTCCGGAGGAACTGCAGCTGCCGTCTCTGGAAACTTCGGCGAGGTCGGCCTGGGAACGGACACAGGCAACTCGATCCGCGGCCCGAGCTCGCACAACGCGCTCGTCGGAATTCGCTCGACGATGGGTCTGACGAGTCGCGCGGGAATCGCGCCGCTGAGTTTGTTTGCGGACATCGCGGGGCCGATGGCGAGGAGCGTCGCCGACGCAGTGGCGGTATTCCAAGTTGTGGCCGGCTACGACCCGGATGATCCAGCGACCGCAGCGGTGAAGGACAAGCCGCTTCCCGACTACTCAGTGTCGCTCGTGCGCGACGGTTTGAAGGGTGCGCGCATCGGCGTGCTTCGTCAGGCGTTCGAGGGACCGACGGTAGATCCGGAAGTTCGCGCGGTATTCGCGCGCGCGATCGAGGATCTTCGACGCGCTGGTGCAACCGTGCTCGACACGGTGATGATCGTCGAGATGGATTCGGTGACGCGATCGAATCGCGGCGGATGCAACCCGTTCAAGTACGAGTTCAACGCGTGGCTCGCGCAGCAGGGCGACCGTGTTCCGGTGAAGACGCTCGACGAGATCGTTCGTTCGCGGCGATACCACCCCGCGATCCAGGCTCGGCTCGAGGCTGGGAACAACGTGCAACTCCCGCCTGACTCCGTGCCGGGATGTCAGGGTCGGCAGCGTGTGCGAGAGGGACTTCGGGATGCGGTGACGCGCACGATGGACCGGCTTCAGCTCGATGCGCTCGTCTATCCGACGTGGAGCAACCCACCACGGCTCATCGGTGACCTCAACACGCCGGCCGGCGACAACAGCCAGGTTTTCTCGCCGACGACCGGCATGCCGGCAATGACGGTTCCGATGGGCTACACGCGAGGCAACGCGTTGCCGGCGGGAATGACCTTCTTCGGTCGCGCGTTTGACGAGTCGCGCCTGATCAAGCTCGCGTACGGGTACGAGCAGGCGACGAAGTGGCGCCGCGAGCCTCCGACGGTTCCTCCGCTGAAGTAGGAGGGGGGTCACGGCCCGTGCGCAACGGAGCAAGGAGATACTCGGATCCATCTTCTCACGTCTCCCAGCTGGCGGCTGACATCTCGATGCTGGACTCGCTGTCAGCGTCGAGATATCAGATTGACTGCGAAAGGCTGTGGCGCCCAAGCTGACATCTCAGGGCTCATCGTGAGTCCAGCATCGAGATGTGAGGTTCGAGTTTGCGAGGCGTGAGAGGATGGCGCGTTTCGCGCACGGGGCATCGCGGCGCTGGGGGTAAAAAACAGTACGGGAGGCGGTGTCGTCACGCCCCCCGTACAGCTCTCTCCCCCACTTGACGAGCCGCGCCCCACCTTCAGCCGCTGAGCGGCCCTCCCTTTCGCGGTCCCGCCGCAGTTGTCTAGAGCACTGTTCGTGCCACCGCCGGAGTGCGGGTCGTTGGTTCACGCCTCAGGCCGGCTCGCGCCGGCCGCTGCTTAATTCAATGATGCACGCGGAACGCTGGCGCCCGGTTTCGCGTACATGTGACTTGTGACACAACGCGTACTCCCAACGTCTCCCTCCATCCGACCGCGGCCGATATCTAGTGTTGCATAAGATGATACGTCGAGCCTTGCTCCTCGCTGCGCTTCCACTGGCGACGCGTGCCGTCGCTCAAGTGGTGCAGGCCACGCCGGTCGCGTACGATCCGCCCGCGGTCCCGCGAGAGTTTCGCGCCGCTTGGGTAACGCCGATGTGGGACCGGGGGTTCAAGGATTGGCCGTCGTCGCCGGGCCTCTCGCCGGATTCACAGCGTGCCGAGCTGCGCGCGCTGCTCGACCATGCCGCGTCGATCGGGTTGAACGCGGTGATTCTGCACGTTCGTCTCGCGGGCGACGCGCTGTATCCAACGAACTACGCTCCGTGGTCAGCCTATTTGTCCGGGACATCCGGCGGACCACCGGTACCGACCTACGATCCACTCGCGTTTGCCGTGAGCGAAGCACACGCGCGCGGGCTGCAGCTTCATGCGTGGTTCAATCCCTTCCGGGCGATGTTGCCAATCTTTGCCGGCAAGGCGGCACCGACGCACGTGACGCGCGCGCACCCCGATTGGATCGTGAAGTACGGCTCCCAGACGTGGATCGATCCCGGCAATCCGGCTGCGCGGAAGTACGTCCTCGAGACGATCCTCGACGTGGTCAAGCGGTACGACGTCGATGGCGTACACCTGGACGACTACTTCTATCCGTATCGCGAGACGCGCACGACCGTGCGTCGCGTCAAGAAGAAGAAAGTGCGCGTCGTACGCGAGATCGCCTTTGCCGACACAAAGAGCTGGCAGCGATACGGAGCGGCGAAAGGGTGGACGAACCGCGACAGTTGGCGCCGCGCCAACATCGACGACTTCATCCGGTCGGTCTATCAGGGTGTGAAGGCGACGAAGCCCACCGTGCTCGTGGGCATCAGTCCGTTCGGGATTTGGCGATCGGGGACGCCCGCCGGTGTCACGGGCCTCGATGCGTTCAGCGAGATCTACGCTGACGCGCGGCGTTGGCTCACCGAAGGATGGGTGGATTACCTCGCGCCGCAGTTGTATTGGGAGGTGAGCGGCGCTCAAGATCGATTCCGCGCGCTGGATGCCTGGTGGCGCACGCAGAATCCGCTGGGCCGGTACATTTGGCCGGGGCTGTACACGTCGCACGTGTACGGCGGATCCGATCCTTGGCCGGCGGCGGAGATCGAGACACAAATCGCGACGATTCGCGACTCGCGCACCGGTTCGAACGATTTGCCGGGGCACATCCACTTCCGTCTCGCCGCCCTCTTCGCCGACCGGGATCGCATCGCTGGCCAGATCGCGTCGGAGTACGGGCAACGGGCGCTGGTACCGGCGTTCCCGTGGCTTGGCGCCGCGCCGCCGGGATCGCCGCTGCTCGCCACAGTTTCCACTGACGGACCCGCGTCGTTCACCATCGCCGCGGGCGACACGACCTCCGTTCGCTGGTGGCTCATTCAAGCGAGGGGCAAGACCGGCGAGTGGACAACGATTCTTCGTCCCTCGTCGCTCGGCCAACTCTCGACTGAATCCCTTGGCGCCGCCGACCCCGACGAAGTCGCTGTGAGCGCCGTGGGTCCGACCGGCCTGGCGAGCGCGCCATCGGTCCTGATGCTCGGCGGATCGGGTCGGTAGCGTCCGAACAATCGGAATCGCGACGACGCCAGCATCTGCGCTTTTGGAGAGTTGGTACGGTTGGATACGGGACAACTAGGATTGAACGGGAAGACCTACAGGGCCAGCCTTGGCGCGAGAGATCGCGACCAACAATTCAAAAAACAACTTCCGGTTTGTTGTCCTGTTCTGTTCCGAGGTTGTCCGTATCTGATGGTTCAAATCGTCCTCGGTCTGCGGATGGTCCGTGGACCGCGACCACGCCGGCATCTGGGACCGTCGAGGGTTGGTACACCTAGATACGGACAAAAACAGGAGTGGGACGGACCATCTACAGGATTTCGCACGTACGGTCCGTCCCCGAATTCCTGTTGGTTGTCCGTTCGGTTTCCGAGTTTTCCCGTATCTAATTGTTCAAACGCTCCACGGTCTGGGGATGCCCCGTGGTCGCGATCCGCAAGAGCTGGGTCGACGCGCTCGCTGCGCTCGTTCGGGACGACTACCATTCGAGCCATGCGCACACTCAAAACGCTCGGAGTTAGCCTCGTCATCCTGCCGTCCGCGCTGCTCTCGCAGAACCGGACGCGCGCAGCCGACGTCTCCGTCCCCGATAGCGCGCGGCCGGCCGCGAGGGATTTGCGCGGGCTGCGGTGGAGACTGGTCGGGCCGTTCCGTGGTGGGCGCGCCGTCGCGGTAACAGGCGATCCGACCAAGCGAAATGTGTTCTACTTCGGCGCCGTCGACGGCGGCGTGTGGAAGACGACGAACGGCGGCACGAGTTGGCGGAACATCACCGACGGTGTCTCGAGGATCGCATCGGTCGGGGCCATTACTGTCGCGCCGTCGGACCCGAACGTCATCTACGTCGGGAGCGGCGAGGCCGATCTTCGCGAGGACTGGACGTACGGCGACGGCATGTACCGCTCCACCGACGCCGGCGAAACATGGTCAGCCCTGGGTCTCACGGATGCGCGCCACATCGCGCGCATCGTCGTCGATCCGCGCAATCCCGACCGCGTGTTCGTCGCGGCGCTGGGGCATGCAAGCGGGAAAAACGCGATGCGCGGCGTCTATCGATCGAGCGACGGCGGCAAGAGCTGGCAACGGGTGCTGTACAGCGACGATTCCACCGGCGCGATCGACATCGCGATGGACCCGGGCAACTCGCGCATCGCGTACGCGGCGCTGTGGCACATGCAGCGCACGCCGTGGGGATTCACCGCCGGGAACGGCAGCCTGTGGAAGACGACGGACGGCGGCGATACTTGGCGCGATATCTCACGCAACGCAGGCATCCCGAAGAACCCGCTCGGACGCATCGGTATCACGGTGTCGCCGGCCAACCCGCAGCGGGTGTACGCGACGATCGAATGTCCGCCGGAAGATTCGACCGGTGGAATCTTCCGCTCCGACGACGGCGGCGCGACGTGGCAGCGCACGAGCGGCGACCAGCGCTGGATGGTGCGTCCGTGGTACTACAGTGTCGTCACCGCGGATCCGTCGGACACGAACACCGTGTTCCTGATGAATCTTTCGACGTGGAAGTCGACGGATGGCGGACGCACATTCTCGCGCATCCGTCTGCCGCACGGCGACACCCACGCGCTGTGGATCGATCCAGCCGACTCGCGCCGTATGATCAGCGGCAACGACGGTGGCGCGACGATCAGCTTCGACGGCGGCGGCACGTGGTCCTCGATCATGAATCAGCCGACGGCGCAGTTCTATCACGTGACCACCGACGACCAGTGGCCGTACCGCATCTATGGCGCGCAGCAGGACAACACCACCGTCTCCATCGTGAGCCGGTCCGACGACGGCGTGATCACGCCTTCCGATTGGAATTCGGTCGGCGGCGGTGAGTCGGGGTACATCGCGCCCAAACCGGGCGATCCGAACATCGTGATTGCCGGCACGTACACCGGAACGCTCACGCGCTACGACGTGCGAACGAAGCAGACGAAAGACATTTCGGTCTGGCTCAACAACTACGACGGCTGGGCGTCGCGCGACGTGCCGAATCGGTTCCAGTGGACGTTCCCCATTCTCTATTCGAAGCACGATCCGCGCGTCCTGTACGTCGCGGCGAATCGGATCTTCCGCTCGACGAACGACGGCGACAGCTGGGAGCCGATCAGCCCGGACCTCACGCTCCACGATCCGAAGACGCTCGTCGCCGCCGGCGGGCCGATCACGTACGACATGACCGGCACCGAGTGGTACGCCACGGTGTTTGCGCTCGCCGAGTCGCCGCTGAATGCCGACGTGCTGTGGGCGGGCTCGGACGATGGTCTGATCCACATCACGCGTGACCGCGGCAAGACGTGGACGAACGTCACGCCACCGACGCTGGCCAAGTTCACGCGCGTCTCGATCATCGAGGCGTCCCACTTCGATCCAGCGACCGCCTATGTGGCGGCAAATAGGTATCAGCTCGACGACTTCAAGCCGTATCTGCTCAAGACCACCGATTTCGGGAAGACCTGGACGACGATCACGAGGGGAATTCCCGACGGCGCGTATACGCGAGCCATTCGCGAGGACCCGGTGCGGCGCGGGCTGCTGTTCGCCGGCACCGAGACGGGCATCTACTACTCGACGAACGACGGCGCGCTGTGGGAGCCGCTGCAGCTCAATCTGCCGCGCGCGTCGGTGCGCGACATCAACATCCACGGCAGTGATCTCATCGCCGCGACACACGGACGCGCGATGTGGGTCCTCGACGACATCAGCCCATTGCGCGCGCTGACGCCGGAGATCCGCGCGACGGCGACACACCTTTTCGCGCCGGACACCGCGATCCGATTCGCCGGAGGGCACGCGCTCACGAACAGCGCGGGCGAGAACCCGCCGGCCGGCGTCATCGTCGATTACTGGCTCAAAGCGGCGCTCGACCCGAAGGACAGCGTGCGGCTCGAGTTCGTGGACGTGAACGGCAAAGTGATTCGCCACTTCTCGAGTGCGGCCGCCGCCGACTCGGTGACGTCCGCGGCGTTCGCCCGCATGGCGGCCGACTCGACCCGCGGCCAGGGCCGTGTCCCCGGCAAGCAGCCGAGCGACACGATGTCGAGCAAACCGCGCGGCACGCGCGAGCTGCAAGACGACACGCTCGCGTTCGTGCCGAGCGATTCGATCGTCACCGCGCGCTTTGGCCTGAATCGGTTCGTCTGGGACCTGCGGTATCCGGACACGCGCGAAGCGAAGGACGTCGTCAACGACGAGGGGTCGACCAAGGGACCATTCGTCGCGCCGGGACGGTACACGATTCGATTGATCGCCAAAGGGCAGACGTACACGCAGCCATTCGTCGTGCGGGGCGATCCGCGGCTGTCGACGACGCAAGCAGACTACGACGCGCAGCTCAAGCTCGCGCTCGACGTACAGACGAAGACGAACGAGTTGTCCGATGCGGTGACGAAAATTCTCGGCATCGAGCACGCTCTCGACGAGCGCACCGCGGCGGCCAAGGGTCAGTCATATGCGAAACGGATCACCGACGCGGCGAAACCGCTGCGCGACAAGCTCGAGGCGGTGCGCGATTCGCTCGTCGAGATACACTCGCACGCCGACCAGATCACGCTCCACTATCCGGTTCGGTACTACAACATGTTGCTGTCCCTCGCCGGCATGGTGCAGAGCGCCGACGCGGCGCCGACGCAGCAAGAGGGCGGGATCTACCGCGAGATCGCGCCGAAGGTCGACGCGCAGATCGCGATACTCCGGGCGATCGAGTCGAGCGACCTCGCCGCGTTCAATGCGTTGATGCGCGAGCTCAATGTTCCGGCGATCCTCGTGAGCGCACCACCGATCGTGCCCTGACATCGAGCACGAACATGCGCGCCGTCGTCATCGCTCGTCCCGGAGGACCGGAGGTGTTGGAGGTACAGGAACGTCCGACGCCGATGCCGCGCGCCGGTGAGATCCTCGTGCGCGTTCGCGCGACGGCGATCAACCGGGCCGATCTCCTCCAGCGCCAAGGGCTGTATCCGGCGCCGCCCGGCGCGCCGGCGGACATCCCCGGCCTGGAGTACGCGGGCGAAGTTGCGGCGGCCGGCCCGGGGTCGAGCACTCCCCTGTGGAAGGAAGGGGATCGCGTGTTCGGAATCACCGGGGGCGGCGCGTACGCGGAATTCGTGGCAGTGGATAGCGCGACGGCGGCGCGGATTCCGGATCGCTTGGACTGGAAGGAAGCCGCCGCGGCACCGGAAGCATTCATCACCGCGCACGATGCGCTCGTCGTGCAGGCGCGCGTGCAACGCGGCGAATCGGTGCTCATTCACGCGGTGGGCAGCGGCGTCGGCCTGGCGGGTGCGCAAGTCGCAGCCGCGTGGGGCGCGCGGCCGTTCGGCACCGCGCGAACGGCGGAGAAGGTGGAGAAGGCGAAACGATACGGGCTAGCGGACGGGATTGTGATCGAGAACGACGTCGAGGCGTTCGTGCCGGCGTGCGAGCGATGGACGTCGGGGAAGGGAATCGACGTCACGCTCGATCTCGTCGGCGGCGATTACCTTGGCGCGAGTATTCGCGCGTCGGCACCGCGCGGCCGAATCATGCTCATCGGCACCGTCGCCGGTCGTGCGTCGACGATTCCGACCGGTATGGTGCTCGGCAAGCGGCTGACGCTTCGCGGCACCGTCCTTCGATCGCGCTCCATCGAGGAGAAGCGAGCCGTGACCGCCGCGTTCGCGGCGGAGATCGTCCCGCTTCTCGAGTCGGGGGCGCTCACGCCGACAATAGATACTGTGTTCGAGCTCAGTCTAGCGGGCGCCGCGCACGAGCGCGTCGCGGGGAACGCGACGTTCGGCAAGGTCGTGCTGCGGGTGAATTGAGCCGTCGCCCGACTATTTGGTCTTCGCCGAGTCCGGCGGCGACCGATCGCCAAGCAAGCCCTTGCCGAACAATCCCACGATGAAGGGCCGGGCGATGCAGTCGTAGAACCCCTTGGTGCCGCAGATCGGCCCGCCCTGCTTCTCCACGTAGGTCTTCACCTTCGAGGGATAGTTGCGGCAGTTCGGCGTGTTGGTTCCGTGAACGCAGCCGTTATAGCGCAGCAATCCCTTGCTCAGATCTCCCGCGGCGACGCCGCCGGAATCCGACGAGTGCTTGATGTAGGTACTGAGGATATAGATCCCGTATTTCAAGTTCGTGGAATCGGCCGCCAGATCCGCGCCGAATTTCTTGCGCAGCTCCTTGAGCCAGATCTTGGGATAGACCTGCATCAATCCCACGGCGCCGACGTTGGACATCGCGCTGCTGACGAACAACGCGTTCTCGGTCAGCATGACGCCGAAGACAACGGCCGGAGGAATACCGTAGCGATACGATTCGCGAACGGCGTAAAACGAGATCGAGTCGGCTCGTGCCTGATTCATCCGTCCCGTCTTCACCAAGCTGGCGGCGAACGCCTGACGGTCCGTTTCGAACTGCGGCGATTTGACGAGCTGCGCCAGGCGATCGGTGTCGGCGGGCGTTGGGGCGAGAACGGCCTTGGTCGCCGGGACGGTTTCTGTGATCTTCTCGACGACTGTGGGTTGATTGCTGTAGATCGGATGGATGAAGCGGATCGCCACGATGATCGCGGCGAGACACACGAGGATGATGGCGACATCGCGAGTCGCGATGCCGATCAGCGTACGCATCGGGTCGCGACGAACTCGGCGGCCGGGCGTACGCTCACTCCGCCGATCGCCGGAGTTTCGACGGTCGTCGTCCGCGGGCTCGCGCCCCGCCACAATCGACGATTCGCGGTCAGACATCACCGCGGTCTAGTGCAAGAGGGCGGCCTACCGTCGGTCGCCGACGCGCCGCATCCGGTAAACGGTGATTCGCTCGTGACCGCTCACCCCTGTCCGCATCGTCGCCGTCCATTCGTCGGGCGAAACCAGCGACCAGGCAAACGTGTTGTGCGCGTTGACTTGTGGGACGAAGTACGCACTCGCGCTATCGACCTGCGTGGCGCCCCATCGCCCCGGCCCTAACGAATGGTAGACGCGCCCCGCGGCGAGATACACCCGTCCGGTGCCGGCCGACTGCGTGAAGGCGGAGTCGCGATAGTAGGTGACGTCGATCGTCGAATCGCTCGAGATGTGATAGCGCTCGTAGATCGTCTGCTCGCCGGCCGCCGTCCCCACCCAAGTTCCTTCCAGCCAGCGCAGGCGTCCGAAGTCCGAGGTGCTGAACGGAGTCTTCGGCTGGCCGCGCTCCGACACTCGCACTTGAGCGAGCGCAGGTACGCCCGCGAGGAACGACGCCGCAGCGGCGAGCAGCAAATGGCGCGTGAGTATTCTCATGTTTCTTGATACCCCGCCGCCTACTCGTCGCTCCCCATTCGCGCCATGCGGTCACAGCTGTCGGCGCATGAAGCACACACATCCGCGCAATGCACCAGCTGCTCATCGCCGGCGTGCCCTCGACAGGCCTCCTCACAGGCCCGGCAGAGCTCGGCGCACGCACCGCATGTGATGACGTGATACGGCGAACCGCGCAGCATGAAGTTGGCGCTCGTCTGGCACAGCTCGGCACAATCAAGCAACACGCCGACGAGGTTGACCTCGGTGTAGTCGCCACCGCTCGCGATGCAATGCTGAAGCGTCAACGTGCAGACAGCGTGGCAGTTAAGGCACTCCTCAACGGCCTCCTGCAGATCGTCATGCTCCTGGTCGTGGCTCTCGTCATGCGCGATCTCGGTATCATGCCGCCGGCTGTCGGCCATCTGGTCTCCGTGTGATGTACGGGTTGATGGGCGGCAGGATACGTGCTAGTGATGCTCGCGCCCTCTACATGCCCAGCTTGACAGTCACGAAGAAATTGCGCGGGGGCAGCACGTAATACGCGGGACCGCTGCCGGCGGCGTAGCCGCTGCCGTATTTGCGACTGTCCGTCACGTTGTTGGCGCGGAAGAGGAGCTCGAAGCCAGGCTCGTGGAGCGACGCGCTCAGGTCGAGCGTCGTGGCGGCGGGCAGGAGGAAGCGCGGATCACTGGTGTTCTGGAGGAACGATTCGCCGGTGTAGCGCACGTCGGCGGCAAGCCAGAGATACTTCGAGGTCGCCAAGGCAGCGCGGCCGTAGGCCATAGCCCGCGGAGTGAGCAGCGGTTCGACACCGCGATAGGTGACCGGCGCGTCGCCCGTCGAATCGACGAATTCACGAATACGATTGCGGCTCAGCGTGACGTTGCCGGACAGCAGGGTGTACGGAATGCCGCGCACGGTCACGTCCGCTTCGACGCCGCGTCGGTAGCTCGAGCCGACGTTCTTTCGCAGCGGCGTCCCGATATAGCTCAGTGTGCCGATCGGCGTGATCTCGTCGTGGAACTGCATGGCGTAGGCGTCGGCCTGAACGTCGATCATCGACGAGCGGAATACCGTTCCGGCTTCGAGATCGCGAACCTGCTCCGGCTTCACGCGACGCAGATCGCCGACGAACGTGGCGTTCGACGTGTCGAGGTTGTCGAAACCGGCGAACATGTCGCTCCGGGCTGGCTCGCGCGTGTTGGCGCCGAGGGAGCCGTACAGCGACAGCTTCGGCGAGAGCGCGTACGTCAGACCGACCTTGGGATTGAGAAAAGTCCAATCGACCGATCGCTCGGCGATCCCGGCGTGCGCGTCCGGCGTGTATCTGAACTTGGCGTATCGCGCCTGGACGTCGCCGAACAAGGTCGCGTCGCCGATGGCGTAGGCGATCTTGGCGAATGCGCTGGCGTCCTGCTTGTGTCCCGTGTTGAAGTAGAGCGGATTGTCGAGGTCCGGATGTTGGAACGCGGAGTGGTCGCGCGAGTAGGTGTTGGCGTTGACCCCCGCGTCGAAGCGCACGCGGCGCGAGTTGGCGGTGAGCGCGCTCGTGATTCCGTACCACACGAAATCGAGATTGAACTGCTCGAGTGAGTCGAGCTGGACGTCGTAGTCGCCGCCCGCCGAGATCCGATACGCGGTCGTGGACCACGTCGTGGCCGGAGTCAAGGCATGCGTGTAGGAGAGCGCGGCCAACCGCTCGGTGAAGCCGTCGCGTTCCCGAGGCGTGAGCGGATTGATTCGCCGATTAGTATCGAGGTCGCCGACCGGTACGGCCAAATACGCCATCGTGTCGCGCATCGTGCCGGTTGTCACCGTCACCTTCAGGATGTCGCGGTCGCCGAAGTAGCCCGCGCTGACGAAGAGCGATTTGCCCTCGACACCGGAGTGATCCCGATAGCCGTCCGTGTGCAGCGACGACACGCGCCCGTACCAGGCGAAACGCGTCGGCGTCAACCCTCTCTGATACTCGGCGCTGTAACGCTTCGAGCCGAACGAGCCGCGCTCGACCTGGACGTTCCCGAACACCCCCGCGACGCCGAGCGGTACCGATTCCATGTTGATGGAACCGGCGTACGCCGCCGTTCCGTTGCTGCTTGTTCCCACGCCGCGCTGCACCTGCACCGATCCGAGACTGTTCGCGAGGTCGGGGAAGTCGGCGAAGTAGAGCACCTGGTCTTCCGGATCGTTGAGCGGAATTCCGTCGAGCGTGAGGTTGATGCGCGACTGGTCGATGCCGCGCAATCGGATGTAGCTGTAGCCCCAGTAATTCCCGGTCTCCGCGTACGACGTGAGCGACGGCGCCGGCCCCTGAAGCAGAAGCGGCACGTCCTGACCGAAGTAGCGCGGCGCGAGGTCTTTCTCGCCGAGCGTTTTGCGTGAGACGGGCGCGTCATTCGACGAGCGCACCGCGGATATCGTGACGCGTTCGAGGCGTTGCGCGCGCGTCGTATCGGCGCGCGCCGAGTCGCGTGTCACGACTTGGGCAGTCGCGGCGACTCCTGGGACAAGAGTGAATGACAGGACGAACAGCGCGCGTAGCGCGCGTTGGGGGGCGACGTTGGTCGCCGACGGCAAGATTTTCATCGAGTGACTCCCTACGCCGGTGCGAACCGGATCAGGTTCAACGGGACTCTCTCAGCCTGCGCCCGACGTGGGCAGGCACCCCGGTCAAGGTCGAAAGCTAAACGGCGTCCCCTGCATCAAGCATCCCCCACCTGAGCCCGGCACGATGGCACAGGCCCTGCCCCCACCTTTGGTCTAATTGCGCTTTGACACAGGATGAGGAGGCTCGATGATTCGCAAACTTCCGTCGCTCGCCGTTGCGCTACTCGTTGCCGCCGGCGCGTGCGGGCGCGGTGCCAACCATGACGCCGACACGGCGCTCAACAACGATCTCTCGCTCGCCGCACAGGCAAAGGCGTATCGGCCGTTGGACAGCATGTCGGCGGCAGAGCGTGGACTGAATGGCACTCCGGCCGCGGCCCGCCCGACAACTCGTCGTACCACGGCGAGTGGCGAAGTGGCGCGCACTCGGCGCTCGTCGGCCACGAGCTCCACGGCATCGTCGGCGCAGAGCGGTGAAGTGACGGTCAAGCACACCAATCGTGACGCGGCGATCGGCGCCGCCGCCGGTGCGGTGATCGGCGCCACCACGAGCCGCAACAAGGTGAAGGGCGGGGTGATCGGCGCGGCCATCGGCGGCATCCTCGGTGGCGTGATCGGCAACAACGTCGACAAGACGAAGAAAAAGCCGTAACGAACAGGCGGTCGGCTTTCGGGGGCGGCCGGTGCGTTCTATACTTCAGCCGCCCTCAACCCGAGGCTTCATGGCCAAGGAAGAACCGATACAACTGGAAGGACAAGTCACTGAAGTACTGCCGAATGCGACGTTCCGCGTTCAGCTGACGAATGGCCACAACGTATTAGCCACGCTCGGCGGCAACATGCGCCGCTTCCGGATCCGCGTCCTGCAAGGCGACCGCGTCACGATCGAGGTCTCGCCGTACGACCTGACCCGCGGCCGGATCATCTTCCGACACAAGACCTGAGCGACTCGAACGCTCACCCGCCGCCGATCTTCAACTCGAGCGCTGACGCCCGGGTCGGACCAGGGTAGGGAACGTTTCCACCCTTGAAGGCTCGCCACAAAATTCGATTGAACAAATCCTCGTCGGCTGCGTCCTCGACTTCGAGCTCCAGCTTGGCCGACGCGCGCGCGCCAGACGTTCCGCGCGGATTCGTCTCGTCGAGCGACCATCCCGCGGGAAGCGCCACATACGGCCGAGGGTCCGGCGTGTTCGACCAGATGTCGCGCAGCGGGCGTCCGAAGTAATCGAACTGCGACATCGATTCCAGACCCAGAATCTCCTCGATCGTGCGGAGCACGTCCGTCGTGTTGGCAAATCGATGGACCGTCCCCGGCTTGTTGTACGCCGAGATGACGAACATCGGCGAGCGGTGCGAGTCGACGTGATCGGCTCCGTTCTGCGCGTCGTCCTCGAGCACGAAGACGACTGTGTTCTTCCAGAACGGTGATTTCGACAGCGCTTCGATCATGCGGCCGAGCGCGAGATCGTTGTCGGCAAAGGCGGCGCGTGGGCTCGCGCGGCCGGCCATCAACCCCGACGTGTGATCGTTGGGCAGACGCACCGTCTCGAGCGCCGGCATCTGCCCGCGCGCGCTGAACTCCTGCAGCTCGGCGATCCAGACATCCATGCGGTGCTGATCGCGGATCGTCAGCTCGAAGCCCGGATAGAGCGGGTGCGTGTGCGCGGCGAGAAACGGCTTGTTCCCGCGATAGGTGATCGGCGTGGTCGGTGATGTTCGCGGCGCAGGCGAAACGAACTCACCGTAGTTGCGATACGTGATCCGCTTTTTTTCGGCGAGATTCCAGAGATAGCCGCTCGCCGGTTCGGCGGCGTCATCTGTCGGAATCACGCCGCGATTGGTTCCCTCGTAGTCGTACGAGCGGCCACGGCTCGGCATCGAGTAGTGCGACGGGACGGTCTTCTCGAGATAATCGGTCGCGTATGCGGCGGTGGACCAATTGTGGCCGTCGGGGCTGACTTCAGCGTTCACGAAAAACCGATCGAACAGGCCGAATCGATCGGCGAGCGCGTGATGGTTCGGGGAGATCGCCTTCGGGAAGAAGAGATTCGTCGTATCGCCGTCGCCCTTGTTGTCATCGCCGAAGATCTGATCGTAGGTGCGATTCTCTTTGATGACGTAGATGACGTGCTCGAACGGCGGGTAGCGATGTCGTCGCGAACTGGCTTTCCACGAATTGGCGGCAGCGACGCGCGTGCTGAATTTCGACAGGGCTTCCGTCGTCAAATCGGCGAGGCGCAATCGCATGAACCCACCCTTCAGCAGATTCAGCGTGTACTTGTCGTTGCGGCCAATTGTCGGATTGGGTCCGCCGGTGTTGGGAACCGTACCGTATCCGCCCTTGCCGCTCACGACGAGCAATTCGTCGCCGGCGATGAGCACGCCGCACGTGTACCAACCGGCCGGAATGCGTCCGCTCAGGGCATCCTTTCTCCGAGCGGTCGGGACGCCCGATGTGGCCGCCGAAAGGTCGAACACGGCGACGGCGTTCGCGTCCGCCTCGGCGACGAACAAACGAGTGCCGTCCGGCGACAGCGCCAGACTGTTCGGCGTCGCGCCCTCCGACGGGCCGGCGGGCGGCGGATCGAGCAAGCGCGCGACGACGCTTCGTGTTTTGGTGTCGACGACCGCGACTTGATCCGTGCTTCCTGACGCGACGAAGAGGCGCGTCCCATCACGATTGAGGATCATCGCCGACGGATGGCGCGCTACACGGATCACCGCTGCTTCGCGCAGCCGCCCGTTTCCCGCCGGTGCGAAAACGGAGACGGTGTTCCCGCCCCAGGCCGACACGTAGACTGTGCCGCTTGCGTCGGTGACAACGTCGTACGGATATCGCTCGGTCGGAAAACGCTGGACGACTGAGCCGCTCGCGACGTCGATGACCGCCACAGAGTCCGCGATATTTTCGGCGACGTACAACGTGTGTCCGTCTGGAGAGACCGCGAGCCCGGCGGGATACCGCGTACCATTCGCACGATGTTTGACTGCGAGTACCAGGCTGTCGCGCAGGTGCGCGCCCAGCGGGTCCCAGTCGTATCGGTACACGACGTCCTGATTGCCGCCAGACGAATAGAGCGTGCGCCCGTCCGGCGAGAACGCGAGACCGACGAAGGCGGACGTCTGCTCCACAACCGGATGAACAACATCGGTCGTCCGGTCGACGACCTGCAGCCCCTGTTTGCCGTAGCCGGACAGAGAAAGCACGACATGCACGCCGTCCGGCGCGAGTCGCGCCGTGAGCGGCATCGCCCCTACCGTCACCATCGGCGCGGCCGGATCGAGGCTCACGCCGGTCGGGAGACGGGGCGGGAGCTTCGAAATGATTGAATCGGGGAGCTCGCTCCCACGAGGCGGCTGTTGTTGGCAGCCGACGGCGAGGATCGCGACGAAGAGACCGAAACGGCCAGGCGGGGAGAATCGGAGCATGCTAAAAAATGCTTCGACGTGGCTCGCGTGGGTACTGATCGTCCCATTAACATTCGACGCGCTGAGTAAAACACTGCGCCGATGCGCTGGTGCATCCGGCGGACGCACTTCCTCCATTCCTCCGCTCGGCTTCCACTCGAACAGCCTCATGTTGCGTTTTCGAGCACGCGCCCTATGGGCGCATGCTGCCGTGATTTTTGCCGTCGGTGCTCCACTTCTAAAACAGTTGGAGGCCCAGGATACCGTCCCCATCGCGCACGGCCTTCCGCCGATGGAGATCCACGGTTTCATCCAGGTCTACTACCGCACGGGCGACCCGCTCACCAAGGACGGGTACCGGCTTCGTAAAGGCGATCTGAAGTTCAGCGGCCAGGTCTCGCCGAACATTCGATGGCGAGTGGGCTTCGACGCGGCCAAAGTGTTGCAGCTCACCAAGACGTCGGCGCCGATCAACGACACGCTCGCACTGCTCGACGTCGCGTTGGACCAGCGAACGCGAATTCTCCAGGACGCGGCGTTGACGTGGATTCCGAATCGCTACCTCGCCGTGGACATCGGCCAGCAGATCGTGCCGCTCAGTCTCGAGGGAACCATCTCGACGTCGAAGGTCGAAACGGTCGAGCGAACGATGTTCATCGTCGAACGATCTCGCGCGACGGGGCTCGGTGACGTCCGCGACATCGGCGTCTCGGCCAACGGGACGCTGCCGCAGGGCCTCGAGTATCACATCGGGATGTTCAACGAGACCGGCGAGAGCGCGGGCACGATCGACCCGAACGACCAGAAGTCGATCATTGGCCGGATCGTGTATCACCCGGCCTTTTTTCGGCACGTTTCGATTGGCGGATCGGGCGGGTTCGAGGGCGGCGCGCGTTTGTCGCGCCGGGAACGCGGCGGAACAGAGGTGGAGTTCAGAAACCCGCTGGTCACGCTGCGCGCCGAGACAATGGCCGCGCGCGACGGTGACCTGCGCCGCCTCGGCTGGTACACCCTCGGCGCCCTCCGCCCGACGGCAGACCTGCAATTCGTCGCGCGATTCGACGCGTGGGACAAGGACCGCACGCACGAGACGTCGCTCATCGACGCGTACGAACGACAAGTCAGTGTCGGCGTGAGCCGCCTGATCGACGGCACGAGCGCAAAGATCGCGTTCAACATCGTTCGCCAGACGTTCCCCAACGTCAACAACGTGACCGACGGAACCTTCGCGCTGATCGCATTCCAGGGCCTCTGGTAGCAACCGCCCGCAACAGCGCGGTTCCAGACGCACTCAAACGCTTAGAATGGGGTCAGACCCCAAAAAAACAGGGTCTGACCCCAATTGCGCGTTTTTGGTGGCGGTCAGTGGGCGGCGCGTGTCAAACGATCGCGAACGGCGAGCCAGGCGTTCGTCTCGGGCAGTTTTTCGACGACGATGACGTCGCAGCCCGCGTCATCAAGCGTGTGTAGCGACGCGTACAGCGCGGCCGCGTAGGCGGCCGGATCGGCGGGCATGATGATGATCTCCGGCGTCGGCTCGACCGACGCGTGGACGACGAGCGCGCCGACGCGAAGGCCGTTGGCACGCTCGTGCTCGACGCGGACGCCGACGTCTTGCGGGGCGACCAGGAACACCTTCGCGCGCGGCGCGTAGTGCTTCTCGAGCATTCCCGGCGCCGGTCTCGCGGATTCACCGGCAGCGTGCGTTGTTTGATCGACTCGTCCTACGACGCGCATCAACTCATCCAGAGTGATCGAGCCGGGACGCAGTAGCGTCGGCGTCGAGGTCGTCACGTCCACGACCGTCGACTCGATGCCGATCGGCGTCGGGCCGGCATCGAGAATGAGGTCGACTGCGTCGCCGAGCGAGCGGAGCACATGCTCACCCGTCGTCGGCGACAGCTGGGTGGATCGATTCGCGCTCGGCGCCGCGACAGGGATCCCAGCGGCGGCGAGCAGACTGTTGGCGACCAAATGCCCGGGGACGCGAACGGCGACGGTCGGGAGGCCGGCTGTCACGCCTTCGGGGATCGCGTCGGCCTTGGGAAGCACGAGGGTGAGTGGACCGGGCCAAAAAGCGTGCGACAAGCGCTCGGCGGCATCGTTCCAACCGGCGGCGACGGTGGGAACCAGAGCGACGTCCGCAACGTGAACGATGAGTGGGTTGTATTTCGGACGTCCTTTCGCCGCGTAGATCCTCGCGACCGCCGCCGCATCGAGCGCGTTCGCGCCGAGGCCGTAGACGGTTTCCGTCGGAAACGCGACGAGGCGTCCGCCACGCAGCAATTGGGCGGCCCGCGTGATGATTTCCGGATCGGGGTACACGGGATTCAGCTTTACGAGCGCCATGCTCGAACAACCTAGCCACTCGGGCGAGACCGGGTCGCGTGGACTAAGTTGAAAACGTCTCCCTCCACCCTGTCCACTTATGCGCGTTCACTCATCGGTCGTCGCCGCGCTGTTGGTCGGCTTCAATCCCGCGGTCCGCATCACCGCATCTCCGAGCCGTCCCGCGCCGGCGCCGCGCGCGGCAATGTCGGAACCGGCGCTCTCACCCGATCGTCGCGAGATCGCTTTCGTTTCCGGCGGTGACATTTGGGTCGTGCCGGCGTCCGGCGGCGAGGCGCATCTTCTCGTGTCGCACCCCGCCTACGACTCGCGGCCGCTGTACTCGCCCGACGGGGCGAAGCTCGCCTTTCTCTCCACGCGAACGGGAAATGGCGACGTCTACGTCCTGACGCTCGCCACCGGCGCGCTGCAGCGCATCACATTCGACGATGTCGCCGAGCAGCTCGACGCCTGGTCGCGCGACGGCAAATGGCTCTATGTCTCGTCGGGCAGCAAGGACGTCGGCGGGATGCACGATCTGTTTCGCGTCAGCTCGACGGGCGGAACGCCGATGGCGGTGAGCGCCGACCGGTTCACGCAGGAGTACTGGGCCGCTCCGTCGCCCGCCGACGCGAACACGGTGGCGTTCACCGGTACCGGGCGCACGATCACCGATTGGTGGCGCAAGGGTCATAGCCATATCGACGAGAGTCAGATCTGGCTGGTCCATGCGGGCGGGGAGGTCCCGCGATACGAAGCGGTGACGACCGACGACGCGAAACACGCCTGGCCGATGTGGAGTCCCGACGCCAAGACGTTGTACTTCATCTCCGACAAGAGCGGCGCCGAGAATGTGTGGGCCAAGCCCGTCGGCGGCGGCGACGCACGCAGCGTGACGTCGTTCACCGGGGGCCGCGTCATTTGGCCGACGATTTCCTACGACGGAAAAACGATCTTGTTCGAGCGCGATCTGGCGATCTGGTCGGTCGACGTCGCGAGCGGGAAGGCGGCCGAAGTTCCGATCACGTTGCGCGGCGTCAGCGCGACCGTCGCGGCGGAACACCAGACGTTGACGCAGGGATTCGGGTGGCTGGCGCTGTCGCCCGACGGAAAAAAGATCGCCTTCACCGCGCATGGTGAAGTGTTCGCGGCCTCGGCGCGCGACGGTGGCGACGCCGCACGCATCACGAACACGCCCGAGCTGGAAGCGGAGCTCGCGTGGGCGCCGGACAGCCGTCGCCTGGCCTACGTGTCCAGCCGAGATGGTCCGACGCACGTCTACGTCTACGATTTCGTCACTCGCGCCGAGACCAAGCTGACGGACGGTCCGCGCAACGACGTGATGCCGACGTGGTCGCCGGACGGCAAGACGATCGCCTTCGAGCGCGGCGCAAAGGAGCTGCGCGTGGTCGACGTCGCGACGCGCCAGGATCGTATGCTCGCCACGGGAGAGCTAGACCGGCCGCCATTTCTGCCCGAGCACTCCATGACGTGGTCGCCCGACGGCCAGTGGATCGCGTACCTGTCCGGCGGTCCTGGTCTATTCCAGAATCCATATGTCGTTTCGCTCAACGGCGGCGCCGCTCGGCCGGCGTCGTATTTGTCGAACATGTTCGGGGGAACGGTGGCGTGGAGCCCGGACGGCACGTACCTGCTGTTCGATACGTCGCAGCGCACGGAGGAAGCGCAGATCGCCCGGGTCGATCTCGTGCCGCGCACGCCGCGCTTTCGCGAAGATCAATTCCGCGACCTGTTCCAGCAGCAGCCGACGCGTCCGGGCACGCCGACGGAGCCGGCGCCACGACAAGGGCCGCCCCAGCGCGACACGGCGACGGCGCGCGCCGACTCCGCTCGCGCCGCTACGCGCGGCGCCACGACGCTCGTCTTCGATGACATCCGCCGCCGGCTCAGCTTCCTGCCGGTTGGGGTCGACGCGCGCAGTGTCACGATCAGCCCGGACGGCAAGACCGCGCTGCTCATCGCCAGCGCGGCGGGTCAGGCGAATCTCTATACCTACTCGCTGGATGAATTGTCGACGCAGCCGATCGTCGCGCGGCAGCTGACGTCGACCCCGGGCGGTAAGTCGAACGCGCAGTTCACGGCGGACAGCAAAGAGGTCTACTACCTCGAGAACGGACGGATCAACGTCGTCAGCCTCGACACGCGCACGCCGCGCCCGATCAACGTGAGCGCCGAGCTGGACGTGGATTTCGCGCGGGAGAAGCTCGCCCTGTTCCGCCAGGGCTGGGGCATTCTCGCCGACAACTTCTTCGACGCGAAGATGAACGGCGTGGATTGGCGCGCCGCCGGCGACCGATACGAGCCCTACGCCGCGGCGGCGCAAACCACCGAAGAGCTGCGCCGCATCATGAAACTGATGATCGGCGAGCTGAACGCGTCGCACTCCGGCGCGAACGGCCCGAGCTTCTCGCCGCAAACCAACGTCGGGCGCCTCGGGTTGCGGTTCGACCGCGGTGAGTACGAGCGCGCGGGGAAGCTGCGTGTTACCGAGACGCTCACGCTGAGCCCCGCCGCGCTCGCCCACATCGTGCCGGGCGATTACGTGCTGTCCGTCGACGGCACGCGCATGGACGCCCGCACGAACCTCGACTCGCTCCTGTTGAACAAGATCAACCGCCGCGTCGAGGTGGTCGTGTCGAAGGCGGCGGATGGCTCGTCGCCGCGCACCATCGCCCTTCGTCCGGTCAACCTGCCGACGGAACGCGGCCTGCTCTACCGCGACTGGGTGGAGAGCCGGCGCGCGTACGTCGCGAAGATCAGCAATGGACGGCTCGGCTACGTGCACATGGCGGACATGGGCCAGGGCTCGCTCCAACAGCTGTTCGTCGACCTCGACACCGAGAATCGGGGCCGCGAGGGTGTGGTCGTCGACGTTCGCAACAACAACGGCGGATTCGTGAATCCGTACGCGATCGACGTTCTGGCGCGGCGAGGGTATCTGCAATTCACGCCACGCGACTTCGGAACGGGCGGCGGCCGGTCCGTGGTCGGCCAGCGGTCGCTCGAGCGCCCGACGGCGCTCGTCACCAACATGCACTCGTTGTCCGACGCCGAGGATTTCACCGAAGGGTATCGCTCGCTCAAGCTCGGACCGGTGGTCGGCGAGCCGACTGCCGGGTGGATCATCTTCACCTCGGACGCGCCGTTGCTCGACGGTGCGACGAGCGTGCGAATGCCATTCGAACGCATCACTGATGCCGCGGGCAAGGACATGGAGATGCATCCGCGTCCCGTCGACGTCACGGTGAAGCGTCCAGTCGGCGAGAGCTACACGGGCCGCGACTCGCAGCTCGACGCCGCGGTCGCCGAGCTGCTGAAGCGGGTCGGAGAGAAGCCGTGATCCGTCGCGCGATGGTCGCCGCATCGGTGGGACTCCTGCTCGCGCAGCCCGCCGCGGCACAGCGCCCCGAGTCGCCCGCCGCCGTCAAGCGGTATTTCGAGACGGTGCGGCGAGAGTTCTCGGCGAAGAACGCCTATGACCAGGTCGCGTTCATGGATCGGTATTTCCGCTGGCCGGGAAATACCGGATTCGACGCGAGCATCGATCGGGTCGAAGGCATTCTCAAGTCGGCCGGGTACGTGAGCGAGTCGAACGCGCGCCCGTCGGATCCGCTCACCTATCGAATCGAGCGGCGGAAGATGAACGCGCCCGCCTGGGATCCGGTGGACGCGGCCGTGATCGTGGCGCGCGACACGATTCTGCGCTTCGCGACCAATCGCAACATGCTGGCGATCAATTCCTTCTCCACGCCCGACACCGGCGTTCTCGCGCCGATCGTCGACGTTGGGAAGGGAACCGCCGCGGACTACGACCGGGCAAACGTCGCCGGCAAGATCGTGCTCGTCGAAGCAAGCGTCGGGCGCGCGTTCACCGAGGCCGTGCAGCGACGCGGCGCGATCGGTGTGCTTGGCTACAACATGCCGGCGTACACGCAGCCCGAGCGCAACAAGACATCCATTCAGTTCGGTTCCATCCCCTACGACTCGGTGAAACGCGCGTGGGGGATCGCCTTGTCCCGCGGTGCGCTCGAACGGCTTCGCGCCGCGCTCGCCAAGGGCGAAGTCCGCGGCCGCGTCCGCGTCGCGTCCAAGATGTTCCCGGCCGACGAGCGAACATTGATTGCCGAGGTGCATGGCTCTCAGGCGCCCAGCGAGCGGTTCGTGCTCAGCGCCCACGTTCAGGAGCCGGGCGCCAACGACAACGCGTCGGGCGTCGGCGACTTGAGCGAGATGGCGCGCGTGTTCGCCGTCCTCGCGCGCGACCGCGGCCTCCGGCCCAAGCGCACGATCACGATGCTGTTCGGCCTCGAGATCGCGCAGACGCGCAGCTACCTCGCCGCCGACAGCGTTCGCACGCGCGGGGTCCGCTGGGGCCTGAGCCTCGACATGACGGGAGAGAACACCAAGAAGACCGGTGGCACGTTTCTCATCGAGAAGATGCCCGATCCGTCGGCCGTTTGGACGCGCGGCGACGAGAAGCACAGCGAATGGGGCGGCCGGCCGCTCGAGAAGAACCGCATCGTGCCGCACTACTTCAACGACTACCTCCTGGCGCGCTGTCTCGATCAGGCGGCGAACACCGGGTGGGTGGTCCGTACCAACCCGTTCGAGGGGGGAAGCGACCACACGCCGTTCCTCGACGCCAAGAAACCCGGCGTTTTGTTCTGGCACTTCACCGACATGTATTACCACACGGACGGCGATCGCATCGACAAGGTGTCGGAGGCCGAGCTGGCGAATGTCGGCATCGCGGCGCTGGTCTCCGTGTTGACGCTGACA
>Ga0070679_100000584_pt1 | contig 30891 bp, 33 predicted proteins | sample KBSC63BmetaG_FD_65652 | JGI IMG/M metagenome (GOLD analysis project Ga0070679, IMG submission 65652) | Corn rhizosphere microbial communities from Kellogg Biological Station, Michigan, USA - KBS C6-3B metaG | ecosystem: Host-associated > Plants > Roots > Rhizosphere | place: USA: Michigan... | reverse complement strand
ACAGTCCTTCCTCGATCTCGGCGTGCTCAAGGAGCGCCCGGCGGATGTGACGGCGCTCTATACCGAGGCGTTCCTGCCGGCGAAATAACGGCCGGCGCCGGGCCGGGGCGAGTCGCCAGTCCGGCCAGGCGCGCGCGCCGGACTTCCTTGCCCGAAGGCCGAGAGCCGCGCCAATCGCGGCGCGCCGCTTGTCCCGGCTCGGCGCTCGGGCTTTCGTGTTAAGTATTTGAACTTCTTATAAATCACAGGAGAACAAAACAGCACTTGCTTTGTTGAGAACAAATCATGTACGGTGTCTCGACATCGGCTTCGCGCTGAGTCCCTAGGAAACCGGGCGGCGCTATGGAATAAGGAGTTGGGGGATGTCGAACACCGCTTTGCGCCTGGTAGACAAGGACACGATGGACAAGCAAAAGGCGCTCGATGCCGCGCTCGGCCAGATCGAGCGGGCTTTCGGCAAGGGATCGATCATGAAGCTCGGCTCGCGCGAGGTCGCGAGCGAGACCGAGGTGATCTCGACCGGCTCTCTGGGCCTCGATATCGCGCTCGGCATCGGCGGGCTGCCGCGCGGGCGCGTCGTTGAAATCTACGGGCCGGAAAGCTCGGGCAAGACGACGCTCGCGCTCCATGTCATCGCCGAGGCACAAAAGGCCGGTGGCACCTGCGCTTTCATCGATGCGGAGCACGCGCTCGACCCGGGCTACGCGCGAAAGCTCGGCGTCAATATCGACGATCTCCTCATTTCCCAGCCCGATGCCGGCGAGCAGGCGCTCGAGATCGCCGACACGCTGGTGCGCTCGGGTGCGGTCGATGTGCTGGTGGTCGATTCGGTGGCGGCACTGGTGCCGCGCGCCGAACTCGAAGGCGAGATGGGCGACAGCCATGTCGGGCTTCATGCCCGGCTCATGAGCCAGGCTTTGCGCAAGCTCACCGGCTCGATCTCAAAATCGCGCTGCATGGTGATCTTCATCAATCAGATCCGCATGAAGATCGGCATCATGTTCGGCAATCCCGAAACCACCACCGGCGGCAACGCGCTCAAATTCTACGCCTCGGTCCGGCTCGACATCCGCCGCATCGGCGCGATCAAGGAAAAGGAGCAGACCGTCGGCAATCAGACGCGCGTCAAAGTGGTGAAGAACAAGATGGCGCCGCCTTTCAAGGTGGTCGAGTTCGACATCATGTATGGCGAAGGCATTTCGAAGCGCGGCGAGCTGATCGATCTTGGCATCCAGGCCGGCGTCGTCGAGAAATCGGGCTCGTGGTTCGCCTATGACGGGCAGCGCATCGGCCAGGGCCGCGAGAACGCCAAGCAGTTTCTCAAGGATAATCCGTCCATCGCCGACGCGATCGAGCATGCGATCCGCACCAATGCCGGGCTTGTTGCCGATGCGATGATGGTGAAGGGCGCGGGCGAGGCGGCCGAGGAGTAATCCCGCCGCGCAACGGGCTTCCCCCATGGGCGCCGCCTTCCCGCGGCGCCATCTTTTTGATCAGGCAGGCGAAATCCGAAAACTGCGAAACGAAGCCAATTTCGGGGGATAACCGGATATAGGGGTCGCGAAGGGACTAACCGCTAGATATAGTTGCTTTTGGAGGTGCGCAATGTCGGAGGGAGCAGAGCAGGCGGCGTTCGCGACCATGACGGTTGCCGATGCTTTTGCATCCTATGCGCAAGGTCGGCAGTTCGGCGCGATCCTCGTCGATCCGCCGTGGCGCTTTGCCAATCGCACCGGAAAGATGGCGCCGGAGCATCGGCGCTTGTCGCGTTACGTCACGCTCTCCACGGACGAGATCGCCGCGATTGCGTTATCGCAAATTGCGGCGCCGGTCGCGCATCTCTACCTCTGGGTTCCGAATGCGCTGTTGCCGGAAGGCTTGCGCGTGATGCAAGCCTGGGGCTTCCAGTACAAGACCAATTTGGTCTGGCACAAAATCCGCAAGGATGGCGGTCCCGACGGGCGCGGCGTCGGGTTCTATTTCCGAAACGTGACGGAGCTTGTCCTGTTCGGCGTTCGCGGCAAGAACGCGCGGACCTTGGCGGCCGGGCGCCGCCAAGTAAATTACCTCGCAACGCGCAAGCGCGAGCATTCGAAGAAGCCTGATGAGCTTTACGATATCATCGAAGCATGTAGCACGGGCCCTTATCTCGAGCTTTTCGCGCGCGGAATGCGTCCGGGTTGGGAGGTTTGGGGTAACGAGGCTCGCACTGACTACGAGCCGACCTGGAAAACCTATTCGCACAACTCCGCGACGGAGCGGGGTTTAATTATCGAGTAACCGCTCATTTATCCGAGACATCGTCTCCGGGGTCTTCCGTTTCGGGAAGTGATTCAATCGCGGCTTTGACAGCTGCGGACGGGGGACCATCGTCCACATAGAGCGCGGGTGTGATTGCGAATGTCAGCACAGGGCAGCCTCCACCTCCGCCGCCGTCTAAGCGGGGCCAGAGCTTCGTGTGATGGGTCGTCGAATTACCATACGACTTTCCTTTGCCGAGGCTGTTGAAGATCGCTTGCAATTCAGTTGCGCGCGTAACGATCACTCCCACGTCAATTGCACGTAGATCGAACAACAGACGGAAGTTATTCAGATCGCGATCGAAGAACGGGTCCTTGTTGTTCCATTCGAGTTCAAGTGCGACTCGACCTTTGAAGCAATCGATGGAGTGTGTAGGGCTTTCGTATTCATTGCCGTCAATTCGAATGGCGGTGACGAAGTCTTTCTCGATCCAACCACGGTGGTAGAAAGCTCCGTCGATTTGGCGCGAAATGGGAGACCGGTTTCTTCCTGCGGCCTCGACTTCCGAGCGGAGCAGCTTGAAGCCGCGCAAGACCTCGATAATCTCCGCCCATTCATCGGGGCACGCGGTCGCGAGTATTCCAGCCGCATTGCGCCATTCCTTGACGTGATACAAGCGGCGAAGGTCTTCCGGCACGAGATGCTCTGTGGACATGAGCGCCAGATTGCCGGAAACGGACGGCGGGATCTACAAAATGTGATTTGTCGTTCTTCCCGCAACTCTTCACCCTGATGGGCATGACGAATCGGCAAAAGCCCGTGATGTATGAATTAGGGGCCGTGCTGACGCCCGCCGAGATGACGCGCTATTGCCTCCGCTATCGCGCACGGAGTGCCTTCGGGATTTTGGATGAAGAGGAGATCAAGCAGACGATCTCTTACGCCGCAGATTATTGGCAGCTGGAGAAGATCGACATATCGGAGTTCGGACATGTCGCCGATCCCGACTATCCCAACCGCTCGGCGAAGGCTCATCCGATCGTCCATTACTTCAACGGCCTCAAAGGCAAGCCCTATTGCGAGGTGCTGGACGGGCTGCACCGCATCGGCATGGCGCGAGCGCAGCGCAAGCGGAAGCTGCTGGCCTGGGTTGGGCATCTGAAGCCGCCAAGCCCGGAAGAGAGGCGCAGGCGTCCTCGGCTGCCCTACCTGCCGATTCTGATCATCGAGATGTCGCCGCGGCCGCGACGCGCCGCCTACCGGCGATAGCTCCTCCCGCCTTTACGCCTCTGCCCCCCTCCGCTAAACCGATGCTGGGTGGGGCCCGCATCTTGGCCCGGCCGGGGGAAAGAACCACATTAGCGCCATGCTGACGAACGACATTCGCGCCGCGTTTCTCGACTATTTCCGCAAGAACGGCCATGAGGTGGTGCCGTCCTCGCCGCTCGTCCCGCGCAACGACCCGACCCTGCTCTTCACCAATGCCGGGATGGTGCAGTTCAAGAACGTCTTCACCGGCGCGGAGAAGCGTCCCTATAGCCGCGCCACCTCGTCGCAGAAATGCGTGCGCGCCGGCGGCAAGCACAATGACCTCGAAAATGTCGGCTACACCACCCGGCACCACACGTTTTTCGAGATGCTTGGCAATTTCTCCTTCGGCGATTACTTCAAGGATCGCGCGATCGAGCTCGCCTGGAACCTCGTCACCAAGGAATTCGCGCTGCCCAAGGACCGGCTGACCGTCACGGTCTATGCCGAGGACGAGGAAGCCGCAAAGCTGTGGAAGAAGATCGCGGCGCTGCCCGAAGAGCGCATCATCCGCATCGCCACCGCCGACAATTTCTGGGCCATGGGCGAGACCGGCCCCTGCGGCCCGTGCTCGGAAATCTTCTACGATCACGGCCCCGAGATTCCGGGCGGGCCGCCGGGCAGCGCCGATGCCGATGGCGACAGGTTCGTCGAGATTTGGAATCTCGTCTTCATGCAGTATGAGCAAGTAACGCCGGGCGAGCGGCGCAACCTGCCGCGGCCTTCGATCGACACCGGCATGGGGCTCGAGCGTATCGCCGCCGTGCTTCAGGGCAAGCACGACAATTACGACACCGACACACTGCGCGCGCTGGTTCTCGCCTCGGCCGAGGCCTCGAAAGTCGCGCCCGACGGGCCGCATGCGGTCTCGCACCGCGTCATCGCCGATCATCTGCGCGCCTCGTCCTTCTTGATCGCCGATGGCGTGCTGCCGTCGAAAGAGGGCCGCGGCTATGTGCTGCGCCGGATCATGCGCCGCGCCATGCGCCATGCGCACATCATCGGCTGCGTCGAGCCGTTGATGTGGCGCCTCGTTCCTGCCTTGCTGCGCCAGATGGGCGCGGCCTTCCCCGAGCTTCATCGCGCCGAGGCGCTCATCACCGAGACGCTGCGGCTCGAAGAGACGAATTTCAAACAGACGCTCGAGCGCGGGCTGCGCCTGCTCGACGAGGAAGACGGCAAGCTCAAGGCCGGCGAGGATTTCTCCGGCGAGGTCGCGTTCAAGCTCTACGACACGTTTGGTTTCCCGCTCGATCTGACGCAGGACGTGCTGCGCGGGCGCGGCCGCAAGGTCGCAAATGCCGGATTCGATGCGGCGATGACGCGCCAGCGCGAGGAAGCGCGCAAGAACTGGGTCGGCTCGGGCGAGGCCGCGACCGAGCGAATCTGGCTCGAGCTGCGCGAGAAGCTGGGCGCGACCGAGTTCCTTGGCTATGAAACCCATATCGCCGAAGGCCAGATCGTGGCGATCGTCGTCGATGGTAAAGCGGTCGATGAGGCAAAGGCCGGGACCGACGCCGCGATCCTCGTCAATCAGACGCCGTTCTATGCGGAATCCGGCGGCCAGCAGGGCGATAGCGGCGCGCTGTTCTCGGGGCAGGGCGGCGAGTTCCAAGTGCGCGACACGCAGAAACGCGCAGGCGAGCTCTTCGCCCATCTCGGCAGGATCGCGCATGGTTCCTTAAAGCTCGGCGACATCGTCGAGTTGCGTATCGACGAAGAGCGGCGGACGAAGCTGCGTGCCAATCACTCCGTCACCCATCTTCTACACCAGGCGCTGCGCCGCCGCCTTGGCGAGCATGTGACGCAGAAGGGCTCGCTGGTCGCGCCGGACCGGCTGCGCTTCGATTTCAGCCAACCACGCGCACCGACCGCCGAGGACCTCCATGCGGTCGAAGCCGAAGTCAACAAGCGCATCCGCGAGAATGCCGAGGTCGGCACACGGCTGATGACGCCCGAGCGCGCGATCGAGGCGGGCGCGATGGCGCTCTTTGGCGAAAAATACGGCGATGAAGTGCGCGTCGTCTCGATGGGCGAGGATCGCGACGATCACGCGACGCGGCCTTTCTCGGTCGAGCTCTGCGGCGGCACACATGTGCGGCGCACCGGCGATATCGGCTTCTTCAAGATCGTCTCGGAGAGCGCCGTCGCCTCGGGCGTGCGCCGCATCGAGGCGGTGACAGGAGCTGCGGCCGAGGCTTATGTCGATGAAGAGGCCGCCTTGCTGCATGAGGCGGCGAATGCGCTGCGGACTTCCGCTGCGGAGCTTCCCGCGCGGCTCGCCGCGCTGGTCGAGGAGCGCAAGAAGCTCGAGCGCGAGCTGTCCGAAGCGCGGCGCGCGGCGGCGACCGGCGGGGGGGCCGCGAAAGCCTCGTCCAAGGAGATCGCCGGCGTCAAATTCGCCGGCCGCGCGGTCGAGAACGTGCCGGCCAAGGAATTGAAGAGTCTTGCCGACGATCTGAAGCGCGAGGTCGGCTCGGGGGTCGTCGCGCTGGTCGCGTCCGCCGACGGCAAGGCCTCCATCGTGGTCGGCGTGACCGAGGATCTGACGAAGCGCTTCAACGCCGTCGATCTCGTGCGGCTCGGCGCCGAGGCGCTGGGCGGGAAGGGGGGCGGCGGCCGGCCCGACATGGCGCAGGCCGGCGGTCCCGATCCGAGCCGCGCGCCCGCGGCGCTCGAAGCGATCGAGCGCGCGATCGCGGACAAAGCGGCAGCGGTTGCTTAGAGCTCTAAGCTTAAAGCGATAAGCTTTAAGCTGTCAGCGATCAGCCGTCAGCTATTGCGTCATTGCGAGGCTGACCCTGAGCTCGTCGAAGGGGAAGCCGAAGCAATTCATAGTCTGGATCGCTTCGTCCGCTTCGCCAATGACAATGAGAAAAAAGAACCCCCGGTCACGGACTGGGGGTTCTTGGCTTAAAGCTTAAAGCTAACGGCTTAAAGCTGACAGCTGATAGCTACTCAGAGAGCCGCGAGCGCAGCGTTCAGCGTCGCACTCGGCCGCATCGCCGCCGATGTCTTGGCCGGATCGGGCAAATAATAGCCGCCCGTATCCACCGGCTTGCCTTGCGCGGCGATCAGCTCGGCATTGATCTTGGCCTCGTTCGCCGCCAGCTTTTCCGCCAGCGGCTTGAAGCGGGCTGCCAGCGCCGAGCTCTTGGCTTGTCCGGCCAGCGCCTGTGCCCAATAGAGCGCCAGGTAGAAATGGCTGCCGCGATTATCCAACTCGCCAACCTTCCGCGCCGGCGAACGGTTGTTCTCGAGGATCTTGCCGTTGGCCTCGTCGAGCGTCTCCGCTAGAACCTGCACGTCCTTGTTCCCGCTGGCCTGCGCCAAATGTTCCAGCGAAGCGCCAAGCGCCAGGAACTCGCCCAGCGAATCCCAACGTAGATAGCCTTCCTTCTGGAACTGCTCGACATGCTTGGGCGCCGAACCGCCGGCTCCGGTCTCGAACAGCCCGCCGCCTGCGAGCAGCGGAACGATCGACAGCATTTTGGCCGACGTGCCCAGTTCCATGATCGGGAAAAGATCGGTCAGGTAGTCGCGCAGCACATTGCCGGTGACAGAGATGGTGTCGAGCCCCTTGCGGATGCGCTCGAGCGAGAACTTCATGGCTTCGACCGGCGCCAGGATGCGGATATCGAGACCCGATGTGTCCTCGTTCTTCAGGTAGGTCTCGACCTTAGCGATCAATTGCGCGTCGTGCCCGCGCTTGGCGTCGAGCCAGAACACGGCAGGGGTCTTGGTCAGGCGGGCGCGGCGCACCCCGAGCTTGACCCAGTCGCGGATCGGCGCGTCCTTGACCTGGCACATCCGGAAGATGTCGCCGGTCTCGACCGGCTGCGACAGCAGAACCGTGCCGTCATCGGCGACGACGCGTACCGTTCCGCCCGCGGCGACCTTGAACGTCTTGTCGTGCGAGCCATACTCCTCGGCTTGCTGCGCCATCAATCCGACGTTCGGCACGGAGCCCATCGTCTTCGGGTCGAAGGCGCCATGCGCCTTGCAGTCCTCGATGACCGTCTTGAACAGCGTCGCGTAGCAACGATCGGGGATCGCGGCGATCACGTCGTGCAGCTTGCCATCCGCGCCCCACATGTGCCCGCCTTCGCGGATCATCGCCGGCATCGACGCATCGATGATCGTGTCGCTCGGCACGTGCAGATTGGTGATTCCCTTGTCGGAATTGACCATGGCGAGGCCAGGCTGCTTCGCGTAGACGGCCTGGATATCGGCCTTGATCGCTGCCTTTTCCGCCTCGGGCAAGGTTTCGATGCGGGTCAGCATGTCGCCCACGCCGTTGTCGGGATCGACGCCCAGGCGCTTCAGCGTGGCGCCATGCTTCTCGAACACATCGGCGAAGTACACGGAAACCGCGTTACCGAAGATGATGGGATCGGAGATCTTCATCATCGTCGTCTTGACATGCAGCGAGAAGAGGATGCCGTCCTTCTTCGCGGCGTCGATCTGAGCGGCGAAGAAAACACGCAGCGCCTTGCGGTTCATCACTGAGGCGTCGATGATCTCGCCGGCCTGAAGCGGTGTCTTCGCCTTCAGCACCGTGACCGCGCCATCGCTGCCGACCAGCTCGATACGGGCATTGGTCGGCGCCGCCATGGTCTTGGCGACCTCCGAACCGTAGAAATCGCCGCCCGACATGTGCGCCACGCGCGTTTTCGAATCCTTGGTCCAGGCGCCCATCTTATGCGGATGGCTGCGCGCATACTGCTTCACGGCGCCGGCGGCGCGGCGGTCGGAATTGCCCTCGCGCAGCACCGGATTGACGGCGCTTCCCAGCACCTTGCCGTAGCGGGCGCGGATTTCCTTATCCGCCGGCGTCGCGTCGCTGTCCGGATAGTTCGGTACGTCGTAACCCTTGCTCTGCAACTCCTTGATCGCGGCCTTCAGCTGCGGGATCGAGGCGGAGATATTCGGCAGCTTGATGATGTTGGCTTCGGGGCGCATCGCAAGCTGGCCAAGCTCGGCGAGCTCGTCGTTGATCCTTTGCGCGGGTGTCAGTTTTTCGGGGAAGTTGGCGAGGATGCGGCCGGTCAGCGAAATGTCTTTCAGCTTCATCTTCACGCCGGCCGCGCCGACAAAGGCCTCGACGATCGGCAACAGGGAAAACGTCGCAAGCCTGGGCGCTTCATCAACCTTCGTCCAAACGATCTCGAGATCTGACACTCTTGCACCTCCGCGTGGCGCTTTCCTCGATGATCCTCGGCTGTCGGAAAGCGGTGCGGACCTTAGCACGCGCGAAAGCGCGTGCAAGACGGCGGCTCGTCACAGCTCTGCGCGCCGAATCGACCCGAAACAAACCGGAATAATCTCCTCGGCCGCGGCGACGACGCGATAGAGCGCACGCGCCTCGGGCCGCGTGAAGCCTTGCTCGATGGTGCGCTCGATCAAGGCGATGAGCGGGTCCCAGTAGCCGTCGATATTGACGAGCGTGACCGGCGCCTGGCTCATGCCGAGCTGGCGCAGAGTGATCGCCTCGAAGGCCTCATCGAGCGTGCCGAGCCCGCCCGGGAGAACGGCCACGGCATCGGCAAGCTCGAACATGCGGCGCTTGCGCTCCTGCATGTCGGGCACGACGATCAGCTCGCTCAGGCCGCGATGCGCGACCTCGCGATCGTGCAGCGCGATCGGGATAATGCCGGTCACACGCGCTCCGGCGGCGAGTGCGGCATCGGCGAGGAGCCCCATCAGGCCGACGCGGCCGCCGCCATAAACGAGCGCGACGCCCGCCTCGCCGATGAGCTTGCCGAGGGCGCTCGCCGCCGCGCGGTAATGCTCATTCGCCGGCATGGCCGAGGCGCAGAAGACGCAGAGGCGCTGTTGGCTCATGCACGGCCCGCGCGGCGACGGAAAGGCGGCTTCAGGAGGCTTGACATCATTTCGTAAATGGGATGAAAAGGTGTGTCGAAGTTACCAGAAATTAACCATAATTTCAGAACCAATTGCGTTTCGAGTTGTGCGGCGGGAAGGCTGACGAGGAGGTCGGGAGGCAGAGATGGTTTGGCTGCGCGCGTTGATCCCCTTGACGATCCCCTTCGCGGTGATCGCCGCGCTGTGGGTCGTTCCGGTTCCGCCCGATGCGGCCGCGGCGGGCGACGGTGCGACGGTCCTCGTCGGCCGCTCGATCGGTCTCGGGCTTCTGACTTTGGCGTTCCTCGCCATCGCTTTCGTCGTCTTCACCCTGCGCATACAAGCCGAGCCGGCGCGCGAGCCCGCCCCGATGGCGCTGGCGCGCCATGAGTTCCGCCGCGGCTTTGCAACCGGCGAGGAGCCTCGCGTGATGCGGCGGCCGGCGCCAGCCGCCGCTGCCGCCGCGATCGTGGTCGCGCTGCCGCGCCAACCAATCGCGTTCGCCGGCCGTGCTGCTGCTTCTGCCGCCGCGCCGATCCCGCATGTGCCGCAGGACAGCATCGAATCTCTCATCAAGCGCCTCCACGAGCGCGCCGGAGTGCTCTGGCCGGGACGCAGCGCGAAGCGGGCGTAGCGCGGGCCCGCGCTCACAAAATCGGCCCGTCAAAGAGGCTGCGTCCCACCCGATCCTCGATCTCGACCACCCAGAGATCGGGATCGCGCTTCACCTGGCGCGCGATATAGGCATCGGCCGCCGTCTCATCGACCGGCGCCGCGCCCGTCGCTTTGAGCCAGGCGAGCTGGCCCTGGGGCGTGCGGGTCTGCGTCAGCACCGTGCAGCCGAGATCGAGCTGGTTGAGCTTCACGAGGATCGTGCCGGCATCGGCATCGCCGCGCCGCACCACCACCATCGGAATGGCGCGCAAGGACGCGCTGCGCAGCGCCGCTGCGACGACGATGTTGGTCTTGAGCCGCGGCTCCATTCGTGTCGCGTCTCAGGCATCCATCGGGAAATTGAGCTCGATCATCACGCGGTTGGGATCGGTGAGGAAGAGCTGGCGCAGCCTTGCGCGCGGCACGTCGTTCTTGCGGAATTCGACGCCAAGCGCGTCGAGATGGCGGCACGTCCCATCGTAGTCGCCAGCGAGAAAGGCGATGTGATCGAAATTGCCGGTATCCTCGCTCGGCCCGGCGCCGATGCCGGCGCTTTCGGGCACCAGATGGAGGACGGCGCTTTTCCCGACATAGAGCCAATAGCCAGGAAAGCCGAGATCGGGGCGGTCGCCGACGCGCATGCCGAGGGCACCAACGTAGAAGTCGCGCGTGCCGTCGAGGTCCTTGGTGCGCACCGTGACGTGATTGAGCTCGCTCAACGCCATCTTATCCCCCCACGGCGCCCCGCTACGCCAATTGCTGAATCGCCGAGAGCAGCCAATGACCGCCCGGGCTGCGAACGAAGGTCCAGAGCTCGCTCGCCTCGCTCGCATGTTGCGGATCGCCGCCGACGATGAGCTCGCCCGCGCCGGGCGCGGCGTCGCTGCTCACGGTGTAATCGCGCGCGCGCCAATGCAACAGCGCCGTCGCATAGTGGAGATTGCCTTCATCCCAGGCCTCGCGCACCTCACCTTTGATGAGCTCGACATCATCGACGTGATTGACGACACCTTCGCTCTGATTCTCGGTGAGCTGCTCGGCGAAATAAGAGAGCATCTCGGGCGTCGCATAGCGGCGCAGCGCCGCGATGTCGCCGCGACTCCACGCGGTCTGCACGCCTTTGAGGATCGCTTCGAACTCCGCATAGTCGGAGGCGGCAACGCCGATCGTTGCAACGCGCGAGCCGCCGAAGCTCGCTTGTGGCGAAAAGCCCATCGGGCCGCTCATCGGCGGCGCGCCGAATCCCGCGCCGCCCGGGCCGCCGTAAGACATCATCGCGCTGCGGCCGGCAAAGAGCCGGAAGATGACCCAGCCCGCGCCGATCAGCAACAGCCAGAAGAACACCGAGCCGATCATGCCGCCGAATCCCCAGCCCATGCCCCAATGCGGAAACAGCATGTTGCCGAGCCATGAACCGAAGAAACCGCCGAACAGCCCGCCGAAGAAAGAATGGCCGTAACCATAGCCATAGCCGGAGGGATATCCGCCATAAGGCGTGCTGGTGCCGCTTTGCGGCGTGATGCTGCGCGCGATCGGCGCGCCGCCATTGGGGCGATAGGTGCCGAAGCCGCGGCTGCCTTGACTCATGAAGCTCGATCCGCCGCCGGCGCGATAGCTGCCGCCGGCGCGCGCATGCGCGAGGCTCGGTGCGAGTGCGAGCATGAGCGCCATCAGCACAACGAACCAGCTTCGCCTTATCATTGCCAAATTCCTCTTGTGATCCTATGGATCGCGCTAATATCTCGTCAGCCGCGCCCCGTTCCGCAAGGATGGCGCGGAGAAATTAGCTGTTATCTGGCACCCTGGGCAACCACGGTGGGAGGGCACGGTGACGACGGCGACGGCACGAGAAGCCGCCATCAACGATGGCGGCCGCGACGGTGCATTGCACCGTTACCGCCGCGTGCGCACACGCACGGAGAAATTGGCGGCGCCGCTTTCCGCCGAGGACCAGACCGTGCAGTCGATGAGCGATGTCTCGCCGACCAAATGGCACCGCGCGCACACCAGCTGGTTCTTCGAGCAATTTCTGCTGACGCCCTTCGCGTCGTCCTACCGCCCCTTCGATCGCGCCTATGGCTATCTCTTCAATTCCTATTACGAAGGTGCAGGCGCGCGTCATCCGCGGCCCGATCGCGGGCTGTTGTCGCGGCCCGGCATCGACGAGATCGCGCGCTACCGCGCGCATGTCGATGCGGGGATGGAGGGGCTGCTCGCGCGTGCCGGAGACAATCAGTGGCGCGAGATCGCGCCACTCCTGGCGCTGGGGCTCAATCACGAAGAGCAGCATCAGGAATTGATCCTGATGGACATCAAGCATGTGTTGGGGCTGAACCCGCTCGATCCCGCCTATGCCAAGCCGCCGCCGGCGATGCATCGTCCGGCCGCGCCGCTCGAGTTCCGCGAATTCGGCGAGGGCCTGCGCGAGATCGGGCATCGCGGTGCGGGCTTCGCCTTCGACAATGAAGGGCCGCGGCACAAGGTCTGGCTCGACGATTTTCGTCTCGCGACGCGGCTTGCGACCAATGGCGAATATCTCGCCTTCATCGAAGCGGGCGGCTATCGCCGGCCGGAATTCTGGCTGTCGGAAGGCTGGTCCACCGTGCAGCAATCGGGCTGGACCGCGCCGCTCTACTGGCGCTCCGAGGACAGCCATTGGACCATCTTCACCCTCGCCGGGCGCCGCCCGCTCGATCCCGACGAGCCCGTGTGTCATGTCAGCTATTACGAGGCGGATGCGTTCGCGCGCTGGTCCGGCAAGCGCTTGCCGACCGAGGCCGAGTGGGAAACGGCCGGGGCCGAATCCGAAATCGAGCTTGATGGCAACTTAATGGATCGCGGCCGGTTTCATCCCGAGGCCACCGGTGTTGCGCCGCCCGGCACCATGCACCAGATGATCGGCGATGTCTGGGAGTGGACTCAGAGCGCTTACGCGGCCTATCCGGGCTTTCACCCGCTCTCGGGAACGATCGGCGAATACAACGGAAAATTCATGTCGAACCAAATGGTGCTGCGCGGCGGTGCGGCCGTCACGCCCGAGGGCCATGTTCGGCTCACTTATCGCAACTTTTTCCCGCCGGCCTCGCGCTGGGCGTTCGGCGGGATCCGCTTGGCGGAGGATGCATGAAAACCAACCGCGCGCGCGCCACCTTCCATGATCTTGCGCCGGAAGCGGAAAGCTTCCGCGACTGCGTGCTCGAGGGCTTGAGTCGGCGCGCCAAGGCGATCCCCTGCCGCTTTCTTTACGACGCGCGCGGCTCGGAGTTGTTCGAGGAGATTTGCGAGCTTCCCGAATATTATCCGACACGCACCGAGACCGCGATCCTCGCCGCCTACACGCCCGAGATCGCGGCGGCGATGGGGCCGCGTTGCGAGCTCATCGAATTTGGCAGCGGCTCGTCGCGCAAGGTGCGCTTGCTTCTGGAAGCGTTGAAGGAGCCCGCGGCCTATGTCGCGATCGACATATCGGGCGAGGCGCTGCGTCAAGCCGCGAACGATCTGGCGGCCGCGTTCCCCGACCTCGCGGTGGTCGCGGTTTGCGCCGATTACATGCGGCCGCTCGAATTGCCGGACTTGCCGGCGGCGGGCGAGGGCAGTCGGCTCGCCTTCTTCCCCGGCTCGACCATCGGCAATCTCGAACCGGCGCTCGCCATCGAATTCCTCGCCGGCTGCCGGCAAGTCATCGGCAAGGCCGGGGCGATGCTGGTCGGCGTCGATCTGCAGAAGGACCCGCAGATCCTCAACGCCGCCTATAATGATTCGCGCGGCGTGACCGCGGCCTTCAACCTCAATTTGCTCGAGCGGATCAATCGCGAGCTCGGCGGCGACTTCAATCTCGCGCGCTTCGCGCATGACGCGCATTACGACGCCAAGCCGGGCAAGGTCGAGATCTTCATCCGCAGCCGCGCGGATCAGATCGTGACGGTCGCAGGACAGCGCTTCCGCTTCGCCGAGGGCGAGCGGATCCATACCGAGGATTCCTGGAAATACAGCATCGCTGGCTTCCGCCAGCTCGCGTCGCGCGCCGGCTATCGTGCGGCGCGCTGCTGGACCGACGAGGCCCAGCTCTTCAGCGTCCACCTCCTGACGCCGGCTTGATCGGGCGGCCGCGTCAGCGGCGGCGCGACATCGGCGGACGCGAGCGTTGCGGCGCTGCGACGGCAGCGGCGCGCTCGTCCTTGTGGCGGAAATTGATGCGGCCCTTGGTCAGGTCGTAGGGCGTCATCTCGACCGTCACCCGGTCCCCGGCGAGGATGCGGATGCGGTTCTTCTTCATCTTGCCCGAGGTGTAGGCGAGAGTTTCGTGCCCATTGTCGAGACGGACGCGGAAGCGTGCGTCCGGCAGAAGTTCGATCACCACCCCATCGAACTCGATCAGATCCTCTTTGGCCAAAGCTTCTCCTCAAGAAAGGGCGGAGCGCGGGCCCGCGCCGCCGTTGATTTATTCCGCCTTCAAATTGGCCGCGTTGACCCGCCCCTGCGGCCCACGCTCAAGCTCATAGCTCAGCTTCTGCCCTTCGCGCAAATTCGCCATGCCGGCGCGCTCGACCGCCGAAATATGAACGAACACATCCTTCGAGCCGTCATCGGGCTGAATGAAGCCATAGCCTTTGGCAGCGTTGAACCATTTGACCGTACCCGTGGACATCAGTCCCTCCAAAAGTTTGTCCTGCCGCGCCCGAGGCCGCGGATCAAACACCGATTTGGATGGGACCGGGTCGGGCTCACGCAGAGCGTAGTGACGAGGCCGACCCAAAGCGAGTTGACGGCTTGAAGATAATCTTCCGCCCCATGATTGCAACGGGGATTCAGCCGAAGGCGGTCGGCGATTGTTGCAGCGCAATAGCAGTTTCATGCGGCGGGCTTGGCGCGAGCAAGCGCGGCGATCGCCTGCTCGGCCGCGGCAACGCCGCTGGTGAAGGCGGCGTGCGCGGTGCCGAACTGATCACGCGAGCAGGCCTCGCCGGCGAAAAAGATGCGGTGCTCGACCGGCGCGGCGAAAGCCGCGCGGTCGTCTGCGTGGCCAGGCAGCGCCGAGGAGTAGGAGCCGCGTGCGAAGGGATCGCCGACCCAGGCGGAGCTCGCGAGCGGATGGAGGAGCCGCCGGATGGCGCTGCCATAGATGCCGACGAGCTCGTCGATCGCAAACTCGGCCATTGCCGCGGTTCCGGCGCGCTCAAGCCCGGTTGCGAGCCGGCCGCCGAAATAGCACGCGATGATCGGCCAGCCATGCGGCCTCACCTGATAATTGCCGGTCGCGACACGATCGAGCGAGCCGACCAGATGACGATAGGTTGATGCCGGCTCTGGCCCCTCGAGTGCGAGGAAGAGCTTGTTGGCGATGCCGAGCGGCAAGCCCGCGGCGGCGGCGAGTTTTTCGGGAAGCGCCGGGGTGAAGCGCAACGCCTCCGCGGCGATGATATTGGTGGAGACCGTCACGATCGCCGTCCGCGCGGTGATGGTGCCATACGTCGTTGCGATGCGCAGCGCCGCACCGCGATGATCGATTTCCGTCGCCTCGGTGTTGAAGCGGACGGGAAGATCGGCGCCGTGGGCGGCAATGAGGGTGCCGTAGCCTTCGAGCACGCGCCAGTTGATCTGGGTATTGGCGTAGCGCGCATGGTCCTTGATCGAGACGAGCTCGAGCTCGGCGCCATTGGCCCAGGTGCTGATCGCGCCCAGCAACGCGTTCCATGGCCCCTCTTGGGGCAGCAGCGTCGAGGCCGGGCGATCCTCGGTCTCGAGCGCGGCGCGATCATAGGCATCCTCGAAGGCGTCGCGCGCAATGAGCCAATCGGCATTGGCGGACTCGCCGCGATGGATCGCGACGCGGCTGGCCCAATCGGGCGGTGTCTTATCGAGCGTGAAGCCGGCGTGCCGCGCGACCTCGCTCCAGGAATTGATGTCGGCGGAATGGAGCCACTCGCAACCAAGATCGAGCGGCTTGCCGAGCGCGGTCGGAACGGTCCAGGCACGTCCGCCCAAGCGGCCGCGCGCCTCGATCAGCAGGAAGCGGAGCCCGCTCGATGCAAGGCGCTTGCCGGCGGCGATGCCGCCCGCGCCGGCACCGATGATGACGACATCGAAATCATTTCCGCACTCGGCCATAGCAATCTCGACCGCTTCGTTCCATCATGCCGCCAATGATCGACAGCGAAACCGTGGCCAATCTCATCCGCGAGACCGCCCGCACGCTGATCATGCCTCGCTTTCGCGCCCTCGGCAGCGGCGACATTCGCGAGAAAAAGCCCGGCGATCTCGTGACCATAGCGGATATCGAGGCAGAGCGGGCGCTCACGCGCCGGCTCGAGGAGCTCGCCGCGGGCGCGCAGGTGATCGGCGAAGAGAGCGTCGCCGAAGACCCGACGCGCCTCGGCGTGCTGTCGCTCGACGCGCCCGTTTGGATCATCGATCCGGTCGACGGCACGACGAATTTCGCCCGCGGCGAGCCGGGCTTTGCGGTGATCGTCGCGCTGACGCAGCACGGCGCGGTCGAAGCCGGCTGGATTTACGACCCGGTGAACGACCTCATGGTGCACGCGACGAGAGGCGAGGGCGCATGGTGCGACGGCCACCGCCTCGCGGTCGCCGCCGAGGTGCCGCCCGAACAGATCACCGGCTCCGCCTATGGCCGGGCACGCTCCGGTGTGCGCGCGGCCAAGGCGCTGAGCGCCAGCGGCCGGATCGGAGCCGTCCATAATCGCGGCTGCAGCGGCCTCGAATACATCGCCTTGGTCGAAGGCCGCAGTCATTTCTCGCTGCATTCGCGCTCCTTGCCTTGGGATCACGCGGCCGGGATGCTGATCGTGCGCGAAGCCGGCGGCGAGGCGGCGTTCCTCGACGGCACGCCCTATGACGCGCGCATTCCGGACCGGCCCGTGCTCGCCGCGGCAGGCGAGGCGGCGTGGCGGATCGTGAGCGAGGTTGTCGCCAATTCATGAAGGGGAAAACCTGCATCATCACCGGCGCGAGCGACGGGATCGGCTTGGAGGCCGCGCGGCGGCTCGGTGCGCTGGGGGCGCGGCTTGTCCTCGTCGGCCACAATCCCGCCAAGAGCGAGGCGGCGCTGGTGCGCCTGCGCGGGCAATTCCCTGGCCTGCCGATCGAGATGCTGACCGCCGATCTCGCCTTGCGCAGCGAGGTGGTGCGCATCGCCTCGGCGCTGCTGCGCGCGGCACCGCGCATCGACGTCCTCGTCAACAATGCCGGCGCCTTCTTTGCGCAGCGGACCGTGACGCCCGACGGGCTCGAGCGCAGCTTTGCGCTCAATCACATGGGCTATTTCCTGTTGACCGAGCTTTTACGGGAGCGGCTGGTCGCCTCCGCGCCCGCGCGCATCGTCAATGTCGCCTCGGAGGCGCATCGCAAGGCCATGCTCGATTTCGCCGATCTGCAATGCGCCAAGGACTATAGCGGCTGGAAAGCTTATCAACGCTCGAAGCTCTGTAACATCTTGTTCACGCGCGTGCTCGCGGCACGGCTCACCGGCACCGGCGTCACCGCGAACGCCCTTCACCCGGGCTTCGTTTCGAGCAGCTTCGGCGACAACAATCGCGGGCTCTACCGCGTCGGCATCGGCCTGGCGAAGCGATTTTCGGCGATCTCGGTCGCGCAAGGCGCGGAGACGCCGGTCTATCTCGCCTCCTCGCCCGAGGTCGAAGGGGTCACGGGCCGCTATTTCGACAAGTGCAAGGAGCGGGCGCCGAGCCTCGCCGCCCAGGACGAGGCCGCGGCCGCGCGGCTGTGGCAGGAAAGCCGGGCGCTCGCGGGGTTGCCGTCCGAATCTTAATCGCCACATTTGGGTTTGGGGGGCGATCCTTCCAGTGACGGAGAAGCGGATGAGCACGCAAAAGGATGTCGCGGTTTTGGTCGGCAGCCTCAGAAAGGATTCCTTCAATCGCAAAATGGCGTTGGCGCTCGCGGCCATGGCGCCGCCCTCCTTGAAGCTCGAGATCGTCGAGATCCGGCATTTGTCGCTTTACGACCAGGACGGCGATGCGAACCCGCCATCCGAATGGACCGCCTTTCGCGAGCGCATTCGCAAAGCGGACGGCGTGCTTTTCGTCACTCCGGAATACAACCGCTCGATCCCCGGAGCGCTCAAGAACGCTATCGATGTCGGCTCGCGGCCTTACGGCAAGAGCGCCTGGAACGGCAAGCCAGGCGCGGTCGTCAGCGTGTCGCCCGGCGCGATCGGGGCGTTCGGCGCCAATCATCATGTGCGCCAGACCCTCGTCTTCCTCAATGTCCCGGCCATGCCGCAGCCCGAGGCCTATCTCGGCGGTGCCGACAAGCTGTTCGATGCGGAGGGCAAGATCGCCAATCCCGGCACCCGCGATTTTCTCGCCAATTTCCTCGCCGCCTTCGATCGCTGGATCGCGCGCTTCGCCGCGTAAGCGCTACCACAGGGCCCGCGCGATGAAGAGGAGGCCGAGCGCGCCGAAAAACAGCGCGGCGATGTAGTTCATCTTTCGGATCGGCAATCGGCCGGAGAGCGCGTCGCCAAGAAAGACCGCGGGGACATTCGCGATCAGCATGCCGGTGGTGGTGCCGGCGACCACCGCGACGAGCTGCGGATAAGCGGCGGCCAGCGCCAGCGTCGCGACCTGGGTCTTGTCGCCGATCTCGGCGATGAAGAAGGTCGCGAGCGTCGTCACGAACGCGCTGCGGTTGCTGACCTCGCGCCCGGGCTTCAGCGTGTCGGCGCGCAGCACCCAGACCGCCATCGCCACCATGCTGATGCCGACCGCCAGGTCGAGCACGGCGGGGGTGAGCAATTTTCCGAGCCAGGCGCCGAGCACGCCGGCGATCGCGTGATTGGCGATGGTTGCGATGAGGATGCCGAGGATGATCGGCCAGGGCTTGCGGTAATGCGCGGCGAGGGCCAGCGACAAGAGCTGGGTGCGATCGCCGATCTCGGCGACAGCGACGCTCGACAGCGAGACGAGGAAGGCTTCCATGCGCAGAGAGAGCGAGGCCGAACGGGACAGACCACGGCCCGCCTCCCCCCGCCGGCGACGAAGGAAGCAAACCGTTGGTCTCGCCACGCACCGAAGCGAGGAAGGCACGGGAAACGCCTTCGACCTTCAACGCCCCCGTACGCCATGGCTGCCGCACATCGGCCGCAACCAAGCATGTTGACGCACGGCCCGGTGAAGACCCGGGCGGCTACTCCCCAATGAGTGGCTCGGAGGATAGCCGAGGCGGCGGAGCCGGGCAATGAGGGGCTTGGGGGAGGGCGCCAAAGCAACTATATGGATGCAACCATGGCGGCGCGAAATCCCTATGAAGTGCTGGGCGTCAAGAAGGACGCGACGGAGGAGGAGATCCGGCGGGTCTATCGCAATCTCGCCAAGCGCCATCATCCCGACCTCAATCCCGGCAACAAGCAGGCCGAATCGCGCTTCAAGGAAATCGCGGCTGCCTATGATCTTCTCTCCGACAAGGAGAAGCGGGCGCGCTATGACCGCGGCGAGATCGACGAGAGCGGCACGGAGCGGCCGCGCGCCTATTCCTATCAGGACTTCGCCGGCGGCGCGCCCGGCGCCAAATATCACGGCGCCGAAGGGATGGAAGCCGAGGATATCGACGATCTCTTCGCGTTCTTCAACCGCGGCCAGCGCGGCGCCGCGGGCGGCGGGACGTTCCGCATGCGCGGCGCCGACCGGCACTATGTCTTGACCGTCGGCTTTCTCGATGCCGTCAATGGAGCGCGGCAGCGGCTCGAGCTCGCGCCCGGAAAGAGCCTCGAGGTCACGATCCCGCCGGGGGTGCGCGAGGGTCAGGTGCTGCGCCTCGCGGGCCAGGGCGATCCTGGCATCGGCGGCGGCGCCAATGGCGACGCGCTCATCGAAATTCACGTCGCGTCGCATCCCTTCTTTCGCCGCGAGGGCGACGACATCCGCCTCGATCTGCCGGTGACGCTCGCCGAGGCGACGCAGGGTGCGAAAGTCACCGTGCCGCTGCCCGGGGGCACCGTCACCGTGACCATTCCCGCCGGGTCCAATGCCGGCACCACCTTGCGGCTGCGCGGCAAGGGCGTCGGCGGACGCGGCGATGCGCTGGTGACGCTGCGGCTCGTCCTGCCCGAGACGCCTGATGCGGAGCTGTCGGCGTTCTTGAAGCAATGGGAGGCGAAGCACCCCTACGATCCGCGCAAGGGGCTGAACCCATGATCGCGTTCGAAGCCGTGCTGCGCGAAGTGCGGGGGCTCGAGGCCGCCGAGCTCGAGCGCTGGATCGCCGTGCGCTGGGTGCGGCCCGAGCGCCGCGGCGAGGTCTTCGTCTTTCACGAAATCGACGTCGCGCGCATCCACCTCATCGTCGAGTTGCGGCGCGAGCTGATGATCGACGACGAAGCGATGCCGGTGGTGCTGCATTTGCTCGACCAGATCTACGCTTTGCGCCACCGCCTCACCTCGCTAGCCCACGCGATCGACTCGCTGCCACCCGACATCAAAGAAACGCTGCGCGCACATTTCGAGGCTTGAGTCATGTCGGCGACTGTCGCGGTGCGGCCCGCCCTGCGCACGATCGGGGCGGTGGTGATCGGAAACGCGCTCGATTGGTATGATTTCGCGCTGTACGGTTATCTCGCGGTCACGATCGGCGCGGTGTTCTTTCCCGCTCAATCGCCTTGGACCTCGCTGCTCTCCTCGCTCGCCGCCTTCGGCAGCGCCTATTTCGTCCGCCCGCTCGGCGGCATCATCCTGGCGCAGCTCGCGGATCAATGGGGCCGCCGCAACACGTTGATCCTCATCATCGCGCTGATGACGCTCGGCACCGCCCTGATCGCCTTCGCGCCGAGCTATGCCGCGATCGGCATCGCCGCGCCGGCGATCATCGTCCTCAGCCGGCTGCTGCAGGGCTTCGCCGCCGGCGGCGAGTTCGCGAGCGCCACGGCGTACCTGATCGAAGCGGCGCCGCCGTCGCGGCGCGGGCTTTACGGTTCTTGGCAGCTCGCAGGGCAGGGGATGGCGATCCTGCTTTCGGGCCTTGCCGGCTCGCTCGTCACGCGCGCGCTCGGCCCCGAAGACTTCGCGGCCTGGGGCTGGCGCTTGCCGTTCGTCGTCGGCCTCGTGATTGGACCGATCGGCTATTATTTGCGCTTGCGGCTCGATGAAGCGCCGGCCTTTCTTGTTGAGCGCGCCCGCCTCGCGCCCGGTCATTCGCCGCTGCTCGAGCTCGCACGCCGCTACAAGCGGCGCGTGCTGCTCGGCTTCGGCCTGGTGATCGGCGGAAGCGCCGCGCTCTACGTCCTGTTCGTGTTCATGCCGACTTATGCCATCCGCGTGCTGGGGCTCGATCTCAGCGCCGCGTTCATCGCGCCGGTGGTTGCCGGTCTCACGGTCGGGGTGTTTTGTCCCATTCTCGGCCTCGCCTCCGATTATCTCGGACGCAAGGGCCTCCTCGCGATCTCGATGGCGGGGTTGCTCGTCGCGCCTTATCCCTGCTTCCTTTGGCTGCAAGAGGGACGGAGCATCACGCGTCTCGTGCTCGTCGAGTTCGCGTTCGGTGTGATTTTTTCCTTCTCGGGCGGCCCCTTTAACGCGGCGCTCGGCGAGATTTTCCCGCTGCGCCTGCGCGCGAGCGGCCTCGGCGTCGCCTATAATTTCGCGGTTGCGCTGTTCGGCGGCCTTGCGCCCCTGATCGTCGCTTGGCTGATCCTCAGGACCGGCGATCCGCTCGCGCCGACCTATTACGTCGCGGCCTGCGCGTTCATCGGGCTGACCGCGGCACTGGCCTGGCCGGCCGGCGACGCGGTCAGAGAAACTCGATGACGTGCGGCTGCCGCTGGGCCGGCCTTAGGCTTCGGCGGCGATGCGCTCACCCTCGAAGGGCAGGATGGCGATTTCGGGCCGGCCCATCGGCCGGTGCACATTGCCGTTCTCGGGCCGCAGCCAAGATTCCATCGCGGTTTCGCGATCGATCGAGGCAAATTCGTATTTGTAGAGCTCGTTGCCCTCGCCGGGCCGGGTGCGCCAGATACCGAGCTCCATCGTCGGCAAGCCGTAGACGTCGAACAAATGACGCCGCGCGAGCGCGCCTTCGATGATCCCAGTGAGCCAAGACCAGCGCCAATGGCACAGCACCCAGAGCGTATGGAGCCGCAGCATCGCCGCCAGCGTGTTTCCGCCCGTGACTTCCTGCGCGAGATAGATCGAGCCCGAGAACACCACATAGGTCGAGCGGATCGTCTTGGCGATCGGTGCACGTACGATGCAGCGATCGGCACTCGTCCACATGCTTGCCGGATTCTCGACCCAGAAGCGGCCGCTTTCCATCTCCTTTGCCAGAGTCTCCTCGCACCAGATCAGCCGCGAGGCGATGCAGCCTTTCGGCACGCCGTCGCGCAGCAGCGCCAGAACCACCGTGTCGTCGGGCGTCGCGTGCGGGTGATAGCGCGGATCGTTGGTCTGGATGAGGCGCTTCATCCGGCCGTTGCTGGCACGGTAGAGCCGGGCGACGGTGTCGAGCTCATGACCGATGACCGCCTGTAGTCCTTGGTCGTCGAGCGCACGCAGCAAGGGCGGAACGATTTGCGTTCCCGCCATGCGAACGCTTTCGAGCGAGAGAAAATCGCCCGGATTGAATGCATCGAGATAGTCGCTGAAATCACCACCGAAGAAATCGCCGTCGTTGACGATCAGATTAATGTTCCGCATGTCATTCAAGCCTCCGGCCCTGGTGGTTTGGCCCTCTCTCCGGGGCCGCGTGGGAGAGTGCCGATCTGCACACGGCGTGCATTCGCCGCTTACCCTAGCCCGATAGCGGCCGCGCGCCGCCTCGGCCGTCGCCGAAATGCGCGCTCATGCTGCAGAGCGGTCGTCGCGGCACAGCACGGCGGCCAGCACCATGTTGACATTTGCCCCGTCGCCCGCGAGTGGCAGGAGAAGCGCCTCGTAGCGGCGCGGCAAATCGCCGACGATCTCTTCGCCGATGCGGTGGTGGGGAGCTCGGGATTCGACCGTCGCCGTCAGGCATTTCCGCACGAGCGCGCGCAACGCCGGCGTCCGCAACCGCTCGATCTCCTGGCCGGTGAGGTTGCCGCCCATCCACCATTCGAGCTCGGTTCCTTGCAAGCGGATGCGGAAGCGCAGCGGCTCGCGCAGCACGTCCAGCAAGACGAGGTGCCCGAGAACGAACCGGAGCGCGGCCGGATCGATGTCGGTGCGCGACGGCAGCGGCCGATCGCCGCGCTCCTTCTCCCAATAGGCATGCAGCGCGCTCAGCCGCGGATCGCTGAAGGGAGGTGCCCGACGCGTGCTGGAGCGCGCCAGCGCTTCGGGCCCGCCCTTTCTAGCCATGCCCGGCACCGCGGCTGACGAGCGAGAGCAGCCCCACCGGCGACGGCCCGCCACGTTCGGGTTGGCCGCCCGGCCGAAGCGCCTCTTCCCCGACGGAGATGGCCGCTGCACCGACAAGTAGTGCGGCCTCGCCGAAGCCCAGCGCTGCAAGGCTGCGCGAAAGAAACTTCAGATGCCGCGCGACGTACCAGGATTGACGACGATTGTTGCGATCCACTGTTGCCCACTCCTCGAGGGCGGCAACCCCGCTCGAGCCCCTCTGGCCGCCCTTGCAGACACTTCGTTAATGAGGGACAATTAGTGTAATCGGGCATCCAAAGCTGGTGTCCCGACAGACAGAATTGGGTTGATGTGGTGGCCGGAGACTTCGACTCGCGTTTTCGCGATGCGCTCAGACGGCGGCTTTATCCCCGCGCTCCGCTGCATCTCAAACAGATCGCGCACGGCATCGGCCGGTCGGAGAACACCGTCGCGCGGTGGTGGCGCGGCGAGACGCGCATCCTTGCCGACGATCTCTACCGGCTCGCGGAATTCTTTCTCGAGCGCGACGACCGCGCGTTCTTGAGCGAAATTTTCGGCGACCTCGTTCCGGGCGCGGCGCTTCCCGAAGACCTCGCTGCGTCGCTGCTCTCTCTGGTGCGCGTCGCGTTTGCGGAATCGCGCAACGGACGCGCCGCTTCGCGAGAGCTCTCGACCTGGGTCAACGCCGATGGCGCGGTCATTCCGGCGCCGGCAGGCCACGCCGCCTATGTGCGCGATGCGCTGCAACTGCCGGGCATCGGCGGCGATTTGGCCGCCTATGCGATGCGCGTTCTCGGCTGGATCGCGCTCACCGAACGCGACGCCGGCGTCACCATCTGTCATGACGGCCGGCGCGTGGCGCCGCTCGCGGCCGAGCGGATCGGCATCTGGCTCGAGGACAATGCGGACCGCATCGGGCGGGTGAAGCGCGGCGTGCTGATGGACGGGCTGCTGGTCGAAGGGCATCACGCGACAGCCAGCGAAGCGGCAATGGCGATCGGCCGAGTGGCATCGATCGTGAAGATCGCCCGCCGGACCTGGTCGGTGCGGCCGTTGCCGCTCGACAGCATCGCCGATGCGCGGTTGAACGCGCTGCTCGAAGCCTTTCATCGCGAGCCGGCGCATCTGGTTCACGCCGCCGCGGCGATGGGAGCCTTTACGACCAGCAGCCTCTTCGGCGTCAACGGCGACAATGTCACGTCGCATTGCGTCGGGACGGATCTCGGCTTCGATCCGAGGATGGTCGAGGGGCTGAACGTGCTGGCGCGCCCCGACACCGAATATGCGCTGATGCTGCAGGCGCGGGTGCTGAAGGCGCGGCGCGAGGGCCCGATCTACAACGAGCTCTGCGGCACGATCGACGCCTTCAATGTGCGCTATCTCAACCTCGCTTTGCCCGAGGCGGGACAGAACGGACGCGTGCTCACTTCGTCGCTCGTTCTCGAACGGGATTTGATCGCAGCGTGATACCGGGTTCGGGGCCAGCAGCGATCGTGTTTCGGCAGCGCGGCACAATCCGCGGAGCGGCGCGATGATCGAATTCCTGCTGCTCCTTCACATTCTCTCGGCGGTGGTCTGGGTCGGAGGCATGTTCTTCGCCCACCAGATGGTTCGCCCATCGCTTGCCGCGCTCGATCCACCGGTGCGTCTCGCGCTGTGGCGGCGAATTTTTCAGAAATTCTTCGGCTGGGTCTGGGCCGCGGTGGTGTTGCTGCTGGCGAGCGGCCTTGCGATGCAGGGCCTCGGGGTAAGCGGGCTTCACGTCCAGATCATGGAGGCGCTCGGCATCATCATGATGCTCGCTTTCGGGCATCTCTATTTCGCGCCCTGGCAGCGCTTCCGGCGCGCGATCGACGGCGACGATTTCCCGGCCGCGGCGGCGCAGCTCAACCAGATCCGCCGCATCGTCGAGTTCAACCTCGCGCTCGGACTGATCGTCGTGGTGATCGGCGCGACCGGGCGCTATTGGGGCTGAGACGATGCTGAAGCTTTACGATCTCGCCGGCGCCGAAGAGGACCGGCGGTTCAGCCCCTATTGCTGGCGCGTCAAGCTGGCGCTCGCACATAAGGGCCTCGAAGCGGAAACCATCCCCTGGCGCTTCACCGAGAAAGATGCGATCGCCTTCAGCAAGCAGGGCCGCGTGCCGGTTCTGGTTGATGGCGAGCGCTGGGTCAACGATTCCTGGGCGATCGCCGAGTATCTCGAGACGGCCTATCGGGACCGCCCATCGCTCTTCGGCTCTCCGGCCGGCAAGGCGCTGTCGCTCTTCCACACGCGCTGGGCCGACGCGACGCTGCACGGAGCGATGCTGCGCTTTGTCGTTCTCGACATCTGGAAGCATGTCGCGGCCAAGGACAAAGCCTATTTCCGCCAGAGCCGCGAAGAGCGGCTCGGCACGACCCTCGAAGACGCCGTTGCGGACCGGGACGAGCGGGTATCAGCGTTCCGCGAGGCGCTTTTGCCGTTGCGCCTGACGCTCAAGGCTCAGCCGTTTCTCGGCGGCGCGACGCCGCTCTATGCCGATTACGCGGTGTTCGGCGGCTTTCAATGGTGCCGGGCGATCAGCGATTTCAAGCTGCTCGCGCCCGACGATCCGGTTTACGCCTGGCGTCAGCGCATGCTCGGGCTTTTCGGCGGGCTCGTCGGACGCGCCGCGGGCTATCCCGTCTAGACGCGTTTTCTAGAAGAACCGCAGCCAGAGATAGATCTGGCACAGCACGATGCTGACCACAGTGAGCGGCGCCGCCCATTTCGTGTAGGTGATGAAATTGAAGCGCACGCCGTTGCGCTGCGCGAAGCCGGCGACGGTGAGATTGGCCGAGGCGCCGATGAGCGTGCCGTTGCCGCCGAGGCACGCGCCGAGCGACAGCGCCCACCATAGCGGCAGCAGAGCCTCGTCGCCGCCGAAGGCGGGCGCGAGCAGCTTGATCAGCGGAATCATCGCCGCGACGAACGGGATATTGTCGATGATCGCCGAGAGCAGCGCCGATGACCAGAGGATCGCCGATGCCGTGACCGCGAGATTGCCGTGGAAGGCTTCGAGCAGCTGGCGCGCGACGGCGGCCAAAGCGCCCGTCGCCTCGAAGCCGTGCACGACGACGAAAAGACCGACGAAGAAGAAGATCGTGATCCAGTCGACATCGGCATAGGTGCCGACAATGCGCGCCGCCTGGGCCTCGCGATGATGGGCGAGGTTGTCGAGCAGCATCAGCGCGGCGGCGCAGATCAGCGCGATCGAGCCGGGCTCGAGCCGGAGATAGCGGGCGAAGATGAAGGCGAGGAGGGTCACGCCGAAGACGGCGACGGCGATGCGCAAAAGCCGCGCATCGGTAATCACCGAGGCAGGCTTCAGCGCCATCACCTCGGCCCGTGCCGCGGCGCTCGCTTCCGCCGAACGGCCCCAGATGAGATGCGTCGCGGCGAGCTGAAACGCCAGCACCACGAGGATGATCGGCGTCAGGCCGAGGACGAAGGCGTTGAAGCTCAACCCGGCGGCGGAGCCGATCATGATGTTCGGCGGATCGCCGATAAGCGTGGCGGTGCCGCCGATATTGGACGCCATCACCTCGGCAAAGAGAAAAGGGAAGGGCGGAACCCGCAGACGCTGCGTGATGGAGAAGGTGACCGGTGCAATGAGGAGCACGGTCGTGACATTGTCGAGCAGCGCGGAAACCACCGCCGTGACGGCCGACAGCAGAATGAGAACGCCGGCGGGCGAGGCGTTGACGCGCTGCGCCGACCATAAAGCGAGGAATTCGAAGATGCCCGAGCGGCGTGCGATCGCCACCAGCACCATCATGCCGGTAAGGAGCGCGATGGTGTTGAAGTCGATGCCGCGGATGGCCTCGGCTTGGTCGAGCACGCCGGAAAGGATCATCGCGCCGGCGCCGAGGATCGCCAGGATCGATCGGTCGAACCGGTCGGAAATGACGAGCACATAGGTCGCGACCAGGATCGTCGCCGCGACGATCACCGGATTGAGGCCGAAAATGACGCCCGCGATGACACCCTCCCCGAAACTCGGCGCCGCGTGCCAACACTATGCGCCTGGGCGCGCCGCGCCTAGCGCCGATGCGACTCGGGCACGCGATTGACGGCTTTGCGCGTGCGACTTTAAGATTGCGCGCAAGAGCAATTGCCGGGCGCGTGCCGGCCAAGGGGAAACGCAATGGCGGACGGACCGCGCCGGGGCGGACGAAGCTGGCTCTACCTGCTTTTGCTGATTCAGTTCGTGCTCTGCCTCTGGGTTCCCCTCTACAACCGCGCCGAGCCAAGCCTCGCCGGCGTGCCGTTCTTCTATTGGTTCCAGCTACTCCTCGTTCTCGTCGGGGCGGCGCTCACGGCCATCGTCTATTTCGCAACCGACGAGTAGCGTCGCATTCATCGCGCCCGGGGGAGCGCCTGTGCAAAGCATCAACTGGACCGTTCTCGTCATCTTCGTCGCCCTGTTCGGCTTCATCACCTGGCTCGGCTTCGCCGCGGCGCATTGGCGAAGGGGCGATCTCGAGCAGCTGAGCGAATGGGGCTTGGGCGGGCGCCGCTTCGGGACCATCGTCAGCTGGTTCCTGATCGGCGGCGATATCTATACGGCCTATACTTTCGTCGCCTTGCCGGCCCTCGCTTATGGCGCGGGCGCGGTCGCGTTCTTCGCGGTTCCCTACGCGATCATCATCTATCCCATCCTCTTCGTGGTGTTCCCGAGGATGTGGCAAGTCTGCCGCCGGCACGGCTACATCACTGCGGCGGATTTCGTCCGCGGCCGCTACGGCAATCGCTGGCTGGCGCTGGCGATCACGCTCTCGGGTATCGTCGCGACCATGCCCTATATCGCGCTTCAGCTCCTCGGGCTGCAGGTGGTGATCGGCGGCATGGGCATTTATGGCGCGGGCTGGGTCGGCGATCTGCCGCTGATCGTCGCCTTCATCATCCTCGCCGCCTTCACCTATACGAGCGGCCTGCGGGCGCCGGCGGCGATCGCCTTCGTTAAGGATGCGCTGATCTATCTGACCGCCTTCGCTGCGGTCATCGTCATCCCGATCGAGCTCGGCGGGTTCGGCAAGATCTTCGCCGCCGTTCCCGCCGCAAAGCTGTTGCTGGCGGCGCCCAGGGGCGCGACCACCGGCGCCTATGGCGCCTATGCGACCTTGGCGCTCGGCTCGGCGATGGCGCTGTTTCTCTATCCCCATTCGATGACGAGCATCTTGAGTGCGAGCAGCGGCCATGCGGTCCGGCGCAACGCGGCGATGCTGCCGCTTTATTCGCTGATGGTCGGCCTGCTGACCCTGCTCGGCTTCTTCGCCATCGCGGCCGGCGTCGACAAGCTGCCGGAGTTCTCCCAGGGCTTCGCCCAGTTCAAGGCGAATTTCGTGGTTCCTGCGGTCCTGCTGTGGGGATTTCCGTCCTGGTTCGTCGGGATCGGCTTCGCGGCCATCGGCATCGGTGCGCTCGTCCCGGCGGCGATCATGTCGATTGCCGCGGCCAATCTTTACACCCGCAACATTCACCGCGAATTCGTCAACCCGCAGATGACGCCAAGGGAGGAGGCCCAGATCGCCAAATGGGTCTCGCTTATCGTCAAGGCTGGGGCGCTGGTGTTCATCCTGTTCCTGCCGCTGCAATACGCGATCCAGCTCCAGCTGCTGGGCGGCATCTGGATCATTCAAACCTTCCCCGCCGTGGTATGCGGCCTCTTCACCCGCAAGCTCAACGATTGGGCGCTGTTCATCGGTTGGCTGGCCGGGACGGTCTGCGGCACCTGGATGGCTGCGGCGGTGAATTTCAGCGCCACCTATCCGCTGACGATCGCGGGCTGGACCGTTCCGGGCTATTCCGCCCTCTATACGGTGGTGCTCAATCTCGCCGTGGCGTTGGTCCTGACCCCGATCCTCAATGCGCTTGCCACGACGCCGCCTGCCGACGAGACCTTGGCGACGGACTATCGGGCATAGGGAAGCGGGGAGGGGCTGGCGGTCGGAAGGGGCCGAGGCACGGGCCGAGATCGGGGGCGATCGAAAAGCATCGCTGGCGCCCGCGCGCGGCGCGGACGTCCTGGTCTCAGCCCAGCAATGCCTGAAATGCGCGCGTCAGTCGCGCGCGTCGCGCAGCGTGATGAGAACCAAGGAAGCGATGATGACGCCGGCGAATTCGGCGCCGGTCGAGATTTGGCCGATCAACGCGCCAAAGAGCGTCCCCGCTAAGGTGACTGTTCCGACCAACGTGGTCATTTGGGCCCCTCCAACCAAAGTTTTTGTCTTGGCCAACCGGACAACGCGGCGGCCCGACTTTTTATTCATTCGGTTGCAAAAAAATCACGCTTCGATTTTGGCACTCGCGGCAAGGCGTGCCAAGGCCTGAGGGGTGTCGATATCGGTGAGCACCGCGTCGCTGTCCATCTCGACTTCGGCGGTCGCCTCGGCATGGGCGGCGATCACCGCCCGCGCCCCGATATCGCCATCGATTTGCCGTATTTCGGCAAAGTATTGCCGGCCCCAGAGAACCGGGTTGCCGCGCTTGCCGTGCCGCGTCGGCACGATGATCGCGCGGCCCTCGACCGGGTTGAAGGCGCCGACAAGCTTGGCGATTTCGGCGGCAGTCACCCGCGGCATGTCGCCGAGCGCCACCAGCACGCCGTCGCACTCCTCCGGCAAGGCCGCCATTCCGGTTCGGAGGGAGGTCGAAAGCCCTAAGGCAAAGTCCTTGTTGTAAGCGAACTTAACCGGCAGGTCCTTAAGTGCCTCTTCAACGCGCTCGCGCTCATGCCCGGTGACGACGACGACCGGCGCGAGCTGCGCGCCGAGCGCGGCCTCGGCGGCATGGCGCACCATCGGCTTGCCGTCGATCGCGATCAGCAGCTTGTTGAGCGCGCCCATGCGGCTCGACCGGCCGGCGGCCAGGACGAGCCCGGCGATGCGCGGGCGGCGCGGCGCCTGGGCGGCGGGGGGGCCGCCGGCGGCCGCGCGGGGCGAAGGGCGCGAGGCGATCTCCGAGAGCAAGCCGCCGACCCCCATGCGGCGAATGACCGCAGGGCCGACTGGCAAGGACGCCAGCAGCCGGCGCAGCACCCAATCGAAGCCGTTGACCTTGGGCGAGCGGGCACAGCCCGGCAGGCCCAGGACCGGCGCCCCTCCGACCCTCGCCATCAGCAGAAGATTGCCGGGATCGACCGGCATACCGAAATGATCGATGGTCCCGCCCAACAGGGTGATGGCGGCCGGGATGACATCGCGGCGGTCGAGGATCGCGGAGGCGCCGGCAACGAGCACGAGATCGGCCCCGCCGGCCAGCATCTCCGTCACCACCGGTGCCAGCAGGGTCTCGTCGTGGCGCACCCGGCGCTCCCAGGCGAGGGTGCTGCCCAGCGTCTCGAGGCGATCCCGCGTGGTCTCGACCGTCTTGTCGAGGATCGAGTCCTTGAGGCCGGGTAGGGTCGTTTGGACGAGCGCGACGCGGTGCGGCTTGAACGGCGCCACCTGGAAGAGGGGCTCGGTCACAGTGG
>Ga0070679_100000582_pt1 | contig 30933 bp, 23 predicted proteins | sample KBSC63BmetaG_FD_65652 | JGI IMG/M metagenome (GOLD analysis project Ga0070679, IMG submission 65652) | Corn rhizosphere microbial communities from Kellogg Biological Station, Michigan, USA - KBS C6-3B metaG | ecosystem: Host-associated > Plants > Roots > Rhizosphere | place: USA: Michigan... | reverse complement strand
ATTGAGCAGCTCGCCGAGACCATCGACCTCGAGGCGCGCCTCGCCGCCCTCGAGTCGATGTCGGAGGAAGCCGCGGCTGAGCTCCTGGCCTCCACGGATTTGAATCGGCCGCCGAATCCAGGGTGAGCCTGAGTTGGCGGGTGGGCCCGACCGATGTCGTCGGGCTGCCCGATTCTTGATAATTCCAAGCTACTTGGCAGTCACATTACGGTGGACGAACCGAAGGAATCGTAATGGCCGCCAACATTATTGCCTTCGAATGGCTTGCCCCGTCAGAAGCTCAACAGCCTTCGAAGTCGGTTAGACGTTCGCCAGCGACCCGGACGGTGAACGGGTCTAAGCGCTCCGATTGGGTGTTGCAGCAATGTTTTGTCATATTGATTGGGGCACCTCGCGACCCCATTATACGGCGTCAGCGACCGCGGGCCGGGAACACCCTGTTGCTGTTCCCGGCAAGCTCTGTATTGTCGGAGTGGCCGGTACTGCCGGTACCAATGGCCATTTCCACCGCAATGATCTCACCGGGAAACGTTTGGACGCTTGCGCGGCTGCCCGAGTCCATCTCACGGATGGTCCTGCCGGCTGGTACGGCGGACCATCAGCAGGGCGTTCGGCGTGCGTCTTCCACTGCAAGCTGTCTTCGATGGGCCGGCAATCGAGCATCTCGCGCGACGCGTGGATGAGCTCGGGCTGGCCCTACTCGAACTGATGAGCGACGAAGAAGCCGAACCACTGCTCGGCGCGGCATTGGGCGACTCTGCACTATGACGACGTTTCAATTGTCCGACGCGCTCGACCCTGCGCTCGCGGAACGCCTCTCGAAGATGTCGCCCGTCAAACGGGCGCTCTTCCTCAAGGCGGCCGGACTTCCGCCCGAGCTGGCGCAGCGGATCGTCGTGGAGCGAAACGACGGCATCCCGCGGCTCGAGCCGAGCGCACCGATCCCGATGTCGTTCGCGCAGGAGTTGCTCTGGCGCCTCGAGCGCGCCAGTCCGGGGCACACGTACAACGTGCCGCGGACTACGCGACTCGTGGGTCCGATCGATGTGATCGCCCTCGAGCGCGCGCTGAACGCCTTGGTGGCGCGACACGCGATACTTCGCACGACGTTCGACCTCATCGACGGCGAGCCGCGGCAGATCGTTCATCCAGCCGCACCGCGGGCGCTCGAGGTCATTGACCTCACGACCGTGCCGGCAGCCGCGCGAGAGGATGAAGCGCGCCGCGTAGTTCGCGAGCGGACGCAGCGCCCATTCGATCTTGCCGTGGACCCTCAGTTGCGCACGACCCTCGTCCGCATCGGCGCCGAGGACCACGTGCTGCTCCTCGAGTCGCACCACATTGCGTCCGACATCGTTTCTCGCGGCATCACCTATCGCGAGCTCGTCGCGCTGTATCGCGAGGCCCGAGGCGGATCTGCGGCCGCTCTGCCTGCGATCGAGCGTCAGTACGCCGATTTCGCCGCGTGGCAGCGACGCGATCTTCAAGGCGCGCGCCTCGATCGCTTGCTCACCTACTGGCGCGAACGTCTCGACGGTGCGCGGGCGCTCGAGCTTCCAACCGACAAACGCGCCGTCGGGTCGTCCGAGGCGGGCAGCGCGTCTCGCGAGGGATCCGTCGCGCTTCGCGATGGTCTGCGCCGGCTCAATGCGGCGCATGGCACGACGCTCTTCATGGCAATGACGGCGGCGATCGACGTGCTGTTGTCTCGCTACACGCAGCAAACTGACGTCGTTGTCGGCTCGCCGATTTCCGGGCGTCCGCACGCGGACCTCGAGGGTGTCGTCGGATACTTCGTCAACACGCTCGTGCTTCGCACGTCGCTCGACGGGAATCCCAGTTTTTCGGACCTGCTCGATCGGGTCAAAGCCACGAGCCTCGGCGCCTTCGAGCATCAGGACGTCCCGTATGAGCTGTTGCTCACGGAGCTGAGCGACTCCGGCCGCGCAGGCCGTGGGCCGCTCTTCAACGTGATGATTTCGGCACTCGACGGCGATTCTGTTCCGCTCGCGTTGGATGGAACGACGGTGCGCCCATTCGGAGCGGGCCGTGCGGCCGCGAAGTTCGATCTGTTGTTCGCCTTCCGCGAGCACGAGAACGGCATCCGCCTCGGACTCGAGTACCGGAGCGACCTGTTCGAGGCTGCCACGGCGGAGCGCATGCTGGGCCATCTCGAAACGCTGCTCACGTCAGCGATCAGCGCACCGCAGACGCCGATCCAAACGCTGCCAATGCTCACCGATGCCGAGCGTCAGCAGCTGTTCGTCGAATGGAACGACACCGACGCCGCGTGGCCAACGGAAGCGACGCTGCATTCGCTCTTCGAAGCGCAGGTAGCGAAGCGGCCCGCCGCCGTCGCCGTGCAGTGCGATGGGGTGTCACTCACATACGCGGAGCTAGATCACCGCGCCAACCGGCTCGCCTGGCATCTTCGAGAGCGCGGCGTTGTTCCCGACACGCTCGTCGGCGTTTGCCTCGAGAAGTCCGTCGATACGGTCGCCACAATGCTCGGCATCCTGAAGGCGGGCGGCGCCTACCTGCCACTGGATCCGAGCTATCCTGACGATCGTCTCGCATTCATCCTCGAGGATTCGGACGCGAAGCTCGTCGTGAGCGAGCAGAATCTCGTCGAGCGGCTGAGCGGGAACATCGGCGTGCGACTCCCGGGCCGTGAGCTCGATGTGCTCGTTGCGGCCGATGCGTGGTCCGACGCCGATGGTGCACGAGACGATGCGCCGCCGCCGTCCGCCGCGCCGTCGAATCTCTGCTACGTGATCTACACGTCCGGTTCGACAGGCCGCCCCAAAGGCGCACTGATCGAACACCGAAACGTCGTTCGGTTGCTGTTCAACGACCGTTTCCAATTCCAGTTCAGCGAACGCGACGTGTGGACCGTGTTCCATTCGTTCTCGTTCGACTTCTCCGTGTGGGAGATGTACGGCGCGCTGCTCTACGGCGGCCGGCTGATCGTGGTGCCTCGCCTCGTCGCGCAAGATCCGCACGCGTTCCTCTCGCTGCTCTCGGCGGAAGGCGTCACGGTGCTGAACCAGGTGCCGAGCGCATTCTATGGATTGATGCGTGAAGAGATGTCCCGGCCAACGCCGTCGTTGTCGGCGCTCCGCTACGTGATCTTCGGCGGCGAAGCGCTGCAGCCGGCGCTGCTGCGGGATTGGAAGGCGCGCTATCCGTCGACGACGCTGATCAACATGTTCGGCATCACCGAGACGACGGTGCACGTCACGTTCAAGGAGATCGGCGTTGCGGAAATCGAGAACGGCGCCTCGAACATCGGCCGACCGATTCCGACGCTGACGCTGTATGTCCTCGACGAGCATCTCCAGCCGATGCCGGTCGGCGTGACTGGAGAGCTCTGCGTCGGCGGCGCCGGTGTTGCCCGTGGGTATTTGAAGCGCGACGAGCTCACCGCGCAACGGTTCGTGCCGCATCCCTTCCGCGCCGGCGAGCGAATGTATCGCTCCGGCGATCTCGGACGGCTCGGGCCAACCGGTGAGATCGAATATCTGGGCCGGCGCGACGCACAGGTGAAGATTCGCGGTTTTCGCATCGAGCTTGGCGAGATCGAAAGCGCACTGGCCGCGCATCCTGCGGTGCGGCAGACGGCGGTCATTGCGACGCAAAACGGCCAGCTCGCTGCCTATTACGTTCCAGCGCCACAGCCTGGCGGCCCAACGGCGTCGATGCTGCCGCTGACGTCAGCCGCGCTCCGCACCTATCTGCACGAGCGACTGCCCGATTACATGGTGCCAGCATTCCTCGTTCCGCTGGACATCATTCCGCTCACGGCCAACGGCAAGCTCGATGCTGCCGCCTTGCCGTCGCCACAATCGATCGTCGGCGAGACGAAGCCAGCGTTCGCGATTCCGCGCACGGTGCACGAACACCAGTTGGTGGAAATCTGGAAGGGACTGCTCGGCGTGGATTCGGTCGGAATCCGCGACGACTTCTTCGAGCTCGGCGGCCATTCGCTGCTTGCCGTCCGAATGCTCGCCGACGTGGAGGCGATGTTGGGCCGCCGTGTTCCGCTCGCGGCATTGTTCGAAGATTCGACCATCGAGCGCCTCGCTCGCCGGCTCGAGTTGGAAGTGGCGAGCGAAGACGAGCCCCCGGTCGTGGTCCTGCCGAGCAACCCCGATGCGCGTCCGTTCGTGTTCGTGCATGGAGACGTTCGCGGGGGCGGATGGTACAGTCGTCACCTCTCGCGAATGCTCGGACCCACGGTGAAGTTCATCGTCCTGCCGACGATGCGGCCCGGCGCGGGGAAGGACCCGGCGACGATCGAGGCGATGGCCGCGCTCCAGATCAGCCGCATGCGCCAGGCGCAGCCGACGGGACCATATCGGCTCGGCGGCTTTTGCCTCGGCGGAACGATCGCGTTCGAAATGGCGCAGCAGCTCTCCGCGGCCGGTGAAAAGGTGGAGCAGCTCATCGTGATCAACTCCGGACTTCACAATAGGCCGTATCCCAAGTTGCGCGGACTGCTGAACAGGCTCTTCCCCGTTGCCGACGACGCGGATGCACTCGAGCACCGCGCCCTGTGGCTGGGCCGGATCAAGCGCGCGCGACGTATGACGCTGTCCCAGCGGTGGAAGTCGGTTCGCCGAATCACCGGACGGCTTCTCGTGGGGCGGGATCGCGAGACTGAGGCCGACGTGCTGCGAGCCCGGCACGCCCAAGGCGAGATCTACCGGCGGCCGGCGAGCGACACGCAAATGGCGTGGAAGCGCGCGGCGGGTTCCTACCTTCCGGGCCCCTTCGCGGGGTCGATCGACCTGATCGTCTCCACGGAGCCCGATGTCGCCGTCGATTTGGCCGCGATGGGCTCGATGGGTGCTGAGCCGAGCCAGAATGGCGCGAGGGTGAGTCGCCGCGGCTGGGAGCACGTGGCAGAGGTTCGGCTCCACCCGGTTACCACGACGTTCATCGGACTGATCACCGAGGACCTCAGGCTACTCGCCGAACAACTGCGCCCATGCCTCGGCGTCGATGCGCCGAGGCCGCGCGATACGAGGGCGTGAACACCGGCGGCGTGTTCGGGCGGCGTACCGCACTTCGCGCCGGGCAAGCCCTGGATCATCAGCCGTGAAAATCGTCGGCTGCCCGTCCGAGTGGCGCGCACCGCCAGCGCTTCCTCTTGGCGCCACCAGCGTCCACGTGTGGCGCATCTCGCTTCGTGTTGGCGACCCGGCTGCGCTGCTGCCGTTCCTGTCTCCCGATGAGGCCGTCCGCGCTTCGCGCTTCATCTTCGAGCGCGATGCAAACGCGTTCATCATCGCGCATGCGATGCTTCGTCGCATTCTCGCCGAATATCTGAGTGTCGTTCCGCAATCCCTCGCGTTCATCACCGGCCCATTCGGGAAGCCGGCGATCTCCGGTCCGCCGGATGCCGGTGGTCTCGAGTTCAATCTGTCACACTCGGGAGATCTCGCGCTCGTTGCGGTCTCGCGCGGCAGTCCCTTGGGTGTGGACATCGAGCGACTCGATGCGCGGATCGAGCATCTCGAGCTCGCGGAGCAATTCTTTTCGCCCGCGGAGCGCGCGGCACTGCGCTCACTGCCGGCCGATGAAGCGCGGACTCAAGGATTCTTCAATGCGTGGACGCGAAAGGAGGCATATCTCAAGGCGACGGGTCACGGCATCACGCGCGGCTTGCATCACTTCGACGTGACGCTGGCGCCGAGCGAGCCGGCGGCGCTCCTGGCCGACCGCCTCGATCCGCTTGCGGTTCGCCGATGGCGCATGGCCGCGTTGTCGCCAGGAGCCGGGTACGCCGCCGCGATCGTCGTCGCGAGCGACGTAGACGAGATCGCGATCTATGATGCCCGGTTGGCCGCATGAGCGTCGTCATCCCGACGCTCACGACTGATCGTCTCCTGCTTCGTCCCTTCAGTGCGGCGGACGCGCCGGCGCTCGCGGCGCTGAATGCGGACGCCAACGTCGCGCGGTTCATCAGCCCCGACGGACAACCGCTCTCCGCCGAGGACTCGTGGCGCCAGTTGGCGTTTCTCATCGGACACTGGCAGCTGCGCGGCTTCGGCATGTGGGCCGTCGCCGAGCGTTCGCATCCCGACGTGCTGATCGGACGCCTCGGCTGTCATCAGCCGGAGGGGTGGCCCGATTTCGAGATTGGCTGGGCGTTGGCCAGTGGATGCTGGGGTCACGGATACGCCACCGAAGGAGCGCGAGCCGCGATGCGCTACGCGTTCGAAACGCTCGAGCGGCCCCGCGTCGTGAGCCTCATCGACCCTGCCAACAGGCGGTCCGTCGCCGTCGCGGAGCGTTTAGGCGAGCGGCCGACTGGTGAATGGAACTTGCGCGGCCGAGCCGTCGTCATCTACGGTATCGATCGGGATACCTGGCGACTGGCTCACCCGGCAGGACAATGATTCGCATTCGCGTCGCATCCGCGGCGGATTCGCCGCGCCGCATCCCGGAGCTCTGGCGCAAAACAGGGCTCGCGCTCGCGACGCTCGCCGTCTCGTGGATCGGCGCACGCATCGTCGCACCAGGACTCGAAGCTCGCGTGCTTCGCGATTTTCTGCACGGCGGTTCCGGCGGCTGGCTCATGCACGTGTACGATTGGTTTGTCGGCGGGGCGCTGTCGCGAGGCGGCATGCTCGCCCTCGGCATCATGCCATATCTCTCCGCGCGCATCATGATGCGGCTCGGGCGCGTCATCTTGCCGCGGGAGATCGAGAGCGAAGAGACAGCGCGTCGACGCAAGCGCATGACGCGTTGGCTCACCGTGGGACTCTCGCTGGTGCAGTCATACGGGTACGCCACGTTCGTTCAGGCAATCCCGGGCGCGGTCGCAAACCCCGGCTTCGGCTTTCTCGCGAAGACGATGGCTGTGCTGACGACCGGCGCGATCGGCGTGATGTTGCTCAGCGAACGCCTGACCGAACGACGCGACGACGAGCCGAGCGAAGCGCCGCGCGTCGAGCTGAACGAATCTGACTCGAATGCTGAGACGACGAACGATCGTCTCTTACCCGCCGGACAGATCCCAGAGGCCGAGCTCTATCGGCCGCGTGAACGCGCGGAGGTTCGTCGTGACTCAGGAGATCGCGAGCGGAAGGATTGAAGCTCCGTTCCCGCGCGCGTGGCCGCTGCTCTTTCCGCTGACATACCTCGTGCACATCGCCGAGGAATTCGTCGGCGGATTCCCGGAGTGGTCGGCGTTGCATTTGGGATTTCATCTGGACAGAGCCGCGTTCCTCGCCATCAACGAATTCGCGTGGATCGGAATGCTCGTGGCGAGCCTCGCCGCCACGGCGGCAGCGCCGGCGCAGTGGCTCGTCATTCCGCTCGCGACTGTCACGACGGCGAACGGATCCGCGCACATCATTGCAAGCGCCGTCACGCGGACCTATTCGCCCGGTGCCATCTCGGGCGTCGTACTCTGGATTCCGCTCGGAATTGTGACGCTCGTGCGCGCCTATCGCGCGTTTTCGCGGAGCGTGTGGTGGGGCGGCGTCGTGCTCGGGCTGGCGCTGCACGCGCTGGTGATCGGGCTCGCGCTGGCCGGTTAGATCGTCGAGCCGAGCGGACCGCGTTAGCTTGCGAGTCACCAGGGACGATTTCTCGCACAACGCCCACGCTTGCTCAACGACCTCTTCGACAACAACCGAGCCTGGTCCGCCCAGATGACGCGGGAGGATCCAGAGTTCTTCCGCCGTCTGACGGCTCAACAGGCGCCGCAGTATCTGTGGATCGGCTGCTCGGACAGTCGAGTCCCCGCGAACGAGATCGTGGGCTTGTTGCCGGGCGAGCTCTTCGTGCATCGCAATGTCGCGAACGTCGTCGTGCACACGGATCTCAACTGTCTGTCGACGATGCAGTATGCCGTCGACGTGCTCAAGGTGCGGCACGTCATCGTCTGCGGACACTACGGCTGCGGCGGCGTTTTGGCGGCGCTGCGCGATGATCGGTTCGGCCTCGTCGACAACTGGCTGCGCCACGTGCAGGACGTGCGGGGAAAGCATCGCACGGAGCTCGAGGCCCTGACGAGCGAAACAGCCCGTCACGATCGTCTGTGCGAGCTCAACGTGGTCGAGCAGGTGACGAACGTGAGCCAGACGACGGTCGTACGCGACGCGTGGAGTCGCGGGCAGCCGCTCACGATTCATGGCGTGATCTACGGGCTGCACGACGGCCTCCTCCGCAACCTCGGCATCAGCGTGTCTTCGCCGTAGATAGTGCGTCATCCCGAGCGCAGCGAGGGATCTGCACGTCAAGCAGCGTGAAGTGCAGATCCCTCGCTGCGCTCGGGATGACACGATGGCCTCAATTGCGATCTCGGCCGCGGACTTCATGAAATCTTAAGCCGATCGCGCGTTCCACACGCATGAGAATCGGAGCACGACTTGCCCTTGAGAGCGATCGTGCACTCGCGCCGCGTGTTTCTGGCGCGGCTCATCAGGAGGATTCTCATATGAACATCACTAGACCAACCCGCCGCGACTCACGGTTGGCGCTGGCGTGTGCGGCCTGGACGATTCTGGCGGCCGGCATCGCCGGCTGCAGCGCGGGCTATAGCACCGCGGGCGGCACATACGCGGTTGGCGTCGGCACGACGTACGGACCCTACTGGTATCCGTACAACTACGGCACCTACTCGGTCGTGAGCTATCCGTGGTGGGGCGATCCGCCGCCGCCGCCCGAGTACGATCCGCGCCGCAAGGGCTCGGTCACACAAGTGGCGCTCCACGACCAACTCCGCGACGCGTTCGCCTCGCGAGGCTATCGGCATCTCGACAATGGCGGCGACGTCGACATCGCGGTGTACGCCAGCTCCGAGGACAAGCTCAACCTCACCGGATACCTGCACGACTACAACTTCAAGAACATTCCGAAGCTGAAGGACAAGACCGAGTATCCCAAAGGCACGGTGGTCGTCGACGTGCTCGCGCCCAAGACGCACGAGCTATTGTGGCGCGGCACGACCGTCGCCCAGATCTCATCCGATCCCGACAAGTACGCAGCGAATCTTCGCGAGGCGGTGAACCGAATCGCGGCGAAGTATCCGCAGTCGAAGCGTTAGCTCGAAACGTCCGTCGCCCGTTGACGGGCGACGGACTACCGGGGACGGGCGACGGCTGACTACCGGGGACGGGCGACGGACGACCGGCGACGGGGAAACCGCGAGGAGATACCGTGAGGACGCCTCCGCTGTTCGTTACTCCGCACGCTCCACCCCTCACTCGTCCCGATCGCCGCACGCCGTTCGCCTTTCTCGCTCCGTGAAGCACGCCGTTCCCCTTTTCGCGCTCCGTACTAAGCACGCCGTTCCCCTTTCTCGCTCCTCTAGCTTATGGGATGCATCTCTTCGAGCCTCTCACGCTGCGGAGCATCACGCTGCGAAACCGCATCGGCGTCTCGCCGATGTGCCAGTACTCGAGCACAGATGGCTTCGCGAACGACTGGCATCTCGTTCACCTCGGTCAGTTCGCCGTGGGAGGCGCCGCGCTCGTGCTCACCGAGGCCACCGCGGTCACGCCGGAAGGTCGAATCAGTCCGCAGGACCTCGGGCTGTGGAAGGATGAGCATATGGAGATGCTCGCGCGCATCGGACACTTCGTGCGTGCACAGGGCGCGATCTATGGATCGCAGCTGGCGCACGCCGGGCGAAAGGCGAGCGTCGTCCGCCCCTGGGATGGTGGCGGTCCGCTCGCGGTGAGTGGCGGCGGATGGTCGCCGATCTACGCGCCCAGCGCGATTCCATTCGACGCCGGCTGGCAGACGCCGCTGGCGCTCGACGACGCCGGAATCGCGCGCGTCATCAGCGCGTTCTGCGCCGCCGCGAAACGCGCGCTCGACGTGGGTATGCAGGTCATCGAGATTCACGCGGCGCACGGCTACCTGCTGCACCAGTTTCTGTCGCCACTCTCGAACACGCGCACCGATCGATACGGTGGCTCGTTCGAGAATCGCGTGCGGCTGCTGCGCGAAGTCGTCGCGGCGATCCGATCGGTGTGGCCGGACGATCTTCCTCTCTTCGCCCGCATGTCCTCCACCGATTGGACCGACGGCGGCTGGACGCCGGACGATTCGGTCGCGCTCGCGCGCCTGCTGCGTGAGGATGGCGTCGATCTCATCGACTGCAGCAGCGGCGGCAACGTCGCCGGCGCGAGGATTCCGACCGGGCCAGGGTATCAGACGCGCTTCGCCGAGCGAGTCGGACGCGAAGCGAAGATTGCCACTGGTGCCGTTGGACTCATCACGAGCGCCGAGCAGGCGGATACGGTGATTCGCTCGGGACAAGCGGACATGGTTTTTCTCGCCCGCGAAATGCTCCGCGATCCACACTTTCCTCTGCGCGCAGCGCGCGAGCTGCGACAGGAGGTCGCATGGGCGCCGCAGTACGTGCGCGCGAAGCTGTAGGCGGCTCGAGCGCGTGAGGCGATGAAGATGGCCGGCCCGAGCGTGTCGCCCGATTGGCGACTGGACGGAAAGACCGTGTTGGTGACCGGCGCGACTTCAGGAATCGGTCGCGCGGGCGCACTGGCCATCGCGCGTCTGGGCGCAAGCCTGGTCGTCGTGGGGCGAAGCGCGCGACGCGTGGATGGTGTCGTTCGCGAGCTCAGAACGATCGCGCCATCGGCTCCAGCGCGCGGAATGGTTGCCGACTTCTCATCGCTTGCAGCCGTTCGCCAACTCGCGGCGCGCGTGAAGGCCGAAGTCCCTAAGCTCGATGTGCTGCTCAACAACGCCGGTGTCTTCACCCGCTCGCGCTCGGAGACGCGCGATGGCTTCGAGACCCAGTTCGGCGTGAATCATCTCGCGCCATTCCTGTTGACCAACCTCCTGCTCGACGATCTCGCCGCCAGCGCGCCATCGCGGGTCGTCGTAGTCGCGTCACAGGTCGAGAAGTCGGGAGTCATCGACTTCGATGACTTGCAAGGCGCGAAGGACTACGTCGCACGGCGCGCGTATTCCCAATCCAAGCTCGCGAACATTCTCTTCATCGACGAATTGTCGCGGCGCGTCGCAGGCCGCGGCATCACGACGATCTCGATGCATCCAGGCGTCTACGCGACACGATTGCTCGACGCGTTTCATGGTTGGTCGACGCTGAAGACGCGCCTCCTCGGTCGTGGCGAGCCGTCGCCAAACGCAGCGGGAGACGCGCTGGCGCGTGCTGCCGCCTGGCCAGAGCTCGACGGACGCGCAGCCGTACACCTGCACGAGCACCAGATCGCCGAGCCGTCAGCGTGCGCGCGTGATGCCGCGGTGGCCGCTCGCCTCTGGACGGAGTCCGCGCGCCTGGTTGGCCTTGAACGCTGAGCCGACGATCCGTTTCGCCCCTGCTCGCGCGTCGCAGGCGGGGTAAGGCGAGAGGGTACTCGCTCGCGGGCAGTGAGCCCTCGGGTGAGGGGTTCACAGTTCGGCGTTGCGAGTTAGGGGTCTGAACACCCAACTCCTTACGCCAAACCATTGACTCCAACCCCCCTTGCCGCGCCCGCCGGACAAACCTGCCTGCTCGGCGTAAACCCTTCCTCCCCGATTCGGGTCCAACCCGGCAGTGCGCTGGAATAGGTTCCTGCTCCACCTTCTCACATCCCCAACGGCTCCCCCCGTGAGTCTACGCAGACTGCTGTTCCTCGCTTCGGCCGTTGCCTGCACGGCCGCTCTCCGCACGTCCGCACTTCACGCTCAAACCGACATCATTCGCGGGCGCATCATCGCGCCCGATAGCCAGCCCGTCGAGAGGGCACGAATCACCGTCACTTCGATCTCCGGCAACGTCTCCCGATCCGCGCAGACCGACAAGAACGGCCGTTTCACCGTCGCGTTTCCCGGCGACGAAGGCGACTACTTCGTCAACATCGCCGCGATTGGCTTCGCCACCAAACGCTTCGAGGTGAAGCGCACCGCGGACCAGGACGTTCTCGTCGCCGACGCGAAGCTGTCCCGTGTGGCAACGCAGCTTGACGCCGTGAAAGTGCAAGCCGACCGGCAGAAGGTCGGCCGCGATGCGAACACGCCGGACATCAGCGGCAGCGAACGTCGCATCGACAACAGCGGTGTTCCGGCAAGCCAGCTCGGCGACCTTGCCGCGCTCGCCGCATCGCTTCCCGGCGTGCAGCTGATTCCAAATGCCGACGGCACGAACGGCTTCTCAGTCCTCGGCCTCACGGCAGACCAGAACGCGACGACGCTCAACGGCATGAACTTCGGCGGCTCGCAGCTGCCGCGTGACGCACAGGTGTCGACGTCGCTTGCGCTGTCACCATACGACGTTTCACGCGGCAACTTCAGCGGAGGATTGCTCAACGTACGCGCGGGCCGAGCGTCGAACTTCATCATTCGCTCGAGCAGCCTCAACGTCGACGCGCCGCAGATGCAGTGGACCGACGCCGCGGCGCGCGCCCTCGGACAGCAGTACACCAATCTCTCGCTCGGCGGATCGTTTGCCGGTCCGATTCAACCGGACAAGTCGTTCTTCACGTTCGCGTATCAGGGCGGACGCCGGCTCAGCGACCTCCAGAGTTTGCTCAATACCAGTCCTGTCGGCCTGCAGACGATCGGCATCTCGACCGACTCGGTCAATCATCTGATATCGACGCTCAATCGTTGGGGAGTGCCGACGACGGCGGGCGCGCCGCGCAGCCGCTATCAGGACCAGGCGCTCGTCTTCAGCAGCATCGACTTCACGCCGCCGACGTCGGTGACCGGCCAGGCGTTCAACATCACGATGAGCGGCAGCTGGAATCGGCAGGATCCGTCGGGCTTCTCGAACACCGAGCTGCCGTCGCATAGCGGCGAGCGCGCGAACTGGAACGTCGGGCTCTTTGGACGCCACTCGAGCTACTTCGGCTTTGGCGTTTTGTCCGAGACATCGATCGGTGTCAACCAGATGCGCCTCACGTCGTCGCCGTTCCTCGATCTGCCCAACGCGAATGTTCGCGTCAACTCGACGTTCGATGACGGAACGCCGAGCGTGTCGACGGTATCGTTCGGCGGCAATCCGGCCATGAACATCGGCGTGACCCAGACGAGCGAGCAGTTCATGAACGCGCTCTCATGGTTCAGCGAGAACAACAAACACCGGCTCAAGTACACGACCGAGCTGCGCCACGATCAATACTCGCAGGACCTCACGACGAATCAGCTCGGCACGTTCTCGTTCAATTCGCTCGCCGATCTCGACGCGGGACGGCCGGCGGTGTTCTCGCGACAGCTGACGCCTCGGACGCGCAGCGACGGCGTGTACATCGGCAGTCTCTCCCTCGGCGACTCGTATCGACCGTCGGACGACTTACAGGTGCAGTACGGCCTTCGCGTGGACGGCAACAAGTTCGACGCCGAGCCGCTCTACAATTCCGACGTCGATCGGCTGTTCGGTGCGCGCAACGATCGCGTGCCGAACAGGGCCTACTTGAGCCCGCGCATCGGCTTCTCGTGGACGTACGGGCAGAATCAACAGATCGCCGGATTCGATGGCGCGGTTCGCGGTCCGCGCGCGGTGCTGCGCGGCGGCGTCGGCGTCTTCCAGAACACGCCGAATGCATCGACGATCGGTCAGGCGTTGGACAACACGGGTCTCTCGACGGGCGCGCAGCAGCTCGTGTGCGTCGGCACCGCGGCGCCCACGCCGGATTGGGCCGCGTACTTGGGGAACCTCGGCGCCATTCCAACGCAGTGCGCGAACGGCGCGGCGAGCACGGCGTTCGCCAGCACCGCGCCCAACGTCACGATGTTCGACCCGAACTATCAGGCGCCGCGCGCGATTCGCTCGAACCTCAACTGGTCGGGCTCCGCGATCGACAACCGGTTCCGCGTGAATGCCGACGTGACGTACTCGCTCAATGAGAACCAGCCGGGCACCTACGACCTCAACTTCAACCCGACGGTCGGCTTCACGCTGCCGGGCGAAGGCAATCGGCCGGTGTATGCGAACTCGGCGAACATCGTCACGACCACGGGCGCGATTCCGGCGAACGAAGGCCGAGAGTCGTCCGCTTACTCGCACGTGACGCAGCTGCGGTCGGATCTGCGGTCGGAAACGAAGCAGCTGACGATCGGCGTGTCGCCGATGGCGTTCAGCACGAACTTCACGTGGTCGCTCGCGTACGTCTACCAGAACAGCCGCGAGCAGTACCGCGGCTTCTCGAGCACCGGCGCCGATCCGCGCGATCTCGCGTGGAGCCGCTCGGGCTTCGACTCGCGCCATCAGATTCAGTACCGCCTGAGCTACAACGCGTTCGACTTCATCCGACTCGGCTGGATCGGGTCGTTCCGCTCGGGCAATCCGTACACGCCGGTCGTCGCATCGGATATCAACGGCGACGGCTACGCGAACGACCGTGCGTTCGTGTTCAATCCGTCGGCGACTGGCGATACGGCCGTGGCGAACGGAATGCGATCGCTGCTCGCGAGCGGCTCGGGCTCGGCGCGCGAGTGTCTGCAAAAGCAGCTCGGCGTGGTGGCCGGCCGCACGAGCTGCGAAGGTCCATGGTATTCGACGGCCAACCTGACGTTCTCGTTCAATCCGCTCAAGGTGCGGCTGCCGCAGCGCGCGAATCTGACTTTCCAGATCTCGAATCCCCTGGGCGCGGCGGATCTGCTCTTCCACGGCGACAACAAGCTCCATGGCTGGGGCCAGGGCGCGTTCCCGCAGAATCAGCTGCTGTACGTGACCGGGTTCGACCCATCGACCAAGTCGTACAAGTACGCGGTGAATCCGCGCTTCGGTTCGACCGCGATCACGACGTCGGCATCACGGCTGCCGGTGACGCTCACGGCGATGATGCGCGTGGACGTTGGTCCGACGTTCGAGCGGCAGATGCTGACGCAGATGCTCGACCGGGGCCGCACGCTGAATGGGCAGAAGATGCCGGAAGTCGCGCTCAAGGCGTACGGCTCGGTAGGCGTAGTCAATCCGATGGCGGCAATCCTTCGACAGGCCGACACGCTCCAGCTCACCGCGGTGCAGGCCGACTCGATCGCCGTGCTCAACCGGCTGTACACGATGAAGACGGACTCGGTGTGGACGCCGGTCGCGAAGTATCTCTCGACGCTTCCCGACAAGTACGACCAGGGCGAAGCGTACGAGCGCTATCGATTGGCGCGTGAGACGTCGGTGGACGCGTTGATCAAGGCGGCGCCGGCGGTGAAGGGTTTGCTCACCGATGCGCAGATGCGCATGCTGCCGACGTTCATCACGCCGTATCTCGACCAGCGCTATCTGTCGTCGATCCGTTCGGGCACATCCGGCAGCAACCTCGGCATGATCATGATGCCAGGCGGCGCCGCGGCGATGGCCGGCATGGGCGGCGGCGGTGGCGGCATGCAGGTAATCATCAAATCTGGAACGCCCTGAAGTGCAGATTCCTGGCTTTGCTCGGAATGACAACGCCCTCGCGTCCTTCACTCATATGACAAAACTTTCATTCTTCGCTCTCGCCGTTGTGCCAGCCGCGCTCGCCGCGCAGCAGGCCCCGGCCGTCCGACTCATCACGGCGCCAAACGCGTCGACCAAGCCCGTGCTCAGCTTCGCAGCGTCCGTGCGACAGCTGCCCAACGGAGGGCTGCTCGTCAACGACATTCTCCGCCGGCAGCTCGTGCTCTTCGACAACTCGCTTGCGAACGAGACGATTGTCGCGGACTCGGTGAGCGGTGGAGCGAATTCCTACGGCGTTCGACCCGGCGGCATCATTCCCTACCTCGGCGATTCGACGCTCTTCGTCGACCCGGCCGGATTGTCGATGTTCGTGATCGGGCCGAACGGTGCGATCGCGCGCGTCGCGTCGGTGCCGCGCTCGCAGGATGCGAATACGATCGGATCGAACATGGGCGGGTTGCCCGGCCTCGATGCGAAGGGTCGCATCGTGTATGCAGCCGGACCCGCGCCGATGCGAATCACGGCGATGCGCGGCTCGAACAACGGCGCGGCGCAAACCGGACCAGCCATCACGATGCCGGACCCACCGGACACCGGCGCGCTCGTTCGCATCGATCCGTCGTCGCGAAAGCTCGACACGGCCACGTTCGTGAAGATCCCCAAGATCAAGATGAACGTGCAGCAAGGCGAGAAGGGCATGCAGGTCACCCGCGAGATCAATCCACTGCCGATGATCGACGACTGGGCCGTGCTGTCCGACGGCTCCGTGGCCATCGTGCGCGGACGCGACTACCACGTCGACTGGATCAATGCCGACGGTTCGATGACGTCGTCGCCGAAGCTCCCGTTCGATTGGCAGCGCCTCACCGACGAGGACAAGGCTGCGGTGATCGATTCGGCAAAGAAGTCGTCCGATGCAGCAATGGCGGCGTTGGCCAACGCGGGCCCGGGCGGCGCGTCGAAGGCTGCGGGAATCGGCGGCGCGCCGTCGGATGCCGGCGCCCGTGGCGCAGTGTTGATGAGCTTCTCGACGACGGTCGATGGTGGCGGCGCTCGCAGCACGACCTCAACGAGCGGTCCTGGCGGCGGGATCCAGATGAACTTCGTGAGCATCAACGAACTGCCGGATTACCGTCCGGTGTTCACGCAGGCCGGCGCCGTGAAGGCCGACGCCGACGACAATGTCTGGATCCGCACGTCGGCCACGCGCGCTGGCGCGATCGGCGGCGCGATCTACGATGTGGTCGATCGCAAGGGCGAGATCATCGATCGCATCCAGGTCCCGGCTGGCCGGACGATCGTTGGGTTCGGAAAGGGTGGGGTCGTTTACATGATGGCGCGCGACGACCGGGGCGCCTGGATCGAGAGGACGAAACGATAGCGGGAAGCGGGAAGAGGGCGAACGAGGTGAGCGGGAAGCGGCGCAGCCGCTTCCCGCTTTTCATTTGGCAGGAAATGGCCGCGACCCGGCGGCCGATTCGATCGCGGCGCTCGATCGGTATACACGATCAAGCTAGGTTCAGTCCTGGGCGCGAACTCCGAGGAATTTCTTTTGCGGTCGTCCATACTCTCCACTCTCGGCGCAGTCGGCAACACCCCCGTGATCGAGCTCACCCGACTCGTACCGGCGGGCGCCGCGCGCGTGCTCGTGAAGCTCGAGTATCTGAGCCCCACCGGCTCCTACAAGGACCGCATGGCCCTGTCGATGATCGAACGCGCCGAGCAGCGCGGAACGCTCACGAAGGGAATGACGGTCGTCGAGTACACGGGCGGATCGACCGGCATCTCGCTCGCGTTCGTGTGCGCCGTGAAGGGATATGCGTGTCGGATCGTGACCAACGACGCCGTGGCGCTGGAGAAGCGTCGCGCGATGGAGATCTTCGGCGCCAAGCTGGAGGTCCTGAAGAGCGACGGCGGCAAGCTCACGGCCGACCTCGTGCCGCGGATGATGGATCGCGCCCGCGAGATCGCCGCCGAAGGCGCAAGCTACGCAACGGACCAGATGCGCAATCCCGACATGGTGGCGGGATACGAATCGCTCGGCGAAGAGCTCCTGCAGCTTCGGATCGACGGGGGCATCCACACTTTTTGCGCGGCAGTCGGCACCGCGGGCATGCTGACGGGAACGGGTCGAGCGCTGAGACGCGGTTTGCCGGACGTCCGCATCGTCGCGTTCGAGCCGGCGACGTCGGCGGTGCTTTCGGGCGGCGCGCCGGGCCGCCACGGCGTCGAAGGCGTCGCGCCGGGCTTCATCCCACCGCAGTTCGACCGCAGCCTCGTGACGGAGACACGCGGGATCGACGAGGCGGAGGGCCGGCGCATGGTTTGGGAGTTGTCGCAGCGAGAGGGGATTTTCGCCGGCACGTCGACGGGACTCAATGTCGCGGGCGCGATTGCCCTCGCGAAGGAAATCGGCGCAGGCCACACCGTGGTCACCGTCGCGGTGGACAGCGGATTCAAATACCTCGCGGGAGACCTGTACGCGAGCGCACCGGAGAGCTCCGCTATTTCTCCCGGGAGCGATCGCCGCTCCTGATGCGTTCCGCCCAGTCGAACAGCGCTGACAGGCGTCGTTCGGCTGCCGGCGCCCGTTGCCGCCCGTTGCCCTTCCGGTGCGCAGCCGCTTGATGCACTCGCGCTCGAACGGTGACGAGCACCGCGAACATTCGGCTACCGTCGGCGCATGCCGAGTTGCGTTTCACGCCGAGCGCCGAGCAGATTATGGCCATGCCTGCGCATCACGCCGCCGATTGGCGGTGGACCGAGGACGAGTTCTACAGGGCACGAGACGGCGCACCGCCAGGCGAGCGCTGGGAGCTGGTGGACGGCGAGGTGCTGGTGACACCAGCGCCCCACTGGGTTCATCAGCGCGTCATCGCTCGGCTGTTCGCGCTCATCGATCCATACGTCCGGGCGCGAGCGTTCGGCGAAGCGTTCCTTTCGCCAGTGGACGTCAAGCTCGAGCCTGGCCTCGTGACACAGCCCGATCTCCTCGTGGTGCCGAACGGAGAGCTGCGCACACGCTCGGACACCATTCGGCATCTCGTGTTGGCCGCTGAGATTTTGTCCCCGAGCTCGGCGCGACACGACCGAGTGAAGAAGCGGCCCGCCTATCAGCGCAATCGCGTTTCCGAGTACTGGATCATTGACGAACAGTCGAGGACGATCGAGCGCTGGCGACCCGATGACGAGCGTCCGGAGATCGTGTCCGAAGAGCTCCTGTGGCAACCGCCGGAGGCGGGAACGGCGTTCTTGCTCTCACTGCCTGAATTTTTCCGCTCAGTTCTGCCGGAAGACGAGCGAGCGGAATAATTGCGGGGCCGACGCGTAGACGATTCCACGGTTGCGTCGATCGACGGCTTCCCGCTCGTCTTTCCCGGCCGTAGCATAGAGAATGGCTGAATCCACCTACGCCCCATCCGCCGCACGCTCCGAAGCGGCGGCCGGCGCACTTCCCCGCCAGCTCGGGCTTTGGAGTGCCGTTGCCGTCGTCATCGGCATCACGATCGGCTCAGGTATCTTCCGAACGCCCGCGGGCATCGCGAAGCGGCTGCCAGGTCCGCTGCCGCTCTTCAGCGTCTGGATCGCCGGCGGCATCGTCGCACTCTGTGGTGCACTGACGCTCGCGGAAGTCGCGGGCGCGTTCCCGGAGACCGGCGGCATTTACGTCTTCATTCGCAACGGGTGGGGACGACTGCCGGCGTTCCTGTTCGGATGGGCCGAGCTCTCGATCATTCGCGCGGCCGCGCTCGGCGCGATCGCCACGACGTTCGCTGAGTATTTCCTGCGGGTGCTCGGGTTCAATCCGAGCGTGGCACCGTATGACGGCTACGTGCACTACGTCGCGGCGGCAGCCATCGGCGTGATCGGCGTGCTCAACTGCCTCGGCGTGCGATGGGGATCGCTGCTGCAGAACATCACTACCGTCGCGAAGTACTTCGGACTGCTCTTCATCATTCTCGTCGCGCTGGCGATCGGGCTGCCGAAGTCGGGCGGACACTTCACGCCTGTGGCGCCGACCGGGAGCTTCTCGATCACGCCGTTCGGTCTTGCGCTCGTGTCGGTGCTCTGGGCGTATGACGGATGGGCCGACCTCGCGTTCATCTCGGGCGAGGTGAAGGATCCTGGCCGCAATCTGCCGCGTGCGCTCATCTACGGCACCATCGCGGTGGTCGCGATCTACATGTTGGCGAACATCGCCTACCTCGGCGTCATGAATGTCGACGAGATGAGCAACTCGAAGCTCGTTGCCGCGGACGTCGCGTTCCGACTGATCGGCCAGCCTGGTGTGGTGCTCGTGTCGCTCACGGTGATGCTGTCCACACTCGGCACACTCAACGGGTCGATCCTCACGAACCCGCGCGTGTTCTTCGCGATGGCGGCCGACGGCATGCTCTTCAAGAAAGTCGCGTCGGTGCATCCGAAGTACGAGACGCCCTACGTCGCGATCATTCTTGCGTCGGTGCTCGGCATCATCTTCGTGCTGCTACGCACTTTCGAGCAGCTCGCTGACACCTTCGTCACGGCGATCATTCCGTTCTACGCGCTGGGCGTCGCGTCGATCTTCGTGTTCCGCAAACGCGGCTACAACCCGCCATTCCGCGCACCGCTGTATCCGTTCGCGCCGATCCTGTTCGTGCTCGCAACGGCGTATCTACTCGGCAACGCGCTGCTCGATGATTCGAGCCGCATGCCGACGCTGGCGATCTTCGGCGTGATCGCGATTGGAATTCCCGTGTATTTCCTCACGGTCGGACGAGGGCCGGGGTCGAGAGTGGCGGAGACGGCGGCCGCTGACTGAGGGAAGGGGGAAGAGGGGGGAAGGGCTACGAGGGAAGAGGAACCGTCCTTAAGGTCTGTGCTCTTCCTTCACACCTCTTCCCCCCTCTTCCCGCTTCCCCCTTCGCTCTTCCCTCTTCATCACTCCCTTCACTGCCCCGACAATCATTCGATTGAGCGCGGCGATCGACAGACCACCTTCGTCCGTTGGCGGAATCGTCGCGAAGCCGATCGCGGATGCTTTCGGATAGCGCGCGAAGATCGCCTCGAACAATCGCGCGAGCTGCTCGCTCGACGGACCATTCGGAACTTTGTTGACGTGCCCGGCGACCTCGCGCGGATCCAGCACGTCCATGTCGACATGGATATAGATCTTGTCGACCTGACTGTTCAGGCGATCGAGCTGGGCGAACACCGCCGGCGACATCGTGCGCAAGTCATCGACGCTCACCTGCTCGATCATCGACGCATCGAGCAGTGATTGCTCGAGCGGGTCGACGAGCCGAACGCCGCCCATGACGATGTTGCGGTCGGAGAGCGGCGGATCGAGGTGCGCATCGAGCCGCATGTTCTGCAGTGCGCGACCCGTCGCGATCGCGACGGGCATGCCGCCGAGTGAGCCGCTGCGCGTCGTTTCGGGCGTGTTGAAGTCGGGATGCGCATCGAGCCACAGCATGCCGATCCGGATCGGCTCGCGCGTCGGTCCGGAATGCTGCAGGCCGGCAACCAAGCCCGGCATCGATGGGCACGTCGCGAGGAGACCAACGGTGAAGTAGCCGTCGCGCTCGTTCGCGGCGACGATCTCGGAGAAGTGACCCAGCGCCCAGCCGAGCTTCTTCCAATCGCCGTATTCGGTCTTTTCGTCCGACGTGAGCGCGACTTCCTCGACGCGCAGCTTCGCGTTCATCGCACCCAGCTGCTGCTGAATGCCTCCGTTCGCCATCGTCGTAGGACCTTGAGACACGCCGGTGGGCGAATACGGCTGCCTGACGAGCGCAACGCGAAGCTTGCCGTCGGGACTCGTGTAGCGCTGCGCGCCGGAACACGGCGCGAGCCCCAGGACAAGCGCCGCGGCGACGATGACGGTTCGCATGTTCGAGATGTTGGATGAAGTTCCCGCGATAGCTATAGCGCCCAGCCCGCCACGTCGCCAGATGTCCGTCGGACGCAACGTTGTTGGGCGCACTGGATGCAATAGCATCGTGTCGTGACTAAAGTGATTCAACTCACGGTCTTCGCGCTCGGCTCGCTTCTCATCGCATGCGGCGATCGGCACTCCGCCGGGGCGTCGGACGTGGCGAAATCGGACGGCAGCGTTCCGCCGGCAACGTCCGGCCCACTCGCGGTGAACGCGACAGCGAAACCGGCCTCGGTGGCGAGCGGACCCGCTGGCGAGATCCCTGCCGCCCCCGCGCCAACGCCGATGCCGACCACGGCGGGCGGACGCACGCCGGACTCCGCCATCATGCTGATGCTCGCAACACAGCCGAAGAGTCGCACGATGGCCGACAGCATTTCGCTCGTCGCCGCGATTCGCGCCGGGCTCAAGAATCCTGCGTGGCCGGTGAAGACAGCACCGCCGCTACCGGGGTCGATCCTGCCGACGAACCGGATCGTCGCGTTCTACGGCAACCCGCTCTCGAAGCGCATGGGCATCCTCGGCGAGATCCCGTACGATCAGATGCTCGCCAAGCTCGACACGTTCGTCGACATGTGGCGCGCGGCAGACCCGACGATGCCGGTACAGCCCGCGCTCCATCTCATCGTGTCCGTCGCTCAACATAGTCCGGGCAAGGATGGCTTCTATCGCCAGCGTTCCGATCCGGATCTCATCGAGAAGATCTACGGCATGGCGCACGCGCGCGGCGCGATCACGATTCTCGACATTCAGGCCGGGAAAAGCACGATCGACTCCGAGCTGCCGGTCATTCTGCCGTTTCTCCAGCGGCCCGACGTGCATCTCGGACTCGATCCCGAGTTCAACATGCACCACAATCGCGAAGGTCGAATCCCGGGCGACAAGATCGGCGCGATGGACGCCGACGACATCAACTACGCGATCAGCACGCTCGCGAACCTGGTGACCACATATCACCTGCCGCCGAAAGTGCTGATCATCCATCGATTCACGACGAACATGCTTCAGCGCGCCTCGAGCATCACGCTCGACCCGCGCGTGCAGGTGGTCATCAACATGGACGGTTGGGGCCAGCCCTGGCTCAAGTTCGACACCTACAAGAAGTGCGAGGTGGACGAGCCCGTCCAGTTCACCGGCTTCAAGCTGTTCTTCCATAACGACACGCGCCGCGGCGATGCGCTGCTGGCGCCGACCGAAGTGCTCGCGCTTCGGCCGCGTCCCATCTACATCCAGTATCAATGAGACATCACTCATTAGCGAGCGCTGCGGTCGGCGCTGCCGCGGTCATCGTCGTCATTGCGACGCTCGGTGTGGCTGGCCAACCGTCGCTCCCCGTATCGCCGCAGGCCGCCGCCCAGAATCAGGATTCAGGACGCATCATGCTGCCCATTGGCAGTCGGGACTCGACCGAAGCCAGCATGCGCAACGTGAATTTCCATATCGCCCACGATGTCGTTCTGCACATCCGGCGGCTGCATGGGTTCATGCATGGCGACAGCGGCTACATCAGCTTCGAGACCCCAAAGACCTACTTCATGAACGTGCACGCGGCCGAGGTTGGGCTCGCGAGCAGCGACCTGACGACGCTCCTCGCTGATCACGTGTTCAACTATCCTGGCGCGCCGATCTCGAACCTCAAGGTCGAAGTGATGCCCGACGGCATTCGGCAGACGGGGTCGCTGCACAAGGGCGTCCAGATTCCGTTCGACATGACGTCGTCGATCGCAATGACGCCCGACGGCCGAATTCAGCTGACCGCGAAGCGCGTCAAGATCTTCGGCGTCGACGGGCTCGTGCTCATGCGCGCGCTCGGCCTGTCGCTCGAGAAGATGATGGATCTCTCGGGTGCGCATGGCATCAGCGTGAAAGGCAACAATCTCTTCCTCGAGCCGCTGACCATTCTTCCGCCGCCAGTGATCCACGGGAAGGTTACCGGTATCCGCATCGAGGCTGGCCAGCTCGTGCAGACAATCGGGGACGCTCGCGACACGATCCTGCCGGCCCAGACGATCGATTCGACGGCGAAGAACTACATGCTGTACAAGCGCGGCACACTGCACTTCGGCAAGCTGTATATGCCCGAGGCCGAACTGCTCGTCGTCGACGCCGATCAGAACACGCCGTTCGACTTCGATAACCCGAACTACCTCAAGCAGCTGATCGCGGGACACTCGCGAACGCTGCCGAGTCTCGGGCTCGAGCAGTGGATGCCGGACGCCTATTCGCTGAAGAGCGCGACGGTCGCCGCGGCCAATCCGCGGCGTTGAACCGCGTACTACTTGACCGTGCCGGCGGCGCTCGCCGGCGCGGGGTGATGCCGGAACTCGTAGAACAGGTTGATGAACACCCCGAGTCCGAGCGACGTCGTGCCGTTGAGCACAGCTTGCCCGAACTTGTTGTTTCCGTTGCCGGGTCGCCACGTGGCCTGCGCGGCCGCGCCGACGTACGAGCCGACGATGCGCGGCCAGGCGACCTGGTATGATCCGTCCGGCATCTTATCCGTGAATGACTGCTCGACGGCGGACCACACCCGCTGCTTCGTCTCGGTGCAATTGCACGGTTGATAGTCGAGCGGCCGTTTCATGACGGCTGCCAGTCCTTCGGTCACGCTTTCCTGAATGACGAACTCGCCAATGTTGGAGGCAACGCGTTTGCCGTAGCCTGGCCAGCCTCGCCCCCACTGTGACGGGCTATTGATGGCTTGATCGAACGTGGCATAGCCGACCCCGACGACCGCGCCATAGGCGAGATCGCGACCGAACCGCGTCCACCGAGTCGCGGAGTCCTTGCCGACACGCCACTGGGCCGATGCCGGCTCGGGAAGGAGGAAAACGGCTGCCGCAGTCGCGATCAGCCCGACGGAGGAAACGCGACGGATGCTCATAGCTGGTGCCGGGGGCAAGGCGTGCGCCAAGCGGGACGGGACGAGCAAACAACATGTTCGAGTTTTGTCGGACGTGCTCGCATCACTGGCACTTCCAAGGCGGCGCGTGCGTATTTGCTGCACACTCACTCGATCGGAGCACAGCCGTGCCTTTCTATCTCTCACTCCGCGCGCTGAAGCTGCTTGCGTTCGCGGCGATCGCCGCCGGCGCCGCGGCGCCCGGCGTGATCGCGGCCCAGCAGCCTCAGGGCGCGGCCGACGCCGCATTCGACGCCAAGTCGGCCGCTCACGTGCGAGCCGCGTATCTCACCGACCTCGACACGTTGCACGCGAAGTTCATGGCGCTCGCCAACGCAATTCCAGCCGAGAAATATTCGTGGCGCCCGGCCGCGGGCGTGCGGTCAGTGTCCGAGGTGTTCATGCACGTCGTCGGCGAGTGGTATCACTGGACGCCGGCGTCCATCGGCGGGAAAGCGCCGGCAACCTTCCCTGCCGACCGCGCGCAACTGATGGCGAAACTGGAAGGGCTCGAGAAGACGGCGACGAAGGCTGAAGTCATCGCGGAGCTGAACAAGTCGTGGACGCATTGTCGCGCGCAGCTCACGAGCGCGGATCCCGCGACGCTCACAGGCAAGTACAAGCCGTGGGGAATGACGGTCGACGCTGCCGCCTTCTCGATGGCCGGCGATCTTCACGAGCACCTTGGCCAGTTGATCGCCTACTCGCGTTCCGTCGGCGTGAAGCCGCCCTGGAGCAAGTAGAAGTGCGTTAGCGCTGAATGTCGGCGCAGCCAGCGGGCGCAGGTCCAACGAACGCGGAGCACCAACCGCTGAGGACCGCGCCCGCTGTCGCCGAGCTCCGAAGATAGCCGATCATCTCGTGTGCGTCGGGCTCATTGGGCGGGGTCTCCGCCACGATGTCACGCCCGAACGCCAGCGGCATCGCGAACATGTCCGCCGCGGCACGAACGTTCGTCCACGACCTCACACTCGACGGCAACCCGAACGATTCGGTGGAATCGCCGCCGATGAGCAAATGACGAAGCTCTGAAGAGCCGAGCGGTGATCCGATCGTCACGACTTGCTGCACGACACCGGTATCTCGGCGCGACGAGAGATAGTCGTACGCGACGAGTGATCCGAGGCTGTGCGCAACGAGAATCACCGGACGTCCCTCCTTCGACGCCCGATCGATCGCGTCGGCCAACCGCTGCTCGGCGGCGCATCGCTTGTGCGCATTGCCGAGAAAGGCCGCGTCGCTCGAGAGTGCGCGCAGCTCGCCGGTGGATCCGCTGTCGGAAACGAATGTGCTCAGTGCGGTCAGGAAGTTGCCGACCATCGTCACGAACGACTTGAGCTCTGGATCCGTCGCCGCGTCGCGGCGAGCCCGCGGGTCAGTTGCGGCATACGAGCAGCCGTCGCCGGATATCGGATCGAGCACGTCGGCGTACCAGACGAGTCGCACGTCGCGGTTCGCAATGAGCGACGTTTTCGACACGGACTTGGTTCCGGAGGTCAACGCGTCGAGCCACATCGTGCGAACAGCGGCGGTGTCGTGCGTCACCAAACCACGCCCGTGGACGAGGAGAATGACGGGGCGTCCGCGATCATCCGGTCGCGAAGTGCTGAAGGCGGCGGCGAAAACAAGCGCGGCAATAGCCGAGACACGACCGAGCATACCAATCCTACGTCGGGTTCAGGAGCGAGGTTCCACCAATATGTCATCCCGAGCGAAGCGAGGGATCTGCACTTCGGCCCCGGTGCAGATCCCTCGCTTCGCTCGGGATGACATCAGGCGAAAAGGCCGACCTGTCCGCCCGTGTGCCAGAACAGGACCGTGTCATAACTATCAAATCGTCCAGCGCGGAGGTACGCGAGCATCGCACCGAACGCTTTGGCCGTGTAGGTATGATCGACGAACAGCGCTTCGGTCCGCGCGGCGAGCTCCTGCGCCTCGCACGACGCGTCGGTTGGAGCTCCGTAGCCGCCGCCCACGCGCGTGTCGTCGACCTCGACGGCTCCGTCGAACGACTCGAGCCCATCGATACCGCGAATGATCCGCCGCACCGTCGATGCAATCGAGTCCGCGGGATCGTCGGCGCTGACGCCGATGACTCGGGTCTGGATTCCGTACAGCGCAGTTCCCGCAATCAGGCCGGCCTGCGTTCCGCCCGACGAGCTGGCGTGAATGATCACATCCGGCACGATGCTCTGCGACACGAGCTCGCCGATCGCTGCCACGAATCCGAACGCACCGGTCGGTGTCGACGCGCCCAATGGCAAGAAGAACGGGCGTCGCCCGTCGTCGCGAAGCCGCCCGAGCACACGCTCGGTCGCTTCGGCGCGCTCGTTTCGCGACGGGATGTACTCGATCTCGGCGCCGAGCAGTCGATCGAGCAGCGCGTTGGCGGTCGGATGCGTTTGTTGAGCGCCGTTGATGATGAGCACACAACGCAGGCCGAGCTTCGCCGCGGCGGCCGCGGTCGCGCGTGCGTGATTCGACTGCAGTCCTCCGAGCGTGACGACGGTGTCCGCATCGTACGCTTTGGCCTGCGCGAGCACGTATTCGAGTTTTCGTACTTTGTTGCCGCCGAATCCGAACGAGATCGCATCGTCGCGCTTCACCAGCAGCCGCGGACGCACACCCAGCTCGGCGCGAAGACGCCACATCTCTTCGACGGGCGTCGGTCCGGTGAAGAGCGGAATACGCGCGTGTTCCAGCATAGGCGTCGTCATTCCTCGGACGACGGCGCGCCGCCGGTGCGCGCGATCTGATCCGCTTTGATCTTGCCGGGATCGAAGCGCCGCGCGCTGCCGATCATCTTGTCGATCGTCTCGTCGAAATCGGCAGTGGGTTTGCGCTGGAAGCGAAGCGGATTGATTCGAGCGACGACGAACGCCTTGAGATAGGGGCTCTCGAGTCCCTTGGCCTTCATTGCCTTCACGGCCTCGTTCACGAGATCGTTGAGCTCGAGCAACTTCGCGGCGCGCTCCCGGCGCGTCTCGAGCGCCGCGGGAAGCTTCGCGTTGAGAAACTTGTCGCAGCGCTTGAGCACCGGATGATAGGCGCCGCCGGAGAAGCGCCCGTTTTGTTGATAGCAGAGTCCTAGCGTGACCAAAGCGGCTTCCTCGAATTCGACCTCGAATTCCTTTTCGGGACGATTGTCGAGCGTTGCCAGATTCTCGGCGAGGCGTGCGACTTCGAGCGCGCGTTCGCGAAGATTGTGCGCCTTCTCGGTGTTGAGCAGCAGAATTCGGTGCGCGACTTCCGCCTCGGGGACGACGATGGCGATGATCGACTTCGCGCCAAGCTCTCGCATCGCGCCAAGCCGGTGGTAGCCGTTCGGCGACCAGTACTTGCCGTCACCGGCGGGAACGGCGATCACGGGATCGAGGTAGCGATCGAGCTTGTCGATCGCGTTGGCGACTCGCGCGACGTGCGTCTCGGACAGGTCGCGCTGAAACGGCGTAGGCTCGACTTTGTCGATGGGAAGCGCGGCAAGCACCTGCCAGTTGCCGCCGAGCGGATCGCGGTATTTCGCGAGGACGCTGCCGCCGTCCGATTCGATCGTGCCAGCGAGCCCCTCTACTGCCGCCGGTGGCGCGGTGCTCGTGAGCTTTCGCGCCTCGAGCCCGCGGGATGCGGGCTCCGCCGCGGCCTTCTTCTTTTTCCGCTTCGTGGTGGTTTTGGTGGCGGTTTTGGTCGTGGTCTTGGCGGTCGCCATGGCAGTCTGAGCGAAGGTGGTCGACCCCTGAATCATACTGCGACCCACGACTGGAGGGTGGAACTGCCTCAGGACGGCAAACGATCCGCGATTGTGCGTCGTTCTCCTAAAGATGTTTCCGCGCATTTCCGCAAAATCCGCCAAATCCGCGATTCACAAAATCATCGTAGCGTCCAAGACACGGGCGCTACAGAACGACAGAAAGAAAAGGGACGCGGAAATGGCGGACTTGGCGGACCGTGCGGAACCCACGGGAGCCACGGAAACTACGGACTTCTTCTTGATGACTGCGGGTTTTCGATGGCGTATCGCTACACCGCCGTAACGCCGATATTCGCCGCCTCGAAGGCGCGCCGAAGCCGTCGATGGCGATCACCACGCCCCCGCATCATCCGCACCGCGGTCCATCGAACCGGCTCAACTCCACTCCGAAGTTTTATCGTTTACATCCTGAACAGGTAGCTGAGCTTTACAAAGATGTAGTCGGACGAACGCACGAGTGGCTGAAACTTGAATCGGTCGAGCGGATTTGGCTCAGCATCGGCCAGGCTGCCGTAGCCGAGAAAGAGGACAGTTCCGGGATTCGGTTGGTACGAGAACAGGAAGTCGCTATGAAATTGCGCGCTGCGAGTCGCAATGGCTTTCTGGCCATCGATGATCAGCGGATAGAACGTCCGCGTCTCGTCGCGCAAATCGTCGTGCTCCGACAGATCGTACTCGCCCACCACGCGGAAGAAGATCTCTCGCGTGAACTGATACTCGACCTTCACGCGCGGGATCGCATTTCGACCAGCAAGGCTGTGATCGGTTCGGCGCCAGTAGTCCTGATAGTTGAAGGTGCCGTTCACGCGCAGATGATCCGTCGGACGATAGTTCACGCCGACGCTCAAGTAGTCGATGTTCGCCTGCGCCCACTCGAAGAAGTTCTCATCCTGTCCGCCCACGTAGATGAGATTTGCATCGAACTGCTTCCACTGCGGCGTGTTCAGCGTCGCGACGTAATCACGATTCGGAATTCGTCCGACACCGACGAATGGAATCGTGTCGACTGTCGCGCCCACGGTTCGCTCGATCCGGTAGTCCGAATAGAGCAGCGAATCCCAGCCGAACGTCTCCCAATACACGCCGGCGCCGACAGACCAGCCGCCGCGGAGATTCGCGTTGGCGCTCAGATGGAATTTCTTGTCCTGCGCGTCGCCGCGGCGCAGCAGATGCGAATACTGCCAGGTGTCGTCGTACAGAATGTCGCCGGTCAACGCTTCGACGACTGAGCCGCGTTCGTTGAACCATGTCGCGTGATGATCGATCGCGCCGTGCGCGATGCCCACGCGCGAGAGATAGCCGCTGCGCGCACGGAAGTCATCGCCAACTCCGCTCATCGAATAGCGGAAACCGAACTGCTTGCCGTTCCGCGCCACGGCGCCACTCCACAGAGGCGCGTTCAGCACTTGCCCGGCCGTCTTGTCGTAGCTCTCGGCGTATTGGAAAACGGCGGAGTACACGTTGCCGAAGAGGGCGCGGCCGTCGACGTCCGCCACGCGATTGTAGTCGCTGCCGACGACGCGATCCGTGTACGCCATGCCGATGCGAGACTGCGTGCCGACGTCGCGTTGGGCCCGCACGATGTTGTAGTACGTCGCGTCCTCACCGCTCGGCGAGAGCGAGCGATCATCGGCGGCTGACAAGAATCCGACGCTCGTGCCGGCCACTTTGCCCGTCAACTTCACCGCGGCGTCCGGCTTCGCGATGCGCCGCGTGTAGATGAGGCTACTCGGCGCGTCGAACTGCTCCAGTCCCTCGAGGAAGAAGGGACGCTTCTCCGGAAAATAGAGCGCGAGCCGCGGATCGATCACGAATTGGCCCGCGTCGGATTCGACTTCGGCAAAATCCGGGTTCGCTGTGCCCGTGAGCGTCAGATTGTTCGTGACGCCGTATCGCAAGCTGCCGCCGACCTCCGGCCGTGTGCGATCGTACGTCCAACCGGATGGACTCGGCGCGCCGGTCGACTTCTGCGTGATCACAGGATTCAAATCGAGCACCAGCCCGCGCTCGAAGCCGCTCAGTCCATCGATCGTTCCCGATTGCGCGAGGAACGACGCACTCGATCGCTTCGCCGGCACCCACGAGTCTTCGTAGCCGGAATGCTGGACTTCGCGGATCACGTTGATGTCCCACGACTGCTCGTCCGCGGCCTGATACTTCACACTCTTGAACGGAATCCGGAGCTCCACCTCGTAGCCGTACTCGGTGAGCCGGCCCTTCGAGGTGAAGACGAAATCCTGGCTGAGATCCGCCTGCGCGCGGCCGGACAGCGTCGGCGTCCACCCGCCGCTGGAACCAGCACCGGACTCGACGAGCGTGCCGTCCATCTGCACACCGAGCGGATTGACGGCGAACATGTACGCCTGCCGGTGGTCGTGAAACGTGCCGAGCAGAAGCTGCACGTTGTCGTCGGCAGTGATCTTGTCGCGATCGGCGAGCGTCGCGTGCACCGCGCCGTGTGCTTCGAATGCTTCGATGCCGACGTAGAGCGCCGTTGGTGAATACCACAGCAGCACTCGAGTCGAGTCGGCGGCAGGCACGCCGTCGAGTGGCGAGAACTGCGAGAACCCGGTGAGGACGGCAGCCTGTCGCCAGACGGGTTCGCTCAACTCACCATCGATCGTTACTGCTGCGGCATTGGCCTCGACGCGAGGAACTCGAACCTGTAGCTGACCCTCGCGGCCGATATACGTTGCGGCCGGGGTTTGGGCACTGCAGTGAAGCGCGAATGCAACGAGAAGAGTGGGACACGGCATGACACAAATTGGCGTGCCACAGGGGTGAATGCTGTCAGGATCGGGTCAGGATTTGGAATACGAGAAAAGAGGACTGTGAGCGGGATTCCCTTCACCTCCGCCGCACGCGGCACCGAGTGTCCCCTCACCCTCTCCGCACTCGGCACCGATCGACTCCTCACATTCGCATTAGGTAGCTGTATTTGACGAAGAAATAGTCGGAAGCGCGGATGAACGGCTGGAAGTTGAACCGATCGAGCGGATTCG
>Ga0070679_100000581_pt1 | contig 30967 bp, 24 predicted proteins | sample KBSC63BmetaG_FD_65652 | JGI IMG/M metagenome (GOLD analysis project Ga0070679, IMG submission 65652) | Corn rhizosphere microbial communities from Kellogg Biological Station, Michigan, USA - KBS C6-3B metaG | ecosystem: Host-associated > Plants > Roots > Rhizosphere | place: USA: Michigan... | reverse complement strand
CGCGCCTCGACGCCATCGTCGTCGACGACCATTCGACGGACGGCACCGGCGAGATCGCCGCGGCAATCGCGGCCTCTGATTCCAGACTGCGCGTGATTCTAGCGCCGCCTCTCCCGGACGGTTGGTTCGGCAAACAGTGGGCGTGCGCCTCCGGCGCGCGCGAAGCGCGAGGCGCGCTGCTCGTCTTCACCGACGCGGACACGAAGCACGAACCGGATCTCTTGTCCCGTGCCGTCAACGCGATGCAGAGCGAACGTGCAGACCTCGTGACGCTCGCCGGACATCAGGAGATGCACAGCTTCTGGGAGCGCGTCATTCAGCCGCATCTCTTCGTGCTGCTCTCGATTCGATACGGTGGAACCGAGCACGTGAGCCGCGCCAAGCGCCCGGTCGACGTGATCGCGAATGGGCAGTTCATTCTCATGTCGCGCGAGGCGTACGACGCCGTCGGTGGTCACGCCGCCGTCCGCGACGTCGTGGCCGAGGATATGGCGCTCGCGCAGACGTTCGTGCGTGTGAAGCGACGCGTCCTGCTGTTGTTCGCGCGGACGCAGTTCTCGACGCACATGTACGCGTCGCTAAACGAATTGATTCGCGGTTGGGGAAAGAACATCTACGCCGCGGGGCGCACGGCGGCACTGGGCGGCGCGATCGGACGCGCGCTGTATCCGGCAATTCTGGTGGCGACGCCGATTCTCGGTCTCATTCCGCCGATCGCGTTGGTTCTTTCCCTCGTAGGCGCGCTTTCGACCGCGTGGCTGGTATGGTCCATGATCGTGGTCGCGTGCTCGCTCGTGTTCTGGGCGATCGTCTACCAATTCAGCGAGGAATCCGCGGCGTACGCGCTCACGTATCCGCTCGGGCTCGTGATGCTGCTGTACATCGCGGTCGGCGCCATCGCGCGCGGCCAGCGAGTGGAGTGGAAGGACCGCGCGTACGTCTCGCGCTAACTGTCATCCCGAGCGCAGCGAGGGATCTGCACTTCAGGCGCGATCCGCCGCAACCCGAGCGCATCACGGACAGACGCGGACACAGACGGGTCGGCACGGAAAAGCCAAACTCATTTCTTGAAAAACAGCCGCTCGGGACGCGGATCGTGACATCCCGAGCGGCTTTAATTGATCAATTGCCGTTCAGCTGTGTCCGTGCCGATCCGCCTGCGTCCGTGTCTGTCCGTGATATCTAGAAATGTGTCCAGTAGACCGCGAGCGAGCAGCGATTCGTCGGCGAGTCTCGAGGAATTCTTGGCGCCGACTGTCGAATCTCCGGACTCGCGATGTACCGCTGATACTCCGGCGGAATATCGGACGGCGACGCGTAGATCTCGATCGCGATCAAATCGGTCGCATAGCGCGGCAGCGGATTCGTCGACGCATACGCGCGACCGTTGATCAGCGCGTTCAGACAATGATTGCCGCGCGTCGGAATCGGGATCGGCTGCATTCCGAGGCGCGTCATCATGTTGTCGATCCGAAAGCCGTCCACATCCCGGAAGATGTCGCCGAGCTCGATCGCGCCGTGATCCATGATGTCGTCGTCGGTGAGATACACGCCTTTGCCGTGCACCTTACGGCAATTGAATCCGGCGTAGTTCATCGGCGGACATTTGCCATCGACCTGCACGACGACGCTGTCGAGCATCACGGGGCGGCGCTTCAGCTCGAACTTGAGATCGACGTGCCCGGCCTTGCCCAAGTCGGTCGTGATCTCGGTTGCCGAAAATCCGATGTGCCTCACGCGAACGTGATAGAAATCGGGCTCGAGATTGGCGAGCGAGAAATGTCCGGACGAATCGGTTCGCGTTCGCGCCTTCGACGGGGGCGCGTAGACGTCGGCATCGATCACAGGCAGGCCGTTGTCGTCCACGACCGAACCTGTGATCGATGCGCCGGTCGTGCCCCCCTGTGCGCCGGCTGCGGACGCGGACAGCAGCAACAGCAGCAGCATGTTCCGCATGTGCTTAAGCTACGCCGCGCTCAGAAGAGCACAACCAGTTTGGGACAAGTAGCGGACTAAGGCGACCAGTGCACTTTCGTCCAGATCGCGATCGCGCCGCACATATTCGTAGGCATCGATAGCTCGTTCGGCACGGCCATCGCATCCGGATACACCTCGACAGCGGCGAGGTCCTCGGGGTGGAGGTCCCGCAGGATCGCCTGATCTCGATGATACACGCCATCGATCCACAGAAGGGCCGCACACGGTCGTCCCGCGGGATCGCGCAGATTGACGCCAACGTCGCCGCCGCTCAGAAGGAGAACTTCGGTCCGCGGGAATTCTCGGAGCAGAGCGTCGATCGCGGGCCGCTTGGCAACTTCCGTGGAATCCATGGCGTAGCCCCACCCGATGCGCCGGCGTTCCTGATACAAGCGGATCTGATTGGCGGCGATCCTCGAGACCGTCGCGGTCGTGATCACGGAATCGAGCACCGACAATCGCGGCAGATAGATCGAGGTTACGGCTGCGCTGTTGGCGCGAAACTCGATCGTCGTATCGAGCGGTGCAAAGCCGATGTGTCGCACACTCAGCCGGTGTGCGCCGACCGGGACCGGCGCGATGCGAAATGCTCCATCGGTTTTCGTTTGAACGCTGAGACCGAGGTCGGACAGCGCAACCGTCGCACCCGCCAACCCGTCGTGCGAGGAATCGGCAAAGACGCCGCCGGCGAACATCCCGCGACATAGCGCGCTGTGCGCGGACGAGCTGTCGGGCAACGCACGCTCGCGCATCGAGCAGTTGCTCGACACGATCTCGGCTGCGTTGGCGACGCGAATGGTCAGCGGGGAGCTGGAGTCGGCGACCACGATTGACGATCGGTTCACCGCGCCGATGGAGTCGAGTGACGCGGTTCGCGCTTCGATCGAGTATCGGCCGGGCGCCACTGATCGAAACATGAACAGCCCGTTCGTATCGGCGGACGTCGTCAGTCCGGTGCCGACGAGTGTCAGACGCGCGCCAACGACTGGCGCGTTCTTGGTATCGACGACGATGCCCGTCACCGGCGCCCAATGCTGCGACCAGAGCGTGTCGGAACCGCGCATCACCAACGACAGCGAGCCTCCGGTTCGTTTGAGGAACTGAACCGTCGGATACATGTCCGCTCCCACGATCTCGACTTGAACCTCGGGCATCTGAATGCTCCAACGCGAGATGACCCATGCCCCATTGTCGAGACGCGCGAAGTCGATCTTTCCAGATGCGTTCTCCGACTGAGCTCGCGGGATGTTGACGAACCCGAAGTCGATGGTTCGCAGCTCCGCCGACGCGCGGTCGAGCCACAGCGTACCGCGGATCTCAGCGACGCGGCGCCGATTGTCGATCGGTTCGAACGCAAGCCCGAGCAATCCAGGATCCGGCGAAGCAGCTAACCGCAGGCAGTGATCGGCGGCGAATTCGGGCGAGAGCAGCGTCGTGATGTCGGGCGCGTGATACGTGATGACCGCCGACTTCTCGTAGACCACGTAGCCGGCGCGATGCAGCGAGTCAGGCGACGCCGCGGTCCAAGGCCGAATGCCGGCGTCCGAGCGCGCCCCCGAGCTCTGCCCGCGAACGATCTGCGTACGCGCATCGATCTCCTGCTCGTAGCTGACCGAGGCGGCGGTGAGCGTGGTCTGATCGATCGTCACGCTCGTCGCCTCGAGCGCGGCACGCGCCTGCTCCCAGACGGCGAACGTAGCGGCAGCGGAGTCGCGGGCCAATCCGCATGTGGCGTTGCTCGCCACGCGAATGGTATCGAGCGCAAACGCGGCGCTGGCAAGGACGAGTCGCGTCTGTCTTGTCTCGGCGGACGCGAGCTTAAACGGAGCGGATGTCTGCGGGCGAAAGCCGATTCGAAGGGTGTGAAGTCGATACGTGCCCGGGTGTGGCGCGACGATTCGATACTCCCCGCGCGCGCCGCTGATGGTGCGGGCGATCGCACTGGAAGTGCTGTCGAGGAGTTGAATCACAACTCCAGGAACCGGGACGCCTCCAGCGTCGACCACCGAACCGGTCACCGTTTGTGCCGCGGCGACGCTCGGCAGCGAGAGCAACGCCACATACGTCCAACGAATGCGCATGGCTCACCTGGAATCGAGACGTCAGACCGGGAAAGCATGCACTCGGATCGGCCGCGGCACCAGATGTCATTGTGACACAATCCTCATTGCAGTCTCCTGCGACAGATCTCGCACTTTCAATCGAAGCCCCGTTGAGGACGTGGCGAACTGGGCGTCAACGAACTCCCGTCGTTTGCTGAAGCCAGGCGCTGAGCCTCGAATCATCCGTCGTTGCCAACCCGCTCAGCTGTGCGAGAAAGCCACGGGTCGCCCGCTTGGCTTCGGCGTCTCCCGAGCGAAGCTTTGCGCCCAAGATCGTTCCGCCGTTTGCGAGCAGCGCAGGCGCGAGCGACGGGCTGACAGACGTCGACGTGAGCACACTGAGCAGACCATTGAACGCAAACAGGTTCGTTCCGTCGATGACGTAGCGAAGGCGATTCGCAACCGGCGCCCAGTCGACCGCTCGCGGTGAGCGCTCGGCCATCATACGAAGTACCTGCGAGGCGGTGGCGTTGACCATTCCACTGCTCGGATCACGAAGCGCGTCGGTCACGACCCACCACGCCGAGTCGCGTTCTACGAAGCTCGAGAGTACGAGCAGCGCCATCGCTCGGTTCGAAGAATTCCCGTCCATATCGAGCGTGTGTCGCGCGATCTCGAAATCCGACTCCGAATGGTGAGCTGCCACGAGATCGTGAAGGGCGCGCACTTTCTCGAAGCGAGTGCTGTCCTTGGGCGACAACGTCGATGCATAGAATGACGGCGTTTGAATCGCGGTTTGCGCGAGCTCGTTGGCGGCCTTGAACTGTGCAAACGCGTCGGCCCATTCCGCCCGGACAGGCAAGCTAACCTTGAACTCCGGCTTGTAGTGGATGAGCGCCGAATCGGACGGCTCGATCACCGTCACTGCGACGTAGGGTTTCGTCTGCGCCTTCGTCATCCCCGTGTAGACGCTGACCGATGCGTCGGCGAAATGCAGCTTCAACCGAAGGATCGCCGCGCACGCATGCCCGGTGAGCTTGTCTTCGGGCGAGTATTTCGCGAGCGAGTCGTCGATCATCTGGATCGTCCAGCGTTTGAGGCCGATGATCTCGATCGTTTCCTTCGGCGTGTCGATGACGTTCTGCGCGAAGATCGGTGAGCTGACGCACGCCGCGATCAGCAATGCGCGAAATGAGAGTCGCATGTGTATCCTCCTGGGAGGCTGAGTTCTTACTTCGTCATGCTCCAGTAGTAGTAGTTCGTGATCCACTGAGCCTTGCTGATCCGCGCGGTGACCGCGAGCGTCTCTGGGACGGCCACGCCAAGAACGTCGCGAAGCACGCCAAACGCCTTCGGCCCGAATGCGCGTTGATCGCCGCGAACGGAGTTCGTGGAGTCCGCGAACAGCAGATTGATCCGGCCCCGTCGCAACGTGATTTCGTCAGCGTGCACGCGCAGGTCTGCCGTCAGTCGATCGGCGATGCGACGAGCGCGATCGTCGTCGCGGCTATCGAGTGTCACGCCGGGGACGAGCGCGAGATCGTGATCGCCAACGGAAATCCGCGTGAAGCCGCCGCATCCGACGCGGAGTGTCTGGTCTTTGGAAACCCCATACCGCCCCGCGGGAACGATATAGTAGAAGCCAATCGACTCAATGCGCGTCCACGCCGTATCCAGGCGCTGCTCGACGCCGGATGTGCCAGTCCTGCTCATCGACAGGTGAAGACGCGTACTATCTCGATCATCGCGCAACCATTCAGCACAGCGCGCAGCGGTCGGCATTTCCTGCTCCGGCGTTGCGTAGCTGACCGCGGAAAACTCGGCGGGAAGTCCTCGTGCGGCCGCGACGAGCGTTGGCGGAGTCTCGCCCTCGGCGATGGAATCACCGACATTCTTCGGCAGCAGCGTGAACGGTCGGCGGTACTGAGGCAGCTGGCGCGCCGGTCCAGCCGGCGGCAGCACGGTAACCGCACCGATCAACGCGAATGCACCAGTCATTGCAGTCGCCATATCGATGCGACGGAGCGGACGAACCGGCGTCATCGCGCGGATGCGTCGTGCGAGCGGCTTCGCTCGCTCTGAGAAGGCCGCGATGGCAAACGACGAGCTGACGACTCGCTGCGCGACGTCGACGAGCAAGCGCGCATAGCGCGAGGTATCTGGAAAGCGGCTCAAGACACGCCGGTCGCAGTCGACTTCGATGGCGCTACGAAGGCGAGCCAACGTCCACCACGCGACGGGGTTCCACGGCACGATCATCATCGCGAGAAGTGCAGCCGTCGACAGCCGTCCATCCTGCGCCTGAATGTGCTCTCGCTCATGCGCGATGATCAGCGCGCGTTCATGTTGCGTGAGCGACTCGGTCCAACGAGGCAGCACAATCATCGGCTCGACGATGCCGACGATCGCAGGACCGATGTCATCCGAGAGCAGCACCGCCATGTCGTCGACGGTGCCACGAATCCACCGCCTCCGGCGGCGGTACAAGATCAGCGAATCGAAGAGCAGACGGACGGCGGCGAGTACGATGCACACCGTCACGAAGGCCACCACGGCGCGGTCAGCGGAAGCCAGCTCTGGTGCCCGAGGTCGTGGCGGAGTGGCGATCGCCCGGCGACTCTCCGGGGTCGCCCTCCGCGCATCGATCGCCTCGCCGCGCGCGAGCACGCCGTTGAAGACGGCGCCGGCACGAGGCAGCGGCGTCGGCGTGCGGCTTTGGAGTATCAACGCTGCCGCGGGAATGAGAAGCGAACCGACGATGGCCGCCACCCACACACCTCTTGCCGCACGACCGCGTCGCGTCAGAATCGCCTCGGCGATTCTGGCCGCGCTCGCGAGCAATGCCGATACGGCGACGCAGTACAGCAGCCAGCCGGCGATCATTTGTCGCTCTCGCCGAGCCGCTCGTCGACGAGCGCTCGCAGCTCGCGAAGATCCTCTTCGCTCAACGACCGGCTCGACACGAGCTCCGTCGCCAACAGCCTGGCTTCGCCGTCGAACAGTTTTCTCACGAGCCGTTTGACCGCGCTCGCCTTCGCCGTCTTCCGCGCGACGCGCGGGAGATAGCGAAACGCGCGCCCCTGCTCCTCGTGACGAACGAAGCCCTTGTCCTCGAGCACACGAAGCATCGTGAGAACTGTGTTGTACGCGAGCTTATCCGAGAGCTTGGCCTGCACCTCGGTCGCCGTGGCGCCGCCGACGTCCCACAGGACGTTCATGATGTCCAGCTCGCGGTCGGTGAACTGCGGGTCCATGAGGATTCGACACCTAAAGGTTTAGTTGATGATAGGATCGCTCGATCGATCTGTCAACTAAAACTTTAGGTGTCATCTGCGGAGGCCGCGAGAAGGGCGCCAGACTCCGACGACACCAGTCTCAGATGTAATGTCAAAAGAGCCCTTCCGCGCACATCCGCGCATTCCGCCCGATCCGCGAATCAATCTCGGTGGGGCGTCCGTGGGCGATTCCAGCCGGACTGCCCGCCCACTGCTACGGAGATCCATGCAGCCGTTTGCTCGTACCCGCATTGAAGTGATCGCGGAGCTTCGCGACCGCACATGTAGCCTCGGCGCGTGCAAACTCTGCGCGCCGCCGCCACGCTGCTGGCAAACGCTCAATCCGTCGACGGGCTCGCTCCCATCGCGGCTGTTGCCGGCTGCCCCGGCCAACCGGCGCCCCTCGACGCCGACACCCGTCGCGCGCTCGGGCTAAGCCAGTCGATCACCGACGCTCGAGTCGCATCTGGCCCGGGCGCATTGCGGGCGCTGCTCCTCGAGGTCGGTGAACCCGTTCCGCTCCGCGAATTGCTGCCGCGACTAGCCGGGCGACTGTCGACGCGAGCGCCGCACGTTCTCTGGCTGTTACTCGCGTCACAATCCACGACGAGCGAAGTCGCCATCGCGGCTTGGACGGACGAACGCCGGCCGCCGCGAGTCGCTGCGCTCGTTGCGAACCGATCGCGCCTCGTCGACAGTGACGCGGAGACGCTTCGCTCCCTCGGTGCGGCCGCGGGCGATCGCGACATCCTGACGCACGCGCGCTGGGTCGAGACGCTCGGGCGCGAAGCGTTGACGGTTCGCTTCTACCGCGCGCTCGAAGGTGCACTTACCGGCCTCGCCGATTCGTCCGACACAGCGCCTCGCGACGCGCGCCGCGAGCTCGCGCTGCTCGAGGTATCACGGCTCCTGTTCCTTTCGTTTCTCGAAGCAAAGGGTTGGTTGAACGGCGATGCTGCGTTCATTGCCCACCGGTTCGATCGCTGCATGGAGCGCGGCGGCCGTTTTCATGACCGCGTGTTGCGACCGCTCTTTTTTGGAACGCTCAACACGCCGGTGCGCCAACGCGCGCCGGCCGCCGCTGCATTTGGAAAGATCCCGTTCCTCAACGGCGGTCTGTTTTCGCGTACGCCGATGGAACGGCGACACCGGAGCGTAGTGTTCTCGGACGACGCCTACGGTCGGCTGATCTCGTCGGTGTTCGGACAGTACCGTTTCACCGCGCGCGAAGAGACGGCGACGTGGAACGAGGCCGCGGTCGATCCTGAAATGCTCGGCCGTGCATTCGAGTCGCTGATGGCGCAATCCGAGCGACGACGAACAGGCGCCTTCTACACACCATTTCCGTTGGTCGAGACCGTCGCGACCGCCGGCATCGAGGCGGCGATCGGACCTCGCACGAATCGGCAGCAGCTGGAAGAGCTGCGCGTGCTCGATCCCGCGTGCGGCTCCGGCGCGTTTCTCGTGCACGCGTTGGAGCGCATCGCCACCGCGCTCGCAGCCGCCGGCGACACTCGCGACTCGAGCACGCTGCGCCGAGCGGTATTGACGCGATGCATTTACGGTGTGGATCTCAACCCGACTGCCGTGTGGCTCTGCGAGCTGCGATTGTGGCTCTCCGTGGTCATCGAAAGCGATGAGCGCGATCCGTCGGCCGTGCTCCCGCTTCCGAATCTCGACCGCAACATTCGCGTCGGCGACGCGCTCGCCGGCCGAGCGTTCGGTGGCGAGGCCGCGATCATCCCCGGCGCGCATGCGTTGCGACGCTTGCGAGAGCGCTACGTCGTCGCGAGCGGCGCTCGAAAGGATTCACTCGCTCGGCAGCTCGAGCGCGCGGAGCGCGACCGTGCTCTTCGTTCACTTCGCTTCGAGCTCGACTCGATCGCCGAGCGCCGTCGCGATTTGCTCGTGGCGCGGCGTGGACGCGATCTGTTCGGCGGCCGCTATCGCCCGTCGATGGATGAGCGCGCGGCCGCCGCTCTCCTTCGGCGTCGCGCCGCTTCGTTGCGCGAGCTCGATCGTCGCGTGCGCGCGGGCGGCGCACTTCCCTTCTCGTTCCCAGTGCATTTCGCCGACATCGCCGCACGCGGCGGCTTCTCGCTGCTCGTGGGGAACCCGCCGTGGGTTCGTGTGCATCGAATCCCCGTCGAACAGCGCGCGGAGATGCGCCGAGAGTTCGAGGTTGCGCGCGCCCCGACGTGGGAACCGAACGCGGCGCCCGCGGCCGCATCGCGAGCATTCGCCGGCCAGGTCGATCTCGCCGCGCTCTTCGTCGAGCGATCGGTGAAGTTGCTGGCGCCCGGCGGCGCACTTGCACTCCTGTTGCCGGTGAAACTGTGGCGATCGCTGTCCGGCGGCGGCGTGCGTCGGTTGCTTGCGCGCGACACCGATGTTCGACGTCTCGTCGATTTCTCCGAGGCGCCGGCGGCGTTCGATGCCGCGGCTTATCCGTCGCTCTTGGTCTCGACTCGCAAGCGAATATCGCCCATGCGCGGATCGCCGCAGACCGAAGTCGCTGTGCACCATCGCGGCAACGCGCCGCTGGAATGGCACACAGAGTTGGGCGCGCTCGGCTTGGACGACAGCGACGGCGCACCGTGGATGTTTTTGCCCCCTCCGGCACGCGCGGCATTCGATCATTTGCGACGCGTCGGCCGGCCGCTCGCGCAGTCTCCACTCGGACGACCGCACCTCGGCGTAAAGTGCGGCTGCAATGATGCCTTCGTCGTCGAGCTCGTCGATGTGCGCGGCGAGCTCGCGGAGGTTCGGACGCGCGATGGACGACAAGGACTCATCGAGTATGAGCTTCTGCGTCCGCTCATCCGCGGTGAGCGTCTGATGCGCTGGACTTCATCACAAAGCACGGAGCACATCGTCTGGACTCACGACGCGACGGACGCGCCGCTCGCGAAGCTGCCGCCGCACGCGCAGCGGTGGCTCGCTCACTGGCGCCGACAGCTGTCGGCGCGCAGCGATGCGCGTCGCGCGTCGCGATGGTGGTCGCTCTTTCGCACCGAGGGAGCGCGCAGAGATCGGCCGCGTGTCGTGTGGGCCGACATCGGACGCGAGCCGAGGGCGTCGGTTATCGCCGCGCACGACTCGACGGTTGCTCTGAATAGCTGTTACATCGCTCGGTGCCGCGATGCATGCGACGCACACGCGTTGGCTGCACTGCTCAATACGCCGCTCGCGCGCGCATGGTTGAATGCCGCAGCGGAGCCGGCCAGAGGCGGCTATCGACGCTATCTCGGATGGACGCTCTCGCTTCTGCCGGTTCCGGCGAACTGGACTCGCGCGCGCGCGATCCTCGCGGGCCTTTCCGAGCGTGCGTGTGGTGGTTCGCCACCAAGCGATTTGGATCTGCTCGACGCGGCGGTCGACGCGTACGAAATCAGCCGCGGCGTGGTGGCGCCGCTCGTTGCGTGGATGAGCGAACGATGACACTCACCAAGTCGCTTCCTGCCGCGGCCGTTCGACACATCTTGGCGACCGAGATTGTCCGCGACGCTTCAGTGCCGGAGCACTTGGGCGAGATCACTCTTCGCGCTCACCAAACTCGGGCCGCGGCGCGAGCGTTGACGATCATCGCCTCTCGCGGCGGAGCAATGCTCGCCGAACCCGTCGGCGTCGGAAAGACCTACACGGCGCTGGCGATCGCCGCGCGACTCGGCGGCGCGGTCTTGGTCGTCGCGCCTGCATCTCTGCGCTGGATGTGGCAGGAAGCCGCACAACGCTGTGGACTTCAAATCACGACGATTTCGCACGAGGCGCTCAGCCGTGGTGCACGTCCGGACATGATCGCCGAGACGATCATTGTCGACGAGGCGCACCGAGTGCGATCTCCCGCAACGCGCCGATACGCGCTCCTCGCCGATCTGTGCCGCAGCGCACGCGTCCTGCTGCTGACGGCAACGCCCGTGCAGAACATGCGCGGAGATCTCGCCGCGCAGCTCGCGCTCTTTCTTGGCCGAATCTCGTGGGAGATGTCGGACGAGGAGCTGGCAGAACTCGTCGTTCGCGATTCCGGTTCAGCGCTCGCGGCGCGGCCGCGCCTCGACGGACCGCATCGTGTGCGGCTCGCGACGGATGACGACTGTCTGGATCTCTTGCTGGCACTGCCACCGCCGGTCGCGGCGAAGAACGAATCAATTGTCGCGGCGCTGCTTGCGTACGGCTTGCTCCATCAGTGGACGTCCAGCCGCGCGGCGCTCGTCGCGGCGCTCACGAGGCGACGGTCGCGCGGGATGGCGCTGACCGCCGCGCTCGAAGCGGGACGCCAACCCACGCGCGCCGAGCTCTCGGCGTGGGCGCACGGCACCGACGCGCTGCAGCTCGCGTTTCCGCAGATCGTCGCAGCCGACGTGCTTGATGATGCTGTCGACGCTCAGACGATGCTCATCGCGTTGGATCGACACTCTGCCGCGATCGACGCGTTGCTTGGTCATCTCAGGCGCACTCCCGATCCGGACATCGAGCGTGCACGGAGCTTAGCCGACATTCGACGCCGACATCCGGATGCGCGCATCATTGCGTTCTGCCAATATGCGGAAACGGTGCGCGCGCTCGGCTCGAAGCTCGCGCGCGAAGACGGCGTCGCAACGCTCACCGCGAGCGGCGCACGCGTGTCGAGCGGTCGCGTGCCACGCGATGTGGTGCTCGCGCAGTTCACTCCGAGACCGGACGGATCCGCCCCGGCGGTGCGGGAATCTGAACGCATCGATCTCTTGATCACGACGGACCTGTTGAGCGAAGGACTCAATCTTCAGGAAGCGTCGGTGATCGTGCATCTCGATTTGCCGTGGAATCCGGCGCGACTCGATCAACGCGTCGGACGCGCGCTGCGACTGGGCTCACGCCACGAATCCGTCACGGTGTACTCGATCGCTCCGCCAGCGTCGGCGGAGCGATTGCTCCGCATCGAGACGAGACTGCGCGAAAAGTTGAGCCTCGCGCAAAGAACCATCGGCGTTGCCGGGCGTATCCTTCCGTCGCCGCTCGCCGAATGTCCGCGTGAGCACGGCTTGGCGGAGCAACGGAGCGAGGTGGAGTCCGCGCTGCGCGGCTGGATCGACACAGCCCACGCCGCCGCTGTCACCTCCGAATGCGTCGTGGCGTCGGTCGGCGCGAGCGAACCTGGTTTCCTGGCGGCAATTCGCGACGGTCGATCGACGATTCTCGTTGCCGACGTGGGTGCCGGAATCGAGACTGCCACGCCTGCGTTGCTCCGAGCGATCGCGCTTTGTACTGGCCCGGACGGCAACATCGACGCGCGCCGTGCCGCGGACGTCCTCAGTCGGATCCGGCGTTGGGTGAGTGAGAAGCGCGGCTCCGATGCCGTCGACCTTCGGGCGGCCAGCGCGGCGCGATTTCGCCGCGCGACGCTGACGCGGGTCGCGCGCACGCTCGCGCGAGCACCGCGACACCAGCGCTCGCAACTTGCGCCGCTCGCGGACGCCGCGCGTGCGGTCGCGGTCGCTCAGCTTGCCGAGGGCGCCGAGCGGATTCTCGAGACGCTCGCGAGCGCGGACCTGCCGGATGAAGCGTGGCTGCGTTCGATCGCGACCTTCGGAGAGCTGAACGTCCGGCCGTCCACGACGGCATCCTCGTCATCCAACGCCGCGCGAATCGTCGCCGTTCTGCTCTTCGGACCCACGAGGCTCTAGTTTCTCCCGAGCGTCGCTGACCATCGGTTCACGCTCAACCCCGCGCGCCATGCAATACACCACGCTCGGTAGCACCGGCATGATCGTCTCGCGAATCTGCCTTGGCTGTATGAGCTACGGCAATCCGCAGTGGCGGCCATGGGTGCTCGACGAGTCGGCGGCGCAGCCATTCTTCCGCGCCGCGCTGGACAACGGCATCAACTTCTTCGACACAGCCGATATGTACTCGCTCGGCGTGAGCGAGGAGATTACCGGTCGCGCGCTGCGCTCGATGGCGAAGCTCGACGAGATCGTCATCGCCACGAAGGTGTGGTATCCGATGAGCGATCGACCGAACATGAGCAGCCTGTCGCGCAAGCACATCGTGCAGGGCTGCGAGGCCAGCCTCAAACGCCTCGGCATCGAGACGATCGATCTCTATCAGATCCACCGCTTCGATCCGATCACGCCGATCGAAGAGACGCTGGCGGCGCTCGATCTCCTCGTGCAGCACGGAAAGGTGCGCTACATCGGCGCGAGCTCGGGCTTCGCGTGGCAGTTGATGCGCGCGCTCGACGTGTCCGATCTCCGTGGCTGGCCGCGCTTCGTCTCGATGCAGAACCATTACAACCTCCTTTATCGCGAGGAGGAGCGTGAAGTGATACCGCTCTGCCGCCACGAGAAGCTCGGCGTGATTCCGTGGTCGCCGCTCGCGCGCGGCTTGTTGACACGTCCTCGTGAGAAGAGCAAAGGAGAAACGACGCGCTCAACGAGCGACAACATCGCCGAGCGTCTCTATTCGGCGTCGAACTGGGATGTGATCGACGCGGTTGAGCGAGTCGCTCAGGCGCGCGGCGTGTCCATGGCGCAGATCGGTCTCGCGTGGGTGCTCTCGAAGCCCGAAGTCACTGCGCCGATCGTGGGCGCAACGAAGTTGCGACACCTCGAGGACGCGATCGCTGCGCTGGACGTGAAGCTCACGACGGATGAGATCGCCGCGCTCGAGGCGCCGTACACGCCGCGAGCGCCGACGTTCTAGTGGCATCGCGCCGCGACATTAGGATGACCTACTCGCCCAGCGCCGGCTCGTACTCCCGATGGACATACGCGCGCTCGTGCTTACCGAGCATGCGCACGCATGTGTTCCAGCGCAGAATTGCTTCGTCGTCGCCCGCCGGCCGGATCTTCTCGGCTTTTTCGTAGCACAGCATCGCCTCGTGAAACCACTCCGAGGCGACCTCGGACGATCCGAGCGCGCCGTGATGAAGCTGCGCGCGCGCCCGCCGCTCGCAGATGATTCCGGCGTAGTACGCCCGCTGGTATTCACTCGTGAGCCGCGGCAGCACGTCGCGCGCGCGACGAACACCGTCGGCGACTTCTTCGCTGAACTGGTCCGTAATCGCGAGCAGCAGTGAGATCAGAGCCTGCTGATTCCCGGGATCGATCTCGAGGATGTCGAGACAGATGCTCTCGGCGGCCGACGAGTCGTTGAGCAAACGATAGCGCTCCGCCTTCTGAAGCGCGGCGGGAATGCTTTCGTGAGAGATCGGTTTGAGCTGCATGGTTGTCATCCTGTCAAAGCTGTTACGGCTTCTCGAACGTCACGCGCTGGTTGACGTAGTCCAGCGTCAGCTTGAACTGACGAAACGCCGTGCCGCCGACCGACGCAAGGACCGGCTTGTCCATGAGCTGCTTCATCATCATGTCGAAATCGTCGTTGGGCCGTTTGGCGAACCAGACCAGGCCGACATCGTAGCCCGCGATCATGACATTCGGCACACCGATGAGATCCTGTTTCAAGTTCGCCTCGCCGCCCGCGATGACTCGCCAGTCTGGATGCGTCGCATGCCAGCCGTCCCACAGGCGCGCCGCGGCGAACGCTGACGCTCGCACTGCCGGACCTGGTCCGACGATCGCGACGGCCTCCGGCGACAGCAGCGACGTCGCACCAGTGTCGAGCAACATATCAACCGTATCACCCGCGACGATCGCTTGAATGCGGGGAGCATCGCGTGTGAGCGGCTGTTTGAGCGTCATCGGGATCGTGTGCGGACCGAATGGCCTGGGCGCTGGCGGCGTCTCGAAGTAAGCCACTTGATGGTGCGGGTAATCGAGCACCCACACTCGGCCAGCGAACCAATTGTGGCCCACCATGCCACCGCCAGTGAACTCGCTGATCGCAGTCGAGCTCGTGCCGAAGATCCGTCCCTTCGGGGTGCCGAGCGCCGGCGGAATTCCCAGGCCGGCTTTGAACGACGGAAATGGTCCTCCGTCCCAGGCGGAATCGCCGTCCGCGATCGCCATGAACCTCGGCGTGATCCCCATTCGCTCGAGCGCACGCTTCGTCACGAACACCTGCCCGCCGCCCGTGTCCATCAACATTTGCAGCGTGTCGCCCTGCAGCGTGACGGGTGCCGCAAAGAAACGATCGGCGATATAGCGCGTCGGAATGACCGTCTGTCCGGATGCCGACGCTGCGCTCGCGATCATACACCCAGCCGCCGCCCCAATAACCACGCGTGATCGAGTCATTGGTCGATTGTGGAGATCCGCGATTATGGATCGCGGAGCCAATCGGCGCCAGGACTTCCGCGGCTCGTTCGCCTAGTTGTAGACGATGATCGACGCGTAGACTCGTAGCGTTTGGAGTCGACAGTTCGGAGTTGGCGGTTCGGAGCTGCCGACCCCGAACTCTGAACCGCCGACTGTGAGCTCCAGACCGCGAAAGTGCAGATCCCTCGCGCAGCCTGCCCTCGAGGGAGCGCCAGCGACCGAAGGGCTCGGGATGACGTGAAGCCCGGGATAACCTTAGCCGCGCTTTCTGCGGCTATAGATCTTCACAAGCTTGCCGATCGGATCGAAGAACTCGTCGACCACGCGCTCCTTGAGCGGAATGATCGCGTTATCAGTGATCGTGATGTGCTCGGGGCACACCTTCGTGCAACACTTCGTGATGTTGCAGTAGCCGATGCCGTGTTCTTTCCGGAGATCGGGCACGCGATCCGCGGTGTCCAGCGGATGCATCTCGAGCGCCGCGGCGTACACGAGGAAGCGCGGCCCAATGAACTCATCGTGCTTGTTGTGATCGCGCAGGACGTGGCAGACGTCCTGGCACAGGAAGCACTCGATGCACTTCCTGAACTCCTGCACGCGATCTATGTCCTGCTGCTGCATGCGCCACGTGCCGTCGTCCGCGTCCGGCGGACGCGGCGTGAACTTCTTGATCTTCTTCTTGACCTCGAAGTTCCACGAGACGTCCGTCACGAGATCGCGCACGTGCGGAAATGCACGCATCGGCTCGATCGTCACGGGTTTGGTCGCATCGAGATCGGAGAGCCGCGTCATGCACATCAGCTTCGGCATGCCGTTGATCTCAGCCGAGCACGAGCCACACTTGCCAGCTTTGCAGTTCCATCGGCATGCGAGGTCGTTCGCCTGCGACGCCTGGATCTCGTGCACCGCGTCGAGAACGACCATGCCCTCGACGACATCCTGCTTGTACTCGACGAAGTCGCCTTTGCCCCGCTCGCCGCGCCAGATCTTGAATGATCGCGTCGTGTGCTTCGCCGCCGCGTCCTGCTCGGCTTGCGCCGCCGTATATGCGTCCTTCGCCGTCGGCGCGGCCTGTTGCGTCGTGGCCATTACTTCATCTCCTCGATCACAGCCTTGAGGTGGTCGGGCATGGGCGGAATCGGCTCGCGTGCGAGCTGCATGTCGCCATTCGCCCCCTTCGTGATGACGAAGTTGAACGTCCCGTACTCGGCCTTCTTCTCGGGATAGTCATCGCGGAAATGTCCGCCGCGGCTTTCTTTGCGCTCGAGCGCGCAGCGCGTGATCGCCTCGGACACCGTGAGCAGATTGTCGAGGTCGAGCGCGGTGTGCCAACCCGGGTTGTACTCTCGGTTGCCCTTCACGGCCACGCGTGACGCCCGATCCTTGAGCGCCTTGATGCAGTCGAGCGCGCGCTCCATTTCGTCCTGCGCACGCACGATGCCGACCAGGTCCTGCATCGCCTCCTGCAGCGCTTCCTGCACCTGATACGGGCCTTCGCCCATCCCCTCGCGCTCGAAGGGCGCCAGCGCCCGCTTCTCGACCGCGGCGATTTGGCCGGCGTCAGTCGTCACGGCGCCGTTCTCCTTCGCGAACTTCGCCGCGTACTCGCCGGCGCGTTTGCCAAACACGATCAGATCCGACAGCGAGTTGCCACCCAGTCGGTTGGCGCCGTGCAGTCCCGCGCCACACTCGCCGCACGCGAAGAGTCCAGGCACGGTCGTCATCTGCGTGTCGCCGTCGACCCGAATGCCGCCCATGCTGTAGTGCGTCGTCGGGCCGATCTCCATCGGCTCCTTCGTGATGTCGATGCCGGCAAGCTGCATGAACTGGTGGTACATGCTCGGCAGCTTGCGTTTGATGTGCTCCTCGGAGTTCGGGATCCTCTCCTTGATCCACGCGATGTCGAGAAACACACCGCCATGCGGTGAGCCGCGGCCGGCTTTGACTTCACTCACGATCATGCGCGCGACGTGATCGCGCGTGAGGAGCTCAGGCGGACGACGCGAGTTCTTGTCGCCTTGCGTGTACTTCCATCCTTCTTCGGGGTTGTCCGCCGTTTGGTTCTTGTAGTTGTCGGGGATGTTCTCGAACATGAACCGCTTGCCATCGCGATTCTTGAGAACGCCGCCTTCGCCGCGCACGCCTTCTGTCACGAGAATGCCGCGCACGCTCGGCGGCCACACCATGCCGGTCGGATGGAACTGCACGAACTCCATGTCCTGGAGTGCAGCGCCAGCGTGATACGCGAGCGACTGGCCGTCGCCGGTGTATTCCCAGCTGTTCGACGTGATCTTGAACGCGCGGCCGATGCCGCCCGTCGCCATCACGACCGCTCGTGATTTGAAGACGCGAAAGCGTCCACGTTCGCGATCGTAGGCGAATGCGCCCGCGACACGATCGCCGTCCTTGAGCAGCGAGAGGATGGTGACTTCCATGTGCACGTCGATTCCGGCGTGCACACCGTGGTCCTGGAGCGTGCGAATCAGCTCGAGTCCGGTACGATCGCCGACGTGCGCAAGTCGCGGATATCGATGGCCGCCGAAGTTGCGCTGAAGAATCCGGCCGTCAGGCGTGCGATCGAAGAGCGCGCCCCATGCTTCGAGCTCCTTCACGCGATCCGGTGCTTCCTTCGCGTGAATCTCGGCCATGCGCCAGTTGTTGAGATACTGCCCGCCGCGCATGGTGTCGGCGAAGTGCACGCGCCAGTTGTCACGATCGTCGACGTTGCCCATGGCGGCTGCCATGCCGCCTTCGGCCATGACGGTGTGTGCCTTTCCAAGCAGCGACTTGCAGACAAGTCCGACCTTCAGTCCGGATGCTGCTGCTTCAATCGCGGCACGCAATCCCGCACCGCCCGCGCCGATGACGAGAACGTCATGCTCGACAGTCTGATGCTCAGCCATGTCGAGCCCCTCCCGGCGTTCGCCGCTTCCCGCTTCCCGCTTCCCGCGTCCCGCTCACAGGATCCTCCAATCGTGCCAGATCCCCATTGAGCACAGTCTGATATAGATATCCGCGAAGGCGACACCGACGAGGCTCATCCACGCCCACTTCATGTGCCAGCGATTGAGGCAGCTCGAACAGTCGTACGCCTTCTTCCGCACCGGATGACGCGACAGCTGATCGAGAAAACCCCCGACCATGTGGCGCACCGAGTGACAGCCGAGCGTGTAGCAGCTGAGCAGCACGACGTTCGTGGCCAACACCAGCGTCCCCAGACCAATGCCGAAGTGCGTGACGCCGCTCGCGTCCGTGAACCAAAGAGCATCCCACACGTCGCGCGCGAGGATCACGAGGAAGAGCAGCGCGACGTAGAGGAAGTACCGGTGAATGTTCTGCAGAATGAGCGGAAAGGTCTTTTCACCGAGATAGCTCTTTCGCGGCTCTCCGACGGCGCAGTTCGGCGGATCCGCCCAAAACGCCTTGTAATACGCCCCGCGATAGTAATAGCACGTGAAGCGGAACAGACCTGGGAACGGCAGAATGATGAGCGCCGGCGAGAACGGCAGGAGCGCCGGCCACCATCCCGGCTTCGCGCCGAACCACGCGAGGTGCATCGTCTCTGGTGAATCGCTGAAGATCACCGGCGAATAGAACGGCGACAGGTACGGACCGTACGTGTAGTGCGCGTTCTGGAACGCCGCCCACGTGGCATAGACGACGAAGCCGCCGAGAATCGTGAACACGACGAGGGGCTGAAGCCACCACGCGTCACGCCGCAGCGTTTCACCGAAGCTTCGGTGGAGCGGAAGCGGAACAGACATAGAGAAAGAATCGAAGGAGAGGCTGATGACGACGAATCAAACGAAATCGCGCGGGAAATGGACCTCACTCACCACAGTCCGTCAATCCCATCCGCGCGCGATGGGCGGCTTTCCATCCACCGGTTGCACGAAACTGAACGCATAGTTCACGAGCTGTGACACTGGGCAGCCGCGGATCGTCGCCGGCGAAAAGTGCTGTGTGGGCAGGCTTCGCAACGCTGAACGCAGAAAATCGAGGCTGGTCGCGCGAGCAACTTCGATCGTGCCCGCCGCAATATCACCAGACGGCAGCACCACGAATCGAAGTACGACTTCGCCGCTCGAAATGCTGTCTTCCTTTGCTGCCGTTGGGAATTCCGCGGGCGGATTGTCGCGACTTGGAACGGCATCGACGACGGGCATGCGCGGAAAATCCGCGGTGATGAAACGAATCGCGCCAGCGATCGAATCGTTGGCAATGCGAACCTCGAGGCGCGTCGAATCCGCGTCGTCCGCGATCGCGCGAACGTCATTGAACGCGGCCGCGAATCCGATCGCTTCCGCCATGGCCGAATCCAGCCCGGGCACGAGCGACGTGCGCAGCGTTTCGACAGGGTGCCGCACGCCGTCCCGTGTCATCGTATATCGATACACGCCGACGACCGTGGGCGCGCGAAGCTCGCCGGCGGTATCCGGCGCGAGGCGGCGCAACGCTCGCATTTGCGATCCGCCCGCGAACACCGAGATCCGAAAAGGACGAGGCGGCACGAACGCCGAAGCAACGTTTCGCGCGATGGTCTGGCCTTGATCGGCCCCGAGCTCGCCGTTCAACCGTACGGCACTCATGAACAACGCGATCGGAATAGAGTCCACGCGAGCCGCCGCGACGGTCGAGTCACAGCGCGTCGGCGCAGCTGTCTGTGCATTCGCGAGCGACGCCGCCATGACACACGGGAACACGCCCAACCAGCGCGGTAGCGCGCGCATTGTGGCGACCGTCAAACCGCTCCGTGGGCAGGCCCGTGCATTCCAGGGATTCAGAATTTCCAATGTTCGGCCGGGACGATTTTCAAGGGTAGTCCGGAGCGGCGGCCTCGGCAACCGCCGGCCAGCGCGTGCGATCAGTTTCGCGTAAGATGAAGCGAGAGAAATCATCGTCGCGGACGCGGATGGGGGCCGCGCCCCGAGACATCGTTTGCCGACGAACTCGAGGCCCTATGCCCGCCGCACCGACGAAGACGGGACCCAAGGCGCTGCATTATCTCGCCGCTGCGGGACTGTCTGCCTTCGGCCTCGGCATCGCGTTTCTGTTGCGCGGGTTGAAAGGCGTTCCCGATGGCCTCGTCTTCGCGGCGACCATCGCCATCACCGCGCGCTTCTTCGGCCTCGGCCCAGCGCTGTTCGCGAGCGGCCTCAGCGTGATCCTGATCGACTGGACTGCGCTGCCGCCGATCGGACACATCGAGTTCTCGCATCCGGAAGAGCTGACCTACGTGCTCGTTTTCCTGGTGCTGTCGCTCGTCATCAGCGGAACGACGCACTCCTTGCGCGTCGCACGCACCGCCGCGGAGACGCATGTCAAAGACCTCGAGGAAGCCAATCGGCGGATCGCGCAGCAGGTCGAGGAGACGCGCGTCATCTCGGAGCACCTCGCGCAAGCCAATGAGGAGCTGACCGACGCGCGCGACGCCGCCGAGCGCGTCGCCCTGCGTGCGAACCGACTGCTGGCCGTGACGACGGCACTCTCCGAAGCGCGGATGCCGTCCGATGTCGCGCATGTCGTCATGGGCCAGGGATTCGATGTCCTCGAAGCGGTGGTCGGACTCATCGCTGTCGTCGAGGGCGACCGCATCAAGGTGCTCGACCGGCGGCGGACTCCGCGCTCGACGAACGACGGCGCGTATTCTCTGAACGATGATACGCCGCTCGCGGCGGCGCTCAGGCAACGCGAGCCGATCTGGCTCGAGTCGCCCGAACAGTACCGCGAGCACTTTCCGCACGCCGCCGACCGGTTCCAGCCAGAGCAGTCGGCAACGGCGGTGATGGCCCTGCCGCTCCTCGATGGTGAGCAACTCGTCGGCGGACTCGTTCTCGGATTCGACCAGAAGACCGCGCTCGGTGCGACCGACCACGCGTTCGCCGGCCTGCTCGCTCAGGCGGTTGGAGCCGCGCTTGGCCGCGCTCGAACGTTCGAGGCAGAGCGGACCGGACGTCGCGATGCCGAGATGCTATCGCGCGCACGCGAAGAGGTGCTTGGCGTCGTTGCACACGACCTCCGCAATCCGCTCAGCGCCACGGGCGCGGTGCTGCAACTCCTCGGCGATGGCAAGATGCCACCCGAGGACCGCGAGCGACTCATCGGCGCCGGCAGACGATCGGTCGAGCAGATGAATCGGCTGATCGGCGACCTGCTCGACGTGATGCGAATGGAAGCGGGACGTTTGACGCTCGAGATGGAGGACGTTAGCGTCGCCGCGATCTTGGCACAGGCCGACGAGAGCGCGCACCATCTCGCGGAGGAGCGTCACATCGAGCTCACGGTTCCAACGCCCGAGAAGTCGCTGCAGGTGCGCGGCGATCGCGGACGACTCGCCCAAGTGTTCTCCAATCTCGTCGGCAACGCGATCAAGTTCACGCCCGAAGGCGGGAAGGTGTCATTGACCGCTCGGCGCGAAAACGATGAGATCGTGTTCGAGGTCGCGGACAACGGCCCCGGCCTCTCGAAGGAGCAGATGACCCATCTCTTCGATCGGTTCTGGCAGGCGAATCGCGGCGATCGTCGCGGCGTCGGCCTCGGTCTGCCGATCGCCAAGGGTATCGTCGGCGCGCACGGCGGCCGGATGTGGGCCGAGAGCCAGATCGGCGCTGGCAGTCATTTCTTCGTTGCGCTTCCTGCCTCGGCGTAGAGAGTCGTCACGGCATTTACCACGGATCGACACGGGCACAGGCCGACGCGCACGGACCAATGTCATCCCGAGCAAAGCGAGGGATCTGCACTTCCGAAGTGCCGGAACAACAATTCTTTAATATTGAAAGCGTTCAAAAAGTCGTCGACGATTTCCGTTTCTGTCCGTCTGTGTCCGTCCGATCCGTGATGAGTCTCTGGCTGTTCCGTGTCCGTCCGTCAGTGCCCGTACCCGTCCGCGGGCAACAAAACGCCTCGACGACGCTTCGCGTTCCAGTACAACAACACGCCAACCAGATTGAAGCCGACCACCACTCCCGAGATCTTCAATGCGAATGACCACCAGCTCGCCACGTCGATGATCGGGAAGATCGAGAGCACGACGTAGAGCAGCGTCACCGCGAAACCCGACGCCGACGCGATGCGCAGCCATAGCGCGGGCTTCGACGCCGCCCCGCGCAACCCGATCAGCGGAATCGCGAACAGCACGAGATACGTGAGTCCGTAGAAAATCCCCGCCGCATTGTCGAGCAGCTGATACGCCTCCTGCTCACCCACGCCGGCGATTGCGGCGCCGCCGAACACCAGGGCGACGAGGCCGACAAACAGAATCGAGTTCACCGGCGTCCGAAAGCGCGGGTGCAGCTTGGTGAACCAACTTGGCAACAGGTTGTCCCAACCAGCCACCATCGGCATGCGCGTGCTGCCGGTGAACACGACGCTCGAGTTCGCGATCGATCGCGCGGTGATCAGGAGAATCGCGATCGCCGATACCGCCACGCCCACGCCGCTCGATCCGAATCCGATTTGCAGCACCTGCGGAATGGGACCGATCAAGTTGATGTCGTTCATCGGCACGAACGCGAGCACCGCATTCGTCCCGAGAATGAACAACACGCCGATCACCGGCGCCGCGATCATCGTCGCTCGGCCGATCGTGCGTTCCGGATTCTTCGTCTCACCGGCGAGCACCGCGACGTACTCGAACCCGCTCAGCGCACCGACGGCGAGCTTGCCGAAGATGTTCACGCTGAGGAGTGACAGCGCCGGCATTGTGACTGCGTACGCGCCGTGAATCGGCAGCGTGCCGCGTGCCATGTGCACGAACGGCAATACGATCAGCACGCCGAACGCCGACAGCATCATCACACTGCCCACGTTGTGCACCCATTTCGCGACGCCGAGTCCCACGGCGGCAACCGCCATGAGACCACACAACAAAAGCACGTTGAGCAGCATGATGAATGGCTTATTGCTCGCCATCCAGCCGGCGCTCGGCCCAATGGCGTATGACAGATTCGTCGCCATCAGCAGCCCGATCGTCGCGATGAGCGTCACAGCGAAGATCCAGAGATTCCACGCGACGAGAAATGCGACCATTTCTCCCAGCGTGATTCGCGCCCACTGGTACAGGCCGCCCTCGAGCGGCATGCGTTTCGTCAGATCGATCACGACCGCTGCTTGCGGCAGGTAGAAGAACAGCATCGCCGCGAGCCAGAACACCATCTGCGAGTGGCCGAGCTTCGCTGCCGTGCCCACCCACGTCGTGCCCATGACGAACATGATCTGCTGCAGCACCAGATCGCGGAGGCCAAGCTCTTTCTTGAGCGACGCGCTCTTGTCCTCGACGCGGCGCTCCTCGGCCGCCATTCGCGGCGGTTCGTAACTCGGCGGCGCAATCGAGGTGGACGTTTCCGGCGTCACGGCGTTGTTCCTCCTCCTGCGGGCCACTGCTGCACGATGCGCGCGGTCTTGATGAAGTCGAGCTTGGGCCAGCCACGTTCGAGATACGCAGTGCCCTGTCCAACGATTGAATCCTGTACCGGCCCCTCTTTCCCGAGCTGCGTTCCGCTCTTCGGTGTGGCGTCGCCGTAGCCGGAGTAGAGCGAATCGATCGACGACAATCCGGTGATGACTTCTCCGATCGGCGCAAACCCAAGGCTGTCGAGCGGCGAATTGTCTTTCAGATTGAAGAACAGCTGCGTAGAGCGAGTGTTCGGGCCGCCTTTCGCGAACGTCAGCGTTCCGTGCGCATTCGTGTGCTTCACAGGCTCGTCATCGATGCCACGATTACGCCACACTTTGTCCGAGGCAGGGTCGCCGGACAGGCCGAACTGCGCGATGTAATTCGGAAGCACGCGAAAGAAGCGCGCGCCATCGAAGTGTTTCTCGTTGAGCAAATCGTAGAATCGCCCGACACCGAGCGGAGACCAGTTCTTCCGGACCATCACGTCGGCACGTCCGCGGCTCGTTTCCATCGCGACGACGAAGCTGTCCGGAACCGCCGCGACCGGGGTTCCGGAGTACGATTTGCAAGCGCCGGCCATCGACACGCACGTCGCAACAACGGCCACGAGCAGTGCGAACGCGACCGGTTGCGAGCCCCGCGAGCTCGAAGAGATCATTTGCTCGTCGCTGGAGGAGTGGATTTCGCCGGCGGCAATGGCTGCGCCGCTCCGGTCGGTTGCGGCGGGCCGGCAGTGAGGGCATCGGACACGCGCTCGCGTTGGTGCGAGTTGATGCTCGTGAAGAATGCGACGAGATTCGCGGATTCGATCAGCGTGCGTTCGCGCTTGATCGTCTGTTCCTGCGTGCCGCTCACGAACTGTGTTCGATCCAGCTTCGCCGTCGCCGCGGCCCGCGACGCAGAGTCGGCGTAGAGATGCACCTCGAGATGCGCGCTCAATCCGATCTTGAGCAGCATCGTCGTCCCGCCCAGGCGTCCTTCGTCAGGCTTCCCGGTAGTGTCGACGGCTGGCGCAACCCCCGCGCGCTCGAGCCGATACAGCACCGAGCACTCAGCCCAGGCGCCGTTTGCGGGACAGTTACTCCCCGTTGGCTGCGCGACGGCCGGCGCCGGAGCGGCCGCCTGACGAGCCGGCGGCGCGTCCTCGCACGCGGCAACTGCCACAAGGGCCGCCACCATGAGTCGCTTCATGAATCGTCATCATGCATCGACAGATGATGCGGCCACGGACACGGAGTCCGCAACTTCGTCGCTGTCCGCGACGCCTTGGCGAGCGACCACTGCACCGACGACCAGATCCGCCGTCACGTTCGCCATCGTCCCGACCAGATCTGGAATTGTGTCCGCCGCAATGAGCAGCGCGACACCTTCGGCCGGGATGCCGTACGTCACGAGCACCGGTGCGAGCAAAAGTTGCGCGCCCTGCGGAACGCCCGGGATGGTCAAGCTGAGCGCGACCGCCGTGAGCGCGATTCCGAAGAGCATTCCACTGGTCAGCGGAATACCGTACAGCCGGGCGAGAAAGCTCGTTCCCACGAGCCAGGTGATCGGCGTCGCGGCCTTGAAGATCGAAACGGACAGCGGAAGAACGAACCCGGAGATCTGCTTCGGTAGCGCCATTCGCTCCGAACCCTCGACCAACGCAGGGAGCGACGCGAGCGACGAGCTCGAGCTGAACGCCACCGCCTGGGCCGGCAGAACGCCCCGCGCGAAGATCGGGAGCGGGATGCCTCCCGCCACGGTGACGATCGGATACAGCAGCAGCATGAACAAGATCAGCACGAGCGAGATGCCGATGATGTAGTACGCCATTGCTCCCGCCAACGCGACACCAACGCGACTTGCCGCCGCCAGTACGAGTGCAAATACCCCAATTGGCGCCAGAGCGATGATCCATCCGACGATCGTGGTCATCGCGCCAGCGATCGAGTTGAAGAAGCCGACCAGCGGCTCCCGAAGTGATGCCTCGATCTCCCGCGCCGCGAGCGCGAATAACAGCGCAAAAAGGATGAGCGGCAACATCGCTCCGTCGGATGCAGCCTTCATCACGTTCGGCGGCACCAGCGAGGTGAGCCATGCCGAGAAGCCGGGAAGCTGCGTCAGCTGCTTTGCCGTGCCGCTGGCGTCCGCGGTGGCTGCAGCGCGGAGGGCGGCGGCCGACTCCGGCGCGAGCTTCATGTCGGACATGAGCGGCGGCGCCAAAAGCAACGACACGGCCGCCGCGAAAATCAGCAGCGCGAAGAACATCGCGATGGTCACGCCGCCGACGCGTCCGAGTCGATGGCCGGCGTCGTGCCGCGCGATGCTCACGAACAGCAGCGAAACGACGAGCGGGACGATGGTCATCCGGATCGCGTTCACCCACAGTTGCCCGATGGGCTCGATCCAGGAAACGACGCGGAGCGCCCCGGCGCTATGAATCGCGCCGATGACGCTCCCGAGAATGAGTCCAGCGATCAGGCCGATGACGACGCGATGGACGCGCACACGCCTGATGCGGAGGACCTGACCGAACTAGCGCTTCTTAGCCGACTTTGCGCGCGTCGTTGGTCGCGCCGTGTGCGAATGCTTGGCGGCCGCCTTCTTGGGCGCGCTTGCCACTTTGGCGCGCACCGGCTGTGCCCGCTTTTTTACGCGCGTCGCGGCCGGAGCCGCCTTCTTTGCGATCTTTGGCTTGGCGGCCTTTGCCGGAGCGTGCTTGATCGCCGGAGCTTCCTTCTTCGCCGGGGCCGGAGCCGCGGGAGCTGTTGCCACTGGCGGCTTCGCCTGCGCCGGCGCGGGACGTGCTGCCGAGCCTGGCGCGCCAGGGTTGCTCTTCGGACGACCGCCTTTCCGGGCCAACTGCGCATCCGCCAACATCTTGGCGAACGCTTCCTTGGCCTCGGCCATCAACTGGGCATGCGAGATCCGGCGCTCCTGAAGCGCGCGCGCCTTTTCCTCGCGGTAGATCGTTAGGGCTGTCGAGCCGTCCATGTCTCAGGGGGCCGAAAGGTTGAACAAGGTCCTTGAAGGACCTGTAATCTACTCAATCGCAGGGCTTTACGCGAGTCGTGCAGGGTGATATAGGCGCGACAATTTTGACCCGGGTAAACCCAGCTCAGCTTCAGGAGTTCGACCCCTTTCGCGACGCCCGCCGGGTTTGGTTGATCTGATTGATCATCATCGCCAGCTCCGCCTGCTTGTCCGGGTTGTCGCGGATGATGTCATCGAGCAGCGCCGACACGCCATCGTCGTCCACGACCGTCGGTTCGGCGGAGAATCGCTGGTTGTTCATGTGGCGAAGCGCGTCGATGGCCACCGGATTCTCGAGCACCACGTCATGGTTCCCGTACTGCACGCGCACGGCGTAGAACTTCTTTCCGGATTTCTCCATGTAGCCGACGCGAACGCCGTCCGCTTTCGTCGGCCACTCCGGCAACGGCCGCTCGTCGCCTTCCGTGCTCTTGTACGTGGCGCGGCCCGGTTGAAGTGCGGTGTAGTTCAGCTCGAATGCGCCTTGGTACATGTAAGCGTGCCGCATCGGTCCTCGACGTTGAATGGTGCCCGGCATCGCTCGTCTTGTTGCCGAGCGAAGCGACGAAACTCTAACGGATCGACTCTAATCCTTCATGCGCGAAGCCGCCTCGGCTAGTCCCTCGTTGACATCCCGAGCGCTCTGTCATCCCGAGCGAAGCGAGGGATCTGCACGTAAGAACGCCTTTTATTCCCCGCGACCGACACCGCGATCGGAGTCGAGCCACTCGCGTGGATTCCACGTCACGGGCATCGCGCCCACGCGCTCGAACCGAATCCGCGGGTCGTCCGATTGGACGAGCGCGATCAATCGGCGGCCCGTGAGAAGAAATCGTCGCGAGGTGGTCTCGAGGCTGTCGAGAATCGTCTGGGAGAACTGCGGCTGCGCCTTGGCGAATGCGTCGAAGCGTCGAAGCACCAGGACCATCCCGCTCTCGTCCGGTACCGCGAGCTCCGCAACGCAATCGATCCACGACGCCAAGTTCCTTCCGTAGTACGCCGGGAACCCCAGCGCGCCGCGCACGGCATCGTGAAAATCCGCCGGTTCCTTCCACTGCGCCGCGTCGACTTCGTGCACGACGTACTTGTGGTGGCGAAACCACGCGAGGTCCTGCGACAGCACGGACCCTTTGTAATACAACGCGACGGCGCCGCGCTCGAGCAGCTTCCAATCGAGCCGCTCGACTTCCGCAGGCACCTTCTCTTTTCGCTTGAAAAACGCCATGAGGCTGGGCATGAGTCGCGGATAATTTAGCGATTCATCCCACCTCGACGATTGAGCGCCGATTTGATGTTCATCACGCCGCGCACGAGAAAGACGAAAGCGAACGCGACGTCGAGCCACCGCGCGCTGGTCAGCACCGCGTTATGTGTGAATAGTGGTCGCAGCGCGATGAAGAGACCGAGCGCGCAGAGAATGACGCCCAGTACGAATCGGATCAGCAAGCCAGTCGACACGCCGAGAATGGTAGCCTGCCCTAGCGAGCGTAGCCACTTGTCGGCCCCGAGCGTAGCCAACTTGTCATCCCGAGCGTAGCGAGGGATCTGCACTTTGGCCGAGCGAGAAGAGGACTGGGTGCGGAGGAGGTGAAGAGATAGTGGAGCGGGTGCGGAGGCACCCCGCACTCACCACCTCTCACTATTCACCTCCTCCGCACCCAGTCCTCCGCTCTCTTCTCCGTTGTCGTCGTCCGTCCCCCATCGTCCGTCGCCCGTCCCCGTGCTCAGCCTCTCAAGGCTTCAAGGGGATCTATCCTCGTCGCCCGCCGCGCCGGGATGTAACTCGCCCCGACCGCAACCATAACGAGCAGCACCGTCACGACACCAAACGTGATCGGATCTCGCGGTGTGACCCCAAAGAGCATCGATTGCAGTAGTCGACTCACGGCGAGCGACACGACCGCGCCGAGCGCGACACCAGTGCCGGCGAGCAGCAGCCCTTGTCGAACCACCAGCCAGCGCAGTCCCGACGCCGACGCGCCGAGCGCGAGTCGCACTCCCAGCTCGTGCGTGCGCTGTGTGACGAAGTAAGCGATCACGCCGTACACACCAACGATCGCTAGCACGAGCCCCGTGCCGCCGAGCAGCACGAGCAGCCACTTTGTGAAGCGATCCATCGCGAAAGACTTGTCCAAGCTCTGTTCCATCGTCGCGACACCCGACAACGCGAGCAGAGGATCCACCGTCGCGACGGCGCGTCGAATGGCCGGGATCAGGGTCGTCACCGGTACTGAGCCACGCACCAGCAGCGTGTAATCTGGGTTGCCGCGCTGCGTCGTCGGCATGTATAGCTCGCGCGGCGGTTCCTGTTTCAAACCGTCCGCGTGCATGTCATCGGCGACGCCCACGATCTCGAGCCACGTTTTTCCGCCTGAATTCGAGATGCGTCGACCTATGGGATCGGCGTCGCCGTAGAGTCGCTTCGCGAGTCCGCGGGACACGATCGCCACGCGAAGTCCCTGCGGACCATCCGCGGCGGTAAACGCTCGCCCGCGTACCACTCGCAGTCCGAGCGCCGTGAAGTAGTTCGGGCTCACGAACCGCATGTCGGAGTCGACCGCGCCCGCATCATGCCCATCACTGCCTTCGCGCTGCGCCGTCCAATCCCATCCGCCAAAAGAAAAGTTCGGCGCGCGCTGCGTTCTGCCCACGGATTGCACGCCTGGCACAGCGGCAATGGCGGCCTCGATTTCTTGGAATGCCGACTCGATGCGCGTGTTTCCCTTATATCGCGCATCGGGCAAGCTGATCGAAAGCGTGAGCAGGTTGTGTGGATCGAACCCGATCGGCACCGCCATGGCGAGCATAGAGCTGCGTATGAGCAGACCTGCGCCGATCAAGAGCACCTGCGCGACACAGAGCTCGCTCACGACGAGCATGCCGCGCAGCCGTTCACGAGCGCCGGCTCTGGCGTCGCGCGTCGAGTCGCGAAGTGTTTGCTGGAGATCGAGTCGCGCCGCGCGAAGCGCAGGCACGAGACCGAATGTGATCGCGCACACGACTGACAACGCGAGCGTGAATGCTACGACGGGGCCGTTCAAGCTCGTCGTCTGCAGTCGCGGAATCTGGGCCGGAGCGCTGACGAGGAAGCGCATGCCGACCGAGGCAATCACGAGACCGAGTGCCGCACCGCCCACCGCGAGCAGCAGACTCTCCGACAGCATTTGCATGATGATTCGCGCGCGCGTGGCGCCGAGCGCGCCGCGAACGGCAATCTCGGCACGGCGTACGGTGGCACGCGCGAGCAAGAGATTCGCGATGTTGCTGCACGCGATCAAAAGCACCAGGCCAACGGCACCGAGCAATAGGTACAGCCGCAGTCGCTGATCGCCGACGATGTCGTCGACGAGCGGTCTGGCGACGACGCCGCCGTCGTACCCGCTGTGCGGGTGCTGCGCGGCCAGCGGGCGCTCTATCTGCTCGAGCTGCCTGACCGCGACATTCGCCGACGCGTTTGGCTTGAGTAAACCATAGACGCTGAATTCGTGGTCGCCGTAGTCATTGCGGCGCCACGCTGCCGCTGCGATGGGACTGAAGAGCACTTCGTTTGGCGGCGCGAGGATATAGTCCGGAGGGGCGACGCCGATCACCGTGACCGGCTGCCCGTCGATCGTGATGACTCGACCCACCACGCCGCGGTCGCCGCTGAACTGCGACCGCCAGAGCGCGTACGACAGTACCGTCACCGGCGGCGCGCCCTCGCGGTCCTCCGCTTCATTGAAGTAGCGTCCGACGACGGGCGGGATGAACATCGCCTTCCAGAAACCGGCGGACATCGATCGCCCTGCGATGGGCCGCGGATCACCTTGTCCCGTCAGGGTGCCGCCGCCGGCGTACCACATCGCTCCCACGGCTTCGAACGCCGTCGTTTGCGTGCGCCACGCCTCGACGTTTCCGAATGGGACGGACCATTTGTCGTCGCGCCCGTCGCGCTGGCCGATCCGAACGATCCGATTGGCGTTGGCGTACGGGAGCGGCTGTAAGAGAACGCTATAGACGACGCTGAAGATCGCGCTGTTGGCGCCGATCCCGAGCGCGAGCGTCAGCACCGCGACCATCGTGAACGCGGGA